>Ga0116180_1000917_pt1 | contig 25969 bp, 27 predicted proteins | sample AD_UKC073_MetaG_FD_89804 | JGI IMG/M metagenome (GOLD analysis project Ga0116180, IMG submission 89804) | Active sludge microbial communities of municipal wastewater-treating anaerobic digesters from USA - AD_UKC073_MetaG | ecosystem: Engineered > Bioreactor > Anaerobic > Digestate | place: USA...
AGACCTCCGGTCGCGGACCCGGCGCCACCGGCCGGTCCGCAGCGCCACCTCACCACCGCGGGTGCTGTGAGGTTGATGGGCCGCGTCTGCCAGGCGCAGTGCGGCGCCTGGCGTCACACCGTCCGGACCCGCTGCGACCGGGCTGACTGTATACAGTTTCGTTCGCCCCCTTTTCCGCTGTCAAGGCCTGGCTAACCCGGCATGTTTCGGTGCAACCTGCTTGCTTGTGGTGCATTTGACTGTATACACTTTGGTTCCATGTCCCGCGCCACCGCCGCCGCCACGCGCCCGGCACCCAGCAGCACCGACCAGATCGTCGACGCCATCGTCGCGGCCATCGTCGAGCGCCGGCTGATGCCCGGTACCAAGCTGGTCGAGCAGCAGATCGCCGACGTGTTCTCCGTCTCGCGCACCGTCGTGCGCCAGGCGCTGAACCGCCTGAGCCGCGACCGCCTGGTGACGCTGGAGCCGGCACGCGGCGCCTTCGTCGCCATGCCCGGCATCGACGAGGCGCGCCAGGTCTACCAGGTGCGGCGCCTGGTCGAGGGCGGCATGGCACAGCAGCTGGCGCAGCAGATCACCGAGGCCCAGGTGCAGCAGCTGCGCGAGCACCTGCGCCACGAGCGCGAGGCCGTGGCGCGCAACGACGTGCCCGGCCGCACCCGGCTGCTGGCCGACTTCCACGTGGTGCTGGCGCGCCTGCTGGGCAACGACGTGCTGGCCGAATTGATCGCCGACCTGCTGTCGCGCTCGCAGCTGATCGCGCTGATGTACCAGTCGGTGCATTCGGCCGAGCATTCGCACGCCGAGCATGCGCAGATCGTCGACGCGCTGGCCCGGCGCGACGGTGACGAGGCGGCACGGCTGATGCAGGCCCACATCGCCAGCGTCGAGCACAACCTGCAGCTGGACCCGCGCACGCCCGACCTGGCGGCCGTGCTGAAACCCCGAAGCTGACCCGAGGATGACCGCGATGAACCAGCCCCCAGCCGCCAACGGTGCACGTTATCCGCGCGACCTGCGCGGCCATGGCCGCCACCCGCCGCACGCCGCCTGGCCCGGCAACGCCCGGGTCGCCGTGCAGTTCGTGCTGAACTACGAGGAAGGCGGCGAGAACAGCGTGCTGCACGGCGACGCCGGCAGCGAGCAGTTCCTGTCGGAGATGTTCAACCCGGCCGCCTACCCCGACCGGCACCTCAGCATGGAGGGCATCTACGAGTACGGATCGCGGGTCGGCGTCTGGCGCATCCTGCGTGAATTCGAGCGCCGCGGCCTGCCGCTCACCGTCTTCGGCGTCAGCATGGCGCTGCAGCGCTGCCCCGAGGTGACCGCCGCCTTCGTCGAAGGGGGCCACGAGATCGCCTGCCACGGCTGGCGCTGGATCCACTACCAGAACCTGCCGCCCGAGGTCGAGGCCGAGCACCTGCGCACCGGCCTGCAGATCATCGAACAGATGACCGGCGACACCGGCCGACAGCTGCACGGTGCCGGCTGGTACACCGGCCGCGACAGCCCCAACACCCGGCGCCTGTTGACCGAGCACGGCGGCTTCACCTACGACAGCGACTACTACGGCGACGACCTGCCCTTCTGGCTGCAGGTGAAGAAGGCCGACGGCAGCCTGGCGCCGCACCTGGTCGTGCCCTACACCCTGGACTGCAACGACATGCGCTTCGCCCTGCCGCAGGGTTACTCGCATGGCGATCCGTTCTTCCAGTACCTGCGCGACGCCTTCGACGTGCACTACGCCGAAGGTGACGAACGGCCGGCGATGATGAGCATCGGCATGCACTGCCGCCTGCTGGGCCGGCCCGGGCGCATGCGGGCGCTGCAACGCTTCCTCGACCACATCCAGGCGCACGACCGCGTCTGGATCACGCGCCGCATCGACATCGCCCACCACTGGCGCGCTGTGCATCCCTTCGATGCCGGCACCGCCTTCGTCTGGGAATGAGCACCATGAGCACCCCCCTCACGCTGGCGCAGCTGAATGGCGCCGACCAAGCCGAGTTCACCGCCCTGCTGGCCGGCACCTACGAGCATTCGCCCTGGGTCGCCGAACGCGCCTGGGATCACCGGCCCTTCGCCACCCTGGCCGCGCTGAAGCAGGCCCTGGTGCAGGCGGTGCGCGAGGCCGGCGCCGATGCGCAGCTGCGCCTGATCCGCGCCCACCCCGAACTGGCCGGCAAGGCGATGGTGGCGCAGACGCTGACCGCCGAATCGACCAACGAGCAGGGCAAGGCGGGCCTCACACAGTGCACGCCGGACGAGTTCGCCCGCATCCAGCAGCTCAACGCCGCCTACAACGCGAAGTTCGGCTTCCCGTTCATCCTGGTGGTGCGCGGGCCGCGCGGCCTGGGGCTGGACAAGCAGCAGATCATCGCCACCTTCGCCCGGCGGCTGCAGCACCACCCCGACGTGGAGCACGCCGAGGCGCTGCGCAACATCCACCGCATCGCCGAGATCCGCCTGGCCGACAAGTTCGGCGAGCAGCCCGGGCAGGGCCACCTGGTGTGGGACTGGGCCGAGGCGCTGGCCGCGCACAGCGAGCCGGGCTATGCCGAGCGCGGTGAGCTGACCGTGACCTACCTGACGCCCGCCCACCGCGCCGTGGCCGCGCAGCTGGCGAGCAGGATGCGCGATGAGTGCGGCTTCGACGAGGTCACGATCGACGCGGTGGGCAACGTGGTCGGCATCTACCACGGCGCTGACGCCGCTGCGCCGCGCCTGCTGACCGGCAGCCACTACGACACCGTGCGCAACGGCGGCAAGTACGACGGCCGCCTGGGCATCCTGGTGCCGATGGCGGTGGTGCGCTCGCTGGCGCAGGCCGGCCGGCGCCTGCCCTTCGGCATCGAGGTCGTCGGCTTCTCCGAAGAGGAAGGCCAGCGCTACAAGGCGGTGTTCCTGGGCTCGGGTGCGCTGATCGGCCAGTTCAACCCGGCCTGGCTGGACCAGCAGGACGCCGACGGCGTGACGATGCGCCAGGCGATGGCCGAGGCGGGGCTCGACCCTGCCGGCATCCCGGCGCTGAAGCGCGATCCGTCGCGCTACCTGGGCTTCGTCGAGGTGCACATCGAGCAGGGCCCGGTGCTCAACGAGCTGAGCCTGCCGCTGGGTGTGGTCAGCTCGATCAACGGCAGCCTGCGCTACCTGGGCGAGATCACCGGCATGGCCAGCCACGCCGGCACCACGCCGATGGACCGCCGCCGCGACGCCGCCGCCGCCGCCGCCGAGCTGGTGCTGCTGGCCGAGCGCTGTGCGTCGGCCGTGCCCGACGTGGTGGCCACGGTGGGCATGCTGCAGGTGCCCAACGGCTCGATCAACGTGGTGCCCGGCCGCTGCAGCTTCAGCCTGGACGTGCGCGCCACCACCGATGCCGCGCGGGACGCCTGCGCGAACGACATCCTCGACGGCCTGCGCGCCATCGGCGAGCGCCGGTGCGTGCAGGTGCGCATCGAGGAAGCGATGCGCGTACCCGCCGCGCCCAGCGATGCCGCCTGGCAGGCGCGCTGGGCGCAGGCCGTCGCCGGCCTGGGCCTGCCGGTGCACACCATGCCCAGCGGCGCCGGCCACGACGCGATGAAGCTGCACGAACTGATGCCGCAGGCCATGCTCTTCGTGCGCGGCGAAAACGGCGGCATCAGCCACAACCCGCTGGAATCCACCTCCAGCCACGACATGGACCTGTGCGTCAGCGCGTTCCAGTCCCTCATCGACCAACTTGCCAGCGAGCAGCCATGAGCCAGCCCGATTCCTACCTTGCTGTCGATGCGTACATCGACGCCCATTTCGACGAACAGGTGCGCTTCCTGCAGGCGCTGGTGCGCGTGCCCACCGACACGCCGCCGGGCAACAACGCGCCCCACGCCCTGCGCACCCAGGCCCTGCTGGCCGAGATGGGCTGGCCCGCCGAGGCCCATGCCGTGCCCGAGGCCCTGGTGCAGGCGCAGGGCATGCAGTCGATCACCAACCTGGTGGCGCGCCGGCGCTATGGCGCAGGCGGGCGCATCGTCGCGCTGAACGCCCATGGCGATGTGGTGCCGCCGGGCGAAGGCTGGACGCACGCGCCGTACGGTGCGGAGATCGTCGACCGCAAGCTCTACGGGCGTGCCTCGGCCGTCAGCAAGAGCGACTTCGCCAGCTTCACCTTCGCCACCCGGGCCATCGAGGCGGCCGGCGTGCCGCTGGCCGGCGGCGTCGACCTGCTGTTCACCTACGACGAGGAGTTCGGCGGCGAGCTGGGGCCGAAGTGGCTGCTGGACCAGGGGCTGACCAGGCCGGACCTGGAAATCGCCGCCGGCTTCAGCTACCAGGTGGTGACGGCGCACAACGGCTGCCTGCAGCTGGAAGTGACCGTCCACGGGAAGATGGGTCACGCCGCCGTGCCCGAGACCGCGGTCGATGCGCTGCAGGCCGCCACGCAGGTGCTGGTGGCGCTGTACGCCGAGAACGGCCGGCTGCGCCAGACCCGCAGTGCCGTGAATGGCATCAACCACGGCTACATCAACGTCGGCCGCATCGAGGGCGGCACCAACACCAACGTGGTGCCCGGCAAGGTGGTGCTGAAGATCGACCGCCGCATGATCCCCGAGGAAGACCCGGCGCAGGTGGAAGCCGCGCTGCGCGACCTGATCACACACACCGTGGCCGCCTGCCCGGGCACCAGCGTGGAGATTCGCCGCCTGCTGCTGGCGCGCGCGATGGTGCCGCTGGCGGGCAATGCGCCGCTGGTCGAATCGCTGTGCCGCCACGCCACGGCGCTGTTCGGCGAGCCGGTCGAAGCCTCGGGCACGCCGCTGTACACCGACGCGCGCCTGTTCAGCGAGCGCGGCATCCCGGCCGTGATCTACGGCGCCGGGCCGCGCACGGTGCTGGAATCGAACGCCAAGCGCGCCGACGAGCACCTCGTGCTGGACGACCTGCGGCGGGCCACCAAGGTGATCGCCCGCACCCTGCTCGACCTGCTGCGCGCCTGACGCCGGCCTTCAGTCGCCGCGCGGCCTGCGCAGGCGGTGCAGCAAGGCATCGGCCACGTCGCGGCACAGCTGCGCGCGCAGGCCGAACAGCTCGCCGCGGCGCTCGAAGTGGCGCGTCTCCAGCGCCTCGGCGGCCAGCGGCAGCAGGTCCAGCGGCAGCTCCGAGAAACCGCCGCGGGCCGTGGCCTCCGGCAGCGCGGCCAGCGACTGGCGCAGGCGCTTGGACAGCAGGCGGTAGTCCCGCGGCTGCATCGCACCGTCCGCCAGTTCCATCGCATGCTGGCGGCGCAGCAGTTCGGTGATGTGGCGGCGCCGGCCTGCCTGTCGGTCCGGCCTGGCCGGACGATCAGCCCCTCCCCGATGGGCAGGCTGGACAGCACCAGGCGCTCGTGCCTTCGGTCCTTGATCTCGCATGCCGACAGCATCGCCGGCATCGGCCCGGCGCAGCGGCCGGATCAAGCCCGACGGGCTGGCCTTGTTCGGCGCCTGGTGCCAGCCCGTCCGGCGCTCAGCCGCGCCCGGCCAGGAACACGGCCGCCTGCACCCGCGAGCTCAGGTTGAGCTTGCGCAGGATGTGCTGCACGTGGTCCTGCGGCGCCTCGCTGACGGTGGGCATCAGCACCCGCGCCGCCGGCGCCACCTGGCGGATGCCGGGCAGCGCATCGACGCCGCTGACACCGGGCATGTGGTTGTCCAGCAGGATCACGTCGGGCTGGTGGGCGGCGGCGCAGCGCTGGGCCTCGTTGGCGTCGCCGGCCTCGGCCACCACGGCAAAGCGCTCGTCGCCCGACAGCAGGGCGAATGCGGGCGACGAAGCGGTGGGCCTGCCGGGCGGCCTCGGCCGTGCCGGGCAGTGCCTCGGCGCTCCAGGCCGTGCGCAGCGCCTGCCAGCCCTGCTGCACGTCGGCAAAGGCGCGCTGGGCCGGCGATCACCAGGAAGTGCCAGTAGGCCGTGGCATAGGCCATCAGCCAGATGGCGGGCACGGTGGCGGCCATCAGCAGGGCCATGACGATGCGGCCGCCGTCGCGGTCGGTCCAGATGCCCAGCGGCACGCGGATCAGCGAGCCGGTGAGCACCGGCGTGGCGGTGAGCAGGCCGAACTCGGTGGCCGACAGGCCCAGCGTCATCTTCAGCGGGATGCCGATGACACCGAACATCATCCACACCATGAAGCACACGGTGAAGGCCAGCGTGCTGACGGCCAGCACCGACCAGGCCTTGGGCGGGATGGGTGCGGCGGCCGAAGCGGAGGAGGCGGGATTGGAAGCCATGGGACGAGCCCCGTCATTGCAATGACGGGACTGTCCCGCGGCGGCCCCGCGGTGAACATCCTTCCGCAAGGCAGGCGCGGCTGGCCTGAAGAACGATGGCCGGGCGCGCCGCCATCGTCCTGAAGAACTAGTGCCGGCAGTGGTTCAGCCGGATTTGCGCTGGATCAAGCCGCGCCCGGCGGCGCCGGGGGTCAGGATCGGGCCGATCGGCCCCCCCGGCGCGGGGCGACCGGCGCCGATGCCGCCGACAGCGCCGAGAAGGCCGCCTGGCCCGCCGCCAGCGTTTCGAAGCGCCGGGCGATGCTGCCGCAGACCAGGTCGCACAGCGCATAGACCGAGGCGTCGGCGATGCTGTAGATGGCGCTGTTGCCGCGCGGCTCGCGCTTGACCAGGCCATGCTGGGTCAGCAGCGTCAGGTGCCGCGAAACATTGGCCGCGCTGAAGCCGCACAGCTGCGCCAGCTCGCCCACACTGCGCTCGCCCTGGCGCAGCAGGTTGAGGATCTGCAGCCGGGTGGGCTCCGACAGGGCCTGGAAATAGGCGGCCACCTGGGCCAGGGCCGCGGGCGGAAGGTCTTGCATGGTGGTGCAGCTCGGGGTGGGGTCGGTGGCCATGATGCCTTGTGCAGCGGGCGGCGGCTGCGTCCTTGGTTGATATCGTACTTGACTATTTGCGCACTTGCGCAAATACTTGAGTCAGAGATTTCCACAAGGTCACCCGATGCGCACCCTGACCCCCTCCGCAGTCCATGCCCTGCCGCGCCGCACCTCGCTGGGCCTGCTGGCACTGGCCCTGCCCCTGCTGCTGACCGGCCGGCCGGTGCTAGCCGGCAGCGCACCCGCCCTGGCCACGGTGACGGCCGGGGCTGTCGCCGGCGGCGCCTCTGCCGGCTTCGACGGCGTGGTCGAGGCGGTGCGCCAGACCGTGGTCGCCGCCCAGGTGGCCGGCGCCGTGGTGCAGCTGGACGTGAAGGCTGGCGACCGCGTGGCCGCCGGCCAGGTGCTGCTGCGCCTGGACGCCCGCGCCGCCGAGCAGACCGCTGCCGCCGGTGACGCCCAGGTGCTGGCCGCGCGCGCCGCGCAGGACCTGGCGCGCCAGGACCTGGAGCGCCAGCGCCAGCTGGCGCGGGATGCCTTCATCAGCGCCGCCGCGCTGGAGCGGGCCGAGGCCCAGTTCAAGGCCACGCAGGCGCAGGTGAATGCCCAGCTGGCCCAGGCCGGCGCGGCGCGCACGCAATCGGGCCTGTCGGTGGTGCGGGCGCCCTTCGCCGGGGTCGTGGCCGAGGTGCCGGTGGCCCTGGGCGACATGGCCCTGCCCGGCCGCCCGCTGCTGACGCTGTACGACCCCGGCGCGATGCGTGTGACCGCCGCATTGCCGCAGAGCGTGGCCGGCGCGCTGCAAGCCGGCGCCCTGCCGCGCATCGAGCTGCCCGGCCTCAGCGCCGCCAGCGCAACGCCGCAACCCGTGCGCGCCCAGCTGCTGCCGGTGGTCGATGCCGCCACCCACACGGTGCAGCTGCGCGCCGACCTTCCGGCCGGCCTGCCTGGCGTGGTGCCCGGCCTCTACGCCCGCGTCTGGTTGCCGGTCCCGGCGACGACCGGCGCGCCCGCCACGCTGGCCGTGCCGCGCAGCGCCGTGGTGCGCCGCGCCGAGTTGACCGCGCTCTATGTGCTCGACCCCGCCGGTGTGCCGGCCCTGCGCCAGGTGCGCCTGGGCCGCAGCCAGGGCGACCGCGTCGAGGTGTTGGCCGGCCTGGCCGCCGGTGAACGTGTCGCCACCGATCCGCAGGCCGCCGCGCGCGCCCTGCCCGCCACCCGTTGATCGCCGCCATGTCCGGCCACACCACGCCCACCCGGCTCGGCCCCTCCGGCCGCATCGCCGCCTTCTTCCAGTCGGCGCAGATCACCCCGCTGCTGGCCCTGGTGGCCCTGCTGCTGGGCATCTTTGCGGTGGGGGTCACGCCGCGCGAGGAAGAGCCGCAGATCAACGTGACCATGGCCAACGTGCTGATCCCGTTCCCGGGCGCGGCGGTACGTGATGTCGAGCAGATGGTCGCCGGGCCGGCCGAGCAGGTGCTGGCGCAGATGGCCGGGGTCGAGCACGTGATGTCGGTGTCGCGTCCCGGCCTGGCCATCGTCACCGTGCAGTTCAAGGTGGGCGTGCCGCGCACCGAGGCCCTGGTGCGGCTGCACGACACGGTGCAGTCCAATGCCGACTGGTTGCCGCAAGGCCTGGGCGTGGGCCAACCCATCGTCAAGCCCAAGGGCATCGACGATGTGCCGATCGTCACGCTGACCCTGCACAGCGCCAACCCCGCCACCGGCCCCTTCGACCTGGAGCGCGTGGCGCACAGCATCGAGGCCGAATTGAAGCGGGTGCCCGGCACCCGCGAGATCCGCACCATCGGCGGCCCGGGCCGCGCCGTGCTGGTCGAGATCGACCCTGCCCGCCTGGCCGGCAGCGCCCTGACCGTGGCCGACCTGCGGCAGGCGCTGCAGTCAGCGAATCTCGGCCTGCCGGTGGGCGACCTGGTCGGCGGCAACCGCACGGTGGCGATCGAGGCCGGCGCCTTCCTGCGCGAGGCTGCCGAACTGGCCGACCTGGTGGTGGGCGTGCGCGCCGGCAAGCCCGTCTTTCTGCGCGACGTGGCTGCCGTGCGTGACGGCCCGCCGCCCACCGCCAGGCTGGTCTGGCACGGCACCGCCGCCCGCGACGGCAAGCCCACCGAGGAACACCCGGCGGTGACGCTGGCCATCACCAAGAAGCCCGGCGAGAACGCGATCGACGTGGCCGACGCGGTGATGGCGCGCGTGGCCGCGCTGCGCAACACCGTGATCCCGGCCGACGTGCAGGTCAGCGAGACCCGCAACTACGGCGGCACCGCCAACGACAAGGCGCAGACCCTGATCAAGAAGCTGCTGTTCGCCACCGCCAGCGTGGTGGCCCTGGTGGTCATCGCCCTGGGCCGGCGCGAGGCGGCCATCGTCGGCACGGCGGTGGTGCTGACCCTCACCGTCACCCTGTTCGCCAGCTGGGCCTGGGGCTTCACGCTGAACCGGGTGAGCCTGTTCGCGCTGATCTTCTCGATCGGCATCCTGGTCGACGACGCCATCGTGGTGGTCGAGAACATCCACCGTCACCAGGCGCTGCACCCGGGCCGCACGCTGGCGCAGATCATCCCGGCCGCGGTCGACGAGGTGGGCGGGCCGACCATCCTGGCCACGCTGACGGTGATTGCCGCCCTGCTGCCGATGGCCTTCGTCAGCGGCCTGATGGGGCCGTACATGGCGCCCATCCCCATCAACGCCAGCATGGGCATGGGGCTGTCGCTGGCGATCGCCTTCGTCGTGACGCCCTGGCTGGCGCGGCTGTGGATGAAGGCGCTGCCGGAACACCCGGACAACAAGCCGCACGGTCTCGCTGAACGCATCGCGCCGTTCTTCCAGCGCCTGTTCCGCCCGCTGCTGGACGAGACCCGTGGCGGCCGCGCGCGCGGCATCCTCGGGCTGGGCATCGCCGCGCTGATCGCCGTGTCGCTGGCGCTGCCGGCCACCGGCCTGGTGCTGCTGAAGATGCTGCCCAACGACAACAAGTCCGAGTTCCAGGTCATCGTCGACATGCCCGCCGGCACGCCGGTGGAGCAGACCGCCGCCGTGCTGCAGGCCTTGGGCCGCCACCTGGCCACGGTGCCCGAGGTCACCGACTACCAGGCCTATGCCGGCACCGCCGCGCCGATCAACTTCAACGGCCTGGTGCGCCAGTACGACGGCCGCGCCAGCAGCGAGCTGGGCGACCTGCAGGTCAACCTGGTCGACAAGCACCAGCGCAGCGCCAAGAGCCATGCCATCGCCACCCGCGTGCGGCCGGCACTGCAGCGCATCGGCGCGCAATTCGGCGCCAACGTGAAGGTGGTGGAAGTGCCGCCCGGCCCGCCGGTGCAGGCCCCGATCGTCGCCGAGGTCTACGGCCCCGAGGCCGACGGCCGCGCCCACGTGGCGCAGGCGGTGCAGCAGGCGCTGCTGAAGACGCCGGGCATCGTCGACGTGGACCACAGCGGCATCGCCGCCGCACCGCGCACCCTGCTGCTGGTCGACCGCCAGAAGGCCGCCATGCTGGGCGTGCCGCAGCAGACCATCGTCACCACGCTGCGCGCCGGCCTGGCCGGCGAGGCGGCGACGTACCTGCACGACGCCAGCAAATACCCTGCCCCCGCCCTGCTGCAGTTGCCGGCGGACCGGCACGGCGACCTGGACGCGCTGCTGCAGCTGGCCGTGCGCTCCGCCGACGGCCGCCTGGTGCCGATCCGCGAACTGGTGCGCGTCAGCGACAGCCAGCGCGAGCAGCCGCTGTTCCACAAGGACGGCCTGCCGGTGCACTACGTCGTCGCCGACATGGCCGGCCAGGTCGACAGCCCGCTCTACGGCATCGCCGCAGCGCGCGCCGCCGTCGGCCAGATCACCACGCCCGGCGGCGGCACGCTGCAGGAATTCTTCATCCACCAGCCGGCCGACCCCTACCGCGGCTACAGCCTGAAGTGGGACGGGGAGTCGCAGATCACCTACGAGACCTTCCGCGACATGGGCGCGGCCTATGCGGTGGGCCTGGTGCTGATCTACCTGCTGGTGGTCGCGCAGTTCGGCAGTTACCTGCTGCCGCTGATCATCATGGCGCCGATCCCGCTGACCATCATCGGCGTGATGCCGGGCCACGCCCTGCTGGGCGCGCCGTTCACCGCCACCAGCATGATCGGCATGATCGCCCTGGCCGGCATCATCGTGCGCAACTCCATCCTGCTGGTGGACTTCATCCGCCTGCAACTGCACGAGGGCCTGCCGCTGCCCACCGCCATCGTGCAATCGGCCATCACCCGGGCCCAGCCCATCGTGCTGACCGGCCTGGCGGCGATGCTGGGGGCGTTCTTCATCCTCGACGACCCGATCTTCAACGGCCTGGCCATCGCGCTGATCTTCGGCATCGCGGTGTCGACCGCGCTGACCCTGGTCGTGATTCCCACCCTGGTCTACGCCGCCTACCGCAAGCGGCCGGGCGACCTCATCCGTTCCACCCCCCCTGAAGGAGAACTCACATGACCTCTTGGCAAATCGTGCGCACCGTCGCCGGCACGTTCATCCTGCTGTCGCTGGCCCTGGGCATTCCCGGCAGCCCGCTGTTCGTCAGCCCCTGGTGGCTGGCCTTCACCGCCTTCGTCGGCATCAACCTGCTGCAGAGCGGCGTCACCAAGTGGTGCCTGATGGAGACCATCCTGCGCAAGCTGGGCGCTCGTCCCGGCTGCTGAACTTCATTGAGCCCTGCTGATTGGCAAGCCAGCTGCGGGTCGCCGCCAACGTCGGCATGCTGGCGGTGGCTCCGGCGCCGCCCACTGCCAGCGCCGCGGCAGCGTTGGCCAGCACCATCGCATCGGCCAGCGCTTCGCCACGGGCGATGGCAGCCGCCAGCGCGCCGGTGAAGGTGTCGCCGGCACCGATGGTGTCGACCACCGGCACGCGGTGGCCGGCCAGCGCCTGCTGTGGTTGACCCGCAGAACCCGGCAGATGCAGCCGGCAGCCGGCCGCCCCCAGCGTGACCAGCACCGCGCCGGCGCCCTGCGCCTGCAGGGCCTGCACCGCCGCGTCCTCGGGCGCGCCGGCATCCAGGCCAGCCAAGGCGCGCAGCTCGGTCTCGTTGGGCGTCAGCAAGTCGACCAGTGCCAGCAGCGCCGGTGCCAGCGTGGCGGCCGGTGCCGGGTTCAGCAGCGTGAACGCGCCGGCCGCTCGGGCGATGGCGAAAGCCTCGGCTGTGCAGGCGGCCGGCACCTCGTTGGACGCCATCACCACCTTGCACGTGCGCAGCAGCGGCGCGGCCGCCTGGGCATGGCGCGGCGCCAGCCCGGCACCGGCGCCCGGGGCCACTGCGATGGTGTTGTCGCCGTCGTCGAAGACCTGGATCTGCGCCACGCCGCTGGGCTCGCCGGGCGCGATCTCCACTGCTGTGGCATCGATGCCCTCGCCCGCCCACTGGGCCAGCGCCATGCGGCCGAAGTCATCGTCGCCCAGCCGCGCCAGCACCGCCACGCGGGCGCCCTGGCGTGCCGCAGCGACGGCGGCATTGCTGCCCTTGCCGCCAGGGCCGATGGTGAAGCCATGGGCCATCAGCGTTTCACCGCGCGCCGGCGGGCGCGGCAGGCGCACCACCAGGTCGGCGTTCCAGCTGGCGACGCAGACGACGTCGGCGGTCATGGTGGTCAGCGCAGACGGTCGGTGCCGAAGGCCTGCCACTGGGCGGCCAGCTTGGCGTGAGCACCATCGTCCAGCGCCACCAGCGGCGCCCGCACGCGGCGCCAGCCATCGTGCCCGGTCAGCGTGGCCATCGTGCTCTTGAAGGCCGCCGTCAGGCCCTGGGCACCCAGCAGGATCGCCAGCAGGTCCAGCACCTGCTGCTGGTCGGCTGCCGCGGTGGGCGTGGCCGTGCCCTGCACCAGGCGCATGACCAGCTGCGGCGCGATGTTGCCCACGCCGCTGACGGCGCCCAGCGCACCGCGGTCGCCCAGGGTCTGCAGGTCGGGCTCGTTGCCCACCCACACCTGCAGCGGCGGCATGAAGGCTTCAGCGAAGACGAGCGAGTCGGCCCGCTGGCAGCCGCTGTCCTTCAGGCCGATGATGGTGCCGGGGAAGCGCTGCAGCAGCGTGGCGATGACCTCGCGGCTCAGGGCCACGCCCGAGACCTGGGGGATGTGGTACAGCACGATGCGCAGCCGGGCGTCGTCGACCTGGGCGACCAGCTGGCTGTAGAAGTCGACCACGCCCTGGTCGGGCACGCCCTTCAGGAAGAACGGCGGCAGCACCAGGCAGCCCCGCACGCCGGCTCGCACCGCGTGCCGGACCAGCGCCACGGTGTCGGGCAGCGCGGCGCAGCTGGTCGACGCCAGGATGCGGTTGGCCGGCACACCGCCGGCGATCAGACCGTCGAGTGCAGCCTGGCGCTCGGCCACGCTGAACGACGGTCCCTCGCCCGTGGTGCCGAAGGGCGTGACGCCGGTGCAGCCGGCGGCCAGCAGGGCCTTGGCATGGGCAGCGAAGGCGGGAATGTCGATGTCCAGCGCGGCGTCCAGCGGCGTCAGCATCGCGGGCCAGAGGCCGGTGTAGGGAACGGAGTCGGTGGTCACGGTTGGCTTTCGAGAGAGGAGATTCATGCACCGAAGTCGTGGTCCAGGGCCTGATGATCGGCCAAGCCGACGACGCGGGTGAAGTCGGGGTAACTCACACCGGGAACGGCCTTCGGCGTGCCATCGGCCGCCAGTGTGGCCAGGGCCTGCTGCACGGCGCGGGTGGCGGCAAACAGCGTGGTCACCGCGTACAGCACCACCGCAAAGCCCATGGCCTGCAGGTCGGCCGTGGTCAATGCGGTCGACGGGTTGCCGTCGACGATGGACACCACCTTCGGGCCAGGCAGGCCACGGGCCACGGCCTCCACCTCGGCCACGGTCTTGATGCCGTCGACGAAGACGAGATCCACGCCCGCGTCCTGGTAGCGCCTGGCGCGGTCCAGCGCCTCGGCGATGCCGATGGCCGGCAGCGCGTCGGTGCGGCCGATCACCCGCAGCGGATCGCTGCCCCGGGCGGCCAGCGCGGCGCGCAGGCGGCGGGCGTTCTCGGCGGCGTCGATCAACTTGATGCCCGCCATCTGGCCGCAGCGCTTGGGCGCCACCTGGTCTTCCAGGTGGATGGCGGCGACACCGGCCTGCAGGTATTCACGCACCGTGCGGGCGATGTTCGACGGGCCGCCGTAGCCCGTGTCGGCATCGGCGATCACCGGCACGCCCACGGCCCGCACCATGTCGCGGGCATGGGTGGTCATCTCGGTCTGGGTCAGCAGGCCGATGTCGGGCTGGCCCAGGCGCGACGCGGTGGCGCCGAAGCCGGTCATGTAGATGGCCTCGAAGCCGGCCTGTTCGACCAGGCGGGCGCTGAGGCTGTCATAGGCGCCGGGCGCACGCACGAGGCGGCAAGACGAGATCTGCTGCTGCAGTTGAAGCGCGGGATGCAATGTCAAGCCAGTTCTCCGGTTGTCAGGGCGCTCGGCGCGGCCCCGCGGCGACCTGACCCAGCGGTCGCCGTGGAACCGGCTTTGCCGGGCCACTGGCGGCGCCCCCTTGAGGGGGAGCGCCCAAGGCGCTGCGGGGGTGGGCCATCAATTCATCATCAGGCCGCCGTCGATGTTGATCGACTGGCCGGTCATGTAGTCGGCGGCGGGTGACGCCAGGTACAGGGCCAGGTTGGCCACGTCACCTGGCTGCTGGGCCCGGCCCATCGGGATCGCCGCCACGCGGCTGGCGAAGGCCTCGCCCTGCGGCTGGCCGTTCAGCGTGGTCCAGTCGCGGTCCATCTGCGTCCACATGTCGGTGGCCACGATGCCGGGGCACAGCGCGTTCACCGTCACGTCGGGCGCCAGCGTGAAGGCGGCGCTCTGGGTCAGGCTGATCACCGCCGCCTTGCTGGCCCGGTAGGGGGCGATCACACCCGCAATCGCCCCGGCACCCGGGCGGCCCGCGATGCTGGCCAGCGTCAGGATCTTGCCGCGCGGTCGGCCCGCAGCCAGCGGTGCCTGCTGGCGCATCTGCCGCGCCGCGGCCTGCAGCGTCAGGAAGGTGCCGGTCACGTTGACACCCAGCATGCGCTGCCAGTCGGCCGCATCCAGGTCCATGAAGGGCTTGACCTGGCTGATGCCGGCATTGCAGATTGCCACGTCCAGCCGGCCGAAGGCCTGCACTGCCAGCGCCACCAGGCCCGCGTTGTCGGTGGCCTGGGTGATGTCGCAGCGTGCGGATTCGGCCTGATGGCCCTGCGCCCGCAAGGCATCGCGGGTGGCCTGCACGCCGGCTTCGTCGACATCGCCCAGCACCAGGCGCGCACCCTGGCGGGCAAAGGCCTCGGCCAGGCCGCGGCCGATGCCCTGCGCGGCGCCGGTGACCAGCACCACCAGGCCGTGCCCATCTCCAGAGTTCATGTCAGTTTCCATTGAAGCCAAGCATCACCACCGTCGCATGCATCCACTCAAACCAAGCGGTCGCCGCGGAGCCGGCTCCGCCGGGCCGCTGGCGGCGCCCCCCTGGGGGGGAGCGCCGAAGGCGCTTCGGGGGGGAGTTATTGCCCACGGATGCGCTTCAGTTCGCCCATGACGATGCCCATGGCCTCGGCGCCGATCTTGGTGGCCTGGTGGTCGTAGACCACCTTCACCTTGTCGCGGATGCGGGCCATCTCGGCCGGCGGGATCTCGTTGACCTGCATGCCCTTGGCCTTCAGGCCGTCCAGCGTGGCGCCGTTCTTCGCGCGGCTGACCTTGCGCTGCTCGTCACGGCCCTCGATGGCGCAGGCCTTCAGCGTGTCCTGCTCCTGCGGGCTCAGACCGTCCCAGACCTTCTTGCTCACCAGCATCATCAGGGCGGCGTAGGAATGCTTGGTCAGGCTCAGGTACTTCTGCACCTCGTAGAACTTCTGGCTGTCGATCAGCGCGAACGGGTTCTCCTGGCCGTCCACCGTCTTGGTCTCCAGCGCCGAATACACCTCGCTGAAGGCCATGGGCACGGCGTTGGCGCCCAGTTCCTTGAAGGTGTCGATGTAGACCGGGTTCTGCATCACGCGCATCTTCAGGCCGCTGAAGTCCTCGATCTTCGTGATCGGGCGCTTGCTGTTGGTGGCGTTGCGGAAGCCGTTCTCCCAGTAGGCCAGGTTGACCAGGCCCACCGCCGGCAGCTTGGCCGAGAAGTAGGCACCGGCCTTGCCGTCGAGCACCTGGTCGGCTTCGGCCTCGGTGTTGAACAGGAAGGGCAGGTCCAGCACACCCAGCTCGGGCACCATGGCCACCAGCGGCGCGGTCGACGGGATCACCAAGTCGATGGTGCCCGAGCGCACGCTCTGGGTGGCGGTGCTGTCGTTGCCCAGCTGGTTGTCCCAGAACGGCGTGATCTTCATCTTGCCGCCCGACTTGGCCTGGGCGCAGCCAACCATCTTCATGATGCCGTTGCCGGCCGGGTGGTCCTTGGCCGACCCGCTGGACAGGCGGAAGCTGCGGTCCTGGAACTGGGCGCTGGCGCTGCCGGCGGTGGCCAGGGCCGCCAGCGCGACGGCGGCGGTGCGGAACAAGGTGGATTTCTTCATCGGGTGTCTCCGGGTTGTTCGGGGGGAAATCGGGAGGCGGGCGGGGAAAGGCCGGGCTTGGGACAGCGCAGCGCGCTCAGCTCAGCCATCGCAACGGCACGAGCACGAGATCGGGGAACAGCACCAGCAGGAACAGCACGATCAGCTCGGCCCACAGGAAGGGCCACAGGCCCTTCATCAGCTCGCCCATCGAGATCTTGCTGACGCCGCAGATCACGTTCAGCACGATGCCCACAGGCGGCGTGATCAGGCCGATGGCGTTGTTCATGATGAACAGCACGCCGAAGTAGACCGGGTCGATGCCCGCCTGCTTGACGATGGGCATCAGCACCGGCGTCAGGATCATCAGCGTGGGCGCGAAGTCCAGCGCGGTGCCGATGACCACCACGATGGCCATGATCACCGCCATCAGCAGGATCTTGTTGCCCATGAAGGGCTCCAGCATCGCGCCCACCTGCTGCGGCACGTCGGACATCGTGATCAGCCAGCCCGACACCAGGGCCGCCGCGATCAGGAACACCACCGCCGCCGTGCTTTTGGCCGCACCCACCAGGTGCGCCATCCACTGCGACGGCGCCAGTTCACGGTAGACGAAGGTGCCGACGAACCAGGCATAGACGCAGGCCACCACGCCGGCCTCGGTGGGCGTGAAGACGCCGAACTTCAGGCCGCCGATGATGCCCAGCGGCATCAGCAGCGCCCAGATGCCCTTGACGCCGGCCTGCAGGCGCTGGCCCAGGCCCTGGCGCGGCAGCACCTGCACCTGGTCGCGCCGCGCCACCCACAGCCAGGCGATCAGCAGCGACAGGCCCATCATCAGGCCCGGCACGATGCCGGCCAGGAACAGCTTGCCGATCGACACGTTGGCGATCACGCCGAAGACGATCAGTCCGATCGACGGCGGGATCACCGGCGCGATCACGCCGCCGGCGGCGATCAGGCCAGACGCGCGCGGCACGTCGTAGCCGGCCTTGCGCATCATCGGGATCAGCAGCGCACCGATGGCCGCGGTGTCGGCCGCGGCGCTGCCGCTGATCGCGGCCATCAACACCGAGGCGAAGATCGCCACCAGGCCCAGGCCGCCGCGGATGTGGCCGACCCAGGCCAGCGCCACGTCGACGATGCGCTTGCTGATGCCGCCGGCGTTCATCAGCTCGCCGGCCAGCATGAAGAACGGGATCGCCAGCAGCGGGAAGCTGTCGGCGCCTTCCACCAGCTTCTGCGACAGGATGGTGGCGTCGACCTGGCCCTGCACCACCATCAGCGCCATGCCGCACAGCATCAGCGCGAAAGCGATGGGCACGCCGATGGCCATGGCGCCCATCAGCGCCGCGGTGAACACCAGCACGGTCATGTCTGCCCCTCGGTCGACGAGGACGTCAGCCGATCCCCCGAGGGGATGGCGGGCCGGCTTGGGAGCGGCCCGGCGCTCGGCCCGCTCGCGATGTTCGAGACAAGATGCCTCATGGTGCCTCCTCGCCACGCGGGCCCATGGCGGCGATCTCCGCATCGCTGAGGCGCCCGCTGAGCAGGCGCCACAGCGTGTGCGCGCTCAGCAGCGCGATGCAGCTGCCGGTGAGGTAGCTGATGCCGAAGACCCAGATCAGCGACAGGTCGGTGATCGGCGCCCGGGTGGTGGCGTTGATCTCGTGCTGGCGCCAGGTGCCCCAGACCAGCATCAGGCAGCTGCCGATGACCAGCAGCTGCGTCACCACCAGGGCCAGGCGCCGGCCGCCCGGGCCCAGGCGCTCGGTCAGCATGTCCATGCCCAGGTGACCGTTCTCGCGGGTGACGCTGACCGCGCCGATGAAGGTCAGCCAGATGAAGCAGAAGCGCGACAGTTCCTCGGCCACGCCGATGCCGGAGTTGAAGGCGTAGCGCAGCACCACGTTGCCGAACACCATCACCACCATCGCCAGCAGCAGGCCGGCCAGCAGCCAGTCGATGGCGCGGAAGAGGTGGTCGGTCGGCCCGGTTGGCCGCCGTGTGACGCTGGCCATGCTCAGATCACCTTGCCGGGGTTGAGCAATCCCCGGGGATCGAGCGCGGCCTTCAGCGTGCGCATCAGGGCGATCTCCTCGGCGCTGCGGCTGTGCCCCAGCCACTTCTTCTTCTGCGTGCCGATGCCGTGCTCGGCCGACACGCTGCCGCCGTACTGCTGCACCAGGCCGTAGATGGCGGCGTCCATCGCCGGCTTGGGCTGGTCGGCCAGGCTCAGGCCATCGCTCCAGGCCACCAGGTGCAGGTTGCTGTCGCCGATGTGGCCGTAGTAGATGCTCTCCACACCCGCGCCCGCCGGCCGGCCCGGCACGTCGGCGGCCAGCAGCGCCGCCTTGCAATCACGCGCAAAGTCGGCGATGCGGCCGATGGGCAGGGACACGTCGTACGAGACGTGGGGGCCCAGCACCTGGTGGAACTCGGCGCAGGCGTCGCGCAGGGCCCAGAAGCCCTGCACGTCGTCCAGGCTCTGGGCGACCGCGGCGTCCCGGAGCAGCCCTTGTTCCAGCAGCCCTTCCAGCCAGGCCTGGAAGCGCGGGCCGTCCACCGCCTCGTCGGTGCCCTGGGCCTCGACCAGCACGTACTGCGCATGGCCCTTGCCCACGGCGGCCTGCACGCCGGCGCGCTCGGTCACCACCTGCCAGTAGTCGGGCCACATCACCTCGAAGGCCGACAACAGCGGGCCCAGGCCCGAGCGGGCGGCGTTCAGCAGGCCCAGCACGGCGTCGAAGCCGTCGACCGCGCACAGCGCCGCCAGCGTGCAGCGCGGCTGGCCATGCAGGCGCAGCACGATGCGGGTGATGATGCCCAGCGTGCCCTCGCTGCCGATGAACAGCTGCTTCAGGTCGAAGCCGGCGTTGTTCTTCAGCATCTTGTTCAGGCTGGTGAGGATGGTGCCGTCGGGCAGCACCACCTCCAGGCCCAGCACCAGCTCGCGCGCCATGCCGTAGCGGATGACGCGGTTGCCGCCGGCATTGGTGCTGAGGTTGCCGCCGATGGCGCACGAGCCACGGGCGCCCAGGTCCAGCGCGAAGTACAGGCCGGCCGCTTCGGCCGCACGCTGCACCGCCTCCAGCGGCGTGCCGGCCCACACCGTCATCGTGCTGCTGGCGGTGTCGACCTCCAGCACGCCGCTCATGCGCTCCAGGCTGATCGCCACCCAGCCGTCCTCGGGCCGGGCGCCGCCGCACAGCCCCGTCAGCCCGCCCTGCGGCACGGCCTTCAGGCCGGCGGCGGCACAGGCCTTCAGCGCCGCCGACACGCCCACGGCATCGGCCGGCCGCACCACCGCCAGGGGGCGCGCGGGCAGCTGCGAGCTGTTGTCGTTGCGGTTGCGTTCGGGGACGTCCTCGCCGATCAGCACCGCGGCCGCGCCCAGCTGGTCGCGCAGCGCCTGCAGCACGGACAGGGCCGACGGCGCGGCGGTGGAAGTGGAGGCGGCAGCAGACATGGCGGGGCGCGCAGGGCGCAGGTTCGGAATGGCCGCGATTCTTCTTGTATGTAAGGTACTAAGGCACTAGCATTAACCCCGATCCGCCGCCCTTTCGCCGCTGGCCCGGCCGTTCGATCTGACAGACTCTGGCCGTTGGCGCAGCGCCGCCGCCCTCTTCCGCCGCCCCAAGGTTGTCCCTTGCAGAACCCGTCCCGCTTCAAGATCGACGCGCCGAAGTCGCTGGCCAGCCAGGTGGCCGACCGCCTGCGCGAGGCCATCATCGACGGCGAGTTCGCACTGGGCGCGATGATTCCGGAGGAGTCGCTGGCAGCGCAGTTCGGCGTCAGCCGCACCCCCGTGCGCGAGGCGCTGAACCAGCTGCAGCTGCAGGGCCTGGTGGTGGTGCGGCCGCAGCGCGGCAGCTATGTCTTCGAGCCCAGCGCCGAGGACGTGGCGGCGATCTGCGAGTTCCGCTGCCTGGTCGAGCCGCGCGCCGCCGCGCTGGCGCACCAGCACGCCAAGGCCGAGACCCTGGCCACGCTGCGTGCGGCCATCGACGAGATGGAAGCCGCCCGCACCGCCCGCGACGCGGTGCGCTACGGCCGCGCCGACACCCGCCTGCACGAGGCCTTCTTCCAGCACTGCGGCAACCCGTATTTGCAGGCCGCCTATGCCACGGCTGCCACCAAGATCGCCACGCTGCGCACGCATCTGTCGGCGCCGGCCGACGTGCTGCACCCGCGCGGCTTCGAGCAGCACAGCCAACTGCTGGCGCTGTTCGACGCCGGCCACTTCGCCGAGTTCGAGGCGCTGATGCGCCTGCATGTCACCGGCACGCGCGACAGCTATGTGCGCAGCCTGAACGCGCGCCAGCAGGGCTGAGGTTCAGCCGGGCGACTGCGTCTCGCCCAGCGCGTAGAACGCCAGCGCGGCGCTGCGGACGGGCAGCCGCTCGAAGCGGGTGAAGCCGGCCTGCGCCGCCAGCGTGCGCGCCCGCTGCTCGCCCCAGCAGGCGCCCAGGCCGCTGCCGCCCTGGGCCAGGCTCTGCGGCACGCAGTGCAGGCAGCTGATGCCGTAGAGCATGCGGGCGAAGGGGTTGGCGAGGTTGCTCTCCAGGTCGTCGGCCACCTTGGGCTCGACCATCAGGTAGCTGCCGCCATCACTCAGGTGGCCGCGGATGCGGCGCAGCGCGTCCAGCGGGTCGGGCAGGTCGTGCACCACGTCGAAGGTGGTGATCAGGTCGTAGCGTGCATCGGCCGGCAGGTCCTCGATGCGCTGGGCATTCAGCTGCACCCGGTCGGCCAGGCCGGCGGCTTCGGCCTCGCCACGGGCCAGCGCGATCGAGTGCGCATCCAGGTCGATGCCGGCGATGTGCGCCGCCGGGAAGGCTTTCGCCAACGTCACCGGCACCACGCCCGTGCCGCAGCCGATGTCCAACGCGCTGCCGCCGGCCTGCAGGCGCTGCAGCGCCTCGGGCAGGGCCGGCAGCCACTGCTGCACCAGGCGCGCCTCGTAGACCGGGCGGTTCATCGTCTCCAGCAGGCGCGGCATGTCGGCGCCGAAGTCGGCGAAGGCGATGCCCTCGCCGCTGCGGAAGGCCTCGGTCAGCTTGGGCACCATCGCCATCAGCGCCGGCAGGCCGCCGTACAGCCCGTCCAGGTAGGTTTCGGCACGCGGGTCGATCAGGAACTGCGCGTGTTCGTCGGGCAGCGTGAAGCAGTCGGTGGCGGCCTCGTACTCGACGTAGCCGGCGCCGGCCATGGTCGCCAGCCATTCCTCGACGTAGCGCTGGCGCACGCCGGACCGATCGGCCAGCGCGGCGGGCGTCAGCGGCCCGGCGCCGGCCATGGCCTTCAGCAGGCCGGCCTTGTCACCGGCCAGCAGCAGGCCGCCGGCAATGGCGGTGGCGACGTCGCCCACCAGCTTCTGCATGAAACGGTTCGCCTTGTCCTTGTCCATGGCCGCTGCCCGAAGTGGTGGTGCCGGCCACTGTGGCGCAGCACCGGCAGGCCACCTTCCACTTCGGTGACAGCACCGGCAGCCGCACGACCGGTCCGGCGCCGGAGTGATCAAACCGCTGTCGGGACCGGCGGAGTTTGTTGCGCCGGATCAAGCACTTGCAGCCGCCCCTCGGTGTTTTCCCGGCGGGGCGGGCTGGCGGGTATGCAACTTGTGTCATTGACCGCACACCGGCGGCGGCCATCACCGCAGCCGGCGCCGTCACAGAACACGCTGTTGTCCACATATCCGGAGGAGACCCGCATGGAGACGTTCTACGAGGTGATGCGCCGCCAGGGCATCTCGCGCCGCAGCTTCCTGAAGTACTGCTCGCTCACCGCCACGTCGCTGGGCCTGGGCCCGGCCTTCGTGCCGCAGATCGCCCACGCCATGGAGACCAAGCCGCGCACGCCGGTGGTGTGGCTGCACGGGCTGGAGTGCACCTGCTGCAGCGAGAGCTTCATCCGCAGCCCGCATCCGCTGGCAAGCCCATCATCAAGGTGCCCGGCTGCCCGCCGATCGCCGAGGTGATGACCGGCGTCATCACCTACATGCTGACCTTCGAACGCATCCCCGAGCTGGACCGCCAGGGCCGGCCGAAGATGTTCTACAGCCAGCGCATCCACGACAAGTGCCACCGCCGGCCGCACTTCGACGCCGGCCAGTTCGTCGAGGCCTGGGACGACAATCGGCGCGCAAGGGCTAGTGCCTCTACAAGGTGGGCTGCAAGGGCCCGACCACCGACAACGCCTGCAGCAGGGTGATGTGGAACGAGGGCACGAGCTTCCCGATCAAGGCCGGCCACGGCTGCATCGGCTGCAGCGAGGACGGCTTCTGGGACAAGGGCTCGTTCGACAGCCGCCTGACCGACATCCACCAGTTCGGCATCGAGCGCAACGCCGACCAGGTGGGCGGCACCGCGGCAGCCGTGGTCGGCGCGGCGGCGGTGGCGCATGCGGCGGCCTCGGCCATCAAGCGGGCCACCGACAAATTGAACGACAAGACCACGGCCTGACGCGCCACATCCAACGGAGTCACAACACATGGGCGCTGACGAAACCCAGGGCTTCAAGATGGATGACATGGGCCGGCGCATCGTCGTCGACCCGGTCACCCGCATCGAGGGCCACATGCGCTGCGAGGTCAACCTCGACAGCAACAACGTCATCCGCAACGCCGTGAGCACGGGCACGATGTGGCGCGGGCTGGAGGTGATCCTGAAGGGCCGCGACCCGCGCGACGCCTGGGCCTTCGTCGAGCGCATCTGCGGCGTGTGCACCGGCTGCCATGCGCTGACCAGCGTGCGTGCGGTGGAAGACGCGCTGGGGATCCGCATCCCGAAGAACGCGCACCTGATCCGCGAGATCATGGCCAAGACGCTCCAGGTGCACGACCACGCGGTGCACTTCGACCACCTGCATGCGCTGGACTGGGTGGACGTGGTGTCGGCGCTGAAGGCCGACCCGAAGAAGACCAGCGAGCTGCAGACCCTGGTCTCTCCCCAACACCCGTTGTCAGCGGCCGGCTACTTCCGCGACATCCAGAACCGGCTGAAGAAGTTCGTCGAGAGCGGCCAGCTCAGCCCCTTCATGAACGGCTACTGGGGCAACAAGGCCTATGTGCTGCCGCCAGAGGCCAACCTGATGGCGGTGACCCATGACCTGGAGGCGCTGGACCTGCAGAAGGAATGGGTGAAGGTGCACACCATCTTCGGCGGTAAGAACCCGCACCCCAACCACCTGGTGGGCGGCGTGCCCTGCGCAATCAACCTGGACGGCAACGGCGCCGCCGGCGCGCCGATCAACATGGAGCGGCTGAACTTCGTGCAGGCCCGCATCCAGGAGATGATCGATTTCAACAACAACGTCTACATCCCCGACGTGCTGGCCATCGGCACGCTGTACAAGCACGCGGGCTGGCTGTACGGCGGCGGCCTGTCGGCCACCACCGTGATGGACGACGGCACCTACGAGAAGGTGGCCTACGACGCCAGGACGCAGCAGCTGCCGGGCGGCGCCATCCTGGGTGGGGACTGGAGCAAGATCCACCCCGTCGACCCACGCGACCCCGAGCAGGTGCAGGAGTTCGTGCCGCACAGCTGGTACAAGTACGCCGACGAGAGCAAGGGCCTGCACCCCTGGGACGGCGTGACCGAGCCCAACTACCAGCTGGGCAAGGCGACCAAGGGCACGCGCACCCACATCCAGCAGATCGACGAGAGCGCCAAGTACTCGTGGATCAAGAGCCCGCGCTGGCGCGGCCATGCGATGGAAGTGGGCCCGCTGGCCCGCTACATCCTGGGTTATGCGCATGCGCTGCAGGGCAACACCCACAGCCAGCGGGTCAAGCAGCAGATCGAGGCCTCGGCCGCGGCGATCAACAGCGCCATCCCCAAGGCCCTGGGCCTGCCGGAGACGCAGTTCACGGCCAAGCAGCTGCTGCCCACCACCATCGGCCGCACCCTGGCCCGGGCGCTGGAAAGCCAGTACTGCGCCGAGATGATGATGGACGACTACAAGGAACTGGTCGCCAACATCAAGGCCGGCGACACCGCCACCGCCAACGTCGACAAATGGGACCCGGCCACCTGGCCGAAAGAGGCCAAGGGCGTGGGCACGGTGGCCGCGCCGCGCAGCGCGCTGGCCACTGGATCCGCATCAAGGACGGCCGCATCGAGAACTACCAGTGCGTGGTGCCCACCACCTGGAACGGCAGCCCGCGCGACAGCAAGGGCCAGATCGGCGCCTTCGAGGCCAGCCTGATGAACACGCCCATGGCCAACCCTGAGCAGCCGCTGGAGATCCTGCGCACGCTGCACAGCTTCGACCCCTGCCTGGCCTGCAGCACGCACGTGATGAGCCCCGACGGCGCCGAGCTGGCGAACGTCAAGGTGCGCTGAAAGCCCGGACAACACGAGGAGACACACGATGACCATCAAAACCAAGGCCCTGGGCCTGGGCACCGCGCTGCTGGCCACGGCGGCGCAAGCGCACGACGGCCACGGCGACCACGACGCCCTGGGCGTGCTGGCCACGCTGGCCCATCCGCTGACGGTGCAACAGGCGCTGACCGCGCTGCTGCTGGCCTGCGTGGCCGGCCGCGTGCTGCTGGGCGGCCGGCGCGGTGCGCTGGGCTACAGCCTGGTGGCGGGCGCTGCCGCAGCGGCCACCGGCCTGGCCCTGCTGGCCCGGGCCTGAGCCCAGGCGCCACGGAGATCACCATGGCCATCCACTCCCAGACCATCTGGCGCCGGCGCCACGGACGCCGACACCCGCGAGTTCCAGCACGCCAGCGCGCTGAAGACGGTCCATGTCTACGAGGCGCCGGTGCGCATCTGGCACTGGATCAATGCGCTGGCGATCACCGTGCTGCGCTCACCGGCCATTTCATCGGCAGCCCGCTGCCGACGATGCCGGGCGAGGCCAGCGCCAACCACCTGATGGGGTCCATCCGATTCGCCCACTTCACCGCCGGCCAGGTGATGGCGGTGGGGCTGCTGGCGCGGGCGTACTGGGCCATCGTCGGCAACCACCATGCACGCGAGCTGTTCTGGGTGCCGCTGTTTTCTGCCACCTACTGGCGCGACATCGGCGTGATGCTGAAGTGGTACGCCTTCCTGACGCCGCGGCCGGGGCGCTTCGTCGGCCACAACCCGCTGGCACGCTTCGCGATGGTGTTCGGCTTCCTGCTGCTGGCGGTCTTCATGGTCGTCACCGGCTTCGCGCTCTATGGCGAAGGCACGCAGGCCGGCAGCTGGGCCGACCGGCTCTTCGGCTGCGTGATTCCGCTGATGGGCCAGAGCCAGGATGTGCACACCTGGCACCACCTGGGCATGTGGGGCCTGGTCATCTTCGCGATGCTGCACATCTACGCGGCCATCCGCGAGGACATCATGGGCCGCACCAGCCTGATCAGCACGATGGTCTCAGAACTTGTGAACGAACCTCGTCCCTGCGCCGTTGAGCAGGGCATGAGCGCTGCGACGGTTGGGTACGAGGTTCGTTCACAAGTTCTGAGAGGGTGTCCCCGAAATGATTTTCTGATGCGTCGATCCCCGGAGAATGGGGCGGCGCAGGAGGGCAAGCATGGTCGAGGGGAAGAACAAGGGTGGGCGGCCGCCGCTGCTCAACGAGGAG
>Ga0116180_1000920_pt1 | contig 25883 bp, 23 predicted proteins | sample AD_UKC073_MetaG_FD_89804 | JGI IMG/M metagenome (GOLD analysis project Ga0116180, IMG submission 89804) | Active sludge microbial communities of municipal wastewater-treating anaerobic digesters from USA - AD_UKC073_MetaG | ecosystem: Engineered > Bioreactor > Anaerobic > Digestate | place: USA...
CTGCGGCGCGTCAGGGCGGCGGCTCAGCGTCAGCGGTCAGCGCGAGCCGCTGCGCGACAGCCTCCAGCGCTCGCCTAGCCTGACCCTGGTCCACATGGGCATAATGCAGTGCAGTACGGAAACGCAATGTGGTAACGTAACGATTGGATAACCGACTGCGGCGCGTCAGGGCGGCGGCTCAGCGTCAGCGGTCAGCGCGAGCCGCTGCGCGACAGCCTCCAGCGCTCGCCTAGCCTGACCCTGGTCCACATGGGCATACGCGCGCACGAGCGTCGCATGACCCACCAGCGCCTCGATGACAGCACGATCCACCCCCGCCTCCAGCAGCAGGGACACCGTGGAGTGCCGCATCTCGTGCAGATGCCACGCGCGGCCGGACGGGTGCTTGACCCCAGCCAGTGCCTGTATCTCGCGCCAGCGGTCCCGATCGGCCCGGCGACGGATCGGCATACCCTCGTCGGTCCACACCAGACCCCACGGATTCGGTGTCCACTCATCCCGGGCCTGCACGAGTGCCGCGGTCATCCACGGCACCAGAGGGATGATCCGCCGGCCCCGCTCGGTCTTGGGTCGAGTGAGATACAGCGCGCCGGTCAGGTGCACCTCTTCCCAGCGGTCCGGGCGGTCCTGGGTGGGGGATATCTCCTGGAGCTGCCAGGACACGTCGATGGTGCCCTTGTCGAGGTCGACGTGCTGCCACCGCAGCCCCAGAGACTCGCCCTGGCGCATCCCCTGCAGCAGCGCCGACACCCACCGCGGCGAATCCGGCCGCGCGGTCGCCACCTCTAGGATGGCTAGCGCCTGATCGATGGGGATCGCGTCGCGATCGTTGACGGCCCGCTCGGGCCGTGGTGCGTCCTTGATCCGCGCCGGCACGGTGTGCCCCTCGACGACCGCGGCCTTCAGCATCACGAGTAGCGTCTTGTGGGCGTGCAGGGCCGTCGTGGACGACCGACCGGCACCCAGGATCGCCGTCTTGAGCGCCCGCAGGTCCGCGGGGGTGAGGTCGGCCAAGCGGCGGTGCCCAATGGTCGGCACGATCCACTTGCGGACCGCGCCCGCGTCGGTCGTGTAGGTCGTCGGCCTCACGGCCGCGGCGTGCATCGTCAGCCACACCTCCGACCAGGCCTTGACCGTGATCCGCGCCGACCCCGCGGCGGGGGTGTCTCCGGAGGCCACCTGGCGCGCCAGATCCCGCAGCTTGGCCTGCGCGGTGGCCTTGCTCTTGCTCGACACGGTAAGCCGACGCCGGGTGCCGTGCGGCGTCCACCCCGCGTCGATCCGACCGACCCACACGCCATCCTTGCGCTGGGTCAGGGTGCCGCTGCCTTTCGGTCGCCGTGCCGCCATGTCACCCTCTCTAGGTGTGCCCTATGGTGTGCCCTATCTCGCGCTAACCCCAGGGTACCCACAGGGTGGTCAATCGTGCTCAGAAAGGCCCCAATTGGGGGTTCTCACGCACGATTGTACCTGTCTTGTAAACAGGGGGTTGGGGGTTCGAGTCCCCCCGTCGGCTCTCTAAGGGTGGCTCTGACCTGCACAAATGCGGTTGGCGACGAGTACATCCCAGCGGCTGAGAATGCGATCCGGCAGGTGAGTGATGTCGGTCAGTGGGACCGTCGGCCTACGGCCTCTGAGTAGTTGTCCAGCGCGTCGAGCACGTCCGGTGCTCGCCAGGTCAGGTTGCGTGTTCGGTAGTCCTGTCCCGGCACGAGAACCCCTCGGGCCACCAGTGTGTCTATGTGTCGATGGACGTTGTCCTTTGTCCCCAAGATTTCCCGGACCTCCTTCACGGTGACGACCGGCTGGCCGATGAGGCCGTCGGCCAGTCGATGCGCGGCTGAATCGGCGCGGACCGAACGCATCTCGTGCGCCCACCGCTGACGGATCGCCGCGGTGGCCTCGACCAGGTTCCGTCCGTGTTCGGCGGCTTCCAAGCAAGCTCGCGACACTTCCATGACGATCGCGTCAGGGTCACCTGCACGGTAGGACGTGAGAGCCGCAACATAGGAAGATTGGCGCACCAGCAATCCGGATGACACGGGGACGGCCGCATTACGGGTCACCCCCTTGTCGCGCAGCATCACGTGCATCAGGGCGCGGCCCACTCGACCGTTGCCGTCGGTGAACGGGTGGATTGTCTCGAACTGCGCGTGCGCCACCGCCACCTGAGCGACGACGGGCCAATCTTCCCGCTCGGTGTAGGCGAACAGGTCCGCTAGCGCTGCCGGCACCCGCTGCGGCGCGGGCGGAACGAAGTCAGCTGTCTGCGGGCTGTTGTCTGCTCCGATCCACACCTGTTCGTCGCGCCAATGTCCCGCGATGTCTGGCGCTGCTGTCCCCAGAAGGTGGCGGTGCATCATCCTGATCGAGTCGTCGGTCACCCCGTCAGCGCAGTCCAGGGCCGCTCTCATGGCCAGCGTGTTGGCGTAGACCTCGGCAGCGTTTCCTCGCCCGCCGCCGGTCACTTCCGCTTCCATCACTGCCCGGGCTCCAGAGCTGATCCCTTCGATTCGAGAAGATGACGCCGCTTCGCTGCGCAGCAGGATCGCCGCATAGGGCGCCAGACGGTGGCCCATCTGCTCATCGAACCGGGCCAGGGCCGCCGCAGCTTCGTCCGCCGCGGCGAGGCTTTGCGCGGACAGGATGGGATCGAGATCCGCGATCGGTGCGGTGATGGCAGCACGGTAAGTGCGTCCGATCATGGCCCGCTCTCGGCGGGTCATTCCGGCCCGGGGCTGGACGTCCCAGACGACATCTTCGCTACCGATCGAGGGCCAACTAATGGTCAGCGGATTGTCGACTCTGCCTCGTTTCCCTGAGTCGAACTCACCCCCGGCCAGCGCGCGCCTGAGGTGGCGTGGTCGATCCATCTGATGCTGCCTCTTAGTCGCTAGTATCACTTAGGGGCATAAGTGATATTAGCGATCAACGGGAGGGTCGTCAACTCTGGATCCGCCACATCAGCAGACTCCGATTCCCTCGCCGACGCTCACGAGTCTGCGGTCGGACCGCGAGCGCCGCAGGGGGCTACAGGCGGGCGTCGAGCCAGGCGCTGATGTCCTTCATGACCTCGTCGCGGTTGGTCTTGTTGAGGATCTCGTGCCGCGCCAGCGGATAGAGGTGCATCTCGACATGGCGCACCCCGGCCGTGCGGTATTGCTCGACCACCTGACGCACGCCCTTGCCGTTGTCGCCCACCGGGTCCTTCTCGCCAGACAGGACGAAGATCGGCAGGTCCTTGGGCACGGTCGCGATATTGGCCGGGTTGTTGACCACGCCCACCCCATGGAGCAGGTCACCGAAGAACCCGGTGGTGAAAACGCCTCCGCACCAAGGGTCTTGGATGTACTTGTCGACCTCGGCCTTGTCCCTGGACAGCCAGTCAAAGCCCGTGCGCGCCGGTTTGAAGGCGTCGTTGAACTTCCCGAAGGTCATCGTGTCCAGCAGCTTGCTGCGCGCCTTGCGCCCGCGTACCAGCCCCTCGCCGAAGGCCAGCGCCGCCCCCACCTTGGCCAGCGCACCAGGGTCGCCGCCGGCGCCGGTCAACACCAGCCCGCGCAGCGCATCGCCGTGGGACATGACATAGGCCCGAGCAATGATCGACCCCATGCTGTGGCCGAAGAGGAACACCGGCAGCTCGGGGTGGTCGGCCTGGATCTTGCGGGTCACGGCATACAGGTCCTCGACGACCTTCTCGAAACCGTCCGAGTCGGCGAAATACCCGACGTTGTCCAGGCTCCCCGCGGTCTTGCCGTGCCCGCGGTGGTCCTGAGCGTAGACGGCATACCCGCGGCCCGTGAGGTGCTCGGCAAACCGCTCGTAGCGCGCCGCGTGCTCGGCCATCCCGTGCGCGATCTGGACGACCGCCTTCGGCTCACCCGCGGGGGTCCACACGTAAACATGCAGCGGTATGCCGTCCGCAGCCTTCACCGTCAGCGTCGAGTTCTGCATCGGTCTACCTCTCTGTGGACCTGTGAATCCCCTCCCCACATAGTGCCCCACCCGGGCTGTTTGCGGCAGCCGTCGGGCGTGGATCAGCGCCGTGGCGGCCGCGGCACGAAAGCGCTGGTCCGGGCGGCGTAATCGGCCCAGCCCGGGCGCTGCGACATGGACTTCTCCAGGAGGGCGACCCCGCTGACTTTGACCAGCAGGAAGGTCATCGCGACCGGCGACAACACCGTCGCCCAGCCCGGACTGACTTGCAGCGCCATGAACCAGAAACCCCACCACACCACGGCGTCGCCGAAGTAGTTGGGATGCCGGGTCCAGGCCCACAACCCCCGATCCATGAGCCGCCCGCGGTTGGCCGGGTCGGCCTTGAAGGCGGCGAGCTGAGCATCGCCGACCGACTCGAAGACCAGTCCAGCGACGACGAGGGCGACCCCGAGCCAACCGACGCCGGCCACGACGCGATGCGCCTCATGGGTGGTCGTCGTCCATGCCGTGACCTGCAACGGCAGCGAGACGAACCACGCGATGACGCCCTGGACGAGGAAGACCCGGCGCACGGCATACCCGAACTTCTTGCCCTCGGGGGCGCCGGAGAGGATCTTGACGTAGCGCGGGTCCTCGCCCATGCCGCGGGTGCGGCGGGCCAAGTGCAGCGCGAGCCGTCCGCCCCACACCGTGACCAGCGCGGCGAGCACGAGTGACCGCGCCGTCGCCCCGCTCATGGCGACCCCGACCCAACTCACCGCCACGAAGAGCAACCCCCACGTGACATCGATGAGGGCGTACTTGTCCTGCCGCCGGGCGATGACCGCCGTCACGGCCAGCAGGACGAGGATCGCCAGGGCGCTGACCAGGAAGATCGAAGGCAAGGAGGGGGTCACCTTCGCGAGCGTAACGGCAGCCAGAGGGCAGCGCGCGGGCGTGGCACGGCATACCGTGGCGCTGTGGATGCCGCGCTCTCAGCCGATGCAGCAGCGTCCGGGTCGCCCGAGACGCTCGCGCACAACGGCCTGCCCGGGCCACACCCCGGCACACCCCCACGGCGGCCGAACTCGGTGCGCCGCACCACCAGCCTCGATCTCACCCGCCCGCACGGCCCGGACGGCCCGCTGCAGGTCGGCGGCCGAGCCCGCGACCTGCACACCGACGCGGCCGGCGCCCCCCACGTCATCGGCTCGGCCTTAACCTCCCTCACTGTCGAGGATGGCATCGTCACCGCCCTGTCGACCTACCCGCGGCGTCCGGTCCTGGCCCAACTCGTCGGCCGCCGCGCGCTCGTCGGCTGGCGCACCGGCCTCTGGCGCACCATCCGCGAGGACGTCGTCAGCGGCTCGGACCTGCACCAACTCCTCGACGACCTGCCGGGCGGGTTCGTCATCAGCGGGTTCACTCGCGGGCGCGCCCTGGCGCTCGCCTCGGGTGGCGACCCACTCCCGCAACCCGGGCGGCGCCTCGACGTCTGCGCCGGCTGGGCGTCAGACTCCCGGGCCGCTCGCATCCTCGACCAGACCGGCAGCGCGCCCCGGGCGGTGACTCCGCCGGCGCCGCCGCTGCGCGACGAGGCCGACCCGCACGGTTGGCACACCTGGCCGGCCACCCCGATCTGGGGGATCAGCCGTCGCCGCCGCATCGACGCCTGGCTCGACCCCCACCCCGAACGCCTGGATGACCCGCAGCGTCCGATCCACGTCGATGCCATGTTCCGCGACTCGTTCGTCGACCACGAGGGCGTCGAGCGGGTGCTGCACGAATACACCTTGCGCGCTCAGGTGGGCCGCACGGCATACCCGGTCCTGGAGGTCACGACGCAAGGGCGGGTGCTGCCGCACCGCGAGTGCCCCGTCGCCGCCGCGTCCTCGCAACACGTCCTCGGTATGCCGTGCGACGACCTGCGCGACCGGGTCTCGACCGCGCTCTACGGGCCGGGTTCTTGCACCCATCTCAACGACGGGCTGCGCTCGCTCACCGACGTGCCGGCGATGCTCGTCGCGGCGGGGCTGCTGGCAGCCGAGACCGCCTGATCCGCTGGGGCGTCGTGGGTCGGTGCGCGCCACTACGCTGGCGAGGTGAGCACCCCGCCCGAAGAAGCTGCCCCTGTCGTCCACGCCGGAATGGGTGCCGTCCCCGTCGATGAGGGGGTCGCCTTCCGGGTCTGGGCGCCACACGCGAGTGCCGTCCACGTCGTCGGTGATTTCAACGAGTGGAACGAAAGCGTCGCACCGATGAGCGCGGAGGGCAACGGCTTCTGGTATGCCGTGCTGCCGGACGCCCGCTGTGGCCAGGGCTACAAATACCTCGTCACCAACGGTGACCAGACCTTCTACCGGATCGACCCCTACGCCCGCCAGGTGACCAACTCGGTGGGGCATGGCGTCATCTATGACCACGGCGCCTATGACTGGGAGGGTGACCAGTTCGACTGCCACTGGCACCACGAGCTGGTCATCTACGAGCTGCACGTCGGGTCGTTCTTCACCGACACCGAGGGCCGGCCGGGCACCTTCGAGCTGGTCGGCGAGAAGCTCGAGCACCTGGTCAAGCTGGGCGTCAACGCGATCCAGATCATGCCGGTCATGGAGTTCGCGGGCGACTTCTCGTGGGGCTACAACCCCGCGCACATCTTCGCCGTCGAGTCCGGCTACGGCGGCCCGGACGCCCTTAAGGACCTGGTCAAGCAGGCCCACCGGCGCGGCCTGGCGGTCATCGTCGACGTCGTCTACAACCACTTCGGCCCGAGTGACCTCGACCTGTGGCAGTTCGACGGGTGGAGTGAGAACGGCAAGGGCGGGATCTACTTCTACAACGACGACCGCTCAAGCACCCCGTGGGGCGACACCCGGCCCGACTACGGCCGCGACGAGGTGCGCCGGTTCATCCACGACAACGCGATGATGTGGTTCTACGACTTCCACGTCGATGGCTTGCGGTTCGACATGACGCCCTATATCCGCAGCGTGCACGGGTCGGGGGTGGACCTCCCCGAGGGCTGGGACCTCATGCGCTGGATCAACACGTCCGTGCGCGAGTCCTACCCGCGGGCCATCACCATCGCCGAAGACATGCACCAGGACCCGCGGATCAGCCAGGTCGACGACGGGGGCGCGGCGTTCCACGCGCAGTGGGACGGGGCCTTCGTGCACCCGGTGCGCCAGGTGGTCATCGCCCGCTCCGACGAAGAGCGCTCGATCGGTGCGTTGCGCGATGCCATCGTCACGATCTACAACGGCGACGCCTTCCACCGGGTCATCTACACCGAGTCCCACGACGAGGTCGCCAATGGCCGGGCCCGCGTGCCCACCGAGGTCAACCCCGACGACCCCACCGGCTGGCACGCCCAGAAGCGCTCGACCGTGGGTGCGGCGCTGGTGCTGACCAGTCCCGGCATACCCATGCTCTTCCAGGGACAGGAGTTCCTGCAGGGCGAGTGGTTCCGCGACGACGTGCCGCTGGACTGGGACCTCAACGAGGACTTCCACGGCATCGTCCGGTTGGTGCGTGACCTCATCCGGCTGCGCCGCAACTGGAACGACACGACCCGCGGGCTCACCGGCCAGGGCATCGACGCCTACCACGTCAACGAAGACGACAACGTGCTGGCGTTCCATCGGTGGTTCGACGGTGGGGCCGGCGACAGCGTGGTGGTCGTCGTCAACCTGCACCACGAGGCCCGCGAGGACTACCGGATCGGGATGCCGCACCCGGGTCTGTGGAAGCTGGAACTCAACAGCGACGCGCGGATTTACAGCGATGACTTCGGCGATTTCGTGTCGACCGACACGCACGCCGAGCCGAGTGACGACGACGGCCAGGGCGCCACCGCCTTGATCTCCATCGCGCCCTATTCGGTCCTCGTGTACTCCTACGCCGGGTGACCACCTCGCAGCAGTCGACTCCTCTCGCCGAGATCGTGGCGACGGCCACGGCCGTCGGCGGCACGGCGGCCCGCCGGGTCAAGCTCGGCCTGCTCGCCGAGCTGCTGCGCCGGCTGCACCCGGGTGAGATCGAGGCAGCCGTCGGCCTGCTCACTGCGGCTCCCCGGCAGGGCAAGCTCGGGGTCGGCTGGCGCAGCCTGACCAACCTCTCCGATGTCGTCGGCACGCCGCCGCGCGAGGCCGTGCTCACCGTGCTTGACGTCGACGCATCGATCGAGGCCCTCGCAACGGCCGCCGGTCCCGGGTCGGTCGGGGTGCGCGGGGACGCGCTCCAGTCGCTGTGGGCCCGCGCGACGGCCCCCGAGCGGCACTTCCTCGCCAGCGTCCTGCTCGGGGAAGTCCGGATGGGTGCGCTCGCAGGGATGCTCACCGAGGCGGTCGCCCAAGCCGCCGGTATGCCGTCCGAGCCGGTCCGCCGGGCGGTGATGCTGTCGGGGTCACTGGGCCGGACGGCATACCTGGCCTTGACCGGATCGCTGGACGCGGTGGCGGCGGTGGGACTGCAGGTCGGCACCCCGGTGCACCCCATGCTCGCGTCGACCGCCGGTTCGGTGGCCGAGGCGGTCGCAGCGGTTGTCGCGCTGGATGCCGACTTTGCGTCCGAAAATGCGCCCGAGGGAGCGCCCGGGGCGACTGGCGTCGGCGCGTCGGTCGCAGCTGTCGAGGCCAAACTCGACGGTGCCCGGATCCAGGTTCACCGCATGGGTGGGCCGGGCAGCGAGGTGCGCGTCTTCACGCGCACCCTCGCCGACATCACCGAGCGGCTGCCCGAGATCGTCGAGGTCGTGTCGGGCTTTCCGGGCGGAGCGTTCATCCTCGACGGCGAGACGCTCGCCCTGGACGAGGACGGTGGTCCGCGCCCCTTTCAAGACACCATAAGCCGGTTCGGATCGGCCTCGGGTGCGGAGATCCTGCGGCCGTGGTTCTTCGACGTGCTGCATTTCGACGGGGTGGACCTCATCGATGAGCCGCTCTCCCGACGCCGCGAGGTGCTCGCGGGGATCGTCGGCGGTCACGGCATACCGTCCGTGGAGACCGCCGATCCCGTTGTCGCGGAGGCCTTTTCGCGCGAGGTGCTCGCCGCTGGCCATGAGGGGGTACTGGTCAAGTCACTGACCAGCCGCTATGCCGCCGGCCGCCGCGGCAAGCCCTGGCTCAAGGTCAAGCCGGTGCACACTTATGACCTGGTCGTGCTCGCAGTCGAGTGGGGGTCCGGGCGCCGCACCGGCACGCTGTCCAATCTGCATCTGGGCGCGCGCGATCCGCAGGTCCCGCTCGGTGAGAAGGGCGACTTCGTTATGGTCGGCAAGACCTTCAAGGGGCTGACCGACGCGCTCCTCGCCTGGCAGACCGAGCGGCTGCTCGCCTTGGAAACCAGCCGCACCTCGTATGCCGTGCATGTGCGCCCCGAACTCGTCGTCGAGATCGCGATCGACGGGGTGCAACGCTCCAGCCGGTATGCCGGTGGGCTGGCTTTGCGGTTCGCGCGGGTCAAGCGCTACCGCGAGGACAAGGCCGCGGCCCAAGCTGACACCATCCAGAGCCTGCAAGCTCTGCTGCGCTGATCTGAGCGCTCGGGAGGGTCGACACGCTAGGTCCTGTGGCGCAATGCGGACAGCGTGTCGGCGCGGGTCTGGGCAGCGGGCAAGGACACCTCGCGCAGCCAGCGCTCGCCTTCGCCATCACCCTGGGCGGCGAGCAGTTCGGCGAGCGCGACGACATCGGCCGGCGCCTTGTTCTGCGCCATCTTGGCCTTGGCCTCGATCCGGGTGATCCGCAGCTCCAACCCGACGATCGCGCGCAGCATGGCCTCGACGTAGCCCGGGGCCGCATCGTCGACGGTCCACCCCTGCCGCGCGGAGCCAGGTTGACCTTCGTGCCTTTCGGTGAGGCGGCGGACCACCTGGCTGGTCCAAGCGAGGTCGTCGTGGGCGACGAGGTCGCCGTAGACGTGCACGGTGACGTAATCCCAGGTCGGCACCACGCGCCCATGCTCCCGAGTCGATGGCAACACCGCCGGGCTCACGTAATGGTCGGTCAGAGTCACCACGACGAGCGACTCACAGGTCGTCGGCTCGGACCACTGCCGGTTGTTGCGTGCCACGTGCCCGAGCAGGGCTCCGTGTGCGCCGATCGAGGCATCGAACACGAACGGCAGCGGGGTGGCCAACAAGCCCGACTCGTGATGGGTGACCAGGTCGGCGCTGCCCATCCGCAGGAGCACGTCTTGGATCTGGTCGTCGGTCATGGCGAAGTGCGCAGGCACATACATGGGCCAACCATCCCACCTGGTCATCGCCGCCATCGACGCCACCCGCCGAGGTTGGCAGCGGCGCCGCGTCGCGCTGTGGTGCCGCCCGGTGCTGCCGCCCGGGGAGGTGCCTCAGTGCAGGACGGTGGCCGCCACGAGCGCGGCCGTCAGGGACAGCTCGACACTGGCTCCGAGAATGTCACCGGTTACCCCGCCCAGTCGACGCCGTGCTCTGCCCACGATCGTTAGGGCCGCGAGGATGCCCACGACGACCGCGACGGGTCCGGCCCACCACGGCATACCGAGGGGCTGAATGGCCGCCCCCGCAAGGGCGGCGAGCACGAGAGTCGACCCCACGGCATACCGGGGCGCGACTGTGCCCGCGACAGTGGCGCCGAGTCCTTCGGGGCGAGCGGCAGGCACGCCGACGCGGCAGCACCAGGCGAGGGTATGCCGGCTGGTCACCACCGCGGCCCCGGCGAGCGCCGCGCCCGGCGCAGTCGTGAGCAGCTCGCTCAGGGCAGCCGCTTGGACGAGCAGGACGAGCACGACAGCGGCGAGCCCGGCCGGGCCGACGTCGCCGGTGCGCATCACCGCAAGGGCGCGCGAGCGGTCATAGCTCGCGGCGAGCCCGTCGCACGTGTCGGCCAGGCCGTCGAGGTGCAGTCCACGGGTCGCGAGCGTGAGCCCCACGAGAACCAGGGCAGCCACGAGGAGCGGCGGCATCGCGAGCCATCGCAGTGCCGCCCATCCGCCAGCGATGAGCAGTGCCAATGGCAGAGCGGCCACGGGGGCCAGCAGCATGGCGCCACCAGCGACCCTGGGCGTGATCCGGGCGGGCGGGCGAATCGGCACGGCAGTGAGCGTGCCGACGGCCAGCCGCCAGGCGTCGATCACGGGGCATCCTGCGGGGTCGAAGTGCCGACGCGCGTGTCCTGCGGCGGCTCGGTGGGAGCCGGGCTGTCCTGGCTGCCCCACTCGCGGCCGTGCTGCAGGTCGACTCGGGGAGCGCCGGTGAGGTCGATCACCCGACCGGCCACGACGAGGAAGACGGAGTCGGCCGCGTCGGCAACCCGGGCGTTGAGCCGGCCGAGCTCGTCCTGGAAGACCCGCCCGGACGGGGTCAGCGGCACGAGTGACAGCCCGACCTCATTGCTCACGATGACCACCCGGCGCGAGGTCTCGCGCAGGGCGGCCAGCAGCGCGGTGCCCTCGCGATGCAGCAGCAGGGAGGCAGCTCTGGGGTTGCCCCAGGCGCCGGCCTGGTCAACGAGAGCGGTGAGCCAGGTGCCGAGGCAGTCGATGAGCAGCGGCCCGCCGGGCGCGCTCAGCTGCCCGACCAGATCGGTGGTCTCGATTGTCCTCCAGGTCTTCTGCCGACTGGCTTGGTGGAAGGCGACCCGCGCCGCCCACTCCGGGTCGGCGACGGGGTCGGCCGGTCGCGAACCCGCAGCGAGGTAGGTGACGTCGTAGCGGTAGCCGAGGATCGCTTCGGCATACCGGCTCTTGCCGCTGCGAACGCCGCCGAGGACGAAGGAGAGTGACACCTGGCCAGGCTAGGGCAGGATGGCCGGGTGCCCCTTGACGTTATCCACAGCACGTGCGCCGCCATCTCGCCTCTGGACTCCGCCGCCGTCGCGGCTGCCGTCGAACGGCAGGCCCGACTGACCAAGCCGGCCGGGTCGATGGGGCGGCTCGAGGAGCTGTCGCACCAGCTCGCCGGCGTGTATGCCGTGTGCCCACCTCCCGTCCCCGCGCCGGTGACCGTCGTCGTCATGGCCGGTGACCACGGGGTGCATGCCCAAGGGGTGTCGCCCTGGCCGCAAGAGGTGACCGTGCAGATGGTGGCCAATGTCGCCGCCGGGGGGGCTGTGATCAACGCTTTGGCTCGCCAGGTGGGGGCAGCCGTCGAGGTCGTCGACGTGGGGGTCGCGGCACCGCTGCTGTTCACCGATGGCGTGGTGCAGCGGCGCGTGCGGTCTGGGACGCGGGACTTCACGCGTGAGTCCGCGCTGACCCGGGACGAGGTGGCGCGGGCGCTGGCGGTCGGCGTCGCCCTTGCTGACGAGCGGGTGGACGCGGGGGATCGGATGCTCGTCACTGGTGACCTCGGCATCGGCAACACGACGGCATCAGCGGCGCTGGTGGCGGTCTTCACCCGGTCCGACCCTGCGGATGTCACCGGGGCTGGGGCAGGCAGTGCTGCCGAGATGGTCGCGCACAAGGTGGCAGTGATCCGGGCCGGGCTGGAGCGGCATACCCCGGACCCAGCCGACCCCATCGGAGTGCTCGCCTCCTTCGGTGGCCTGGAGCACGCGGCGCTGGCGGGGCTCTTGCTGGGAGCGGCGGCCCGGCGCATTCCCGTCGTGCTCGATGGGGTCATCGCCGTGTCGGCGGCGCTCGCGGCGCGGGCGCTGTGTCCTGGTGTCACGGCATACCTCGTGGCGGGGCATTGCTCGACCGAGCCGGGCGCCGCGGTGGCGCTTGCCGCGCTGGGCCTGCAGCCGCTGCTGGATCTCGACTTGCGGCTGGGGGAGGGCACCGGCGGGGTTCTCGCAGTGCCGATCGTGCAGGCTGCAGCGCGGATGCTCGGCGAGGTGGCGACCTTCGACTCGGCGGGGGTGTCCGGTCGCGACGGCTGAGTCGCCCCGCCGTTGCGCGGCCGCGACGTCGGTCAGCAGCCGTCCCAGGCGAACCGCTCGCCGGACTTGCGCAGCTGGAACGATGTCACCTTGGTGGAGTCGAAGAGGACCTGCGCTTCGGTTGCCTGCCCGGCCCAGATGAGGATCGGGACGGGGCCTCGGCCTTCCGTGGTGAGGTGGCCGGAGACGAGCGTGCCACCCATCGCGGCGCGGATTTCGCTCTCGTTGAAGCCCACCTCGCCCTTGCCGTTGAGGCGGACGCCGGGCTTGCTGACCGTGATCATGGCCAGGATGGGCGTGCCGTCGGTGCGCTTGGAGAAGTTCAGGCCAATCCCGGCCTTGGTCAGGGCCGGGGCCATGGCCAGGTCGCCCTCGCAGGCGCCCGGGCTGTTGACGAGGGCTCCGAGCTTGAGGGCCTGGTCCTGGGTGATGCCGAGGTGGACGGTGCCGATGCCGTCGAGGGTGAGGATGGAGAGGTCACCCAGCGCGGCACCCGAGGCGGGCGTGGCGACTGTCGGGGTGGTGAGCGAGGACGCCGTCGGGGACGCTGACGTGGCCGTGGGGGCCGTGGCCTGCGGCGTCGGCGAGGTGACTGACGGTGCGGCGCCCGACGGGGTCGATGCGGAGCCGGTGCCCGCTGTCGCCCCGCACCCAGCGAGCGCCACCGGCAGCAGGGCTGCCGCGACGACGAACCGCAGGGCGCGGCCAGGGCGGTGGTGTCTGGCAGACGGGGTCGTGGTGGCGGACATGTGCGGGCTCCTCTGTCGTCGATCTGGGTCTCACGCGATGGCTGGTGATCTCGCCATCTACTCCTGAAGATCCGCCGCGGGCCGGGAAGGTTGCCTCCTGGCGGCAGCGAGGTTCGATGCGGTCAGGGTGTGTTCGGAAGGGATCGGCCGAGGTCGAACTGCGTCGTGTCGGCGCCCGTCACCACATCCGTTGCCAGCTCCAGGGTGCCGTCGACAGCAAGCCGCAGGACGGTCCACCGGGCGTTCTGGGTCGTCACCAGCAGCAGGTGCGTGGGGTCTTCCCACACCTGACCGACGATCTGGGGAGGGGCGTCCGCGGGGGTGACCAGGTCGAGCACCATCTGCCCGGTGACCAGATCCGCAATCCCGCCAGCGCCGCTCTCACGGCCCTCGGCGATGCGCCCGCTCACCCATGCGTAGCGGCCATCCGGGGAGAGCGCCGTGATGACTCGCGCGCAGCTGCGCAGCTGCGAGGTCTCGCTCTGAGCGGCCCAGAGTGCGGAGCACGGGATCACGTCCGTCGTGTCCCGCAGCAGCGTGTCACTGCCCCACGCCCCACGCAGGTATCCATGCCCGGGCCAGCGGGCCACGCCCTCGCCGACCCGCCAGCGGTACTCCGTGACCGTCCCACCAGCCTGGTCGTGCAGGTAGATCGTGCCGTCGTCGAGGACGGCGAGATCGGAGACCTGGCCGGCCGAGAAGTCAGCCGTCGTCCGACTGCCGTCGAGGACCGACTCGCGCACCAAACGACCATCCCAGGTAAAGGCAACGGTGCGCCCATCGGTGCTCGCCGCCAGCGCGCGACCGACGCTGCGGCCGAGGATCCGGCCGTCGTCGGCGACTCGGACGATCTCGGAGGACTGCTCGTCCACGCGGTAGTTCGGCACCAGCCAGCCGTCGTGGACGCGCACTGGCGCCCCGTAACGACCCTGCACTGCGGGCAACGCGATCGGGGCGCCGGTGGGTGGCACGATCCGCCAAGCCGTCGGGTCCGTGACGTAGGGGACCGCGAGGTCCTCCCCGCGCGGCAGCCCGGTGATGGTCAGCGCGATCTGTCGGGCCGCGCCGTCGCCGGTGAGCGTGCTCGCCCAGGCAGCGTGCGCTCCGGTCGACGCGGTGGGTGACGCACTCCCGGTCACCGATCCGGACGCGACCTGAGAGGGGGACGCGCTCCACCGGTGCGCCAGATCGGTGCCGAGAGGGACGGCGGCGAGGATGGCGACGAGCGCCACCGAACTCCGGTATGCCGTGCGGCGCCGACGCAGTGTGGTCGCTCGGGCCAGGACCGCGGCGACCCCGAGGTGGTCCTCGGGCATGCGCTGGGCGCGGGCTGAGAAGAGGGTCTCGAGGGCCTGCTCCGGGGGAGTGAGGGGGGCGGATGTCATCGGGCGGGTCATTGGGGCTCCCGGGTCAACTCGGGGTGGGTAGGCACAGCCGAACGCAGGTGGGCGAGCGCCTTGCTCGCCTGGGACTTGACCGTGCCCTGGCTCACGCCCAGCACGGCAGCGATCTCGGCCTCGGACAGGTCCTCGTAGTAGCGCAGCACGAGCACCGCTCGCATGCGGGTCGGCAGTTCGCGGACCATCTGCCACAGGGCGTCCTGCTCGCTGGCATCGGGCAGGGTCGCGGGGTCGGCGGCAGCCTGGGGCGGGTCGGGACAGGTAGCTTCGCCCGAGATCGGCTCGGACATGATGTCGACGGTTCTTTCGCGCCTCCACCAGGGGCGACGCCAGAGCTTGCGCGCCTGGTTGATGAGGGTGGTCCGGGCATAGGCGTCCACGGCCCCCGATGCGTCGAGGCGGTCCCAGGCCAGGTAGAGGTTGGCTGCGGTCTCCTGGACGAGGTCCTCGGCCAGGTCGGGGTCTCCGACGAGCAGGTATGCCGTGCGCAGGAGTCGGCCGCGGCGAGCCAGGAACCACTCGGCGAACTCGGTGTCGCGCCCGGTGTCAGTGCGGGCCATGCCGGCCCCCGGTGCGCGAGTGGTTCATACCTGGTAGATCCGGGCGGGGAAGATCCGGTTGCCTGGCCGGGCTAGGTGGGTGTCTTTCGCCATGATTGCCCCGACACGCCGCGGTAATGCGCGAGCGGGTGGACAACGCGCGGTACAAAGGGTGAGGCCCCGCCAAGTATGAGTTGGCGGGGCCTCGTGCGTCCGCATCGTGACGCCGATGTGAACTCGGCCGGCGCGACTGGCTCTCCGACGTCGTCCTGTCGGACTCCGGGATTGCTCCTGGAGCGTGGAACCTCGGTTGCCTTCCGATCGCCTTCCCTTGCGGGAGGGCGTAGGACAGTTCTACTTCGGTTCGGCCAAGGATGCAAGAGGTGGGCCGAAGAATCTCGCAGCAATCGGGGTTTCTTCGGCGTGTCGACTGGACACGCCGACGAAATCTGTTGGTCGAAGCCGAAGTTCGCATGGACCTCAGCGGGGCGGCATACGCAAGGCGCCGTCGAGCCGGATGACCTCCCCGTTGAGCATGCAGTTGTCGACGATGTGGCGCACCAGCGCGGCATACTCGGCCGGATCCCCGAGCCGCGCTGGGTGGGGCACCTGCGCGCCAAGGGAGGCCTTGGTGGCCTCCGGCAGGCCGGCCAGCATGGGGGTCATAAAGGTGCCGGGCGCGATGGTCACGACGCGCACGAACTTGTCGGCCAGGTCGCGGGCAGCCGAGAGGGTGAGGCCCACGACGCCGCCCTTGCTGGAGGCGTAGGCCGCCTGCCCCACCTGACCGTCGAAGGCCGCGATGCTCGCGGTCATGACGATGACGCCGCGGTCACCGTCGATCGGCTCGTTGTCCAACATTGCGGCAGCGGCGAGGCGCAGCACATTGAAGGTGCCGATGAGGTTGATCTCGATGACCGTGCGGTAGGTGTCCAGGGGGAGTGGGCCGCCCCGTCCGATGACCCGTCCCGGGGTGGCGACGCCGGCGCAGGTCACCGCGATCCGCAGCTCGCCGAGCTCGCGGGCGGTGTCGATGGCGGCCTGGACCTGTGCCTCGTCGCGGACATCGGTCGGAGCAAACCGGACCGCAGCGCCGAGTTCGGCGGCAAGGTCGGCCCCCGGTGACGAAGGCAGGTCGAGGATGACGACCTTGGCGCCGTCGGCGACCAGGCGTCGCACGGTCGCTCCGCCCAGGCCGGACGCGCCGCCGGTGACAATGGCGACGGTCTTGTCGGTGATCTGCATCGAATCAGCCTCTCTCGCGCAGCAACTGGCGCGAGATGACCAGTCGCTGGATCTGGTTGGTGCCCTCGAAGATCTGGGTGACCTTGGCCTCACGCATGAAGCGCTCGACGGGGAAGTCGCGGGTGTAGCCATAGCCGCCGAGCACCTGCACGGCGTCGGTGGTCACGCGCATCGCCGCATCGGTGGCGATCAGCTTGGCCACCGACGCTTCCTTCGTATAGGGCCGGCCGGCGTCCTTGAGTCGTGCTGCATGCAGGTAGGTGGCCCGAGCCGAGGTCACCGCGGCTTCCATGTCGGCCAGTAGGAAGGCCAGTCCCTGGAAATCGGCGATGGCTCGCCCGAACTGCTTGCGTTCCTTGGCATACGCCGCCGCGACGTTGAGCGCCGACTGAGCCAATCCCGTTGCGGCAGCGGCGATCCCGAGGCGACCGTTGTCGAGCGCGTGGAGAGCGATCGGCATACCTTGCCCCTCCGCGCCGATGCGGCGGTCGGCCGACACGGGAGTGTCGTCGAAGATCACCTGGGCCACGGGGTCGCCGTGCAAGCCCATCTTGTCCTCGGGCTTGCCGAAGCTCAGTCCGGGCGCATCGGCTGGCACGACGAAACAGGTCAGCCCGTGCGAGCCGTCGTCGGACGTGCGGGCGAAGGTCGTGTAGAAGTTGGCATGCCCGGCATGCGAGATCCACATCTTGGCTCCGTGCAACCGGTAGCCGTCGCCGTCGCGGTCGGCGCGCGTGGCCATCGAGCCGACATCGCTGCCCGAGTCGGCTTCGGACAGGCAGTAGCCGCCCAACCATGCCCCGCTGAGCATGTCGGGCAGCAGTCGCTCGCGCTGCTCGTCGGTGCCGTACTCGGCGACCGGATAGCAGGTGAGCGCGTGCACGCTGACGCCGACGGCGACGCTCATCCAGACGGTCGCGATCTCCTCGACGACCTGCAGGTAGACCTCATAGGGTTGCCCGCCGCCGCCGAACTCTTCGGGATAGGGCAGCGACAGCAGCCCGAGCTCGCCGAGGGTGCGGAACGCGTGCTCGGGGAACCCGCCTTCGCGCTCGAACGCGTCTACGTGCGGAGCAAGCTCCTTGCGGCATACCTCCCGCGTCATCTCGATGAGTGCCTGGGACTCCTCGGAGGGCATCAGCCGTGTCGCTGCCATGCTCGGGAGCCTAATGCTCCGGTATGCCGTGCGCGCGGGTTGCGCGGGAGGAAGGTGGGTGAGCCGGGACTCAGCCGCGAGTTGCCCGGGACCTAGGGGTGGTCCGGACCGAGGACCTGGCGGACAGCTCGGATGGCGCCGTCCAAATACCGTTGCACGACAACGCGATCCGATTCAGACAGGGCGCTGTCGACCTCGGCAAGGAGGATGAACATCGGCACGAGATGGCCGAGCAACTCCTCGCGACCTTGTTGGGTGAGCACGACCTGAGTGCGTCGGCCGTCCGTCGGATGCGGCGCGCGAACCACATGGCCTCGGGCCTGCATGCGGTCGACGATCCCCGAGGCAGCAGCCGAGGTGACTCCGAGGCGGTTGGCCAATTCGACTGGCCCGTGCGGGTTTTCGACGAGCAACTCCAGGGCCCTCAGGTCGGTTTGCCCGAGGTCGGCCCGGCGGGCCAGCACCGGAGCGACCTGCTCGGACAGGGCCAGCAGTTCGCGCAGGGCACGCAGAGTGTCGGTCTGGCGCCACTGCGCCACGTATGCCGTGTGCGGTAGCTCCTCGGTCGCAGGCGGCGGCGCCACGGCCTCATGCGGAAGCGACTCCGGCTCCGGAGTCGATCCGGGCGGTGTTGCGGTTGACAGGTGATCGCTCATTGGATTACTAATCTACTTAGCTGTCTAGCATCTGGCTAGTGTCTCACCGCTCTCATGAACAAAATCTCGACATCGCGTCTCGGCACGGCCCGTCGAGACACGCGCATCGTCACCGAGCATCGGAGTCTTGCATGACCCTTCTCGATCGTCCGGCCCAGCTCATCCGCCGGGGCCGGTCCTGGTGGATTGCGCTGCTCTTCGTGCTCGTGGCCGGGGCGCTCATTGGGGGGCTCAAGTCGGGCACCCGCACGGCCTCCCCGCTGGACAGCCTCCCGGTGGGATCCGAGAGCGCCCGCGTGGTCGAGCTGCAGGAGCAGTTCCCCGCCAAGGATGCCTCGTCGGCGCTGGTGCTCTTCACTGCTGACGACGGCAGTCTTGAGCCCGCCACCCTGGCGACCCTGCGCACCGCTCCCGGCATCCAGGGCGGCAGCCCGCTCATCCCCAGCCAGGACGGCTCAGCGGCCTTCTCGGTCGTGCCGGTGAAGTCGACCAGCGCCACCGACAACATCAAGGTCGTCAAAGCCTTGCGCGCGCAACTCAAGGAGTCGTTGCCCCCCGGCATCAGCGTGCAGCTCACCGGCCCGGCGGCCGTGCAGGCCGATCTCGGGGCGGTCTTCGACGGCGCCAACACGCGCCTGCTCATCGCGACCGCCAGCGTCGTCGGCCTGCTGCTCATCATCACTTACCGCAGCCCGCTGCTCTGGCTGGTGCCGCTCACTGTCGTCGGCCTCGCCGACCAACTCGCGGGCGTGCTCGCGACCCGGGTCCTGCAATGGACCGGAGTGGCGTGGGACGAGTCCACCGTCGGGATCCTCTCCGTCCTCGTCTTCGGTGCCGGCACCGACTACGCCCTGCTGCTCATCTCCCGATACCGCGACGAGTTGCGTCGTGAGGACGACCGGTATGCCGCGATGCGCACCGCGCTACGGCATACCGGCGAGGCCGTCATGCTGTCGGCGACCACGGTCGTTCTCGGTGTCCTCACCCTGCTGCTGTCCCTGCTGCCCGCCACCCGAGGGCTGGGCCTGGCCAGCGCCGTCGGGATCGTCGTCGCGGCGGGCTACGCGCTCTTCGTCCTGCCTGCGGTGCTGGTGCTCTTCGGCCGGTGGATCTTCTGGCCGCTGGTCCCGCGCGTGGGGCAGACCAGCCTGGTCGAGACCCGGTCGTTCTGGCGGCGGGTCGGCGACCAGGTCGCGAAGCGGCCTCCAGCCTTCGTCGCCGGCACCCTCGTCATCCTCGCCGTCATGGCCTTCGGACTCACCCAGGTCAAGACCGGCCTCTCGGCGACCGACCAGTTCCTCGTCAAGCCCGAGGCGATCAGCGCATCGGAACGCCTCGCCAAGTCCTTCCCGGCGGGCAGCTCAGACCCCGTGGCCGTCGTCACCGCTGGTGACCCAGCCGCTGTCGTCACGGCAGCCAAGGCCGTCAACGGCGTCTCGGGTGCCACCGTGGGCGCCAGTGCCACCGCCGGCAACCTCACGCAGGTCGCCGTCGTGCTGAGCCCAGAGCCAGGCACGGAGAGCGCCCGCCAGGCGGTGCGCGACCTGCGGACCGCGCTGCACGGCATACCGGAGACATATGTCGGTGGCACCGAGGCCAAGGCGGTCGACGTCGCCGACGCCTCCAACCGGGATCGGATGTTGCTCTTCCCGCTCATCCTCGGGCTCGTGCTGCTCGCGCTCGTCGTGCTGTTGCGCTCGATCGTCGCGCCGATCATTCTGGCCACGACGGTCGTCGCGACCTATCTGGCCTCGATCGGTGCCGCGTGGTGGATCTTCACCAAGGTCTTCGGCTTCTCGGCGCTGGACTCGGGCGCGCCGCTGCTGACCTTCCTCTTCCTGGTGGCCCTCGGCGTCGACTACAACATCTTCCTGGTCACGAGAGCTCGCGAAGAGTCGGCGACGCACGGCTCGCGCGAGGGGATGCTGCGGGCGCTCGGCGCCACCGGCGGGGTCATCACCAGCGCCGGCATCCTGCTGGCGGCCGTCTTCGCCGTGCTCGGCGTGCTGCCACTGGTCGTGCTCGCGCAGATCGGCGTCATCATCTGCCTCGGCGTGCTGCTGGACACCCTGCTCGTGCGCACCGTCCTCGTGCCCGCGCTGGCGCTCATCCTCGGCGATCGGTTCTGGTGGCCGAGGAAGGTCGCACCGGCCCTGGCCGCATCAGGGCCGGCAGCCTCCGCTCCGGTCGGCTCGGCCCCCTGACGGACTCAGGCCTTGACGTCCTCAAGCCCAGGTGCGCTGAGGCAACTCGAGCTGGGGCTGCTTGGGGGACAGCCGGTCGCCGGAGGATTCGCCACGCATCCGGCGGCGCAGCCACGGCGTGACGTGGTCTCTGACCCACTGTGCGTCGCCGACGATGGCGTCGCGTCCCGTGGGAAGTCGCTTGTCCGGCAACGGAGTTCGCCAGTCGGCCTGGTCGGTGTGGTGGCCGAGGGCGTGCAGGGCATGCAACGCGATGCGGCGGTGCCCTTCGGCGTTGAGGTGGATCCGGTCGGGTGCCCACAGCCGCCAGTCGCGCAAGGCCGCCATCGTCCACTGGTCGATGACGTGCGCTCCGTGCCGGTTGGCGATGGTCCAGAGGTTGGCGGCATAGGCCGCAGCACGCCCACGGGTGTACTTCATGACCGGCGCCTCGCGCGGGTCCATCGGAGTGGCCATGAGCACATCGGCACCGGTCTCGCGCAGCGTTGCCACGGCGGTCTCGAGCTGGTCGGCCAGCGCATCGATGTCGGCCGCCGAGCGCAGGATGTCGTTGCCGCCACCCACGATGCTCACGAGATCGGGCTCCAACGCGATCGCCGCCTGCACCTGCGGCCCGACGATGTCGGCGAGCAGGCGCCCGCGCACGGCGAGGTTGGCATAGCGGGTGCGGCTGCCCTGCGCCTGGGCGGCCGCGTCGAGGGCGACCGCGAGCCGGTCGGTCCACCCGGCATACCGCTGCACTCCGTCCGGCAACGGCCCTCCAGAGCCCACGTATGCCGTGCCCGGCGCCGCGAGTGGGTCGCACATCCCCTCGCTGAACGAATCGCCGATGGCGACGTAGCGCTCCCAGATCTGGTGGACCGGTGCGGTGGTCACGACAGGCTCCAATCGATGGGGGTGGCGCCTTGGGCGACGAGCGCGGCGTTGGCGCGGGAGAAGGGTCGGCTGCCGAAGAATCCCGAGTGGGCCGACAGCGGCGACGGGTGGGCGCTCTCGATCCGGGGGATGTCCCCGAGGGCGGGTGCGAGGTTGCGGGCATCACGCCCCCAGAGGATGGCGACGAGTGGACCTCCGCGAGCGACCAGACCTGCGATCGCTGCGGCTGTGAGGTCCTCCCAGCCTCGGCCGCGGTGGCTGCCCGGCTTGCCGGGGCCGACCGTGAGCACCCGGTTGAGCAGCAGCACCCCTCGATCGGCCCATGGGCTGAGGTCGCCGGTGCTCGGTCGAGGCAGGCCGAGGTCAGTGCCGAGCTCTTGGTAGATATTGGCCAAGCTGCGGGGAATCGGAGCGACGTCGGCGGCGACCGAGAAGCTCAGGCCGACCGGGTGGCCGGGCGTGGGGTAGGGGTCTTGGCCGACGATGAGCACCCGCACCGCGTCGAGGGGCTGCGCGAAGGCCCGCAGCACGTGCTCGCCGGCCGGCAGGTAGCCGCGCCCCGACGCGATCTCCTCTCGGAGGAACTCGCCCAGCCGAGCGAGGGTGGCCGCTTGCCCGCTCAGCACGCCGGCCCAGGACGGGTGCACCAGGTCGGTCAACGGGCGTGGGCTCACCCCTCCAACTTAGCCCCGCTCTGGTCGTGCCCTGAACCCGAGGGCGCCCGGCGAACCTCTCGCCGGGCGCCCCGATGGCAGTGCAGTGAAGCGCGGTCAAGCGCTACTTCGTCGGGTCGCGGAAGGCGATCCAAGCGTCGTTCATCCGCTTGACCTGGCCCGGCGTGAAGTGGTCCATGCACGCGTCGACCGAGTAGTCCATGAAGTTGTGGATCGGGTCGAGCCCCGGCGCCAGGCACGAGTCGGCACCCTCGGGGCAGCCGAACTGCGGCTGGGCTTCCTTGGGGGTGTCCTCGACCCAGTCGCCCGAGGACGCACACCCGTGAGCGAAGGTGTGCTCGAGCATCATCCAGTGCCCCACCTCGTGGGTCAGGGTGTCGCCAAGGTTGTAGCGAGGCGCGGTGCCGCCGGGCATCGACTCGTCGAGCATGACGACGCCGTCGATGTAATCGCGGCCGTTGTTGTAGCCCTTGGGGAAGTACGACCAGCCGAGCAGGCCGTCGCCGATGTTGGCGGTGTAGACATTGAGAGTGCGCGAATCACCTTCGTAGAGAGCCGCTTTCATGTCGCGCTCCACCTTGCCGGGCGTCACGGCATACCAGGTGGCGTTGACCGTCCAGGTGATCTTGGTGAGCCCGAAACGGAAGGGCGAGTCGGACGCGACCCCTGCCGTGCGGCCCGCGAAGGAGTCGTTGAGCACCTGCATCTGGGCGGCGATCATGCCCTCCCAGCGCGCGGTCTCCGCGGCCGACAGGGCATGGTCGGAGATGACGTGGAACACGGTGGGGATGGTCACCGAGCCGTTGGCCATCCGCGGACTCGCCTTGAGCGCGCCATAGGCGTTGGCCTGGTTGTCGGGATAGAGCTTGGGCTCCTTGGCGGTCGCGCCGTCGCGCACGCGGGCCCCCGAGGATGCGTCAGACGCGGCGGACAGAATCGACAAGCTCGGGTATGCCGTGCCGTCCTCGCACGCTTGCACCGCCGGGGAGGCGACGCGGGCCGGTGCGGGGGCGGCGGCATTGGCTGTAGCGACTGCGGTGGCTCCGGCGCTGGTGAGCAGGCCGAGCCCCAAGGCCGCGGCCGACAGGGTGCTGGTAAGCACGCGCCGACGGGTGCGTGAGGTCATGTGGTTCCCCTTGATTGGTCGTGCCCCGAGTGGGAGGAGGCTACCCCGCGGTAGCCGGTACGCGACAGGGTTTCGTGACACCGGGCCGACCGACGCTGGGAGCAGGGGCACGCGGGGGCACGGGGCGGGGGCACGGCATACCGGCTCGGGGGTGGTCCCTATGCTCGGGACATGACCGACGAAAGCCGCTTCGAGCCCATCGACCCCGCGCTGGCCGCCATGCTGGCCACCGACCCGGTCGCCGACTTCCTGGGGATCCGTTTCGAGTCGATCCGGGCCGGGTATGCCCGCGCCACCATGCTCGTCACCGAGCGGCTACTCAATGCCCCCGGCACCGCGCACGGCGGCGTGATGATGGCGCTGGTCGATGTCGTCCACGCCGCGGTGAGTAACAGCCACGGCACTCTCGCTGTCGCGCAGGACGTGCACACCGAGTTCCTCAACGCCGGGTCGCTCGGCGACACGATGGTCTGCGAGGGCGTCGAGATCAACCGCACCGGGCGCACCGCTGTCTACCGCATCGACGTTCATGCCTTCGGCGAGAAGTACCCCGACGGCCGCCACATCGCGACGGCTCTGGCGCGGGTCTTCCGGGTCGGCACGCCATGGGTCACCACTGCGGCCGCCGACGTTGCGCCGACGGGTCACTAGCCTCGGCCGGTGCCTGTGGCCGCGCCCGCCCCACGCCGGTCCGAGCGGCCTGACGGCGGGTGTGGCGCGCCTAAGCTGACCGTATGCCGTCCGTGTCGCCACCTGGCTCGTCGCCCTGGTCCACCGTTGTCTTCGATCTGGACGGCACGTTGGTCGACACGATCGGGCTCATCGTCGCGTCCTATCAGCACGCGGCCCGCGAGGTGCTCGGGCATGAGTTGGATGAGCGGCGGGTGTTGGCCTTCATCGGCCGCCCACTCATCGAGTGTTGGCGTGAGGTCGACGCCGCGAAGGCGGACGCGCTCTTTGACAGCTACACCGAGTGGAACGAAGCGCACCCGCACCTCATCCGCCCGTATGCCGGTGCCGACGACCTGCTGCGGGGACTGCACGCGGCGGGGGTCGGCGTGGCCGTGGCCACCTCCAAGCGGCGCGACCCGGCCCTGCTAGCGCTCGAACGTTGCGGCCTCACTGAGCTGGTCCCCGTCCTCGTGACGATGGAGGACACCCCGGTCCACAAGCCCGACCCGGCGCCGCTGCTGCTCGCCCTCGGTCGAGCGGGAGGGTCGGTCGAGAGTGCCGCCTATGTCGGGGACGCCGCGGTCGACATGCTCGCAGCCCGAGCGGCGCGCATGCAGGGGATAGGGGTGCTCTGGGGAGCGGGGGAGCGGGCTGCCATCGAGGCCGCCGACCCGTATGCCGTCGCCCCGACCATGCCGGACCTTCACGCCCTCCTGCTGCCGAGAGACTGAGGCGCCAAAGGCGACGCGGCCGCGGGTCGGCCGGTCGACGCTCCTCGCCTCATGGCGCGGTCAGGCGCTCACGCGGAAGCGGGCAGTCTTCGCCCACGCAGCGGCGTTCATGCCCTCAGCGCGAAGTGGACGGTCTTCGCCCCCGACGCGGAGGTCGTCTATGTCCTCAGCGTGAAGTGGACGGTCTTCGCCCCCGCGCTGTTGCCGTGTGCGTGGGAGTGTCGGGTGATGTGGTGGTGGTAGCCGGGGTCGTGGATCTTGCGGTGGTGGTAGCCGCACAGGGGCACGGCTTTGTCGAGGTCGGTGAGTCCGCCTTTGGACCAGGGGTCTTCGTGATGTAGCTCGGACCAGGCGTATGGGCGGTCGCAGTCTGCCGCGGCGCAGGTCTCGTAGATCGTCGCCAGTGCGGTGCGTTGGTGGTCGTTGAAGAACCGGTGCTGTCTACCCAGATCAAGGATCTGGCTGGGTCCGCCGAGGACGGCCGGGATGATGTCGGCGGCGCAGGCGATCCGCCTGGCGGCGCTGGCGGACATGAGGTGTCCGGTGTCGGTCGTGGCTGCTGCACTGGAGGGACTCAGTTCGAGGAGGGTCCCGGTCAGCTCATGGACAGTGGCTTGCAGTTGCGCGGCTTTCGCAGCGCCGAGGACTTGTTCGGCGGTCATGGTGACGATGACGGTGGAGGCGACTTTCCCGGTGAGTTTCTCGGTGTCCAAGTGCTCGATGAGTTCGGTGAGCGCTCGGCCGCGGCGTTGGGCCCAGTCGATGTCGGCCCAGTCCGCGTTCCGCCCCTCAACCCGGTGTCCGCTAGCGCCCGTCGTCCCGGTCGTCCCGGCGGCGGCTGTCCCGAATGCCGCGCGCCCATGTCCGCCGGTCGTACCGGTCGTCCCCGCCCCGACAGTCCCGAATGGCGAGTGCTCGTCGGTGCCGGTGGCGCGCAGCAGGTCAGCCGCGACCGAACCATCGGTGAAACACCCGGCCGGTGTCTGCCCGTCGGCCAGGGCCTTCTCCGCGGCGTGGCGCAGGTGGTCACGCCGGGGTGCGGTCATCGACTGCAACACCTTCCGCAGGATCCCCGC
>Ga0116180_1000922_pt1 | contig 25872 bp, 24 predicted proteins | sample AD_UKC073_MetaG_FD_89804 | JGI IMG/M metagenome (GOLD analysis project Ga0116180, IMG submission 89804) | Active sludge microbial communities of municipal wastewater-treating anaerobic digesters from USA - AD_UKC073_MetaG | ecosystem: Engineered > Bioreactor > Anaerobic > Digestate | place: USA...
CTCCTGAAAGGTCGCCTCCACAGGGAGGGTGACCGGGTCCAGGCATCGCACGCATGCGCCGCCGGCCGTGGCACGGACCGAACCCGAGACGAGCACGCCCTCGGAGACGGACTCCAACCGCACGACCAAGTCGACCGGCGAACCGGTCGGCACGGCGATGATGTCAGTGCCCAACTCCTCCGGCGCTTCCACCCGACGGGTGACCTCCTGCATCGAGCCAGGGCGCCGACTGAGTTCCCGGGTGTCGAACACCAGGGGGGCGCGAGGATCGAGGCGAGTCATGTCTTCCGGCAGAGTCGAAGCAGCGTCGAAGGTTCGGCCCCGCCCAGGACGGACAGAGACCGACGTCAAAGCCTAGCCGACCCTGCCGTCGGCTCCCAAAAGCGGCCGAGCCCGCAGGGCTGGTATGCCGGGTCAGCTCCGGTCGCGCAGGGCCGCGAGGACGACGTCGGGGACCAGCCCGGTGATGTCGCCGCCGAGCGAATGCACTTCCTTGACCAGCGAGGACGACACATGCTCGTATGCCGGGTTGCCAGGCAGAAAGACCGTCTCGATGCCGGTGAGGTGACGGTTCATCAAGGCCATCGGCAGCTCGTAGGCGAAGTCGGTGCTGCTACGCAGTCCCTTGAGGATGGCGTCGACCTCCAGGTCTCGGCATACGTCGACCAGCAGCCGCCCCGCGAAGGCTTCGACGCGGACCCGGTCGGACACCTCTCCCGCGGGCAACGACTGCCGGATCAGCTCGATCCGGCGCTCGACCGGGAAGGTGCCGCTCTTGGCGGGGTTGTGCAGCACCGCGACGATGACCTCGTCGTAGATCGCCGCAGCTCGGGTGATGACATCGAGGTGCCCGCTGGTGATCGGGTCGTAGGACCCCGGGCACAGGCACCGCCGCGGCATACCGACCGGCGAGGACGAGGACGAAGGCTGCGACACGCGCGTCACGCTACCTCGTCGGGTCCGGGGGCGTCCGCGAACCACACCTTGGTCTCGCCGTAGCGACGCTCCCCCGCCTCGGCCAATCCGACCGGCCACATCGGCTGGGGGCTGCGCGAAGACCGCTCGACGACGACGAGGGCATCGGCGGCCAGCCAGCCATGGGCGACCAGGAGCGCGAGCACGTCGCCCAGCCGGTCTTCGGCCAGGTCGTAGGGCGGGTCGAGGAAGACCAGGTCGACCGGGTATGCCGTCCCGCCCAGCAGCGCCTTCTCGACACTTTCACTGCGGACCTCGACGACCGACGACCAGCCCAGCGCCTGCGCATTGCTGCGGGCCACGGCGGCGGCAGCTCGGTCGGACTCCACCAGCAGGGCCCGCGCGGCACCCCGGCTCATCGCTTCCAGCGCGAGGGCGCCGGACCCGGCATACAGGTCGAGGACTCGCGCTCCGGCTAGCACGTCCAGGTGGTCAAGCCGAGAAAACAGCGCCTCCCTGACCCGGTCTGAGGTGGGGCGAGTGTCTGATCCGGCGGGGGTGCGTAGCCGCCGTCCGCCCGCACTCCCACTGACGATCCGCGTCATCTAGCCACGCTCCAGGTAGGCCGCCTGTTCGGCATCCACCCGCAGTCGCACTCGGGCCGCGAGGTCGGCGTGCTCCGGCGCAGTGAGGCGGGGGTCCGCTTCCAGGATGCCACTGGCGTCCTCACGCGCTTGGACGATGAGGTCCTCGTCATGCCGGTCCCCCATCCGCAGGTGACGGATCGACGTGCCGCGACCGCTTTGCCGGGCCCCGAGGACATCGCCCTCCCGGCGCAATTGCAGGTCGCGACGGGCCAACTCGAAACCGTCACCCGTAGCCGCGAGTGCCTCCAACCGAGCCCGCGAGAGGGCGCTCTCGGAGTCGGTGAGCAGCAGGCAGAGCCCCTTGACCGACCCTCGCCCCACCCGACCGCGCAATTGGTGCAACTGGGAGATGCCAAACCGGTCGGCGTCGAGGACGACCATCGTCGAGGCATTGGGCACGTCGACCCCGACCTCGATGACCGTCGTCGCGACCAGCAGGTCCAGGCGCCCGGCGGTGAAATCGCGCATGACCTGATCCTTGACCTCCGCTTCCAGGCGGCCGTGCAGGATTCCGATCCGGACTCCGGCGAGGACCGGATCTGCGCGCAGGGCCTCGGCCACGGCATACACCTGGGCGGACTCGCGGGCCGCACCCTCCCCATCACCGCCGCTGTCCCCATCCAGGTCCTCGTCGGGATCCCAAGTGGCGTCCTCATCGGTGCTGTCCTTGGTCAGCGCGCTGCCGTCGCCGGGTTCGCCGATCTTGGGACAGACGACGTAGACCTGGTGCCCGCGCGCGACCTCCTCGGCGACCCGGCTCCACGTGCGTGCCACCCAGGTGGGTTTGGCCGCATCGACGACGTGGGTGTCGATCGGTGATCGACCGGCCGGCAACTCGGCCAGCGTGACGGTCTCCATGTCGCCGAACACCGTCATCGCCACCGTGCGCGGGATGGGCGTGGCAGTCATGACCAGCACGTGCGGTGGAGTGCGGCCCTTCTCGCGCAGCGCGTCGCGCTGCTCGACCCCGAAGCGGTGCTGTTCGTCGACGACGACGAGGGCGAGGTCGGCGAAGGTCACGTGCTTCTGGATCAGCGCATGGGTGCCGATGACGATGCCGGCGGCTCCCGACTCGACATCGGCCAGGGCGCGGCGGCGTGCCGCGGCCGATTGGCTGCCGGTCAGCAGGGCGACGCTGGTGCCGATCTCGCTGCCCCCGAGCATCCCGCCGGCGGCGAGGTCGCCCAGCAAGGCATGGATCGAACGCAGGTGCTGGGCCGCCAACACCTCGGTCGGAGCCAGCAAGGCCGCCTGCCCACCGGCATCGATCGCGGCGAGCATGGCCCGCAGGGCGACGACGGTCTTGCCCGAGCCCACCTCGCCCTGCAACAGTCGGTGCATCGGGCGGTCGCGCGCCAGGTCGGCCGCGAGGAGCTCCCCGACCTCGCGCTGCCCGGCGGTGAGGTCGAAGGGCAACCTGGCGTCGAAGGCCGCCAGCAGCCCGCCGATCCGCGGCAGCCGGGGCGTGGACGGGACGGCGGCCGCGGCCAGCCGACGTTGGCCCAGGACCACCTGCAGGACCAGCGCCTCGTCATAGCGCAGCCGCTCCATGGCCGCGGCGAGGTCGGCATCGATCGGGGGGTGGTGCAGCGTGCGAAAGGCCTCTCCACGGGTCAACAGTCCGCGCCGCCGACGCAGCGCTTCCGGCACCGGTTCGCGAATCCGGTCGACCAACCCGAGTGCGGTTTCCATCGCGGTGCGCACCGCGAGCGATCCGACCTTGCCGGTGCTCGAGTAGACCGGCACGAGATGCGTGGAGAGGTATGCCGTGGCCTCCTCCACCTGGTCGTCGCCGATGAGCTGGTATTCCGGATGGGCCAGCTGCAGCCTCGCTCCATAGCGAGTGACCGTGCCGGTGAAGACCCCGAGCACGCCGGGCACCAACCGGGCCTTGTGCGGATGCGGCCGGAAGAAGGTGAGGTCGAGGGTGCTGCGCCCATCGCCGATGACCACAGTGAGCAACTGCCCGCGGCGCCGGGCCATCGGCCGGGTCGCAGCCGACTGCACCCGGGCGACGATCGTCGTCTCCTCCCCCTCGATCACCTCGGCCAGATCGGTCGGTTCGTAGGGCTTGAGATAACGCCGCGGGAGGAACTCGAAGAGGTCGGCGACGGTGCGGATGCCCTTGTTCTTCTCCAGGGGCTCGCCAAACCGCTTGCCGAAGACCCGGGTGACGAGGGTGTCCTCGCTGAACTGCGAGAGCGTCGCGGTCACGTCACTCCACGCCGACGAGCAAGGGGTAGAGCGGTTGCCCTCCCTCGATGACCGAGACCTCGAGGTCGGGATGCCGCTCGCGCGCAGCCTCGGCGACGTAGCTGGCCAAGTCCTCCGGTGCCGTCGCTCCACTGACGAGGGTGAGCAGTTCCCCGCCATCGGCGAGCAGGGTGAGTGCCACCTCGCGACCGACAGCGCTCACGTCCTGGCCGATCACCGCGATGGCCCCACTGACGAACCCGAGAACGTCGCCGGGACGGCATACCCCGACGGGGGTGTCGGCCTCCTTGGAGGCGACGGAGACCGCCCCGTGGCGGGTCGCCGCGATGGCGTCGGTCATCGCCGCGACCGTGGCCTCCAGATCGTCACCCGGATCGAGGACGGCCAGCGCGGCAATTCCTTGCACGGCGGTCGTGCTCTCGATGACTGTGGCCGCGATGCCCGACTCGGCCGCGACCGCGGCCGCCGTGGCAGCCGCCAGTCGGGTGTCACCGTCGTTGGGCAGCACGAGCACGCGGCGAGCCCCCGTGGCCCGGATCGCGTCGAGGATGCGCCCGGCGGACGCCCGGTCGCCGGGACCACTGGTGAGCACCTCGGCACCGGCCGAGCGGAAGACCTCAGCCAACCCAGGACCGGGCGCGCACGCCACGACGGCCGGGGCATCGGGATCGCTGCCGTGCTGACCGGCGTGGGCGATCTGGTCGCCGAAATGGGTGATCGAGATCCGGTGCGGCCGTCCGGCCTCGATTCCGGCCTCGATCGCGGCGCCTGGGTCATCGACGTGAACGTGGACATTCCACGTGTCATCGCCCCCGACCACCAGGAGGGAGTCACCGAGGCCGGACAGCCGCTCGCGTAGCACCTCGACCTGCTCTTGATCGGTGTCCGACAGCAGATACATGACTTCGTATGCCGGTCCAGCCGGCGCCTGGGCATCCTCCGCTTCACGACCGGTCACCGGCGGACGGGTGGGCCGCTCAGTCGCCGAGCTGGGATGTCCCTCGTGGAAGGTCTCGGCCCGGGTCCATCCGGCCCGCCGATGGAAGGGGTCAACGGCCTCGACATCGCCGTCCTCGCCGCTGACCACCCGGTGCAGCGCCTCCAGCAAGAGCACATAGCCGGCGCCGCCCGCATCGACCACCCCGGCGCGGGCCAGCACCGGCAATTGATCGGGGGTAGCCGCCAATGCCTCGTGTGCCGCGTCGACGGCAGCCCGGACGACCGAGGCCAACGTGGCCCCCACGCCGGTCGCGGCGGCCATGGCGGCCTGGGCCGTGGCGCGCGAGACGCTGAGGATGGTGCCCATCCGCGGGTCGGTGACCGCCTTCCAGGCGTGCTCGTCGGCCCGATGCAGGGCAGCAGCCAATCCAGCAGCGTCGAGGGTGCCGGATCCACTGACGTGGACGTGTTCGGCCATGCCCCGGAAGAGTTGGCTGAGGATGACTCCGGAGTTGCCGCGGGCGGTGAGCAGCATGGCCCGGGAGGTCTCGCGGCACATCGCCGCCAGGTCGGCGAGGCCACCGAAGCCGAGACCCGATAGGGCCGACCGGGTGGCATCGAGGGCGGCGTCGAGGGTGAGATAGAGGTTAGTGCCGGTGTCGCCGTCGGGCACCGGGAAGACATTGAGCGCGTCGATCTCGGCCCGGGCGTTGGCGAACGAGGAGCGCGCCAGCGCTGCCCAGCGCAGGAAGGCGCTGGCGTCCAAGACGGCGAGGGGCAGGCGGGGCGGTGTGGTCACGGCATACCTCCTGCGGTTGATCGAGCTCGACGAGATCGGCAGGCTACCCTCGGGCCCGAGCCCAACGGTCCAACGGCCCTAGAGCACAGCGCGCGAGTGGGTGGCGCAGGGTTCAGCGTAGCCAGCCCCACCGACACCGGAGGCTGCGGCACGGCACGTTTTGGAGTGCAACCCCGGGCTCGGCTATTCTGTACCGGTTGCCTGCTCGCTGGGGCGGCGTCGACCTCTGATTGGGGTCGTCCGCTCTCGGCACTCGACCAGGCCAGCACCCTGAACCATCCGCCGACCTCGTCGGCGCCCATTTCGAACGTGTAGGAGATCACCCGTGGCTGCCACCTGCGATGTCTGCGGCAAGGGACCGGGCTTCGGTCACAACATCTCGCACTCGCACCGTCGCACCAAGCGCCGTTGGAACCCCAACATCCAGCGCGTCAAGGCGATCGTCAACGGTGTGACCCCCAAGCGGGTCAACGTGTGCACCTCGTGCCTCAAGGCTGGCAAGGTCGCGCGCTGACCGCCTGTTGACCCTGTGGCGGGTTTCGTGCCGCCACGAGAAAGGGCCGGTATCCCTCCGCGGATACCGGCCCTTCTCACTGTCCCGGTGACACTCAAGCCGCTCCGGTGAGCAGGTAGTTCACGACGTCGGCCGCGGTATAGCCGCCCCCCGGGGCAGCCCCGGTCAGCGAGACGACCCCGCTGAGGTCGGTGCCGGACGTCACCAATGGCGGCTCGACGACCCCACCCGGACGCACTTGGCCCAGACCGGCGCTAGCCAGTAGCGCATTGCACAGGCAGACCCGGCCGGTCCGGTTGATCTCACGGCCCCCCTTGCGTAGGTAGGCGGTCTCCGGCTCGGCCGGGCAGCGGAAGTCCACCTCACCCTTTCCGGACAGGTATGCCGTGCGCAGCACCCCGAGGTCGCACACCGACTTGCGCGCACTGGAGATCGAGGGGTCGGACAGCGTGTCCGGCACCTGGGCTACTCGGAACGGGAAGCCGGTCGGCGAGGCCCGCCAGTCCGAGCGGACGACGAGGTCACCCGAGCCGGCCAGGGTGCGGACCTGGGCCTTGATGCTGGGCGTGAAGCCCGACTCGTCGCAGAAGGCGAAGGTGGTGCCGACCTGGACACCAGTGGCGCCCAGTGCCAGGGCCGAGCGCAGGCCTTCAGGGGTCCCGTACCCACCGGCCAGCCACACCGGCAGGCCGAGGGCGAGGATGGCGGGCAGGTCGACTTCGTCGCGCTCGTCGTAGATCGGCTGGCCGTAGTCGTCCTCGCGGTGTGGTCCGCGCGGCGGGGCGTTGTGACCGCCGGCGATCTCCCCCTCGATGACGAAGCCATCCGGCCTCGTGGCGGGGTCCTGAGCCAAACCTCGCGCGAGATCGGTCGACGCGACGACGGCGAGCACCTGCGGACGGGCACACGCGACGGTGGTGTCTGGCAGAACAGCCTTGGGAGAGAACGGCATACGGCCGAAGCCATCGCTGGACCGCGCTCCCATGACCCGCACGTCGATGGTGACGTCCTCGTGTCGAGCCAAGCCGGTCACCAGCGCCGGGATCTCACCCGGATTGCCGGCCCCGACCAGCACTGCATCCACGCCCGCCAAGATTGCCCCGTAAACCGTTGCGGGCAAAGGAAGTTCGATCTTGCGCAGGACGTTGAGGCCAACCGTGCCAGCGTGCCCCTCCTTAGCCAGCCACACCTCGCAGAACGCCGCGGCGACGGTGAGTTCCACCAGTCGGGCAGCAGACGCGAGGGTATGCCGTGGCACCGGACGGTACTTCTCCCCCACCGGGCGACCACCGGGGATGAAGTAGGCGTCGAGGATCCACGCCGCGATGCGTTGGTCGGGGAAGGCGGCCAAGGCCCGGCGCATGTCCCCGTCGGGGTCGCCGTCCTGCAGCCGGCGGGCCAGGACAACGTCGATCGCGGTGCCCGACACCACGCCGAGTTGGCCGGAGCGGGAGACGGCGCGGGCCAGCCTCCAGCCCGAAACACCCACCCCCATACCGCCCTGGATGATGCGTGGTCGCAGCGAACCGTGTGGAGACGTCGTTGCGACGGAGGAGTCTGCGGGCAGCACGGATCGAGCGCTCATGGCGCGGCTCTTTCGACGGTGGGGAGCAGCTAAGCTACGCTTGCGTAGGTTACGCTACCGTAAGTTTCCGCTATGCGCGAGCGCCACGCCCGAAGTGATCCCAGCCCCGCACCGGGGTCGTCTCGCCATCGAGGGTGAGTCCGTCGCCACGGCATACGGAGCCGATGACCCGCCACCCCGCCGGAGGTTGGCCCGGGAAGGTCGCCAGCAGGGAGTGCTCCTCCCCTCCCCCCAGAACGCACTCCCACGCGGCGTCTTCACCGACATAGGGCTCCAATGCGTCGGCATCGACCCCCAACGCTGCGCGGGACAGGTCGATGCGCACCCCACTGGCGCGCGCGACGCGGAGCCCGTCGCGGACCAGCCCGTCGGACAGGTCGAGCATGGCCGTGGCTCCGGCTCGGGCCGCCTCCGGGCCGGCCGACAAGGGCGGATCGGGACGACGATGAGCCGTGACGAGGTGCGGAGCCGCCTCAGCTCGACCGTCGGTGAGCAGGAGCAGACCCGCCGCCGACCGACCCAGCGACCCACGCACCGCGACGCGATTGCCCACGCAGGCCCCGCTGCGCAGCACAGGGCCGGCCTGGGTCACCTCGCCCAGCGCTGTGATCGACACGACCACGGTGCCGGCCGGCGCTGACGATAGGTCGCCTCCGAGAACGGGAACCGCGGCACCTCGGGCGCCCTGGGCGACGCCGTCGGCGAACCCTTCCACCCACTCCAGCGTGGTGACTGGGTCGGCTACGAGCGTGACGACGATGCCTGTCGGCACCGCCCCCATGGCAGCCACGTCGGCGAGGTTCTGGGCCACCAGCTTGAACCCGACGTCCTGCGGCGAGGACCAGTCGTCCCGCCAGTCGCGGCCCCGGACCATGGTGTCGGTCGTGACGACGGTCTGCCCACGAGTGCGCAACACGGCTGCGTCGTCGCCTGGTCCGACGAGCACCTCCTCGGTGTCGTCCCCGCGCATGAGCGGCAAGATGCGAGCCAACACGGCATCCTCATCGACCTCGGCGAGAGTGGGCCCCTGAGGTGGGGCCGAGGCTGCTGCGGTCACGGGCACCTCGCGGTCGGCTGGGACGAATGGGTCACCGGCACGGTAGCGTCTCCCGTAGACGGGTCGACACACGTCCGATCCGGAAGTCGGGGCTCTGCTCCGCGCCAACCCGTCCAGAAGCGAAGGAGTCCCGTGGTCCAGGCATTCATCCTGATCCAGACCGAAGTCGGCAAGGCCGCCACCGTGGCCGAGGCCATCCGCACTGTCGCCGGCGTCACGTCCGCCGAAGACGTCACCGGGCCCTACGACGTCATCGCCCGGGTCGAGGCCCACAGCGTCGACGAGTTGGGCAAGCTCGTCATCGCCCGCATCCAGGACGTCCAGGGCATCACCCGCACCCTGACGTGCACCGTCGTCCACGTCTGACCGGGGGCCCGCACACCCCCGCCAGGCAGGTCGCGACCGCGTGGGCCGATCCGGCCGCGCGGTCGCGGTGCGTCGGGGCGGCTCTCGGGCTCGGCTCCGCCCTGCTGTATGCCGTGTCGCTCACCGCCTGCTCCACCCCGGCCGTGTCGGTCACCCTGCCCGACGCGGCGACCGACCCTGCCTGTACGGCTCTCGTCGACCGCTGGCCGCAGGAGGTCTCCGGCCTGACCTCCCGCCCAGTGTCGGTGAGCTCCCCGGCCGCGCGAGCGTGGGGTGACCCTGCGGTGATCGCGATCTGCGGCTACCCAGCCCCCGCCCCCAGCACGGCCGAATGCGTGGCTGTCGACGGCGTGGATTGGGTGATCCAGCGCCGCAGCGACGGCGTGCAATTCACGACCTACGGACGCAGCCCGGCCATGGACGTGCTCGTGCCATCCCGCTACTCCCCGGAACCACTGCTGCTGCCGGCCTTCGCCGCAGCCGCCCGATCGTTACCGGAGACCGGCCGACACTGCAGTTGATCCCTCAGCGCAGGCCGGTGCGGCGGTGCTGGGCCAACCAGATGAGTTCGCCCACGAGGTCGTGGTAGCTCAGACCGGTCTCGGCCCACATCCGGGGATACATCGAATGCGGGGTGAACCCCGGCATGGTGTTGATCTCGTTAATGAGCACTCGGCCGTCATTGGTGTAGAAGCAATCGACCCGGGCCAATCCCTCGCATCCGAGCGCCACGAACGCTTCGGCCGCGAGTCGGCGCACTTCGTCGGAGATCTCGTCAGGCACGTCTGCGGGGCACACCAACCGCACGTCGTTCTCGGCGAGGTATTTGGCCTCGAAGTCGTAGAACTCGTGACCCTGCACCACCGCGATCTCGCCAACCTCGGAGGTGCGCGGGGCGTCCGTGTCGCGTCCTTCCAGCACCGCACACTCGATCTCGCGCCCGAAGATGGCCGCCTCGACGATGACCTTGGGATCGTGTTCCCGCGCGGCCTCGATGGCGTCCTGAAGGTCATCAGGGTCGTTGACCCGGGTAATGCCCATGCTCGACCCGGCGCGGGCCGGCTTGACGAAGACGGGGAACCCGAGCGAGTGCACCGCGTCCATTGCCGCCGCCGGATCGGCGCGCCAGGCGCGGTCGGTGATGACGGCATACGGGCCGATAGGCAGTCCGTGACCGGCGAAGATGACCTTCATGTAGTGCTTGTCCATGCCGGCCGCCGACGCGAGCACGCCGGAGCCCACATAGCGGACGTCGGACAGGTCGAGCATCCCCTGGACCGTGCCGTCCTCGCCCCACGGCCCGTGCAGCACCGGGAAGACGACGTCGACCTCGCCGAGCTCGCGCACGACGTCGGCTTGGTCGAGCGCCCGCAGGGTCCGGTCGGTGGTGGCCAGCGGGGCCACGATGGCATCCCCTGACCCATCGACCTCCGGCACGTGCTCACGTCGCAATTCGAGGGCCTGCGGGTCGTCGGGCACGAGGACCCAGCGGCCGTCCCGGGCGATGCCGATCGGTACGACGTCATATGCCTCGCGATCGATCGCCCGCAGGACGCTCGCCGCGCTCGAACACGACACGGCGTGCTCGGAAGACCGGCCTCCGAAGAGGATCGCGATGCGGGGCTTGCGCGGGCGTTCAGCGCGGGGTTGCGTGCAGGGTTGGGTGCTCATCGGGTTTGACACTAGCGCGGCCACCCGGGAGCAGCCGCATAGGCTGGCCGGGTGGATGCCTCCCCCGAGTCCCCCGCCCCCGCAGCCGCCCCTGCTGCCCCGCAGCCACGCTCCCTCGCGACGGTCGTCGTGAGTGCCGGGCGGCCCGCTCCCCTGCCGGGCGCCCCGGTCAACGTCCCGATCGAGCTATCGAGCACGTATGCCGTGCGCCCGGACGCCATCGGCTACGGACGGGCCGAGAACGCCACCTGGACCGCCTTCGAGGACGCCCTGGGGGCCCTGGAGGGCGGCCGTGCCCTGGTCTTTGCTTCAGGCATGGCCGCCATCGACGCCGCATTGCGGGTCGCCCCCGGCAACCTGCCGTTGGTCGCCCCGACGACTCCTTACAACACCACCTCCGCCCTGTTGGAAGAGCGCGCCGCAGCGGGGGGTGAGGTGCGACGAGTGGCGATCGACGACACCGCCGCGGTCATCGCTGCGCTCGACGGTGCCGGCGCGATCTGGCTGGAGTCGCCCACCAACCCGCTCATGCAGGTCGCCGACCTCGCGGCCATCATCCCTGCGGCCAAGGCCCGCGGACTGGTCGTCATCTGCGACAACACCTTCGCGACACCCCTGCTGCAACGGCCGCTCGAGCTCGGGGCCGATCTGGTCGTCCATTCCGTGACGAAGTACCTCTCCGGCCACTCCGATGTGCTGTTGGGGGCGGTCGTCTCGGCTCCGGCGGCACGTGAGTTGCGCGAGCAGGTGCTCACCCACCGGACCCGCCGCGGCGCTATCGCCGGCCCGATGGAGACCTGGCTGGCCCTACGCGGGTTGCGCACCCTCGACGTGCGGCTGCGACGGGCCTGCGACAACGCGGCATACCTCGCGCAGCGGCTCGCCGACCACCCCGCGGTATGCCGGGTCCGTTACCCCGGGTGGGGCGCGATGCTCGCGATCGACGTCGTCGGTGGGCACGCTGAAGCGGACCGGGTCGTCGCGGCCACCCGGCTGTGGCTGGGCGCCACGAGCCTCGGCGGGGTGGAATCGCTCATCGAACGCCGCCGCCGCTATCCCGGCGAGTCCGACCTCGTGCCCGAGTCGCTGCTGCGCCTGTCGGTTGGGATCGAGGACCCGGCCGACCTCTGGGCCGATCTGAACGATGCCTTGGCTGCCGCGCTGACCTGACCCGCGTCGACGCCGCGCGTGCGCGAGGCGAGCGGGACGGCATACCCGATGTCGCTAGCGATCCGTCAGCTGCGCTCGTGCTTGCGGCTGCGCGACATGAGCAGATCGACGAGCTCCTCCGGGGTGCGCTCACCGTCGATGACCGAGGTGACCGCCTCGGCGATCGGCATCTCCACGTCGTTGGTGCGCGCGAGATCGAGCACCGAATGGCAAGACTTGACGCCCTCGGCGGTCTGCCGGGTGACCGCAATGACTTCGTCGACAGACAGGCCCTTGCCGAGGTTTTCGCCGAAGGTGCGGTTGCGCGACAAGGGCGACATGCAGGTGGCGATGAGGTCGCCCACGCCGGCCAGGCCGAGGAAGGTGCCCGGGTCGGCTCCGACCCGGACCCCCAGGCGGGCCGTCTCGGCCAGGCCACGGGTGATGATCGACGCCTTGGTGTTGTCGCCCATCCCCATGCCCTCGGCCATCCCGACCGCGAGCGCGACGACGTTCTTGACTGCCCCGCCGAGTTCGGTGCCGACGACGTCGGTGTTCGTGTAAGGACGGAAATAGCCGGTCATGCAGGCCGCGGCGACCCGGTCAGCCGTGTCGTGGTCGCGGCAGGCGACGACGCTGGCGGCTGGCTGCCGGTTGGCGATCTCACGGGCCAGGTTGGGTCCTGACACGACGACTACCTGGTCCCAGGGCACCTGTCCGACCTCGTGGATGACCTCGCTCATCCGCTTGGTGGTGCCGAGCTCGACGCCCTTCATCAGGCTGACCACGGCGGCGCTCGAAGGGAGGAGCGACGCCCACTGCTTGAGGTTGGCCCGCAGCGTCTGGGAGGGGACGGCCAGCACGACGATCTCGGCATCCTGCAGCGCCTCGGCCGGATCGGCGGTCGCGCTGATGCCGTCGGGCAAGTCGATCCCGGGCAGGTAGTCGGTGTTGCACCCCGCGTTGATCTGGGCCACCGATTCGGGGCGGCGGCCCCACATCCGGACCGTGGTCCCGGCATCGGCGAGGGTGGCTGCGAAGGCGGTGCCCCAGCTGCCGGTGCCCATCACGGCTGCGCGTGTCATGTGCCCTCCTTGTTGGGGTTGCCGATTTCTGGGACGCCGTGCTCGCGCGGATCGAAGCGTCGCTCGGGCGCCGATTCGCCGCGCAACTGTTCCAGCAGCGTCGTCACCGCCGCCATGATGCGCTCAGTGGCCTCGCGCAGCAGTTCGGCATCCATCGGCCGGTCCCGCAGGTCGTCAAGGTCGACCGGCGGGCCCGCCACGACGTGAACGGTCTTGCGCGGCCACAGATGCACAGACTTCTCGTAGGTGCCGAGCACCTCCTGGGCGCCCCACTGCGCGATGGGGATGACCGGCCGCCCGGTCTGCAGCGCCAGCCGCGCGGCGCCGGTCTTGCCCCGCATCGGCCATTGCCGGGGGTCCCGAGTCAAGGTCCCCTCGGGGAAGATGACGACCGTCTTGCCCTCGTGCACGGCGTCGACCGCCGCACGATAGGCCCCGGCAGCCTGCCCGGTGCCTCGGTAGACCGGGATCTGCCCCGACCACTTCACCAGCTTGCCGAGGACCGGGATGCGAAAGACCGCTTCCTTGCCGAGGAAGAACGGCGGGAAACCGCTGTCGTAGAGGAAGAGCGCGACGACGAACGGGTCGAAGTAGGACATGTGGTTGGGTGCGGCGATCCAGCCGCCGTCCTTGGGGAGGTGCTGCATGCCGTGCCAGTCCCGCTTCGTGAGCAGCAGCAGCAGCGGCCGAAGGATGAGCACGACAAACCGGTATGCCGGGGGCAGTCGTCGGTGGGTCACGCCAGCTCTCCTTCGTTGTCGCCCGTATCCTCGCCGCAATCGCTGCTGGTGTCGAGGGACGGACCAGGCCGGGCGCCTCCGCTGCTGGGGAGGCGCGCCGGCCCGGATACGCTGCGGATCAGCCCTTCTTTGAGGACTTCTTGCCCTTACCGTCCGCCTTCTTCGGCGCCTTCTTGTCCGCCTTGGCGGGTGCAGCCTTAGCGGGCGCAGCCTTAGCGGGCGCAGCCTTGGCCGGCGCAGCCTTAGCGGGCGCAGCCTTAGCGGGCGCAGCCTTCGCGGGCGCAGCCTTAGCGGGCGCAGCCTTAGCGGGCGCAGCCTTAGCGGGCGCAGCCTTCGCGGGCGCAGCCTTGGCCGGCGCAGCCTTCGCGGGCGCTGCCGGAGCCGCCGTCCGGGCGACGGTGCCGGCCGATGCGCGGCCGACAACCGGGGTGCGGGTCAGCTTGCGGGGGTCGGCCACCACGGCGCGGAAGGAGGTGCCCGGACGGAAGCGCGGCACCGTGGTCTTCCTGATCCGGACTTCTTCGCCAGTGCGCGGATTGCGTCCGGTACGAGCACCACGCTCGACCTTCTGGAAAGTGCCGAACCCGGTGATCGACACACGACCGCCGCGTGCGACCTCACGAATGATGGTCTCCAGGACCGCTTCCAATGCGTCGTGCGCGAGCTTCCTGCTGCCCAGCTTGCTCTCCAGAGCAAGGGCGAGTTCTGCCTTGTTCACCGTGCCTCCGCGGGTCTAGCCGCTGGCTGGATGCCAGGGGATGTGGGCCACGAACCGTGACGTTCGTCAGGGATGAACGTTAGGGGTTGGCGACACCGCGAGTCCATCATTTGTTGATCTGATTTTCGTTGTGCCGCACGGACTTTGCCCCATCTAGTCCACCAGCTACGCCTGCACAGCGCTTCGTCACGCCGCCGAGGCGACGAATATCACTGCGTGACAGGCTTGTACGACGACCGCCCGGCCTCGAACTCGGCGACCAGGTCGGCATGCCGCAACGTGAGGCCGATGTCGTCCAACCCCTCCATGAGGCGCCACCGGGTGTAGTCGTCGACCTCGAATGCCACGACAATGTCGCCAGCGGTGACGGTGCGCGAGGCAAGATCGACGGTGAGCTGTGCTCCCGGCTCATTCTCGAGGTACTTCCAGATGAGCTCGATGTCGTCCTGCGGCACGACCGCGGTGAGCAATCCCTGCTTGCCGCTGTTTCCGCGGAAGATGTCGGCGAAACGCGAGGACAACACCGCGCGGAACCCATAGTTCATCAGGGCCCAGACGGCATGCTCGCGGGAGGAGCCCGTCCCAAAGTCCGGACCGGCGACGAGCACCGACCCATCGGCATACCGGGGGTTGTTGAGCACGAAGCTGGTGTCCTCGCGCCAGGCCGCGAAGAGCCCGTCCTCGAAGCCGTCCCGGCTGACCCGCTTGAGGTAGACGGCCGGGATGATCTGGTCGGTGTCGACATTGCTGCGGCGCAACGGAACTCCGACGCCGGTGTGGGTCACGAAGCTGTCCATGATCGACTCCTCACAGGTCTGCCGGCGAGGACAACGTCCCCCGCACAGCGGTAGCAGCGGCGACGAGCGGGCTCACCAGGTGGGTGCGGCCCCCCGGGCCCTGGCGTCCCTCGAAGTTGCGGTTGGAGGTCGACGCGCTGCGCTCCTGCGGGGCGAGCTTGTCGGGATTCATGGCCAGGCACATCGAGCAGCCCGGCAGTCGCCACTCGGCGCCGGCCGCGAGGAACACCTCGTGCAGCCCCTCCGCCTCAGCCTGCTCGCGCACGCGCGCCGAACCGGGAACGATAAGCGCTCGCACCCCCTCGGCAACCTGGCGGCCCCGCAGCACCTCGGCCGCGGCCCGCAAGTCTTCGATCCGCCCGTTGGTGCACGACCCCACGAAGACCGTGTCAACAGCGATGTCTCGCAACGGCATACCGGCCTGCAAGCCCATGTAGTCCAATGCCTTCTGCGCAGCGAGGCGTTCGTTCTCATCGACGATGGCCGCCGGATCCGGCACGGTGGCTGACAGCGGCAGCCCCTGCCCCGGGTTGGTGCCCCAGGTCACGTAGGGCGACAGCGAGGCCGCGTCGATCAGGACCTCGGCGTCGAAGACGGCGTCGTCGTCGGTGCGCAAGCGGCGCCAATCGGCCACCGCCGCCTCCCAATCCGCACCCGTCGGGGTGTGGTCACGGCCCTGGAGATAGGCGAAGGTCGTCTCGTCCGGCGCGATCATGCCGGCCCGGGCACCCGCCTCGATCGACATATTGCAGACCGTCATCCGACCTTCCATGGAGAGCGCCTCGATCGCGCTCCCCCGGAACTCGATGACATAGCCCTGACCACCACCAGTACCAATCCGAGCAATGACGGCTAAGACGATGTCCTTCGCCGTGACACCCGAGGGCAGCTCACCATCGACCGTGACCGCCATGGTCCGGAACGGCTTGAGCGGCAGCGTCTGGGTCGCGAGCACGTGCTCGACTTCGGAGGTGCCGATGCCGAAAGCCAGCGCACCGAAGGCGCCGTGCGTCGAGGTGTGGCTGTCGCCGCACACAATCGTCATGCCGGGTTGGGTGAGGCCGAGCTGCGGACCCACGACGTGGACAATCCCCTGTTCCGGGTCGCCCATCGGGAAGTTCGGGACGCCGAACTCGGCGCAGTTGCGCCGCAAGGTCTGCACCTGGGTCAGGCTGACCGGGTCAGTGATGGGGCCAGGCGTCGTGGGGACGTTGTGGTCCTCGGTGGCAAGCGTGAGGTCGGGCCGGCGGACCGTGCGGCCCTCCAGGCGCAGGCCGTCGAACGCTTGCGGACTGGTCACCTCATGGAGCAGGTGCAGATCGATGTAGAGGAGATCGGGCTCGCCCTCAGCCCGTCGAACCAGGTGCGATTCCCAGACCTTCTCGGCCAGTGTTCCTGCCATCGCTACAAACCCTTCTGCCCAGCTGACACACTTATGTCGAGGCCAGCCTGTCCAAGCCCTGCACACCGTGGATTTGCGTCTCACGCCCTGAGACGGCAGTATCAGTGCATGGACAATTCTAGCGGCGTCGGCGTCCTGGACAAGGCCGCCATCGTGTTGAGTGCCCTCGAAGCCGGGCCGGCCACCCTGGCCCAGCTAGTCGGTGCCACCGGGCTGGCCCGCCCCACCGCTCATCGGCTGGCAGTTGCCCTGGAACACCATCGCCTGGTGTCACGGGACATGCAGGGACGCTTCGTCCTCGGCCCGCGCCTGGCCGAGCTCGCCTCCTCGGCCGGCGAAGACCGGTTGTTGGCTGCGGCAGGCCCCGTCCTTGGGGCACTGCGCGACCACACCAACGAGAGCGCTCAGCTCTTCCGACGCCAAGGCGACCAGCGGATCTGCGTGGCCGCGGCCGAGCGCCCGATGGGCCTGCGCGACACCATCCCGGTCGGCGCGAGCCTGTCGATGCTGGCGGGATCGGCGGCTCAGATCCTGCTTGCCTGGGAGGAGCCCGACCGGCTGCACCGCGGCCTGCAAGGGGCCCGTTTCAACGCCACGGCGCTGTCGGCAGTGCGCCGCCGGGGCTGGGCCCAGAGCGTTGGCGAGCGCGAACCTGGCGTCGCCTCCGTGTCGGCCCCGGTCCGTGGGCCATCCGGGCGGGTTGTGGCCGCCGTTTCTATCTCCGGGCCGATCGAACGCCTTTCCCGGCAACCGGGCCGCTTGCACGCGGCCACCGTCGTCGCCGGCGCCAACAAGCTGACCGATGTGTTGCGCCGAGCCCACCAAGCGGCCCACGGTTAGGGTGGATGTGCCAGGCAGTCGTGGCGATCACCAACCTCGCCACGACACCCCGCATCCAGATCGGCACAAGTTCTTGAGGAATTGACCCAACCAAATCCTCTCGTGGCGCATCACACCGGGTGACAGCAGCAGGACCCGGCTCAAGACGAAGACGAGGCAACGACGTGGACAGCAACGAGACTCGACCCCAGCAGATGCGTGGCCTGGTGGCCCTCGCGGCCCTGTCGCTCGTGCTCGCCGGGTGCACCGCGACCGCCAGCACACCCACCACCCCCACCACCGCCGCGGGCACATCTTCCGCGCTCACCTCGACCTCGGCAGTCACTCCCCCCGCCACCCCCAGTCCGAGCGCCGAGCCATCGGTGACGGTTCCCACCCCGGTCGCGCCCTCCCTCTTGGCCGAAGGCGCAACCGGCGACAAGGTGCGCGATCTGCAGGCCCGGCTCAAGCAACTCTCCCTCTACGACGAGACCGTCGACGGCGTCTACGGTCCGGTCACCACCAGCGGCGTGCGCGGGTTTCAGACCAAGAACACCCTGACCGCCACCGGAGCCCTGGACCAGGCCACATACGACGCCCTCATCGCCGCCACGAAGAACCCGAGCGCCGAAGACCTTGCCGGCCATCTGATCCCCGGCCCGGCACTGCTGAAGGCCGGCTCCAAGGGGGCCCAGGTCCGCGACCTGCAGGCGCGCCTCAAGCAGATCGGCTGGTGGTCCGGTGACGTCACCGACACCTACGGGAGCCAGACCAAGGCGGCCGTCACGGGCTTCCAGGCCAAGCGCGGCATCCCCGAGACGGGAGAGGTCGACCAGCGCACTCTCGACCGCCTGCGGGCCATGACCCGCAAGCCCACCTCCGACGACCTCAACAACGTCAAGCCCAAGCCGGCAGCTGGACTCACCACCAATGGTCTCGACCCGCGCTGCCTCACCGGCCGAGCCATGTGCGTCTCCAAAGCCACCAACAAGCTGGTGTGGGTCGTCGACGGCGTCCCATTGGCGCGGGTCGACGTGCGCTTCGGCAGCCAAGAGCTCCCTACTCGCGAGGGTTCCTTCAGGGTCTTCCAGAAGAGCCGCGACCACGTGTCGACGCTGTACCACACGTCGATGCCCTACGCGATGTTCTTCAGCGGTGGCCAGGCCGTGCACTACTCCCCCGACTTCGCTGCCCGCGGCTACAACGGCGCCTCGCACGGATGCGTCAACGTCCGCGACCTCAAGACCATCACCTGGCTCTTCGACCAGGTGCGGATCGGCGACGCGGTGATCGTCTACCGCTGAAACCAGCGCACGAGGCTCACGACGAGCCTGGTATGCCGTGGGGCCGGGTTCCGACTGGAACCCGGCCCCACGGCATACCGGGAACGTCTTTGGGGCGCAACGGAACCGGACATGACAATGGCCCGGACCGAAGTCCGGGCCATCACGTAGCCCCGACGGGATTCGAACCCGCGCTACCGCCTTGAGAGGGCGGCGTGCTAGGCCGCTACACAACGGGGCCCTAGCGCATCCGGCAGGGGATGAGCCCTGCGGACACCGGTGGAAACCTTACCGGTCACCGGAGCTTTCCACCGAATCGTCCGGACCGGACCCAAGAGGGCCAGCCGGAGCTGGGGTACCAGGACTCGAACCTAGAATAACTGAACCAGAATCAGTCGTGTTGCCAATTACACCATACCCCATGGGGTATCACTGCTCGCGCGCCGCACGTCAAGACGTGAGCCTTCGAGAGTGAACCGGAGAGCGATGTTACCGGTCCGGCTGGGATGCCCCAAATCGCCGAGCCCGCCCTCAGCCAGCCACACGAGTCACACCGTGTCGCGAAAGGCCTGCAGCCGAGCCAGGGTCGAGGTCTTGCCGAGGATCTCCATCGACTCGAACAGGGGAGGCGAGATGCGCTGCCCGGAGACGGCAGTCCGCAGCGGCCCGAAGGCCGCCTTGGGCTTGACTCCGAGCCCGGTGACGATGGCCTCGCGCAGCACCTCCTCGATGCGAGCGGCATTCCAGGCCGACTCCGCACCCAAGAGTCCTGTCCCGTGATCGTCGATATCGCCCAGGGCGCGCACGGCAGCGTCGAGGACCTCCGGCGAGCGAGCATCCAGCGTGGCGCGGGCATCCGCAGCGATCTCGATGACATCGTCGCCGAGGTAGAAGGGGGCAACCAACGCCACAGCGTCGGTGAGCTTGACGATGCGGGTCTGGATGAGCGCGGCGATCTGCTTGAGGCGGGCCAGCTCACCCAGGGAAGGGTTGTCCGACAGGATCCCCCCCGCTTCGAGGAAGGGCAGCAGCCGCGAGGCGAACTCCCCCACCTCGAGGCTGCGGATCCACACCCCGTTGAGCCAGTCCAGCTTGTCGAGGTTGAACATCGAGCCGGCCGGATTGACCTTGGCCCAGTCGAACCGCTGGGCGAATTCCTCGAACGTGAAGACCTCACGCTCACTGCCGTCCTCTTCCAAGATCGGCGGATATCCCTGCAGGGCAAGGAAATTGACGAGAGCCTCGGGCAAATAGCCCTGCTCACGGAACCACGTCAAGCGGGCCCACGGGCTCTTGCGCTTGGAGATCTTGGCCTTCTTCTCATCGCGCAGCAGCGGCATATGGGCGAACTGCGGCGGCGTGAGACCGAGCCACCGATAGAGCAGCAGGTGCTTGGGCGTCGAGGAGATCCACTCCTGCCCACGCACGACGTGGGTGATGCCCATCTCGTGGTCGTCGACGACGACAGCCAGGTGATAGGTCGGGAAGCCGTCGGTCTTGAGGATGACCTGGTCGTCGGGCATGGGGGCATCGATCCGACCGGCGATGAGGTCAACGAAGCTCGTGTCGACGTCGTCGGGGATGCGCATCCGCACGACCGGGGTCTCGCTGAACCCGGGCAGGGCTGCGCGCTCGTCGCGGGTCTTGCCCAGGCAGAGCCGGTCGTAGCCGGTGGGCTGCTTGCGTCGCTGCTGCTCCTCGCGCATCTGGGTCAGCCGCTCGGTCGAGCACCAGCAGTGGTAGGCATGGCCCTCGCGCAGCAGCCGCTCGACATACGGCGCGTAGGTGTCGAGCCGCTCGGACTGGCGGTAGGGCGCGCACGGTCCGCCGATGTCCGGGCCCTCGTCCCAGGTCAGTCCCAGCCAGTGCAGGGTGTCGAAGATCTGGTCCTCACTGCCGGCATGCAGCCGGGCCCGGTCGGTGTCCTCGATCCGCAGGATGAACCGCCCGCCGCGCTGCCGGGCGAAGGCGAGGTCGAACATCGACATGTATGCCGTGCCGACGTGAGGATCGCCGGTCGGGGACGGGGCGACGCGCAGGCGCACGGCGCCCGGGAGGGTCTTGGTGGCTGTCATGGTCCCCTCAGCGTAGAGCCTGACCGTCGCGCAGCAGCCGAGGCCGCGATCGCGACGCGGTGCTCAGCGCCGCCGCAGGAAGGGGTTATCGAGCACGCCGATGCCCTCGATGTCGACGGCGACGCGTTGCCCGGCCTCGACCGGTCCCACCCCGGCTGGCGTGCCAGTGAGGATGACGTCGCCGGGCAGCAGGGTGAAGGCCGCCGACGCGTAGGCGATCAACTCGGCCACGCCGTGGATCATGTCGGCCGTCGTGCCATCCTGGACGACCTGGCCGTCCAGCCGCGTGCGGATCCGCAGCCCGGCCGGATCGAGATCGGTCTCGATCCACGGGCCCAGCGGGCACGAGGTGTCAAAACCCTTGGCGCGGGCCCATTGACCGTCCGAGCGCTGCCAGTTGCGGGCAGAGACGTCGTTAGCGCAGGTGTAGCCGAAGACGCACTCCAATGCCTGCTCGATGCGCACGTCCTTGCAGATCTTGCCGATGACGACGGCGAGTTCGCCCTCGTAGTGCACCTCGGTTGCCCCCGGGGGCAGGATGACCGGGTCGCCCGGGCCGCCCACGGCGGTGTTCGGCACGAGGAACATCATCGGTTCTGCGGGCACCTCGTTGCCGAGTTCGCGAGCATGATCGGCGTAATTCCGCCCGATCCCCACCACCTTGCTGCGCGGGATGACCGGCGCCAGCAGCCGCACGTCATCGAGTGGCACAGGGGCTCCACCGGCCGGACGCACCCCGAGATAGAGCGGATCTCCTTGCAGCGGCATGACCACCGCGTCCGGTCCGTCGCCTTGCACGACCCCGTATGCCGGGTCCTCACCGATGGTGTATCTCGCGATGCGCACGCCCCGACTCTAGCCAGCGGTGAGGGGCTCCATCGCGTCCAGGGTCGCGATCACCGCGGTGGCGAGGACGGCATACCCGGTGTCGTTGGTGTGGATGTCACTGAGGGTGCACATCCACGTCCACTGGCAGATCCGCGCGACGTTGAGGGGCACCTGCATCCCGCCCACGAACGGCACGAGGGTCCAGACCGTGCTGGAGAAGGCGCCCGCAACGTCGGCCCCTACACCCCCGACCGAGGTGGCTGCCGCCACGAGGCCGGCGTTGAAGGCCTGCAGTCCACCTGTCGTCGTCCGCGCCAGGACCTGGCCGGATGACCCGGTGAGCCACGCGGCGAGGAAGGGGTTGTAGTAAGTGAGCACGACGATCGAGGCATGCGGTGCGAGGGCGCGCAGCTGAGCGAGGATGGCCCGGGCATTGGCATGCACGGTGCCCATGGCACGCACGAAACACGCCTGGTCTAGCGACCCGCCGGCCGCGCATCGGGTGATGTCGTTGGCGCCGATATCGATGGTGACGACCCGCACGAATTGGCCGTGGGCATGCAGGAAGTCGCGGGCCGCCGCAAGTTGGGAGCCGGCGGCGTAGGTGCACCGACCGCCTTCGAGCATGGTCACGGTTGTCTCGCCCGAGCAGGCGAGGTTGACCAGTGCAGTCTTGGGAGCGGACCGCTGCACCGCGGTGAGCACCTGACCGACATAGCCGCCAGCGCGGTCGTCTCCGACACCGGGTTGGTAGCCGGCGGCAAGCGAGTCGCCGAGCGCGAGGTAGTAGCCCTTGGCATTGGCGCGCCCCTGCGGCGACGGGTCGGCGCTGGCGGTGGGGGCGACCAGCGCTCCGGCCGCTCCGAGCAGGACGGTGAGGACCACGACCACGAGGCGTCTCATGCTGCCAGGATGACACCAGCTGTGATCTGGCACACAGCTTTCCCGACATTGCCAGCAGTGTGCCCTTGCCGAGGGCTGGGCCGCGCGCCGGTCCGACTACCCTGGCGATCCGTGGAAACCGTCCTGGCGCGTGATGAGTGGGAGGCAGCAGCTCGCCGGCACGCCGAGCGGGCCGACGTGCTGACCGCCGGCCATCGCCGTAGGCGCGCCGCCGGCACTCCGCACGCCGTCGAGGACTTCCTGTTCACCTACTACCGCTTCTCGCCGACCGCCCTGCGCCGCTGGTCACCGGGGATCGACGTCCTGCTGCAGGACGCCCGGGGGTCCGACACCGCTGGACAGCGCTTCATGGCGTCGACGGGCCGTGATGTGCGGGTGGACCGGACGGCATACCTGCAGGAGCGTGGCGAACTCGCGCTTTTCGTGCGGGAATTGGCGCTTGCGACGGCCGACCGTGCCCCGCAGTGGGGGTGCTTCGCCAGGCACGAGTGGGCCATGGTCTACCGGCAGGAGCCCGGCCAGGTGCGTCACCAGAGCCTGCCGCTGCGACTGTCCCCGGGCGAGGCCGAAACGGTTGTCGAAGCCACGCCCCTGGTCTGCACGCACTTCGACGCCTACCGCTTCTTCACCCCGCCCGCACTCCCGCTCAACACCCGTGAACTCACCCGAGCCGCGGTGCTCGACCAGGAACAGCCCGGATGCCTCCATGCCGGCATGGACCTCTACAAATGGGCCATGAAACTCGCCCCGGGGATCCCCGCGGAGCTCGCCCTGGACTGTTTCGAACTGGCGCTGCGGCTGCGGGAACTCGACATGCGGGCCTCGCCCTACGACGTGACGTCGTTGGGCTACACCCCCATCGAGATCGAAAAACCCTCCGGGAGAGCCGAGTTCACGTCACTGCAACGCGAGTATGCCGGGTCCGCCCAGACCCTGCGCGGGCGCCTGGTCGAGGCCTGCGACCGGATCGTGGGCGAGCAGCTGCTCGGTCAACGCCAGTAGGTCGCTCGCGGTCCGCGACCACCCTGACCGGTCGTCGGCAGGGTCTTGCACAGCAGCGGGAGGATTCGGCCGGGCACCGAACCGCTGAGCCGCTCGCCCACCTTGACGGCCCCGACCTGCTCGTAGAACCCCTCCGATTGTGGATCGGATTCGATGTAGATCCTGCGCCAACCACGAGCCATGGCAGCCTGCACCGCGGCTTGGAAGAGCACCCGGCCGACGCCAGCGCCGATGAAGTCCGGCTCGACGAACAGCATGTCCAGTTCCCCTGCGGCAGAACCGGACTGGGCATCAGCCCGGTGTTCGGCCGGCAGCGGGCCGCTCACCGGACCAAGCAGGTAGAAGCCAGCCAACACCCCGTCGACATCGGCGACCACTGCCGAAGCCGCCTGGGCCGCGGTCAAGGTGAGCTCAGCACGGAAGGCGGACATCAGCGAGTCTGAATAGCCCCAGAATGCCTTGCTGCGGAAGGCCAGGTCGCTCAGGACTGCGGCGTCGCCGGCCGACGCGGGGCGCAGCACGAGACCGCCCTGCACCGGGGGCATGGTCGAGGTGCTCATCGGGCCGGCACCCCCTGGCGGTTGAGGCCATAGGTGATGCCGTCGACCAGCGCTCGCCAACTCGCTTCGACGATGTTGGGGGCGACTCCGACGGTCTGCCAGGTGGTCTCGGAGTCGGCTGTCTCGATGAGCACGCGGGTGATCGCGTCGGTGCCGTGCGAGGCGTCGAGGATGCGCACCTTGAAGTCGACGAGTTCGAGGGACTCCAACTCCGGGTAGACCGGGCTCAGGGCCTGGCGCAGCGCGTGGTCGAGCGCGTTGACCGGGCCATTCCCCTCGCCGGTAGCGACATGGCGCCGTCCACCCGCGGTGAGCTTGACGGTGGCCTCCGAGGTGGCCTCCCCTGCCTCGCGGGCATCGGTGATGACCCGCCAGGACTCGACGTCGAAATAGCTCACGGCCTGGCCCAGGTGGCGGCGCAGCAACAACTCGAACGACGCGTCAGCCGCGTCGAAGGTCCAACCCTTGAGTTCCAGGTCCTTCACCTCGGCCAGCAGCCCGGCGACCAGGGTCGGCGAATCGGCGAGGTCGACGCCCATCTCGGCAGCCTTGAGCTCGATGCTCGCGCGGCCGGCCATGTCCGAGACCAGGGTGCGCATGGCGTTGCCGACCAGCGACGGGTCGGTGTGCTGGTAGAGGTCGGGGTCGACCTTGAGCGCGCTGGCGTGCAGCCCGGCCTTGTGCGCGAAGGCGCTGGCCCCCACATACGGCTGGCGGCTGTAGGGCGGCACATTGGTCACCTCACTGATCGCGTGGGCGATCCGGGTGGCCTCCTTAAGCCGCTCTGGCGCGACGACCTCGCGCCCCTGCTTGATCTGCAGGTTGGAGACCACGGTGAGGATGTTGGCGTTGCCGGTGCGCTCGCCATAGCCGTTGACGGTGCCCTGCACATGGGTCGCCCCCGCCTCGACAGCGGCCATGGAGTTGGCCACCGCACAGCCGGTGTCGTTGTGGCAGTGGATGCCGATCCGCGCGGCAGTGCCGTCGAGCACGTCGCGGACGACATCGGCCACCTGGCCGGGCAGCATGCCGCCGTTGGTGTCACAGAGAGCGATGACCTCGGCGCCGGACTCAGCCGCGGCGCGCACGCACTCCAGGGCGTAGTCACGGTCGAGCCGATACCCGTCAAAGAAGTGCTCGGCATCGACGAAGACCCGGCGGCCCTCGCCACGCAGGAAAGACACCGTGTCGCGGATCATCGCCAGGTTCTCGGCGAGGGTCGTGCGCAGCGCCTGCTCGACGTGGCGAGTGTGCGACTTTGCGACCAGAGTGACGACCGGAGCACCCGAGTCCAACAGCGCCCGCACCAGGACGTCGTCGGCGGCCTTACCACCGGCCCGACGGGTGGCCCCGAAGGCGGCCAGCGTGGCGTTGCGCAGGTCGAGCTCACGCTGGGCCCGCGCGAAGAACTCGGTGTCCTTGGGGTTGGCACCCGGCCAGCCACCCTCGATGAAGCCCACACCGAGGTCGTCCAGCGCCCGCGCAATCGCCAGCTTGTCCGATACCGAGAGGTTGAGACCCTCCTGCTGGGCGCCGTCGCGCAGCGTGGTGTCGTAGACGTGCAGGTCGGTCAGCGAGCTGGTCGTGCTGGACATGTTCTCTGCGGCTTTCGGTCGAGGCATGAATGTCGTGAGCAGGGACTCGGGTCGATCGTTCCCCTCGGCGCTGTCGGAGCCGGTTGGGATGGCACCGGGACCAACAAAAAGACCCCCCGGGGTGTGGGAGGTCTGCGCGACGAGGAGATCGGCTCGTCGCGCCTAGCTAATAACGATCGTGGTGACGGTGGTCACACGGGTCCCAAGGC
>Ga0116180_1000925_pt1 | contig 25862 bp, 21 predicted proteins | sample AD_UKC073_MetaG_FD_89804 | JGI IMG/M metagenome (GOLD analysis project Ga0116180, IMG submission 89804) | Active sludge microbial communities of municipal wastewater-treating anaerobic digesters from USA - AD_UKC073_MetaG | ecosystem: Engineered > Bioreactor > Anaerobic > Digestate | place: USA...
CAGCATGCTGGTGCGCTCGTAGAGCTTGGAGATCAGGTGGAACAGCAAGGCACCACCGGCCTGGCTGAACGGCAGGTAGCCCAGTTCATCCAGGATCACCAGGTCCATGTAAACCAGCCGGTGGGCAAGCTGTCCGGCCTTGCCTTGGCTCTTCTCCAGCTCCAACGCGTTGACCAGCTCCACGGTCGAGAAGAACCGCACCCGTTTGCCGTGCTTTTGAATGGCCTCGATGCCGATGGCCGTGGCCAAGTGGGTCTTGCCCGTGCCCGGTCCACCGATGAGAACCACGTTGTGGGCCGCGTCAATGAACTGACCACCGTGCAGCGTGCGCACCAGTGCTTCGTCCACACCGGCCTGGCCGAATTCAAAGCCCGCCAGATCGCGGTGCGCGGGGAAGCGTGCCGCGCCCATCTGGTACGCCATGGAGCGCACCGTGCGCTCGGCCTGTTCGGCGCGCAGCAACTGACCCAGGAACGCCTCGGGACTGAACTCGGTGTGCCGCGCCTGCGCGGCCACCTCGGGGTAGTTGGCGGCCATGCCGTGCAGCTTCAAGGCCTTGAGCGCTGTGACGATGGCCTGGCTCATGGCTGCGCTCCTGGAGCATCGTCGCCATCCACCGAGCGCAGCCGGTCGTAACGCTGCACATTGGCCAGCGGCTGCACCGTCAGCGTCAAGGGCGTCTTGACCTCCTGGGCATCGCCCGTCTGGCCACCAGCCTTCAAACGTGCCAGCACGTTGAGCACATGCTCGCCACTGGGCTTGCCGCTCTCCAGTGCCAGCTCGGCCGCCACCAGCACCGGCTCCAGACCATGCACCGGCACGGCCGCCAGCACCTGCGCCATCACCCGGTCACCGCCCTCGTGGCGCAGCAGGATGGACTGCAGCTTCTTCAATGGTTCGGGCAGGGTCTCGAAGGGCGCGCCGTTGCGCAATGCGCCGGGCTTGCGTTCGATCAGGCTCACGTAGTGGCGCCAGTCGTAGAAGGTCAGGCTGCGCTCGAAGCTGCGCGCGTGGCTGGCGATGCGGATGTTCTCGGCCACCACGTCCAGGCGGTCCGGGTACAGGCGCAGGCTGACCACCTCGTGGACGTGCTCGGTCGGTACGCTGTAGCGGTTGCGCTGCAGGTGCACCAGCGCCGTGCTGGAGACCCGGGCGAGCACCTCCACGTAACCATCAAACGGCTTGGGGTTGGGCATGAGGCGCAGTTGTTCGTCTTGCAGCACGTCGGCCACCTTCAGCGTGGGCCATTCGGGGTGGTTGAGTTCGGCCCACGCGGCGCGGCACTCCTGGGCCAGCCAGTCGTTGAGCGCTTCCATGCTGGGCCAGCGCTGTTTGAGCGCCTTGTGCCAGATGCTGCTGCGCCGGTCGCGCACGTTCTTCTCCACGATGCCCTTCTCCCAGCCGCTGGCGACGTTGCAGAACTCGGGCTCGAACAGGTAGTGGCCCGTCATGGCTTCAAAGCGCGCGTTGATCACACGCTTCTTGCCCGCGCCGACCTTGTCCACGGCGGTCTTCATGTTGTCGTAAATACCGCGCTGGGGCACGCCGCCGAAGGCGGCAAACGCCCGGGCATGGGCGTCAAACAGCATCTCGTGACTCTGGGTCGGATAGGCCACCAGCCAGAAGGCGCGGCTGCCACACAGCTTGGTGTGCGCCACCTCCAGGCGCCGGCGCAGCCCGCCCACCCAGGCATATTCGGTGCTCCAGTCGAACTGGAACGCGTCGCCCAGCGCAAACTTCAAAGGAACGAAGGCGGCCTTGTCGACCTTGCCCGACTGATCCTCTCGCCAGCGCCGGGCAAAGGCGGCCACCCGGCCGTAGCCGCCGGTGTACCCCTGCTCGGTCAGGGCTTCGTACAGGGCCTTGATGGTGCGGCGATCGCGTTTGCCGCGATGCTGATCGGCCTTGAGCCAGGTTGCCAGCATCTCGGTGAAACCGTCGAGCTTGCTCACCACCACCCGCTGAGGGTACTTGGGCTGGACCATCTCGCCCTTGCGCAGCCACACCTTGATGGTGTTTCTGGCCAGGCCCGTGCGCCGCTCGATTTCTTTGATTGGAAGGCCGTCGCGCAGGTGCATCCTGCGGATCTTTGCCAGTGTTCCCACGTTGATCACTCCTTGAACCCTCCTGCTCAAAAAACAAGCAGAAGACCTTACTCAAGGGGTCAAAGTTGGATGAAAAAACTCAGCTCAGAGGGGTCAGATTTACGTGGAAATCAACACGCAGGTTGACCTCGCTTCATGGATTCATTATAATCCTTCTGTTATGTTATATGATTGTTTAATACGATAATGATTATGTTAAATGATTAGCTGACCAGCAAAATAAGCGAAATCAGCTAAACTTTAGCCATGAACGCTAAATTAGCTGACCAGCAAACCGGTGCCGAAGGAGTGTCTGAACAGGACCTTCTTGAGGAGTTCGTGCGCCACCTGGAGGGGGCATCCTCTTTCTCGGTCGCCGCCGAACGCCACTACGAGGTTGAGTTTCCGGCCCTGGATGGTCGTCAGCGACTGGACGCGTTGCTTCGCATGGACGGCAATCACGATGTGTGGCTAGCCATCGAGATGAAGCGTGAGGCATTCCCCCGCGACATCAAGAACGCCCTGTGGCAACTGGACGAGTACCAGCGCGCCGTACAGGGTGAGAAGGACGTCATCCCGGTCGTGCTTGCGCACAACCTCAGCCCGGGCGCCCGCGAGTTGCTGCGAAGCCGAAATGTCGCCTACTACGATGCCAGCGGCAGTCTCTTCCTGCGCCGCGGCGACGTCGTGATTGACATCGACCGCCCGGCCGCGCCCGCGCCGCGCTCGCGGTCGGGCTCTCTCTTCGCCGGCGCGCGCGAACAAGTCATTCACGCCTTGCTCAACGCGCGCGGCGAGTGGGTCACCGGCAAGGACCTGGCCGAGCAAGCCAAGACTTCGGGCTTCACAGTGTCGCAAACCCTCAGCGAGCTCGAGCGGATGGAGTGGGTCAAGACCGATGGTGGCGGCCGCACCGCGCGGCGTCGCTTGGAACAGCCCGGTGCCCTGCTGGATGCGTGGGCGGCGGCCTGGAAAGAGCGCGCTGAAGCAAGGTCACGATGGTTCGCCTTCTCGGCCAACCCACGCGTACTGCCCGATTCGATAGCGGAGAAGTTGCTCGCCGCCGATGAAGCGCACTGGTGCATCTCCGGCGCAGTGGCCGGCAACGCCCTGGCACCGCTTCTGACCTCGGTGGATGTAGTCGACCTGATCGTGGCCCCTGGGCGGGCGCGGTCGGTGGCCGCAGCGGCTGGCGCCAAACCCGCCGTGAAGGGCGCAAACCTGGTGATCGTCGAGCGCAGTGGCGCAAGCGACCTCTTCCGCCGCTCGATGCCAGACCACCCTGCCCCGCTCGCGAGCCCGTTTATCGTCTACCTGGATCTGCTCAAGGATGCCCGCGGACGCAACCAGGAACTCGCATCGCAACTGCGCTCCGCCGTACTTAAGGTCTGACCATGCCTCTCGACAAACCCGCTACCGCCGCCGGCTACAGCCAGGAACATACCCTGGCCTGCGAACGCGCCCTCGTCACCCTGCTGCGCGGCTTCGGCACGCTTAAGCACACGCTGCGACTCGTGGGCGGACTCGTGCCGCGGTACCTCACGCCGGCAAAACCGCCTGAGGTCCCCATCCACGCCGGAACATCTGACGTGGACATCGTTCTGAACATCCAGGTGCTGGCCGATGGCGAAGCCTACAAGACGCTTGCTCAGCAGCTCAAGGATCGTGGGTTTTCACGTGTCGTGAACGAGAAGGGCCAACCCAGCAGCTGGCGCTGGCAGCGCCAGGTCAAGGAACATGAATATGTCGTGGTCGAGTTCCTTCGTGATGCGAAAGAGGACTTGCCGGCCGGAAGCGTGTCGACCGTTGAAGACGAGCGGATATCCGCCCTAGCCATCCGGCACGCTGGAATCGTGCACGAATGGTTCTCCGAGCGAGAGATCACCGCCGAATTGCTCGATGGTGGTGGCATGGCGACTGAAACTGTCCGCTTTGCCGACGTAGTCGGGTTCATTGTTCTGAAGGCCATCGCTTACGATGATCGGCACGCAAACAAGGACGCGGCCGACCTGCTGCACGTCATGCGCTACGCCGGCGATCTCGATTCGGTCGCAACGCAGTTTGCTGAGCGGATCGCGGGGGGCAAGCACGTCGACGCGATCGAGGAGGCCTTGGCGGCCCTTCATCGGCGCTTTTGCGACGGTGAAGGCGTGGAAGGCTTTACACGCGACGGGCCCGTTTCCTGCGCGATGTTCGCCTACGGTCCGGAGAGCAATGAAGATGACCGAGTGCTCGAACAGCGCAACGTTTCAGGGCTCGTAACGGAGTTCTTACGCCTGGTGCATGAGATGCGTGAACATGGAAAGGCGGTATGAACCGAGACCTGACAAGCACCGGTCGCACACTGCCACGCAGCGGTGAGGGCCCTGCGACGCCAGTGACCGAGGAGGGTGTTCGTGCGTTCTTCAACGGACTTGCAGCCCTCGAGCAGACCTTGACGTATGGCAGACCAGGCCAGGTTGCGGTCGCGATCACGCCGAGCTTGGCTGCCCTTATCGAGCAGTTCTGCCGAGCAGATCCACGCTACGGGCGCGTGATGGCAAATACGTGGGTAAAAGTAGAAGACTACCGTGACATCCGGCAAGACAGCCGTTGACGCAATGAGGCGCGCGGGCTGACTCTCGGGTGCGGGACTCGATTCCCTAGCTGATGCCCCGCAGAGCAGGCATCGCAGGATTGAAAACGAAGTCCAGCGACTCGCCATATTTCCCCTTGAGAAACTGGACCACGCCAGCGCCGTAGGGCTTGCTCAAGGTTCGGTACTCGCCGTCCCTGTCGCCCTTGAGCCTGAACACAGTCTTGGTCTTGGCCCAACGCTTCAAGTTGCGCAATGCCTCCACGCGGGCAAACTCCTCGTTCACCCAATGCTCGACCATGTCGTGGTCGCTACGCTGGCTCAGGCCGCAGCCCTCGAACCAGTGCCCCATCTCTTTGCAGCGCGACTCGTGCGCTGCATCCCCACCTTCCCGCTCGTACTCGGCGCGCGCGTGCTGCAGTAGCGCCGCGCGCGCAGCATCGTTGCCGCGTGATCGCTGCCGCCCCTGCATGGTGAACCAGTCGACCTGAAGCATCCCGCCGGTCGCTTCATCCAGAACAAACGCAACGGCCGTGCCGTCCATGGTGATTTCAGCATTGAGGCCGTGACCTTCATTGCCGATAAACGTCTTCACTTTCGCTAGTGTGAATTGAGGCACGCGGAAACTCCTGCTATGTGTCAGTTCAGGCTACCGGCCTTCGCCCCGGTTTCAAGGGCCCCAGCGCCCAACGGGGCGAGGGGCCCCTACTCCACCGTAAGGACCCTTGCATGAGCCCAGGCTGCACGAGGGAAAAAATGAGCTATTCGGTCCAGCGGCTACACCGCTTTGGGCTCGGCAGGCTGGACCAGATCTTTGTTGTCGGACACAACGACCAATGCCGAGGTCTTTTTCGTCTTGATGACTGTGCGACGCACTTTGATGACCCGTACGCCGACGCCTGGCACCGGCCGCTCAACGAGACCTTTGGCGGCAAGCTTGGGACGCAATTCGGCAATAGCCGTGGCGGGAATCGCCATCCAGAACACGTCTTTAGCACGCGTCAGGGCTACATACCCGATGCGGCCGACCTCTGTCGAGGTGCCGTCTGCCATTTCGGCCGCGTGGCTCCTTTCCGCGATGTAGAGCACTGCATCAAGGCTTTCGCCCTTGACGCCGTGGACCGTGCTTGCGCGAAGTACCGCTGGTGCGGCGCTGGCGCCTTCCTGCTTCACCAACAACGCAGTATCTGGAAGCTTGTTGGTGCGGATTCGACCTTCGAAATTCGGGTCAGCGCTGTACGGGGTCGCTTCCCCAACTTGGGCAAACAACTCGCGAAGTGCCGTCACCAGCTTGGGCTGCCACGCGCCTTTCGCCGGCAGCAGGGCGCTCGGAAGGCCATCGACGGAGTCCCGCGTGAATGCCCACAGCAATTGCGCCAATCCGCGCAACTCGGCCGTCGACGTCCACGGCGTGGACAGCTTAGGGCCCAAGTCGTTCGGCGCGTTGGCCAGCATGTCGCAGATGCAGCCCACGACCAGTTTGTAGGCGCCGTGGTAGTTGCCACTTTCATCCCGAAGCAGCGCTGCCTTGGCGAAGTCCCTGACCACGCTCTCGCCGTACTCCACTGCGGAGGAGCGCAGGCGCTTCTTCAATGACTGTCCGCGACAGATGATTGCGCTGCGGCCGGGATCGAGCTTGTTATCCCGCACTTGTTGCAGAAAAGCTTGCTCCAGCTGCGGGAGATCTTTCTCATGGTAGGCAAAGAAAAACGCGCCGGCGTCCCTGCTTCCAGTCGCACGATCCGCCGTGTCCGAGCGCCCAGTCAGCAGGTTGGCCGCGTCCTGGACCGCCTGGACGGAGCGGAAGTTTTTCGACAGGCGCTTGGGGAGCACGCCGTCTCGCTCACCGTACCCCTTGAGGAACTGCCCGTCGGCACCTGCAAACTCGTAGATGGCTTGATGGGGGTCGCCGATCAAGCTGACTTGCGATCCATGGGCGATGAGTAGTTCCAGGAGCGCATGGTGCCAGTGCCCGATGTCCTGGGCCTCGTCCACAAGAATGTGCGGGTAGCGGCGCGCCATGGCGGCAGCCAGCCATGGTTGCTCGACAAGGGACCTGTGCGCCCAGTACTGACCGAAGCCATGGGTATATGCGCCAACGGCAGCCCAGCGTGTCATGACAGCAAGGCCACCTGGGACTTCAACGGCCGCACCGCGCTTTCGCCGGAGCCACACCGATGTTGATGCCCCGACCTTCCGCACGAATAAGTCGCTGAAGTCACGGTGGCCAACCGGGTAGACGCCGGGCCCATTAACTTTGTTGAGCCAGAACTTGAATCCCTTGCCCTGCAGGAACCCCTCAGAGCCGTGAACCAGGTAGGGAACCCTTTGGCACTGCATCGTGCGGAAAGCGTGCGGCCGCAGGATGTCGTTGGTAAGCAGGCCATCGATGGTCTGGATCCGGACGCGCTCACGCGAAGGCTCGCGACCGGTTTTTCTGGCGTACTCGGCATAGGCTCGCGTGAAGGTATCTACCGCCACATTCGAAAAGGAGAGCAGCAGAACCAAGCCTCGATCAGCGACTGCCAGCTGCCGGACTGCTGCCAGGCGCCGGACCGCTGTGCGCGTCTTGCCACTGCCCGCACAAGCCAGAATTGCCAGCGGCTTGAGCGGGCTGTTCACAATGTCATCCTGCTCGAGCGAGGGCTTGTCTTGATCTCCCATCAGCCTCCCTTTCCTGCCCAATCGGCCTTCTCAGGAACGGGCGTCACGAACTTGAAAGCGGCTTGGACATAGTCCGGAACTTTCGGCTGCACAGTCTCCCTCGCGAGGACTTGCGCCAGCGCCTGTCCAAAGCGCCCCTTCTGGACGTTGTTGGATTTCCGTTCGAACATGCCCCGAAACAAAGCCTTTGCCTTGGATGCGTCATCAGGCTGGCTGTCCACTCCCAACCGCACTTTCTTCGCGAGTTCAGGATGCATTTCAGCGAGCGCCTTCAGCATCGCGTCCCGATTATCAGCATGCAGTGCGAGGTCGTACTCGAACGTCTTCACACCGTGAAAGACGCCCACAAATTTGTCCGCGCACCCTTTCGTCAGGGCCGTACCGGGTGACACCGTGACCGTCGCCCCTAGAGGTGGGTAGACCCCTGCGGGATCATCCTCGTCATCCTTCTCATTCGGCGGATCCGCGTCTGTCACCACAGCCACAGGAATTTCGAGCCGCGCCTCACCAAAAAGTGGAAGGAAACAATCGAAGTTGAGGCCTTCGACGCTGATCAGACTTACGCCGTGCGACCGTAGGTCAAGGCTGCCCTTCAAGGCCAAGGTATGGAGCAGCGCCAGTTCCGCAGCACCCTCCACGAAGATCACGCGCCTGGCAAAGAACAGGCTGGCCCGCGTCACGTCCAGGTAGCGTTCGAGCTTTTCCTTGCGGCCAGGCTCGAACTGGGCATGGCGGGGGAAGAAGGCCTTGACCTTGCCATCGGCATCAAAAAGACAAGCCAGTGAGTCCAGCTTCGCGGCGCTGGCGAAATTGGGCGAGTGGCTGGTGACGAACAACTGAACTTGCCGATCCCCAATCGTTTTCTCGATCCCCTGCAGGTATCGCAGCAATATGGATTGGAGTTGCGGGTGGAGATGGGCTTCAGGCTCCTCGATGATCAGGCCCTGGAACGCAGCCTGGGTGTTTTTGGCCATCTCGCCAAGCACGACGGCCATGTAAATCAGATTGTTGAAGCCAAGTCCGTTCAGCTCGATCTCGAGGTTGTCGACCATCAGGGACAGCCTGGCCGAAAGCCGCTTGAAGTCGTTGGCAGACAGCCCTACCTCCAGTGGCTGTGAGAGTTGTTCCCCCAACATGGCGGAATGGCGTGTGCTGATCGCATCTTGGGTATTGGTGATCGGTTTCTCCGCTTTCAAACGCTTATCCAAGTCCAACAGCACTTCGTCAATAGCATCCTGATCTTCCGGTTCGCTGAGCAACTGGATCAACCGTGCCAGCTGGCTCGCGCGGCTGGGTTTTAGGCCTTGCGCGGCATCTCGCAGGGGTGGAAGGTAGACCCCCCGGAGCTGTTCGAGCAAATCGACCGGGATGGCGATCTCTTCGAATTCGCCGCACCAGCGTCGCGGTCTGAGGCGCCCGGTTGTGGTGTCTGGATCGGAATACCTGACGGTGAAGGCCGCCTCCAGTGCTCCGCCAGGTCCCGGGCGCACAGCCGGCATCAAGTCAGCCTCGTCAGACTTCGAGAGTTCACGAAAGATGTAGTTGAACTCGATCGGCCCACTGCCCGCCTTGTGACCTTTCGGGCGGTGAATGTCGTCCGAATCGAGCCGAAGATGTGCTTCGTCGTACCCGGCCAGCAGTGCCCTCAAGGCGTCGACCACGGCCGTCTTGCCAACGTTGTTGGGGCCAACGATGACGTTCAGCCCAGGCTGAAATTCGAGAACGACATTTTCGATTCGCCGGAAGTTGGAAATAGAGAGCTGCGCCAGGTACATAAGGCCTCCCGTTCCTGGCCGCAGGCGCTGGAACGTATTCGTTATTCAGTTCTATTGCAGTATGTCGGATCAACCAGCAAAGAACAATCGTCAGCTTGCCTGCCTCCGCAGTCAAAAAAAAATCACTGGAAACGCAAACGGGCGGAGTCCTTGGATCGCCTAGAGCCCCGCGGGCGAAAGCCTCAACAGGCGCTATGCGCCGAAGATGGAGCGACCGCACAACCCCTCCCCTGCCCCCGTACTTGGAGAGATCTATGCCGGAGGAGACTGGGACGACAACGTGAGCGACCTCTTTCCTTCGGGCCTGAGACACCCCGTCTGGGAGTTGTTCGTCCATAGCTGTGGCCCATCGCTGCGCACCAACAAGGCAGGGAAGGTCTTCCTCCAGCTGGAGGAGACGCCTGAGCTGGATGTGGATGAAGAAGCGGCATGGGACTTTCTTCAGTTCGTTGCCGAAGAGAAGATCGAGCGCTACCACCGAAAGGAAGCTCTCGATTGGACCGCGGGGGCCATGGAGTATCTGCAATACGGCACGGTGTCTTTGGCCACCGGACAGAGCAGCTCAATCGACAGCATGATCAGGCGCTCTCAATGGTTGCAGCGCCATGGTTTGCACGGACACCAGACAGCTGAGAGCTTGCGACCTCGCTGCTGTTCGTTGAACGAAACCCAGGCTGAACTGTTCGCCTGACCCAAGAAGGGGCCGCTTAGTGCGGCCCCCTTATTCTTTTGGCGAGGCACCTTGACGCAAGAGCGAAGCCTCATAGGATGAATTTCATGAGCAGAGAACATCGCCCCCTGACCAAATCCCTCTTCAAGCTGGCCCTGGAATGCCCGCGCAAGTTGGACTACGCAAGCAAGCCGCACGAGTATTTCGACTCGAGTAGCCAGGACGCCTTCTTGGCGAAACTGGCGGAGGGCGGCTACCAGGTGGGCGAGTTGGCCAAGCTGATGTTTCCCGACGGTATCGATCTCTCCCAGTTGGACCAGACGGAACAACTTCGACTCACGCGCGAGCTGCTGCAGCGCGACTCCGTGGTCATTTTCGAAGCCGCCATCGAGTCGGAAGGCTTATTCGCCCGCGTTGACATCCTCCGCAAACAGAACGGCTCGGTGGAGATCATCGAGGTGAAGGCAAAAGCTTTCGACCCATTGCAGGATGCGGTCTTCCGTGGGAAGAAGGGCGGCTTCCGCGCGGAGGTTCTCCCCTACCTCCAAGACGTTGCCTTCCAACGCCACGTTTTCGACCTTGCATTTCCCCATCTGAAAAGTACCTGCTCCCTTCTGTTTGCCGACAAGTCGGCCCGCGCGAGCGTCACGGGTATCAACCAGATGTTTCCCATCGGAGTGATGGGGGCGAAGATCAAGGTAACTCCCCGAGCCGGGGTGACGGCGCAGGCATTGGGAAGCCCACTGCTGACGCGGGTACCTCTGGACAGCATCGTTGACGAAGTGCTCGACTCAGACGTAGACCTGGGTCCCACCGGGGTCCTGCCGCTTCGCGCAGCAGTCCCTATCCTCGCCGAGGCTCGCAATCGGGATCGCGCGCTCCCGCCGAAGATCAGCGCATGCTGCCGCAAGTGCCAGTTCAAGGTCGACGGCGACGCTGGGCCGAAGCGAAGTGGGTTTCATCAGTGTTGGCGCGAGCAGACGGGTCTTACCAATGAGAATCTGGAACAACCCCTGGTCCTTGACCTCTGGAACTCACGTCGAGTGAGTCGGTTCGTGCGTGACGGCAAGTACCTGATGTCGCAGCTCACCGCCGATGATCTCGGCCATGAGAGCTCGATGCCCGATGACGAGGGAATCACGCTTGCGCAGTTGCACTGGTTCCAGGCGAGCCAGAAGTGGCCTGGCGGCGGAGAGTTCTACCTTCATCCAGGCCTGAAGCGTGTTATGGCTTCATGGCGGTTCCCACTGCACTTCATCGACTTTGAGACAGCGACGGTCGCCATCCCTTTCCACGCCGGCAGTCGCCCGTATGAAACAGTCGCCTTCCAGTTCTCCCACCATGTGCTTGAGGCGGACGGAACAGCGCGACACCAGGATCAGTTCCTTCACGTCGAGCCTGGCGAGAATCCGAACTTCCATTTTCTGAGGGCCCTCAAGCACGCCCTGTCGAAGGATGAAGGGACCGTGTTCCGGTGGCATAGCCATGAAAATACTGTCTTGAATCAAATCATCGACATGCTCGAAGAACAACGCGGGGCGGTGCCCGATGGGGATGATCTCATCGCGTTTGCGTTGACCTTGGTCGAGCGCGAATCCGCCGGGAACCGTCGCATCGGCGCGCGGGTCATGGTCGACCTTTGCGCGCTGTCGCAGAGATACTTCTTCCACCCGCGTACCAATGGTAGTCCGTCGCTGAAGAAGGTGCTGCCCGCTTTGTTGCAATGCTCGCGTGAACTTAAGAGGATATACGCTCAGCCTGTGTACGGAAAGGGCCAGAGCATCAGCAGTCTCAACTTCGAGCAGCCTCTTTGTTGGTGGCAGGAGACAGGTGGCAAGGTCCTCGATCCCTACAAGCTCCTACCCCCCATCGCAGATCACGCTGAACCTGGATCGCTCCTGCAGTCGCTGCGGGATGGTGGTGCAGCGATGACCGCTTATGTCCGGCTGCAGTTCGAATCGGTGCCCGCTTGGGAGCGGGAGGCCGTCAAGAAAGGGTTGCTGCGGTACTGCGAGTTGGACACCCTCGCGATGTTGATGGCTGTCCAGGCCTGGCGCGCATGGTGCACTGATTAATTATGGCCGCGGTGACTGACCGTGGCCGCGAGATCCTTCTCCCGCGCTGCATGCGTCCTCATATTCCGAGGGTCTTGAATGCCGAGACATCAGAGACGCAAATCAAACGCGAGGCGGCAAAGTCAACCTGCAAGACAGGTTTACGCGCCAAGCGGCCTGTCGGCCAAGGAATTCGCGGCGACTGGACTCTTCCATGGCGCAATCAGCATGGAGCCGTGACTGTCGCCCGAAGGATGCGGCTGATATCCCCAGTTCTGGGTAGGTAGCATTGAAACGGGCGACGCAACTCAGTGGCTCGATGATGCCATGCTGCGCAGTGCCGGCTGTGCTCAAAACCAGCATCAACGGCCTGCCCTCCTTCTCCCGCCTTTTTGACGAGTCCGAGATTGCACCCAAGACGAAATGGCACAAGGCTGGTAAGGCTGCCGTGCTGGCCGCCTTGGGCGGCATGGACATTCATGGCCGCGACGAGGTGACGGGGAGATCTCCTGGCGATTGAACTCCGCGATTTTTTGGTGGGTGTCCTGCTCTCCCGCCTCCGGGGTCGCCGTGACCTGCTCACGCACCAGATTCAGGATCTGGGTCTTTTGTCATGGGCCGACGCCGGCGGTCAGTAGTGAACTTGCCCACGATGCCGCCTAGCTGCTGCCCGGCCTCGCATGTCGTCAACCCCGTTCCCAATAAATGTTCAGCGCGGAACATCCTCGTCGGGTGCATCTAAGCCGAGATCCGCAAGATGGCATTGCGCCGCAGCCATGTCGACTTCGAAGGTGTCGCCCGCTGCTTCGCCATTGAGCACCTGGAAGCGGACGAGGGGTTCAGGCTCCGATGTGACAAGTCCCATACAGCTGAGGCGAGTGCCCTCCTCGACTACCTTGTTGTCGATGGCCTCGAACAAACGTCCTCTTGGAAACATCTCCGCTGGCGACCAACTCTTGGGGGCCGGTTTGCGCTTTCGGATGTGCCGTGGCGCTCGCTTCACCTCTACCGAATCGCGAAGTGGGAGCCCGCGAAACGCGTCGTCATACATCAGAGGCCGAGTGTGGGGGCTGTTCACCAAGCGAGACATCCAGGTCACTGACACCTCCCATCGCGCCGCCAGGTCGACGAAGGTCCACCCGCGATCACGAACCAACTTCCGAATCTCGACAGCACCTAGTGGCATCGGCCAACTCCTTGTGTCAAAGTATAGTGCAACACGACGGGCCAGTCATTGGCCAAGGCTTCACGTGTGTTGCACTATACATTAACACTTGCGCCGCCTGGGCGAATGTTCAGCGCTGAACAACCGCAAGGCAACACCACAAGGTCAACGCCCATCCCCTGGCCCGAGTCGCCCTGGTAAGCGGTTGGCTGTGCTGATGCTTTGGCGTAGAGGTTGCTGCGTCTGGCCAATGCTTTGCCTGCCGCCACTAAGCTCCCCACACCCCGGCGTGTATGGCGCGCGTGAACGCAGCAGTACCCGTCTTGTTCAGCGCTGAACAGTTTCCAATGCCGCTCATGGATGCACGTTCAGCGCTGAACATTGGACAGCCTTGCGCTGGCGTGCGCTTTGTTTAGTTGTGTGACCAGTGCGAAGCTTCGCAAATATTCGTCGTCGCAAACAGACAATCTCTACAGTTCTTTGCGCGAAATCCGCGAACACAATGGACGCGCTAACAAAAAAAGAACACACTGCGGTGTTGAAAAGTTTCAAACAACTGCAAACAATGGTTGGCGCGATGTGCAGCGCTGAACATTGGAAAGAGGAACCATGGCAAATAACTTCGCGAAGATCATCACGATCTACAACGAAAAGGGTGGTAGCGGCAAAACCACGTTGTCCTGCCAGCTCGCAAACACACTCGGGCGCCGAGGCCTGTCGGTCCTGCTAGCTGACCTTGACGTACAGAAAACATCAACTGCTTGGTCTGCCTACGCGGAAACTCCGGAAGGCTTCAGAGCAACCGTATGGCCCGGGGCCGACTTTGGACACAAGGTTACGAACGAAGTCTCCAAATTGCGTGACAAATTTGATTTGATCATTGCCGACTGCGCGCCCAGTGTCGACCAACCATCGACCTGGGCGATGCTCCTCGTTTCCGACCTCGCCTTGATCCCCACAAAGCTGTCCCCCCCCGATTTAGAGGCGCTCAAGGCGGCGAAGCGCCTGACCCGCCGCGCTTGGGAGGACCTTGCCGAAAAGGCCCGAGAGCAGGGGGTCAATTTCAGCCCGTTTCCGGTCCGCGTCGTCCCCAACGGGGTTCGTCTGCACATGGCGGAAGACTGCGAGTACCTGGAGTTGTTGAAGAAGGACACGGAGATCCCCCCGATTGCCGAAACACTCGGTGATCGCCGGGCATATCAACGCTCGATGCTCGCGGGCTCCAGCGTGCATGCCGTGCCAAGCAGCAAGGACGCTGTCAGAGAAATCGAAGCGGTCGCGGACCGAGTCCTCACTCTTCTGAAGATGGGCGGCCGTTCAACGATGCGAAAGGTGGTGAACGCATGACGGGCCGCAACAACAAATCAGACCTCTCATCCAAGCGTGCGGCACTCATGTCCGGTGAAGGTCCCGGCGTGGATCGCTTTAAGCTGGCGGCCAGCGTTACCGAATCACGGCCGACGGGCACTGGCCCGCGGACCACGCCCGTGCCTCCTACTTCTCCGGATTCCGAACCGGGCGACACTGTCATCAAAGTCGCCTCCGTAGAGGAGGTTGTTGAGAACCCGCTCAATGCCCGACATGCCTATCAAGAAAAGCGCATCAATGACCTCGCCGCGTCGATCGCTCAGCGCGGTCAACTGACCCCGGCTTTGGCTTGTGAACTGAGCGAAGTGCTTCCTCTTCTGGAAGGCTCAGCTCTGGGCGAAGCGATTCGCCGGCTGGTGGGGGATACGCCCCGTGCTCGGTACCTCCTTATCGGTGGCCACTACCGCAAGAAGGCACTGGGCAAACTCGGACGGCCGATCGAGCTCAAGCTACTGTCGGTAGCGTCGCTCCTGGACCTGTACGCCCTCAGCTACGCGGAGAACGATGAGCGCGAGGACACGACTCCGTTGGACGATGCTCTGTCCTGGCAGAACCTGCTGGAACTCCAGATCGCGAAGACGCAAGAAGACATCTCCAAAGTCACCAACAAGCCTCGAACCACCATTGTGAAGACGCTGGCCATCCTGAAGCTACCCCAGGAGATCCTTGACGTCTTCAAGGAAGCTGCAGGGAAGTACAGCTATCTGGCAGCCTACACGCTTACCCAGCTGATCCCGCATGTAACCCGCGACCGGCTGACGAACTACGCCCACCAAGTGGCCGAGGGCACGGTAACGACGCGCGAGCTGGAAGCAGCCTTGGCTGCCGCAACCGTCAACGGACCGGCCCGAAAGACCAAAGAGATCAGCCGACAGCACAAATTGCACGCCGAGGGCCAGGAGGTCGGGGTGCTGAAAGAGTGGGACAACGGACGGGTGTTGCTCGACATTCGCATTTATGACCAGCAAGCGCGCGAAAGCCTAGTGGCGGAGTTCCGCAAGCGTTATGGCGGCGATGCGGACCCGCAGTTGCAGCTGAACTGACGTCCCCTATTAGCGAAGGGCGCACGCTGCCCGGAGCTGATTTCGCAACCCATTGATTTGCAATAGAATTCTTGCAAGCTAGCACCCACTCACAAGCGCAAACACCTGTGCAATCAAGGGCTTGCGAGGGTCTGTTCGCCTTTTTTCAAGGTCCACACCGTGGTCGCTCCGCTAATACCACCCCTGCTGAATGCCCGGAAGAGCCCAACAAACTGCAAAGCAGGAGTTGGAACAGGAAAATGGCTAGCCGTGCCCGTTCCGCTAATAGTTGAACGTGATGGAAGCTGTTGCTCTTCAGGACATGGATTCCAATAGTCGAACCTTTGAACTACTAGCGTTTGGACCACGGTCGATGCGCACCGATGTTTCATGGCCTCGGAACCAGACCCCCGGATGCCGGCCCGCAGAAAAGTGCCTCGACTATTAGCGGTACGACCACATGCACCACCGACTACTAGCGGAGCGACCACGGTCCGTCCCATGACCACAACTGTGGATAACCTATTAGCGGAAACTGCACGCGTGCGCTCCGCGCTATTAGCGTCGTGTGCCTGGCGCTATTAGCGTGTGCTTCCAGCGCTACTAGCGCGAAAAACACTATCCACAGGCCCAAACCCGCGCCAGGCCTAGCGTTGCGGCACTCCCTAGTCTTTGTCTTAGTCTTCTTTTTTTAGTCAATGGCAACGCACCGCGCTTCGGCAACGTGACGTTGGCGGCGCAGGGATTCAAATTTTGAAAACGGGGAGAGAACAGCCAAACATCCAAATACCCATGCGCAACCGTGGTCGCTCCGCTAATAGTTTGCCTTGACGAGCCTCAGGTGAGCGTCATACTCCCGTGCAACTCAACTGAGGACGCACATGACACGTAGCAGCAAACCGTTGGAAATTCCATCGCTCTTGGGGGATGAACCGACAGCTGTCACGATCGTCGAAAGTGTTGGTCCCCCGGAGCCCGTGAGAGCAAAGGGCCACCGTGTGCGCGGTGGTACCTCCGTAGAGTGGGCTCGCGACCAAGCAGCGAAGGCTTTGCAGCGTCGGCAGAACTCACAGGCAGCGACAGTACTCCAGGAGGTGTTACCGCTCTGGAACGACGAACATCGGGGTGTACCGAACCCGATGATTCGCAGTGGCCTGTTCGGGACGAAGGCCACCGGGAGTCGGCAATTCATTAAAGGCGAGGCCGTCGCGAGTCTGTCGAACTTCTCCATCATCTACAAAGGTGAGGAGTTGCTGCAAGATGATCTGAGCGTGTGGATGTCGTTGCTGAACATGGCGCGACACAAACGCATCGGCGATGCGATTTTCTTCAGCGGCTATGAACTGGTCAAGGATCTCGGCTGGCGCATGCACTCGGAATCCTATGACCGCTGCAAGGAAAGCATCTCCCGTCTAAAAGCAAACGAGCTGAAGGTAGAAGTCAAGACTGGCACCGGCGCATACGCGGGCTCCCTCATTCGAGAGTACGCCTGGGCTGCTGAGACGCCGACTGGCGACGTGAAGTGGATGGTTCGATTCGAACCCATGATCGCAGAGCTGTTTCAGGAAGACTCGGTCACTTTCCTCGCCTGGGAGCAGCGGAAGAAGATTGGATCACGCGCCAGTCTGGCGCTTTGGCTTCACTCCTACTTCACGAGTCATCGTGACCCGCTGCCCATCACCGTTCAGAAACTCCACGAGTTGACCAAGAGCGACGAGAAGGAGATTCGCTTCTTCAAGCGGCGTGTTCGCAATGCACTCGACCGGCTGGTAGAGATCGAATTTCTGACGTCGTATCAGTTCGTCGGAGATACCGTACACGTCAAGAAGGCGCCACTCCGGCTAGGGGCGGCGGTCACGCTCAGGAACGCCGCAACTGCGCAGCTGTCTTAGCAGTAGGAAGGCACCCTCAGGGTGCTGTCGCCAATCCCATTTGCCAGCCCGTTTTTGTCGAGAACTGATGCCAAGGCTCCAACTCCAGTACAGAGTCAGTTCCCAAGTCCGGCCACAGCCCGGTGTCAGTGCAAGCCTTAAACGCGGCAGCGCACGCCTTGAACTTGAGCGCGCCGTTGCCCATGAAGTTCTCGCCGGCTTCGAGAGTGCTAACAGAGTGAGGTGCTGTACTTTCCGCAGCAATGAACACGAAAGGCGGAGCAGTCGTCCTGCCTTCATACATGCAGCGAGCCAGGCTGTACATGTAGGCCTGCAAGTCGTAGTCCATGTCAACAGCGTCCCTCGAGAAGAGCCGCATGGATGCATGGCGGGTGCTCTTCAAGTCGAACGTGATGTCCGGGTGATAGGCGTCAATGCGAACTCGCATGCGAAGGCGCGTGACAGGCTCGGTGAAATAGATCGTAGCTTCAGTCACTGACTCGTCAATGAACCTTTGGAGCGGGCGGCCCTTGTACTTGGTCGCGGCGAGCTTTTCCGCCACGCGACGTCCGCGCGCGAAGGTGGGCTCATCGACAACCAAGCGATCACAGTGGGCCGCCTCGAAATCTGTGAAGGTGCTCGTTCGATCTGCGACCCCCGGGTAGACGGCAAGCTCCTGTGCCGCGGCACGCGGTTGCAAGAACAGCAAGTGGACCAACGTTCCGAAATCCATCGCACGCGACGCTCGGCTTGCGGCGACTAGGCCCGCCTGGAAGTGAGCTGGCGAAGTCAACAGGGGCTTCAGTAGGGAGCAGCTGAGGGCATCACGGTCTGCATGGTATTCATGGGCAGGCAGGTTCTTATAAAGGCAGCTGTCCCCGGCCTGGCCGGGGAGGGCAGGATCCAATGAGTGAACAGAGAACCCTCCGAGGGCCTGCGTGAATGCGACGGGTGATGACAGCATGTGATTGTTCGGGTCTGTGGACTGCTTCTATGGAACCACGCTTAGACGCAATGTCAAGGGCAATACCGGAAGGCAACACATGTTCAAACGCGAGTTGGACGCCCTAGACATCTCGAAGTCTCGTGTCAGACTGGCTTCATCGGATACCACGTATGACATTCGCGAACTTGACTGTTGATTTCCGAGCAAATCTGACCCCTTTGAGCTGAGTTTTTTCATCGAAATTTGACCCCTTGAATAAAGTCTCCTGCTTAACTTTTGAGCAGGGGGATCAAGGAGTGATCAAAGTGGGAACACTGGCAAAGATCCGGCGGCTGCACCTGCGAGAAGGCGTGCCGATCAAGGAAATCGAGAGGCGCACGGGGATTGCGCGAAACACCATCAAAAGCTGGCTTCGCCGTGGCCAGATGGTGGAGCCCAAATATCCGGCGCGTGTGATGGCAACGAAGCTGGACGGGTTCACCGAACAGTTGGCTACGTGGCTGAAGGCCGACGCACACCGCGGCAAGCGTGACCGGCGCACCGTGAAGTTGATGTACGAGGAGCTTGCTACCCAGGGCTACCGGGGCGGCTACGGCCGCGTGGCTGCCTTTGCCCGGCGCTGGCGCGAGAGCCAAGCCGGCAGCGCCAACAAGGGCGCGTTCGTTCCGTTGAAGTTCGTGCTGGGCGAAGCGTTCCCGTTCGACTGGAGCACCGAATACGCCTTCGTCGGTGGCCTGCGCCGGCGCCTGGAAGTGGCGCACACGAAACTGTGCGCGAGCCGCGCGTTCTGGCTGGTGGCCTATCCGACGCAAAGCCACGAGATGCTGTTCGATGCGCACGCGCGGGCGTTCGCAGCCTTCGGCGGGGTTCCCCAGCGCGGCATCTACGACAACATGAAAACCGCCGTAGACAAAGTCGGTCTTGGCAAAAAGCGCGTCATCAACGCGCGCTTCGAAGCGATGACCGGTCACTACCTGTTCGAGCCGGAGTTCTGCAACGTGGCCAGCGGCTGGGAGAAAGGCATCGTGGAGAAGAACGTGCGCGATCGGCGCAGCAGCATCTGGCACAAGGCGGTGAAGCTGCGCTGGGACAGCATGGAAACGCTGAATGCCTGGCTGGCCGAAGAATGCCGCAGCGCCTGGAGCGAGTTGAACCACCCCGAGTGGCCCGCGCTCAAAGTGGCCGACGTGCTGCAGGACGAGCAGACGCGCCTGATGCCCAACCCCAAACCGTTCGATGGCTACGTGGAGATGCCAGCGCGCGTGTCCAGCACGGCGCTGGTGCACCTGCAGCGCAACCGCTACAGCGTGCCCAGCGAGCACGCGCACGAAGTGGTGAGCCTGCGGCTGTACCCGGACCGCCTGGAAGTCGTTGCCGAGAACGCGCGCGTGGCCACGCATGTGCGCAGCTTCGAGCGCAGCCAGACCTTCTACGACTGGCGCCATTACGTGAGCCTGATCGAGCGCAAGCCCGGGGCGCTGCGCAATGGGGCGCCGTTCGAGACGCTGCCCGAGCCACTGAAGAAGTTGCAAAGCATCTTGCTGCGCCGCGAAGGCGGAGACCGCGTGATGGCGCAAGTGCTGGCGGCCGTGCCGGTGCACGGGCTGGATGCCGTTCTGGTGGCCGCAGAGCTGGCCCTGGAGGCGGGCAAGCCCAGCGGCGAGCATGTGCTCAATGTGCTGGCGCGGCTGAAGTCGCCGAGTGAGCCGGCTTCGCTGGAAGCGGCCAGCACGCCACTTAAATTGGAAGTCGAGCCGCTGGCCAACGTGCAGCGCTACGACCGCCTGCGAGGCGCGGCCGGGGAGGCTACACCATGAGCGCTGAAATCATCTCGGCCCTTAAGGCCATGAAACTGCACGGCATGGCGTCCAACTACCCGGAGGTGGCCGCGCAGGCGCGCCACACGGACTTCACACCCGAAGCGTTCCTCACGCAACTGCTCAAGGCCGAGACGGCCGAACGGGCGGTGCGCTCCATGGCCTACCAGATGGGCGCGGCGCGCTTCCCGGCGCATCGGGACCTGGCCGGCTTCGAGTTCGCGCAGGCCAACGTTGACGAGGCACTGGTTCGCTCCTTGCACGCTGGCAAGTTCATCGACGCCGCACACAACGCGGTGCTCATAGGCGGGCCGGGTACCGGCAAGACGCACTTGGCCACAGCGATTGGCATTGAGGCGATCCAGCGCCACGGCAAGCGGGTGCGATTCTTCTCGACGGTGGAGCTGGTCAACGCGCTGGAGCAGGAGAAAGCCCAAGGCAAGGCCGGTCAGATCGCGCACCGGCTGATGTACACGGACCTGGTGGTGCTGGACGAATTGGGCTACCTGCCGTTCAGCCAGGCCGGAGGGGCCTTGCTGTTTCATCTGCTGTCCAAGCTGTACGAGCACACCAGCGTGATGATCACGACCAACCTGAGCTTCGGGGAATGGAGTCAGGTGTTTGGCGACGCGAAGATGACCACGGCACTGCTGGACCGCCTCACGCATCACTGTCACATCGTGGAGACGGGCAACGACAGTTGGCGGTTCAGAAATTCATCGGCCACCACGACCCCGGTAGCCAAGACCAGAGGCAGAAAGGCACCAACGAAAGGAGAAACGATAACGTCGACGTTAGACTTATCCACAACCGAGTAGCCCGGCTACTCCACCAAGGGTGGGGTCAAAATTAGATGAAAAACCGGGGTCAGGATTCAGTGGAAATCAACAGCCAGGCAAGCTCCGACTGCGCTTCACGGCCAACGGGCGAGAAGCGGTAACCAGCGAGCAGGGAATGCAGTTCCCTGCACAGCGCATCCAGCGGTTTGCTTCGCCGGCGCACCATGGTGAAACTCAGGCGAGATGGGCGAACACCAGATGGCCAAGCAGCACATCTGGCCGGGGCACGTGATCGCGCGCGTGCCGCGTCTCGAACCCCGACTGCTGGAACTTCAGAGGCTTGACCGTGACGGCGGTGCCGTCCGGGTGGCGGATCATCCGCAACATGCGCACCATGTCCGGCTGCTGGATCGCCCGCACAAGCGCGTCGGCCACCGGCTTCACATGCTCGGGCTTCTCCACTAGGCCCACCATGAACCCGAAGTCCGAGTCGCGGGCGTAGATGGCCTCCACGAAGCGCACGACGCCGTCCTTGCAATAGGCCAGACGCGACTGGTTGCCCCCGGGCTTGAGCTTCATCTTCTTGAACTCGAGCACGAAGTCCAGCGGTGGGTCGGTGCGATCGCTGAAGTAGCTGATGTCCGAGCGTCCGCGCGCTTCCAGCACCTTCTTGGCCTCGTCCACGTCGGCCTGCACCGCTTCTGGAGAAAAGAGGCCCGTGATGCCGTTGCGCATTGCGTTCTTGCGCAGCGAGTGGCCGAAGTACTGGGTGATCTTGGGCTCGGCGTTGCCGAAGTGCATGTCCGCCGGCGGGTTGGCCTGCAGCTCCTGCCAATGGGAAATCACATAGGCCATCACCTGTTCGACGGTGCTTTGGCGGCCGAAGGCGGCTTGCCAGCGGTTGTCGGAGAGAACCTGGTGGTAGCGCGCCGGTGCCTTCATTTACTGGATGGGGGCGCCTTGGCGCACGGTCTGGACGATGCGCCAGGCATCCTGGGCCGCCGCGGTAGCCAGCCAGAGGCGGCGCACCAGCGGCTTGACGAAGTAGTAGTCGCCGCCGTGGAACAGCAGCAGGTCGGAGGCAACCGTGAGGCCTTCGCCGCCGACCTGCGGGAAGGCATCGTCACCGCGCAACTGCTGCAGCACGTGTTCCACCGCCGCCGGCGTTCCCGCCCGCTTGGGCCGCCCCGCGGACAGCCCAATGCGGACAACGCCCATGGTGCCGGGCTGGGCCGCTTTCGGGCGGCTGAGCTCGACTTCGAACTGGCCCTCGCCTTGCAGCCGCACGCGCCAGGTCTCCAGCTCGTCGCGCAGCAGCCGCGCGTAGGTCCCGTACTCGGTGGCCGCGGGCGGGCGAAACAGCTGCAGGCGCAGGCGCTGCAGGCTGCGTGGCAGGCGACTGGGGATGATGAAGTCGCAGGTGTCGCTCACCACTGTGCGCTCGGTGGCCGACAGCTCGAAGTAGTCGAACACCAGTTCGTCCAGTTCGGCGCGCGCGCGCGTCCAGTCCTCGTTGCCCTCGACCGAGCGCAGTTGCTGGAAGGGCTTGAGCACTTCGGCCACGTGCTTGACGATGCCGCGGGCTCGCGAGGGATTCTTGTGCCGCTCCGGAGCCAGGAAGGGCAGCTTCTCGATCTCGCGCAGCTTCACGTGGGGCCGCTCCATGGTGAGCGAGAAGGACGTGTAGAAGAGCAGGTAGCGCGCCAGCTTGGAACGCAGGTAGGCCGTCAGGAACAGCATGAGATCGCTGTCGCCTTCTTTGTCGACGATTGCGCCCACGCTCTGCATGAAGCAGAACGGCTTGTCGCTGTAGCAGGCCCGCACTTCCAGCGTGTGGTTGTGCGCGCCGTCGGGGAACAGCACGCGCACGCCCTCGAACGCCTGCCCGCCGGCCGAGCCGAAGTCGGCCACGCGCGGCATGTCCTTGGCCGGGAAGTCTTCCAGGTCGCGGTGGTGCACGAACATGCGGTCACGCGGGAAGCGGGTCGCGCCGATCGCCGTGCTCAGGAATTTGTACTTGTGCAGCGGCTTCGAGCTGGACGGCTCCTTGCTCGAGTCCAGGCGGTGGAAGCCCTTGCAGATCACGAAGCGCGCCTTGGGACCGCGCGACTGGTCCTCGATGGTGCCGTACAGGCGCAGCCGGGCGATCAGCGACTCGTCCAGCTCCGTGCCCCAGAAGTAGGTGCGCAGGACCTCCGGGTCGTCGGCCGCCGTGAGGGTGTGCAGGCGCTTGCGGTCGAAGCTGTGCGCGGTCAGGCGGCCGAACGCCAGCGAGATGTCCGCCTTGGGCACCAGGTACTCGAAGCTCTCGCGCGGCGGGATGCGCTGGGCGTCCTCGCTGCGGCGCTCGCCGGTGAAGACCAGGGTTGGGTGGTCCGCGCCTTCGAACAGCACGAACCGCATGTCCGCGAGGTTGATCAGGCGCTGCGGCGCGACCTCGCGGAACCAGTCCTTGAGGTAGGCGCCGGCGGACGCCGCCCCCAGGGTGGAGACCGGTAGCAGCAAGCAGATGCGGCCACCCACCTTCACCACCTCGCTTGCGCGGCGAGCGAACGCCAACGCGATCTGCCGGCGCGGCAGGGGCGTGTTGAAGCGCTGCATCCACCAGCGCTCATAGGAGCGCTCGTCCTCGCCGCGTGGCTCGAACCAAGGCGGGTTGGACAGCAGGATGGTGGCGCCACCGGGCTTGGCCACCGCGTTGCGCGCAGAAAAGAAGTCGCCCTGGCCGTCGCGCGTTAGCACTTTGCCCATCAGCGGCGGCAGCTTGACCTCCTGGTCTTCCTGCAGGCGGGCGATGTCACTGGGAGCCAGGTCTTCCAGCAGCGCCAAGTACAGGCTGAAGGCCGTGACCTTGCACGCGGCCGAGGAGGTGTCGCCGCCCCGGATCCCGGTCAGCAGCACGTCCTGGCGTTCCTCGTAGCGAAGCTCGCGCTGCAGGCTGGCGCGGCGCGCGCCCAGCATGCGGCGGTAGGCGCTGGTGAGCAGGATTCCGCTGCCGCAGGCGCCGTCCAGCACCACCTCTTGCCAGGGTTTCTCGATGCCGCGGAACGCTTCGTCCACAGCCAGCGCGGCCAAATGGCGCGGCGTGTAGAAGGCCCCCATCTCGCGCTGCGCGCCGCCCAGGAAGGTTTCGTAGATGCCGGACAGCAACTCCACCGGGATGTAGTTGAAGTCGTAGGGCCATAGCGAGCGCTGCTGGTCGCGCAGGCGCGTGTGCAGCAGAAACTGCGCGAGCAGGTCCAGAACCTTCGCGGGCAGAGTGCGCCAGTCGACGTTCGAGCCGCCTTCGATCTCCAGCAAGTCGCCGTTGAAGTCGCTCTTGAGCCGTCGGAAAAGGCGGTCCAGCCCGCGGCCGTCGCCGGCGTGCAGCAGGTCGAGCAGCTGACCAACCTTGTGGCGCTCGCGGTAGTGCTCGCCCACCATCCCGCGGTGCTCCAGGAAGGACACGAAGATGCACTTGCCCAGCAGCAGCTGCGCCTGTTCCTGGGACAGCTTCAAACCCTTCAAGGTCTCCACCGCGACGTCCAGGTTGTCCTGCATGACGCGGTCGACCCGGTGCGAGCGGTTGAACCATTCGGGCAGGCGATTGGCGATGTCGCCGCGTGCCACCTCGTTCGCGGAGAACGGCCCCTCGGCACTGGCCTGCGCGAGGGAAAGCGGCGAGTCGGCCGGCAGGTCGCGCGGTGCCGGATACGGGACCGCTTCCTGGCCGCGCACGATCACCACGATGGACACCAGGTTCTGGTTCCAGATTCTGCTGCGCACCTCGTCGATGAACCGAGCGTCCAGCGGTTGGCTGGCATCCGGCTCCACGAAGCACACGGCGGGAACGCGGTCGACCTCGAACACCGCCGCGGCGGCCGCGCCCGGGGCCCGGAGCATCAGCTCGATCTCGCGTGCGTACGGATGGTCCGGGCGCACGTCGCTAGCGGCGCGATGCACGACGCCCACCGAGCCGTCATAGCCCAGCGTTTGCAGCCAGTCGTCGATCGCCGCTTTCATAAGCCTCCACCATACCAGCAACTTCGCCCTGAGGCAATCATATTGCGTGGCCCACCAGAAACAAGTACGCTACGCAAAAGATGTAGGTACTGGATGACCACGGGTTTCGACGTCGACAAGCTGCGCTTCGCACAGCGGCAGCGCCTGACTTTCATTGAGTCGGTGGCCTTCTGGGAGGGCCGCGTCGACCGCCCGCGCGTGTCCAGCGCGTTCAACGTCAGCGAAAACCACGTCACCAAGGACTTCCGGCTTTACAAGGACGCCTTTCCGGGCAACCTGCAGTACGACGAGACAGCCCGCGCATACCGACCCACCCGCAAGTTCAAGCCGCGCATCGGCAAGGGCTCGGCCGAGGAGTACCTGGCGCTGCTGCGTGCGCAGGCCGAGCAAAACGACGGTGCGATCGCGCCGGCCGGGGCGACCTCGGTGACCACGGACGCGGTGCCGCCGCCGCGCGGCCGGCTCGAGGCGGTGATCCTGAATGCCGTCACCCGTGCCATCTCCTCACAAACCGGCCTGACGGTGAGCTACCAGTCGCGCAGCCGCGCCGAGCCCAGCCCGCGCAAGGTTTGGCCGCATGCCCTGCTGTTCAGCGGCACGCGGTGGCACGCCCGCGCTTATGACGAAAGCCGTGACGCCTTCATCGACCTGGTGCTGCAGCGCATCCTGTCGACCGCGGCGCTCGAGCTGCCCGCGCCGCGCCAACCAGACGACGACAAGGCTTGGTCGCACTGGGTGGAGGTTGATGTTGTCCCGAGCCGAACGCTGTCGGCCAGCCAAGCCGAAGTGGTGGCCCGCGAATTCGGAATGGCCCAGGCCGGCCGCGGCTGGGTGTGGAAGGCGCGCATGCGCGAGTGCCTGGTCGGCTACTTCATCTACCTGCATCGGCTTGACCTGAAGTCGGACCCGCAGCGCCTGATCGAGCTGAAGGAGCCGGCGCTCGCCCAGCGCTACTTGATGCCGCGCGGGCGCAGCGAGGACAGCACGTCCAGCGAGACCGGCTGACCGGTCAGGCCCAGACGCATGGCCGGCGTCTTGCCGTCCTGCCCGGGCAGGCAGTAGTTGTAGTA
>Ga0116180_1000928_pt1 | contig 25796 bp, 26 predicted proteins | sample AD_UKC073_MetaG_FD_89804 | JGI IMG/M metagenome (GOLD analysis project Ga0116180, IMG submission 89804) | Active sludge microbial communities of municipal wastewater-treating anaerobic digesters from USA - AD_UKC073_MetaG | ecosystem: Engineered > Bioreactor > Anaerobic > Digestate | place: USA...
CATGAACCCGGCGGCCAGAGATACTGAAGACACCCCCATCTCCGGCATGCCCATCCTCAACGTCGACCAGGCTCCCCACATCCTCATCTTCAACTACGACCTCAAGCCCGGCTATGCCGGAGTAGAGAACCCGCTCTACTCCAGGACAGAAGGGGTCAGCCTCTTCCTGGGCAATGCCGCCGATACCCTTAAGGACTTCCTCAGCAAACTGAGATAAAAATAGGCCGCGTAAGCGGCTTATTTTTTTAAGGCCCAGGGCAACAGCCGGGGAAACAGCCAGGGAACTACCGCTGCCTCTAAAAGGGCCAGGAGAAACATCACCAGAAAGGTCAGCAGCTGCAAGCTCAGAAAGCCCAGGATTGGGGTGGGATTTTGGTCTCTGCCAAAGACCTTTTTAATGATGATCCAGCTGAAGGTCATGGCGGTGGCCCCTGAAAAGAGGGAGACAAGGACATTGATTAGGGAAAAAGGGAAGATTGTCACCAGGGAAAAGACAATGCCCTTCCACCCCAGGCGTTGCACCAGGTAGCCTACGGTAAAGCCCAGCAAAGCTCCCCGAAAAGCCACCATTACTACAACCAGGGGCAGGCCGATGACAGCCAGTCCGCAAATTACAGTGTACAAGATAAAGATGCCATTGGTATTGAGAGAATTGGTGGCGATTTTAGCGGAGGAGACCTGCCCGCCTTCATCTGTAATCTGCAAAAAGTAGTCCAGGCCGCTTTCCAGGTCTTCCAATGCGTAATAGTCCATGTAGCCCACATAGACTGAACCGAAGACAACCCCAAAGGAAAGGGCCGAGAGCAGGATAATCACCGAAACGCGAAACACTTTTTTATATTCCCGGGGAAAGAAGAACAGCCCCCGCAGTCCCACTGGCAGCCCCCCCTCCTTTAGGTTACTTAATAGCTATGCACCCAGTGGAGGATTTAGACCTGAAAATTTACTGCCATACGGGCAGCCGCACCAAGGGCCAGAAAGAATTCGGGGTTCTCCCGGTAACCCCGCCCCATGGAGGAAAACAGCCGGGGATGCCTGGCAGCCAGCCTGGCAATAAAACTTCCATCCAGCCAGTAGCAGCGACAGCGCTTTGGCAACCCTTGGACTTGATTCCAAATGATTTTGCTCTTTGCCCGGGACAATATCGGCAGGGGCAGCCAGCAGGGGCCGATGTAGGCCCGGGTCAGCACCGTCAGGCTGTGATGACTGATGCCAGTGTGGCGGGAGCGCGGATCAACAAAACCAATTCGTGGCACCAGGATTCCCTGCCCTCCCAGGGCGAGGGCGGCCTGCAGCACTGTGCCTTGTTCAATGCCGGAAAAACCGTAGATGGTGCCGGTGCCGGCAATTCCGGGACCCATTGCAGCGATTACATAGTCTGCCTTGGCCACCCTGCCTGCAGCCTGGAGTCCGGAAAAGATGTTAATGGTCTCGATATCGCCGCCAAAGGCGTGGCCGGCAGTGATGACCTGGGAAAGCACCCCCATTTTTTTTAAAATTGCAGTGCTGCGGCTAAAGGCGGCTGGCAACGCTCCCCCATCGGTAACTACATAGACTATGTTGGCGGCAGGGACCAAATGCTTTATTGCCAGAGCCAAGGGGGCCACCATGCTGTGAAGCTCGGCAGCCAGGACGGGGATCCCTTCCAATCCCCCGTCCCGCTGGAACAAATGATGCCAGGGGCTGTCCTGCTCTTCAGCAGAGTTGACGCGAAGCTGCAAAGGGGTATAGCGAAGCTTCATTAAGTGCCCCCAGCCCTTATTTAATTTGGCCCCGGCGGGAATAACAAAATGAAAGCCCCCGCTCCCCAGGGCTAAGTCTACTGCAGTAGTGTTTACAAATATCTGCTGGCCCGGTTCCACCCTCTCCCCCAGCTCCAGGTAGTTTATCGCCCGGGCGGAACTTTCTCCCACTCGCACTGTGAGGACTTGCACCTTGGCAGTCTCTTCCTCAATTGCTTCTACTGTGGCGGTTTTCAGATTAATGACGGCCATAGTACCAATCCTTTAGGATTGCTTGCAGCCAGGCAGACATTTTTTCCATGGCAGAGACAGAAACCCGTTCCTCGAAGCTGTGATTGCCCTCGACGCCTATGCCCAGGTTGACCACTGTTACACCTAAGTTATTGAGGATGTTGGCATCGCTGCCGGCAAAACGGGCATGGACATCCACCTCAATGTGCAAAGGGGCAGCAGTCCGTTTCAGAAACTGGATTAAGGGATGGTCGGCTGCCACCAGGTAGCTGGAGTAACTGTCCCTGCAGTGAAAGCCATAGCTGCCGCCACTGCCGGCCAAGGCAGACTGGAGCAGGCCTTCCAACTGGCTGGCTAAAACAGGGCGCCTGGCATCTTCAAAGCTGCGGATTTCCCCAAGAAGCCGCACCTGGGGACAGATGGTGTTGGTGGCCACCCCTCCCTGAATTATGCCCAGGTTAAAAGTGGCACCCTCACTGAGGGCAGGGGGCGGCAACTGGTGAATGAAGGCAGCCGCCAGGCGAAGGGCATCGATGCCGTCCTGAAAATTAGCGGCGGCGTGGGCCCCGCGGCCATAGATGATGATCTCGAGATTTGCCTCCCCTGGCGCCTGATTAATTACTGCCCCCACAGGCTCACCGGCATCCAGGACCAGGCCCCACTTTGCCTTTAAATCTCCCGGCTCAAGGGCCTTGCTCCCCACCATGCCTTTTTCCTCCTGGACGGTGAAGAGCAATTCCAGGGGAGGCTGGCAGTCTAGTGTTTCCAGTGTCGCCAGGATGATGGCAATTCCCGCTTTATCATCAGCCCCAAGGATGGTATTGCCGCTGCTTTTAATATAATCCCCTTCAATCTTTATCCCGAGGCCTTCTGTGCTTTCGACAGTGTCTAAATGGGCGCAAAGGATCAGGGGATCTCCCTGGCCTCTGGAGGCAATAATATTGCCCAGGCAATCCTGTTTCAGGGCAAAGCCCAGTCCCTTGAGGACAGAGGCGACTTCGGCGGCCAGTGCTCCTTCTTCTCCTGAGGGGCTGTTTATTGCCGCCAGCATTTTAAAATACTCCCTTATTTTTTCCTGCATTCTATCACCCGTCATACTCTGTCCAATCTGGGCCCAATTATTGGCAGGTTGGCTATTTGTTTTCAGGGCAAAGGGGCAGGTTGAAATATACCAGGTCGGGGCGGGTGACCCAGCCCTGAGAAAGCCAAAAATTCTGGCCTGCCACATTATCGGCAAAGACAAACAAACCACACCTGGTAATGCCTTCGGCTTTCAAGGCGGCAAGGGCCCTGTTGACCAGTTCCTTGCCAATGCCCTGGCCCCGAAATTCTTCCTTGACGGCGGTATGATAGATGTACCCCCTGCGCCCGTCATGGCCCGAGATAATAGCCCCGACAATGTCCCCAGCCCTCTCGGCCACAAAACAGGTGTTGGGGTTGCGCATAAGAAAGCGCCCAATCCCCTCTCTGGAGTCGTCAATGCTCCGCAGCCCCATTCCCCTGGTCCCGGCCCACAGGGCATACAGCCTGTCATAGTCTTGAATAGTCATCTTTCTGATGTTCAACATTATCACCTCTAAGGGTATTATAGCGAAAACAGGCCGGGACCAGTCCCGGCCTGTCAGTTAATCGGTCTATTTTGCGTACTCTGCTCCCCGCTGAATAGCTTCTTCATTTATACCCAGGAGGTCGTGGCGATGAGAAGGCAGCACTTGCCGCAGAGCCTTTTTGATGGATTCGGTGCCGACCACCTTGGTCTTGGCCAGTAAAGCGCCCATGACAATCATATTTGCCACCCTGCTGTTGCCCAGTTCAGTGGCCAATTGGTTGGCAGGGACGCCGATTACAGTAATGTCATCCCTGCCTCCTTCCCTTTCGATGAGGGAAGAGTTGTAAATCAACAAGCCTCCCGGTTTGAGCATGGGCTCAAACTTATTCATAGAGGGCAGATTCATGGCCACCACTACATCGGGCTCAGTGATAATTGGTGAACCGATTTCCTCGGCGGTGACAACAACGGCGCAGTTGGCGGTACCGCCTCTCATTTCCGGACCGTAGGAGGGAATCCAGGACACATTCTTTTCTTCGATCATGCCGGCGTAAGCCACCATCATGCCCATGGACATAACCCCCTGACCTCCGAAACCAGCAAAAATCATTTCTGCCATTGTTATTTCACCTCCTCAGGAGTGCGGTATTCCCCCAGCGGATAATAGGGAATCATATTTTCCTCCAGCCATTTCAAGGCTTCAAGGGGAGTCTTGCCCCAGTTTGTGGGACAGGTAGACAGCACTTCGACGATGGAAAAGCCCGCGCCGCTGAGCTGTGTTTCAAAGGCCTTTTTAATTGCCTTCTTTGCCTTAATAATGTTGGGCACGTCGTGAACGGATACCCTGGCCACCGACACTGCACCCTGTACAGTGGAAAGGAGCTCCGACATCCGAATGGGGTAGCCGCAATGGTCGGGCTGGCGGCCATAGGGAGAGGTTGTGGTCTTTTGCCCCACCAGGGAAGTAGGAGCCATTTGTCCCCCGGTCATGCCGTAAATGGTGTTGTTGACGAAGATAACGGTTATCTTTTCACCTCTGGCGGCAGCGTGAACTATTTCTGCCATGCCAATGGAAGCAAGGTCGCCGTCACCTTGGTAAGTAAAGACGACTTTATCGGGATGAACCCGTTTTATTCCCGTAGCCACTGCAGGAGCGCGGCCGTGGGCGGCCTGCTGCATGTCGCAGTTAAAATATTCATAGGCCAGCACTGAGCAACCTACAGATGCTACACCGATTGCCTTTTCCCGCACTCCCAGTTCATCTATTGCCTCGGCTACCAGTCTGTGGATGATGCCATGAGTACACCCGGGACAGTAGTGGGTCTGCTTATCTGTCAAGGCTGAGGGGCGTTCAAAAACGAGTTTCATTTGCGCTCACCTCCCATTATTTCCGTAGCGACTTTGATAATCTCTGCAGGAGTAGGAATAATGCCGCCGGTTCTGCCGCAGAAATGAACGGGGCACTTGCCGTTAACTGCCAGGCGGACGTCTTCCACCATTTGACCGGCACTCATTTCCACCGCCAGGAATGCCTTCACTGTATCCGGAAGCAGAGCAAATGCTTTTTCCGGGAAGGGGAAGATGGTGATGGGTCTCAGCAAACCTGCTTTGATCCCCTGGTCCCGCAGCTTGTTAACCACGCTCTTGACAATACGGGCGGTGGTGCCATAGGCGACAAAGACCAGCTCGGCATCATCAGTATTGTACAGTTCCCAGCGCTGCTCATGTTCCTTCATGTGCCGGTATTTTTCCTGAAGCTTTTGATTGTGCTTCTCCAGGTTTTCCGCTACCAGGGAAAGGGAGTTGATGATATTGCGCTCGCGGCCTGCACAACCGGTGGTCGCCCAATCCTTGGGAGGAAGATTCCGCTTCTTGGGAGCCTTGAATTCCACAGGCTCCATCATTTGGCCCAAGGTGCCGTCGCCCAGGATCATCACGGGATTGCGATAGTAATCGGCAATATCAAAGGACTCCATTATCAGGTCCACCATTTCCTGAACACTGGCAGGGGCAAAGACAAACAAATGGTAGTCTCCGTGGCCGCCGCCCTTGGTTGCCTGGAAGTAATCGGACTGAGCGGGCTGGATGCCGCCAAGGCCGGGGCCTCCGCGGATGATGTTGATAATAAGGCAGGGCAGCTCGGAGCCGGCAATATAAGAAATTCCCTCTTGCTTGAGGCTGATGCCGGGACTGGATGAAGAAGTCATCACGCGAGCGCCTGCGCCGGCAGCTCCGTAAACCATGTTGATGGCTGCCACTTCGCTTTCAGCCTGTAAAAACACGCCACCTACTTCAGGCAAGCGCCTGGACATGTATTCGGGGACTTCGTTCTGGGGGGTAATGGGATAACCAAAGAAGTAACGGCAACCTGCCTGGATGGCAGCCTCGCCAATGGCCTCATTACCCTTCATTAGTTGCTTGGCCAAGTTAATACCTCCTTGTTATTACTTGTATACCTTGATGACAGTGTCTGGGCACATGCGGGCGCACATGGCGCAGCCGATGCATTTGTCCATTTCCTGGACGGTGGCAACTTTGTATCCCTTCTGATTGATCTTCTCATCCATGAAGATGATCTTTGTCGGGCAGACACTGACACAAAGTTCGCAACCCTTGCAACGCTCGCGTTCGAACTCTACTTTGGGCACGAGACAACCTCCTTCGCTATGTGATATCTGCCGGGAACAAACTTAGTTCCATTGCAAACAGCTTATCCTGAAGCTCCGGGAGGTCAGGAATAAGCTGGGGCCGGCAACAGTGGAATGGCACCTCAACTCCCATTTGCCTGGCAGCCTCTTCGATAATGGCCGCCCCCTGGCGAACATGGTCAGGGACGGTTTCCCGTCCCAGGTTGCTGTTGTTTACCAGGGCGGTAATCTTCAGTCCCGACTTGGACTCAATGCGGCCGGCGGTGGTCCTGATCCCCTCAGGATCGGCAGTAAAAGGGCGAAAACAGTTGACCACCATCCAGATTTCAGCATTTTGCTCGGTGAGACGGGGCCTGTACCTGCCCAACACCCGGGCACCTTCATCGCCGCCCACATCGATAATAACTGTTTCGGAGCCGGCGAGGACAGTATCGGTGCGGGCAGACAGGGCAGGTAAATCGGCGTCCCGGAACTGACGATTATACACTACTTCCACTCCCAGGGGCTCCAGAACCTCGGTGGCGTCCCGGGAGCGAAAGTAAGGATTGACAATGTCCAAATCTACCAGAACCAGGGGCCCTTTGGCAGCCATTTGCAGGGCCAGATTAAGGGCAAACTCCGTCTTGCCACTGCCGTAAGCGCCGACAATGACAAGTTTGCGTCCTGCAAGCTTATCTCCGTTAATCATGCATACTCCCTGGCCACTTCTTTGCCTGTCAGCACCCTGAGGCCGCCTAAGGCCAGGGCCAGCATCTCATACTCTCCCGGGAAAACCTTGACGGGTGCAATAAAAGAGACTCTTTCCTCAATCCAGGGCACCAGGTAGGTGCTGTCGTGAGCCAGGCCTCCCGAAATGACGATTGCATCGACATCACCTTTGAGGACGGCTGCAGCAGCACCGATTTCCTTGGCAATCTGGTACGCCATGGCCCTGTATATCAGTTTGGCTTCCTGATCACCTGCGTCAATGCGGGCCTGAATGGTGCGGCCGTCATTGGTGCCGAGATAAGCCACCAGGCCGCCCTGACCCACCAGTTTCTTCTGGATTTCCTGTTTGCTGTACTTGCCGCTGAAGCAGAGTCCCACCAGGTCCCCCACAGGCACGCCACCGGCCCTTTCGGGAGAAAAGGGTCCGTCTCCGTGGAGAGCATTGTTGACATCAACTGCCTGGCCGCGCAGATGGGCGGCTACAGAAATGCCTCCGCCCAGGTGGACGCCGATAAAATTGCCTTCGTGGTACTCCTTGCCAATCTCCGCCGCGGCCTTACGGACAACTGCCTTCTGATTGAGGGGGTGCCAGATGGCACGCCTCTCGATTTCTGGTATCCCCGAAATACGGGCTTCCGGGGACAGTTCATCGACTACCACCGGGTCGACAATGTATGCCGGGATGTTAAACTGGTTGGCAATCTCCCGGGCAATCAGGCCTCCCAGACTGGAAGCATGCTGTCCTTGCACACCGTCGGTAAGGTCCTTCACCATTTGGTCATTGACGATGTAAGTTCCTCCCACAATTGGCTTAAGGAGCCCTCCGCGGCCGACTACCGCTGAAAGTTTGTTGAGGTTTATGCCTTGGCTGTGAAGACTTTCCAGGATAATATTCTTGCGGAACTGGTATTGGTCAGTGATTAAGTTAAAATCCTTGAGCTCTTCAGCGGAATGGCGAAGAGTCTGTTCCAGGAGGGGCTTTTCATCTTCAAAGACAGCGATTTTCGTAGATGTCGATCCGGGATTAATAATCAGCAGACGATGAGACATGCTCTACCTCCTTAAATGGGATAGTTGTGTGCATAACACACAACTATCCCCATGGCACAAAATTTAACGGCGGATGAAGTTGCTGCGGATGCGGCCGAGAGCTTCAATGCGCTCTTCTGCCATTCGGTCAGCAGCCCTGTAGCTGGGAATGCCGTCCCGCTTGGAAATGGCGTAAACTTTGGCAATATTGTCATAAATGGTGGCAACGGTGGCCATTGCCCGCTCTTCGTTATATCCCTTGAGCTCGTCGGCAACGTTCATCAAGCCGCCGGCGTTGATGACATAGTCGGGGGCATAGAGGATGCCCTTTTCATGGAGCATATCGCCATGGCGGTCTTCGGCCAAGACATTGTTGGCGCTGCCGGCGATGGCTTTGCACTTAAAGCGGTTGACGGTATCGTCATTGACGACGGCACCCAGGGCGCAGGGAGCAAAGAAGTCGCACTCCACATCATAGATGGCATCGGGCTCGACGGCTTTGGCGCCAAATTCCTTGACGGCCCTTTCTACAGCTTCCTGATTGATGTCGCAGACAACCAGCTTGGCACCGGCTTCATGGAGGTATTGACAGAGATAGTAGCCAACACTGCCGACACCCTGGACGGCAACGACTTTGCCCTGGATGTCGTCACTGCCCCACAGCTCATTGGCAGTGGCCAAGAGACCTCTGAACACGCCGTAAGCAGTCTTGGGAGAGGGGTCGCCGCTGCTGCCGCTGGAGGCGGAAACGCCGGTGACGTAATCGGTCTCTAAATTGATGAAGTCCATATCCTGGACGGTGGTGCCCACGTCTTCAGCAGTGATGTAGCGGCCATTGAGGCTTTGGACAAAGCGGCCGAAAGCACGCCACATTTCTTCGCTCTTGTCCTTCCGGGGATCGCCAATGATGACGGCTTTGCCGCCGCCAAGGTTGAGGCCGGCGGCTGCTGCCTTGTAGGTCATGCCCCTGGCCAGGCGCAGAACGTCGAGGATGGCATCCTCTTCAGTTTCATAGTTCCACATTCTGGTTCCCCCCAGGGCAGGCCCCAGGGTGGTGTCATGGATGGCAATGATTGCCCTAAGACCGGTGGTCTTATCATGACAGAAGACTAATTGCTCATATCCGTACTTGCTCATGTAATCGAAAATTTTCATTCCAGCTACCTCCAATTTTTTATGATTTCAGCCCGGCGGCATAGACCGCACTGAAGGCTATGGAATCCAGTTTGGTTTCATGAGAGTCAGACCTGGAAGTGAGGACAACAGGAGCTTTGGCGCCGGCGATGACCCCCGCCACACGCACTTCTCTGCCGAAGTAGACGATTGACTTATAGAGCACGTTCCCGGCTTCGATATCCGGCACCATGAGAATGTCAGCATGGCCGGCAACTGGGCTGTCTATGCCCTTGACCTGGGCAGAATGCAAAGAGATTGCGTTATCCAGGGCCAGGGGGCCGTCGACAATTGCGCCTTTTATCTGGCCGCGGTCAGCCATTTTTGCCAGTAACGCGGCCTCCACGGCAGCGGGCATGTCGGGGTTGACCAGTTCCACTGCCGCCAGGGCTGCGACCTTGGGCTGCTCAAAGCCCAAGGCTCGAACAACATCCACAGCATTCTGGACAATCTGAGCCTTCTGGCTCAAATCCGGGGCGATGTTCATAGCTCCGTCAGTCATAAAGAGGAGACGGCCGATGCCCTGAATGTCCAGGGCGGTTACGTGGCTGAGAAGGCGACCGGTGCGCAAACCCTTATCCTTATCCAGCACCGCCCGCAGAATGTCTGCGGTGCCTATTTTGCCCTTCATGACCATGTCCCCCTGGCCAGAAGCTACTATCCCTACGGCTTTTCCGGCTGCCAGAATGGGATTAGCCTCGGGGATGACAGTGCATTTATCCAGGGAAAGCCCTACCCGGGAGGCAATGGCAGCGATTTTGTCTGCATCCCCCACCAGGATTGCCGAAACAATACCCCAGTCGACTGCATCCCGCACTGCTTCCAGGACGTCCTGGTCCTCTGCCGCCGCCACCACCAGACGCTGTCGGTGGGGCAGCCCCTTGGCAGCCTCCACAATATCCTGCATATTCTTATACATTGAAATCACCTCGCCCTAAACATATTCCCGGCAGGCTTCCTGCCCCGTAAGCACACGCAAGCATCCCAGGGCCAGGGCAAGCAGCTCATCTTCTCCAGGGTAGACCAGGACCGGGGCAATAAAGCGCACCTGCTCTTTTATCCAGTCGGTCAACAGTGTCGAGTAGGCGAGGCCGCCGGTGATGGCAATTGCCCGCACCTGTCCCGACAACACAGTAGCCATGGCGCCGATTTCTTTGGCAATCTGGTAGGCCATTGCCTTGTAGATTAACTTGGCATATGAATCCCCTGCGGCAATGCGGGCTTCGACCTCCTGCCCGTCATTGGTTCCCAGGTAGGCTGAGAGGCCACTGTGGCGGAGAATCTTTTTCCGCAGTTCATCCTCGGTGTACTTGCCGGAAAAACACAATTCAACCAAATCGCCGGCAGGCAACCCCCCGCTCCGCTCCGGGGAAAAGGGCCCCATCTCGTTGGCGTTGTTGACATCCAGCATGCGGCCTCCCCGGAGGGGGGAGACTGAGATGCCTCCGCCCAGATGAACCATAATCAGGTTGATATCCTTGAGGTCCTGCCCTAAATCCCTGGCGGCCCGGCGGGCAATGGCGCGAATATTTAAAGCATGGGAGGAGCTCCGCCGCTGGATTTCAGGCAGGCCTGAAATCTTGGCCTCAGGGATCATCTCGTCAACGGAGACAGGGTCGACAATGAAAGCGGGTATTCCACGCTTTCTGGCCAGTTCCCAGGCAATTAATCCGCCCAGGTTTGAAGCATGCTGTCCCTGAACCCCCTTGCGCAAATCCTCGCGCATCAGTTCATTGACCTGGTATGTTCCACCAGGGATTGACTTGAGCATGCCTCCCCTGGCAACGACAGCACTGAGTTTATCACCGGCAAATACTGAATTCAGCCATTTTTCCGCCAGCTGGGCGCGGAAATCCAGTTGCTCGACAATTACCGGTGCCAGGTCCTCGGGACTGTGGCGCAGGGTTTCTGACGCCCACATGGTCTCGTCTTCAAAAAGAGCCAGTTTCGTAGAAGTGGACCCGGGGTTGATCACCAGTATCCAATGGGTCATTTTCGCACTCCTGAGACTATTTGCCTGTATAGTTTCTTCTGATTCTGCCGATGGTTTCGATCCTTTCGGCAACGATGCGATTGGCGGCCTCATAGGGAGTAATCTTCTCTTCTTTGGCAATGGCGAAGATGTTGAGGATGCGGTCATAGATCATGGCAGTCTTGCGGAAGGCACGCTCCTTATTGTATCCCTCCAGCTCATCGCAAACCTGAATTAAGCCGCCGGCATTAGCGACGAAGTCGGGCGCCGCCAGGATTCCACGTTCCTGCAGCATTTCCGCGTGACGGGGTTCCGCCAGTTGGTTGTTGGCGGCACCGGCGATGCCCTTGCACTTTAACCTGGGAATGGTGTCATCGTTAAAGACTGCTCCCAGGGCACAGGGAGAAAAGATGTCGCATTCAGTTTCAAGAATCTTGTCGGGATCAACAACCTTAATGCCAAAATCCTTGACGGCTTTGTCGACATTCTCCTGGTTGATGTCGCAGCCATAGACAATTGCCCCTTCTTCAGTGAGATGACCCGCCAGGCAGTATCCAACCTTGCCCAGGCCTTGAATGGCTATTGTCCGCCCCTTTAAAGAGTCATCGCCAAAGAGCTCTTTCGCCACAGCTTTAACGGCTTTCCATACGCCAAAAGCAGTGATGATGCCAGAGTTGCCGCCGCCGCCGTACTCTTCGGGCAGGGCGCCAACATGCTTGGTTTCCCTGAGGGCAATAATGAAATCATCGTAGGTGGTGCCAACATCTGTGCCTGTCTTGTACCGGCCCTTGAGCACTTCGACGTAGCGGGCAAAGGCTCGGAACAGCCCTTCGCTCTTGTCAGTCTTAGGGTCTCCCCAGATAACTGACTTGCCGCCGCCATAATCGAGATCGGCAGCAGCGCACTTGTCGGTCATGCCCTTGGACAGGCGCAATGCGTCTGTCAAAACCTGTTCTTCGTTGTCATAGTTCCACATGCGACACCCGCCCTGGGCGGGGCCCAGTGTGGTGTCGTGGATTGCAATGACACTTTTCAGCCCTGTGGTGCGATCGTAGTTGAAGAACACCTGTTCATGGCCATCTTTGGCCATGGCTTCAAAGATTTTCATTCCACCATCCTCCATCTGTACTAATATTGGCAACCAGACCACATACATCAGTGCAAAAATCGTGCCAGAGAAAGCATTGGTCCCGGGTCTGACAGCGCAGGCAGCATGCAAATTCTTTCGCAACAAATTGCAAGTTTTTGCATGCAATACCCTGCATTACCGGAGGCCATATTTCTCCAGCTTGTAGTACAGCGAGCGCAATGAAATTCCCAGCGTCTTGGCTGCCTGGGTTTTATTGCCCTGATGAGAGTCAATAACCAAGGCAATATAGTCCTTTTCGGATTCCGCAAGGACATCCCCCAGAGGCCGGTTGGGGGAAGGAGCAGCTTTGGCATGGGAAGCAGAAGTATTATGCGGACTGGCTGTAAGCGGCGGCAAATGCTCCCGCAAGATACAGGTTTCATTGGAGCGCATATTGATGATGGCACGGCCAAGGTTATTTTCCAGTTCCCGAACATTGCCCGGCCAGGAATGTCTCTGGAGAACCCTGAGGGCATCGGGAGCAATATCCTCTACAACGCGGCCGTACTCTTGATTGAGCTTGTGCAGCAAGTGGCGGACCAGGGCGGGAATCTCCTCGCGGCGTTCCCTTAAAGGCGGTATGTACAGAGGGATGACGCGAATGCGGTAGTAGAGGTCCTCCCGGAACTTGCCGCTGGCCACTGCCTCTTCCAGATCGATGTTGGTTGCCGCAATTATCCTGACGTCGACAGTCACTTGCTTGGCATCACCCACCCGGACAATTTCTTTTTCCTGCAGAACGCGCAATAGCTTCGCCTGCACAGCAGGGCTGATTTCTCCGATTTCGTCCAAAAAAATGGTGCCGCCAGAGGCTTGCTCAAAGAGTCCCTTTTTGCCACCCCTGCGGGCCCCTGTAAAAGCGCCGTCACTATAACCGAAGAGTTCACTTTCCAGCAGGCTGCCGGAAAGGGCGGCACAGTTGACGCGTATAAACTGATTGTTTTTGCGAAGGCTGGAATTATGGATGGCATGGGCAAACAGCTCTTTGCCGGTGCCGCTCTCTCCCAGCAGCAAGATAGTGGCAGGGGTAGTAGCAGCCTTGCGGGCCTGTTCCACCACCTCCTGCATCTTTGGGCTGATGGCAATGATATCTTTAAAATCGTACTTGGCTTCAAGAGTGCGAATAATATGTTTGGCCTTGTCCAGTTCTTCGTTAAGGCGCTTGATTTCGCTGATGTCATGGATGACCGCCACGCTGCCCTTGAGCTCATCGTTGACTATTATCGGCGCGGCGTCCACCAGGACATCTCTCCTGGCTGTGCCTACTTTCAGGTGAATTCCCTTGACAGGCCGGCGGCTGGACAGCACCTGCAGATGCACGCTTTCTCCTTGAGCGATGTCGGCAGTAGCAGGCTTACCCAGAATATCGGACTCGTCATAACCAGTAATCTGCTTGTAAGCAGGGTTGACCAAAATGCCTCTCCCCTGACTGTCGACAACAGATATGGCGTCCTGGGTAGCGTTGATTATCGCCTCCAGCATGCTTTGGATTTCCCGGAGGTTGGTTATCTCTTCCGCCAGCTTCTTCATTTCGGAAATATCGCGGAACACCGCCACTGCGCCGATGATGGCGCCATTGGCATCCCGCACGGGAAGACGGGAGGTGAGGATGGTATTGTCCGCCAATTGCTGGCGCTGGTTTAATTCCGCCTCTCCCGTTTCCAGCACCCGCAGCAATCGGGTATTGGGAATGATATGGCCCACGGGCTGTCCCATGGCCTTGTCCCGGTCAACACCGATAAGATTTGCAGCTGCAGGGTTGAGAAGGACAATTTTCCCCTGCCGGTCAATTGCAGCGAGACCGTCGTGAATAGCGTCAAGGATTACCTGCAGATGAAAGTTAGGGGCAATGGCCTTCATGTTGGTCCCCCCTGCATATTATTGCACGTTATAGTTATTCGCCATGGTCCTTTTATTTCCCTGCCTGAGGCCGACCGATTTGATCCAGCCACGTCAGGAATTTGCTCTTGCCAATGAGGGCGCTGAAGGATAAGAATTCTCCGGCGGCATTGCCCAGGATAAAAAATATAAGGGCCGCGGCAACCCAGGGCAGGGGGAGAAAGGCAGTAATCGCGAGGCCCGCCAGGGCGCCCAGCAAATTCGAACCAGCATCCCCCAGCATATAGTCTGCCCGCAAATCTCCAGGCAGCAAGCCCAATGCTCCGCCCCACCCGACGGCGGCAGGGAAACTGCCTGCAGCGGCAAATCCCCCGGTCAACAGGAGGAATGCCTTAAGGGCACGCCCGGGGCGTAAATCAAGTTGGTTGAAAAAGTTTACACTCAGGACCAAGAGGGCAACATCCGGCAAAGAACGCCAGGTCAAAGGCAGGGAAATAAACACTGCCCCCAGAGATACCAACACCACCTTCATCATGCCGGTAGTAAGGCGCCCATTGACCAGGGCACGAAAATGGCCCCGAACGCCCCTGCTCTCATGGTCTCCGAAAGCATCGTCCACCAATCCCGCCAGGCAGACCAAGGTGAGCCAGAAGCCCCAGTGACCTGTTCCTCCGACCTTATCCAGGCCGAGGAGTACCGGCAGCCCCAGGCCGCTCAATACTGACACCAGCAAAATCGCCCCCATGCCCGTGGGAACATCTTTGCCGGCGTAATTTTCCACCCTGACGGCGGAAAGCATCTTTCGTCCCGGAGTCGCCAATAACATTGCCACAGCCCAGGCTGTGGCAAAACCTATTGCCGCCGCCACTGGCGGCCACCCCGCAAGAGGGCCCCTAAGACATCAATAAACTGGCGCCCCCTGTGCATAAAGCCCTCCAGTTTCCAGCCATGGCCGCGATGGACGAAATTTGTCGGGTATTCACGGATTCGGTAACCGCGCCTCAAGGCGTTGAGGGTGAGCTCCGTCTCCAGGCCAAAGCCCCCTCGGTCAGGAAGGCATTGTTCCAGGAGCCGGCGGGTGGCCGCCCGCTGGCCCGAAAGGGGGGCTGCCAGCTTGACTCCCGAAAAAATATAAATCCCCCAGCGGGCAAGAGTGCGGACCAGACCGATTCCTCCCCCCCGGGAAGAAGAAAATCTGGCAATGGCCAAATCGCAACCGTCAAAGGCAACTGCCGACACCAGGCCGGCGATTTCGCCGGCACGGCTGCCCATGTCCCCATCCACCATGGCCACCACCTGGCCGGAAGAATTCCTTAGCCCTGTGGCCAGGGCGGCGGCTTTCCCCCGATTGCAGTGATGACGCAGAACTTTTACACCCTGAGACGCCGCTAAAGCGCCGGTAGAATCGCTGCTGCAGTCATATACTACTATCAGTTCCGCCATAGGCAGGGCCCGGCGCACACTGTCAATGGTTTCGAGGATCTTTCCCTCTTCGTTATAGGCAGGGATTATCACTGACACCTTCATTGGCCCCCGCTCCCCGGCAATAAAACATCGGAGCCATAATGGCCCCCCAGGCCCTGGAAGATCGCCCCCAGGCAGTAGATGCCCAGGGGAGTGTCAAGATGCGAAACCGAAGCAAAAAGGGGGTGCTCCACTAAATCCGCCAGACTCTCCCAACTGCTGAGGGCCAAGGCCACTACTGGAATTTCAGCGTTCAGCAGCCCCACTGCCAGAGGTTTAATCTCTGCCCAACCGCCACTTTGGCCGGGCGCCAGCAGCACATAATCGGGCTGACAGTACTGCCCCTCCCACTCCAGTCCCGTCGGCAATTCTTCGTCCCCCTGGACCAGGACCCTGACCAGGCTGTCTGCTGTCTCCAGGTCGAGGGTATCCAGGCGCAGCCGGGTCAGAATGACATTTTCATTGAAATAACTGCCCAGACAGGCCGGGTCGAAGTCGCCGGCATAGATTAATAGAGCCCTTTGCTGGATGGGGTTTGCCTCCAAGTACAGCTGGGACATATCTCCCAGCCAGGACTGAAGCAGAGACAGGATCTTTTCCTGCTCTTCCTTTTCTGTCAGCAGCCGGGACTGTTCTTTGGCCAGGTTATCGAGGCTGAGGCGCATCCCTTCAATGGTGCTGCGCTGCTGCTGAATGATGCCCTCTTCGGTAAAAGTGCTGCCGATAAAAATGCCCACCGCCAAAGCCAGGAAGATCCCAATTACTGTAACCAGGTGAAATTTAAAATTCGCCATTATCCCATCACTCCTGCCAGTTTGTAGAGCAAAAGGTATAACAAATGCCGGAATCCAGGGGAAGCATATAATAAGGCCGCTATGGGCATCGTTGCCGCTGCAAAGAGCACTGCTGCCCAGCCTAGAGTAAGTCTCCCCTGATATAACTTGCTGAGGCCCCTGGCGTCAACCAGTTTGTCGCCTATCTTCAGCCGGGTCAAAAAAGTGCTGCCCATTCCCGGCCGCCCCTTTTCCAAAAAATCGATCATGTTGGAATGTGTTCCCACCGCCACGATTAGATCCGCCCCCTTGCCGGCAGCCAGCAGCAAAGCCGCATCTTCACTGGTGCCGGGGGCAGCGAAGACAGTATACTTAACCCCCAGCTTTTCCACCCGCTCCTTCCCCGGCACTCGCCCGTCGGTATAGGCATGGACCACGCGTTCGCACTTGCCCAACAGTGCCCGGTCACTGACACTGTCCATATCCCCGAGAATGATATGGGGCTTCAGGTCATACTCCAGGAGGGCATCGGCGCCTCCATCCACTCCTATAAGGACAGGTCGCGCCTCCTTGATATAGCTGATAATGGCCCCCAAATCTTTCTTGTAATCCCGGCCGCGTACCACCACAACCACTGGCCTGCCCCAAATTGACGTCTCCAGGGAAGGCAAATCCCTGAGGCCAAGAATGAGCTGTTTTTCTTTCCTGGCATATTCCATGGTGTTGTCGATGAATTTTTCCAGTTCCCGGTCAAAATTGTCCAGGGTCCTGGCTAACTGCAGGTCGGCTTCTTCCATAGTCAGGGGACTGTCCAGGGGAAAGCTGTCCTTGCCTGCAAAGAGCACGTGGTGATCTTCATTGAGAGTTACTTCGGTGCCGTCAGGCAACGCCCATAATTCCCGGGGGACACAGTCGTATAATTTAATATTCCGGGCCAGCAAATGCTCGGGACCCAAATTGGGATAGCGGCCGCTGATGAATTTTTTTTCGTTGAGCACCACGGTAATTCCCGTCCGTGCCAGGCTTTCCGCCGCTACCAGGTCTAAATCTTCGTGACTAATGAGGGCAATGTCCCCCCGGCGCAAATGATTGACCAGTTCCTTAGTCCGACGTCCCTTACGCAATCTTCCCTTAAGCATGATTATCACCTTCGATAGTAGTATTGCTCAAGAGGTGGGAAAATTATCCTAAAAAAAGCAGGCCTTTGCCTGCTTCAATTCTCAATCAGTTGTTTGTTTTTAAGTTTCAGCCGCAGCTTGTCAGCGAGTAGTGCAATGAACTCCGAATTAGTGGGTTTGCCCCTGTCATTGCGCACTGTATAGCGGAATAAGCGGTTGATAACCTCCAGTTCACTCCTCTCCCAGGAGGTTTCAATGGCGTGGCGAATCGCCCTTTCCACCCTGTTGGGTGTAGTGTCAAATTTAATGGCGATTTCGGGGTACAGAGCCTTGGTAATGCTGTTGAGGATGGTTACATCTTTAATAACCAAAGCGATTGCGTAGCGCAAGTAGTGGTAACCGCGAATGTGGGCAGGGACTCCCAGTTCATGCAACAGATTAGTTACTTCCAGTTCGATATCCACTTTGGGAGCAGGTGCATGAGCATAATTTAAGCTGGCCTCTGCCGCCAGTTCCGGCAGGGCGTCACTTAATAATGAGCGGACTCTTCGGATTAGAACCTCTATATTACACGGTTTCAGCACAAAGTAATCAGCTCCCAGTCGCAATGCTTGCTGGGTAATGCTTTCCTGGCCAAAAGCAGTCAGGACTATTACTCTGGGCCGGGTCTCCAGTTGAGAGTTGCTGTTGAGCCTTTCCAGCACGCCTAATCCGTCCAAATGGGGCATAATAATGTCCAGAATAAGGACATCAGGCTGATGTTCGATTACTTTGTCTACGGCATCGACGCCATTATTGGCAGTTGCCACCAGGTGAATATCCTCCTGGGAAGACATGTAATCCGACAACAAATTGCAAAACTCCCGGTTATCATCTGCGACCATAACCGAAATCACAAACCTTTTCATCCTCTCATTAATAATTTATTATGGCCATGTTATTCTTCTACATAATAACATAAATTCCCTGCCTGTTTTTAATAATTTCGGAAAAAATAACAGAAAAATAGCCTCCAATAGCATTGGAGGCGCATATGATTCAATTTCTGCCAGCAAGCCCGATTCGAGGACCATCCACTCGGCGAAGCAGCCATAACCCCGCTGGGGCTCGTTAATAAAGACATGGGTTACGGCGCCGACGATCTTGCCATTTTGAATGATGGGGCTGCCGCTCATCCCCTGCACAATTCCCCCGGTGGCAGACAGCAACCTGGGATCGGTAATTCTGATGACCATCCCCTTGCCGGCAGGCTGGTTTTGCAAAAACAGCTTTTCAATCTTGATGTCAAAGAACCCTACTTTATTGCCTTCTATCACGGTTAGTATCTGCGCCTTCCCCGCCTTAACTTGGTGTTTAAGGCCAAGGGGCATTGGCTCCAATTCCGATTCCGGCCTGCGGGAAAGCTTTCCGAATATCCCCAGTTCGGTATTTTTCTTTATCACTCCCAAGGGCTGGCTCTCCTCGACAAAGGCCCCCTGCTTCTCCCCCGGTTTCCCCTGTTCTCCGGGGCGGATTGAGACAATGTTGGCTTCTACTATCCTGCCTGAGCTTAAATCCGCCGCCGCTCCCCCGTTTTCATCGGTAATCATATGCCCCAGCGCCCCGAAATATCCAGTCTCCTCATGGTAAAAGGTCATGGTGCCCACCCCTGCAGCTGTATCCCGCAGCAGCAGGCCCAGGCGCGGCCGCTTCGCCTCGATGTCATAGACAGCTGTAATGGGCAGTGTTAGCTTTTTGCCTTGGCGGATAACCTCACACTGCAACTCAGTGCCCGGCCGGCTGAGGTCCTCCAGGATCATGGCGGCATGGCCCAGGTTTTTTAACTCAATTTCGTTGACGGCAATGAGAATATCCCCCACCTGAAAGCCCGAGTCCCTGGCGGGCTCCTTCTTGCCCCCAGAGGTCATAATGCTGTCCAGGCCAGCTACGATTACCCCCGTTTCCGACAGCTTTACCCCGATGGAATGCCCTGAAGGCACCAGTTCCAACTGGGGAATGACATTGACCCGCATCTGCTTGAGGGGCAGCAACCCCAGCAAGCTGATTGTAAAGCTGTAGTTTCCCGACTTTGCGTTGACTATAAACCCTTTGCCGCCATCTTCTGCCGCCTGGAGGATGCCGCCTTCATCGCTGATAGTCATTGGCCAGGGCAGATCGAAATTGATAGCCTGATCATCTCCCTCAAAGCGGGTGACTTCACCGGGGAGGAGCAGCAATGCCTGAATCCCCTGGCCCAGCACCAACAACCAGAGCAGAGATATTACCAGGCCCCTGGCGAAATTTTTTTTCAAACTGTTTCCACTCCCTTGTCGACCAACTCCTTTTCCTAATCGACACTAGTTTTAAATTGGCTGAAATCCAAGCTGCATATGCTGACAATTAAGGGCACGCCAATCAAATAAAGTTTCCGTTGCCAATGGGGTTGTAAAAAAGCCTTAAAACTCGCGGCAAAGAAAAAACACCTCTTTAATTATGGAAAGAGGTGTTGTCGCTGCCATAGATTTTTTGTATAAAAACTAATTTACGGTTTTTAGTTTACTGGCAAGGCTCAGCATCTCCCGGGCATGCTCTCTGGTGGCTGCCGTTACCTCCGCGCCCCCCAGCATCCGGGCCAGTTCCTCCACCCTGCCCTCCATATCGAGACGGGTTACCTTGGTGAGGGTGCGCTCTCCGGCCTGGACTTTGTAGATGTAAAGGTGGGTATCGGCCATAGAAGAAACCTGGGGCAGGTGACTGACGCAAATGACCTGGCGCCGCTCAGCCACTGCTGCCAGCTTTTCGGCCACAGCCTGGGCGGCCCTGCCGCCGATACCGGCATCAATCTCATCAAAGACCATGGTGTGTACAGAGCGCAGCTTGGCGAGGACACTAAGAACAGCCAGCATTATCCGGGACATTTCTCCCCCGGAAGCGATTTTGGTCAAAGGCTTTAACGGTTCCCCGGGGTTGGGGGAGATAAGAAAGCGGACGGTGTCGATGCCCGTGGCTTCTGCAGCCAGTTTCCTGCCAGCAACGGGCAGTCCCTCTTCATCCTCCCGGGACTCAAATTCAACTTGAAAGCGGGTTTTCGCCATCTGCAGATACTTCAGCTCTTCCATGATGGCGTCCCCCAATTGTTTCCCCGCTTGCTGCCGCAGGCGGCTAAGGTCAGCAGCCAGTCTCCCTGCCCTTTCCTTGGCGGCAACAATCAATTCGGACAACTGGCTGTGGCGGGCTTCAGTATTGCGGATTTTTTCTATTTCCGCCTCCTGCTGCCCTTTCCAGGCCAGGATACCTTCGATGGAATCGGCGTATTTGCGCTTTAGATCATGGATGAGCTCCAGGCGCTCCTCTATCTCTTCTTGGCGCCGGGGGTCATAGGAAAAGCTGTCGGCAAAGGAACGCAACTGATAGGCGGCGTCCTCTATGGAGTACAGAGAGTCTTCCAACTGGGTGCATGCTTGCTCCAGGCTGGCATCCAGCCCCCTGAACTCCTTGAGGCCAGACACTATCCCACCCAGGATTTCAACCACGGGATTTTGGTCAGACTCGTACAGGGAGTGGTAGCCGCTGTGGCATATCTCCAGAAGCTTGCGGGCATTTTCCAGCAATTTCAGTTCCGCCAGCAGGGATTCTTCTTCTCCGGGAGTGAGAGCAGCGGCGACGATTTCATTTACCTGGTAATTGAGCAGGTCAAGAATGCGCTCCCGTTCCCTCTGGTCGCCATGGAGGCCGGCAATTTCTCTCTGGTAGCCAACCAGCTCCTGCCAGGCTCGTTGGTATTCAGCGGCCACAGCCTGCAAGTCGCTGCCGCCGTATGCATCCACCAGGGACAGATGGGAGCTCTCGTCCAGCAGAGTCTGGTGTTCATGCTGGCCATGGATCTCCACCAGCATACTGCCAATCTCCCGCAACACTGCCAGGCTGACAGGCCTGCCGTCAACCCGGGCCTGGCTTTGCCCCCTGGCGTAAATTTCCCGTTGCAGAATGACAGTGCCTTCCCTGGTCTCCAGGCCCAACTCCGCCAACCGGGCCAGGACTTGAGGGCTGGTATCCACTACAGCTGTGATTATCGCCATTTCCTCGCCGGAACGCACCAGCTCGGAGGACGCCCGCTGGCCGAGGACTTGGTTGAGAGCATCGATGATTATAGATTTTCCGGCACCGGTTTCGCCGGTAAGGATGTTTAGTCCATCTCCGAAAGCAACTGTCAGGTTCTGAATGAGGGCAAAATTTTCGATGTGTAGTTCCCGGAGCAAAATAATCCTCCTTTAGTGATCTTGATCCACTATTTTTTTGGCGAGTATGTCGAAAAAGTTCTTGCCTTTGAGCCTGACCAAAGAGGTCTCATGCTTGGAGCTGGTAATTTCCAGGACAGCGTCGCAATCTAACTCCATGCCCTGCTGCCCGTCCAAGGTAATGAAGGTTTCCGACTGGCTGTTCATGGTGCGCACTGTAATCACTGCACCCTTATCCACAACAATCGGCCGGGCATTGAGGGTATGCGGACATATAGGCGTGACGAGGATTATATCCACATTGGGCGGGACAATTGGCCCGCCGGCCGACAGGGAATAGCCTGTGGAACCGGTGGGGGTAGCGACAATGACCCCGTCCCCCCGGTAGTTGCCTATGCGGACTCCCTCCACGGCCACTTCCAGGTGGAGAATTCTGGCCAGCGGGCCCTTTGCAACAACAACATCATTGAGGGCCAAGGCCTGAGACACCAGCTTCCCCTGGCGAAAGACCCGGGCGTCAAGCATCCCGCGCTTTTCCACACAGTAGTCTCCCTGCACCAGCTTATCCAGGTCCTGCTCCAGGTCGCCCACTTCTACCTCGGTGAGAAATCCCAGGTGGCCCAGGTTGACCCCGAGGAGGGGGATTCCCGAAGGACCATACATACCTGCCACGGCGAGGAAAGTGCCATCCCCCCCCAAAACCATTATCAGGTCTGCCGGAGGTAAAGGCTCGCCCAGAACAAAGCCCTGCCCACAGCCAAGCTCCTGCTGGGAGTAAACCTTGACCCTGCGGGCTTCCAGCCAGGCGGTAATATCTCTTGCGATCTCATGGACATTAGGTTTCGACAGATTTGCGATTATTGCTACAGCCTTCATCGTAGATACCTCACAAATAAGTAGATAACTGCCCCCAGGGCGGCGGCAGCCCCTAAAGCCAGCACAGTGTTCAGCCAGCGGCGGCTGTTGATTTTGATTATCCGCATTCTCTCCCTGTCCATATCGACGGTGATTATGCCATGGGGAGCAAAGGCAATTTTATATTCCAAAATCCGGCGGCGAATGTCGGCATTGCGGACGCTGCCGGAATCTTTGGCGTTTACTTCCACCACATATTTCTTAATGCCCCGGCGGACAACCAGGTCGGCCTTGACCTTTTGGCGATGGACTTTGCCCTCGATGTCAAAGTCTATAAACTTAACTGCCGCGCGGGCAAGGACTCGGTACCCCTCTTCCCGCAGCAACTCGGCTGCCTTTTCGTCTATTCTCCGGGGCACATCCCTGGTGCCGTACCAATCCCTCACCACTTTGTACAGCAAGAGCAAAAACGCAAAGCTCGCAATAATTATGTAATCAATCGCCGTGAGAGTCAAGACCATCACCTCCCCTACTATATTTCCACAAAAAAAAGTGATTTCCTGCGCCTCAGGAAACCAACACGCGGGTTATTTAAAATACTGGTGGGCAGCAACCACCACCTGCCGGGGAACAGGCTTTTCTTCCGGCTCTTTGGCATCAAAAAAACCGTGGGCCAGGAACTCAATGTTCCCCTTGGGCCCCTGAACCGGGGAAAAATCCAGGTTCCACAGGGTAAACCCCAGGTTCTCAGCAGCGGCCACAACCTTGTTGATGACCCACAGATGGATTGCCGGGTCCCGGACCACTCCCTTGCCCACCTGGTCCCGGCCAGCTTCAAACTGGGGTTTTATCAACATCACTGCTTCCGGGATGCCGAGCTCGGCAATAACAGGCAGCACCAGTTCCAAGGATATAAAGGCCACGTCGATGCAGCTAAAGTCCGGCATGCCCCCGGTGAGATGCTCTTTCTTCAGGTTGCGGATATTTGTCCGCTCTAAATTGATGACCCGGGGATCGGTCCTTAAGCTCCATGCCAGTTGGCCGTAGCCCACGTCAACAGCATATACAAGCCGCGCTCCAGCCTGGAGACAGCAGTCGGTGAAGCCACCGGTAGAGGCCCCAACATCCAGGACAATCCTGTCCTTGAGATCAATGGCAAACTTGTCCAAGGCCTTGGCCAGTTTTTGCCCGCCCCTGCTGACATAGAGGCTGGGTTCTGCCTTCAGTTCCAGAAGGGAGTCGACAGGCACCAGGGTTCCCGGCTTGTCTGTCCGCTCCTTGTCCACCAGAATAAGGCCTGCCATAATCAGCCCCCTGGCCTGAGAGCGTGTGGCAGCCAGCCCCCGCTCCACCACCAGGAGGTCAAGCCTTGTTTTCGCGGTCATGTATTTTCCCCCTGGCCATGAATTCCTGGGCTGCGGCAACGATGTCAGCGGCGGCTAAATTGCATAATTCCCGTAATTGTTGCGGCTCGCCATGAGGAACAAACCAGTCTTTGATTCCCAGCAACTTAGTGGCAGGTGTAATCCCCCTGGCGCTGCAGGCCTCCAGCACAGCACTGCCCAGACCGCCGTCAAGGACATGTTCCTCGATGGTAATCAGGCGGCCGCATCTCCGGGCATACTTCTCAATCAGTTCCTGGTCCAGGGGTTTGGCAAATCTGAGGTTAATTACAGCCGCGCTGATCCCCTGGCTGTGCAGCTGCGCCTGGGCCTGGAGAGCAGAGACAAGAGTCGGCCCCATTCCCAGGATGGCAAGATCCTTGCCATCGCGCAAGACTTCGCCTTTGCCCACCGCTAAGGGAGCTCCCGACAAGGCCACCGGCAAAGAGGAAGCGCTGCCCCTGGGATAGCGGAGGGCAACCGGCCCTTTATGCTTGAGGCAGAGGTCCAGCATTGCCCTCAGCTCGGTAAAGTCTTTGGGCATCATGATGGTCATGTTTGGGATGTGGCGCAACATGGCGATATCGAAAATACCCTGATGGGTCTCGCCGTCAGCGCCTACGATGCCAGCCCGGTCTATGGCAAAAACCACCGGCAGATTGGCAAGACAGACATCATGGACAATCTGATCATATGCCCGCTGCAAAAAAGTAGAGTAGATGGCCACCACAGGCCGGTAGCCTGCCCGGGCCATGCCGGCGGCCATGGTCACAGCGTGTTGCTCGGCTATACCCACATCGAAAAAGCGGCCGGGGTATTTGGAAGCAAATTTACTCAGGCCTGTGCCCTCGGGCATGGCGGCAGTAATGGCTACGATTCGCGGATCCTTCTCTGCTAAGGCACAGATTGTATCAGAAAAGACGTCGGTATATGTCCTGGAAGCCACCGGGACGGCCCCGGTTTTCGCATCAAAGGCGCCAAGGCCGTGGAATTTGGCAGGCTCGGCCTCGGCCGGTCCGTAGCCCTTGCCTTTTTTTGTGACGACGTGAATGAGGACCGGCCCCTTATAGCTCTTGGCCCGGCGCAAAATCTTCTGAAGGGCTTCAATATTGTGTCCGTCAATGGGTCCCAGGTAGGTAAAGCCCAACTCTTCAAAGAGCATGCCCCGGACCAGCAGGTACTTAATACTGGACTTCACCCGCTCCGCAGCCCTGTACACGCTGTCGCCAACGGCTGGTATTTTTTGCAGCAGAAACTTCAGGTCCTCAGACAAGCGGGTGTACTTGGGGTCGGTTCGCACCCTGGAAAGATAGGAAGAGAGCCCCCCCACATTCCGGGAAATGGACATTTCATTGTCGTTTAAGATAATGGTGAGATCAAGCTTTTGGGAACCCACGCAATTAAGGGCTTCAAGGGCCATGCCTCCCCCCAGGGAGCCGTCGCCGATTACAGCCACGACACTGTAGTTATCCCGGTTTAAATCCCGGGCAATTGCCATGCCCATGGCAACAGATATCGAAGTGCTGCTGTGGCCTGTCTCGGCAATGTCGTGGGGGCTCTCAGCAGTCTTGGGGAAGCCGGAAAGCCCCCCAAAGCGGCGCAATGTGGAAAATTCCCGGCGGCGACCAGTCAGAAGCTTGTGGATATAGCACTGATGGCCGACATCCCATATAATTTTGTCGGCAGGGCTGTCATAGACCGAATGCAATGCCAGGGTAAGCTCCACTACACCTAAATTTGAGGCCAGGTGTCCCCCGTTTTCGCTGACGACAGTCAGGACTTCCTGCCGCAATTCCGCCGCCAGCAGCTCCAATTCTTCTGCACTCAGTTTTTTCAGGTCTTGGGGGCAATTTATCCGGTTCAACAGTTTATTATCCATAAGAAACCTCACTTTCCATTGCTGCCGCGGTCTTTGGCCTTGTGGAAAGGATTTAGCTTGGCAAAAAAACTAATGACTTTGCCGGCAA
>Ga0116180_1000934_pt1 | contig 25747 bp, 28 predicted proteins | sample AD_UKC073_MetaG_FD_89804 | JGI IMG/M metagenome (GOLD analysis project Ga0116180, IMG submission 89804) | Active sludge microbial communities of municipal wastewater-treating anaerobic digesters from USA - AD_UKC073_MetaG | ecosystem: Engineered > Bioreactor > Anaerobic > Digestate | place: USA...
ACGCAAATCGAGCCTACCCCTCCCAGGAGCTTTCCGATCCCTGCGTGCCAACCGAATAGGGGAGTACGTAATCATGAATTCCGCATCGATCCGCAATTTTTCGCGCAGTCTTGTGATTGGCGCGCTCGCTTTCACCGCAACCGCCGGCAGCTTCGCGCTCACCGTTTCGCCGGCCCAGGCTGCCAGCCAGCGTTATACCGCCAAGCTCACCACCGCAGTTGAAGCGCCGACCAAGAAGGTCGTCAACGGCGTGCTGTGGAACTGCGCTGGCGATACCTGCAGCGGCGCCGTTGACGGTGACCGTCCGCTCAACACCTGCATCAAGGTCGCCAAGACTTTTGGTCAGGTTTCCAGCTTCGCCACCCCGAAGGGCGAATTCAGCGCTGAAGAACTTCAGAGCTGCAACGCCGCCGCCTGAGGCGCAATCCAGGCACTCCTCAAAAGCCCCCTCAAACGGCCCTCGTCCCACAAGGACGGGGGCCTTTTTTTATCGGATCAGGCCGCGTTCCAGCAGATCGGCGCGCAGGCCTTCGGCATCGATGAAGTGGTGGCCATGCCAGCCGCGCGCCCGGGCGGCTTCGATGTTGGGCAGGCTGTCATCGATGAACAGCATGGTTTCCGGGGCCAGGCCAAATCGCGCCTCGGCATGGGCGTAGATCGCCGCTTCGGGCTTGTGCAGCTTTTCGACGCCCGAGACGACGATGTCCCTGAACCGTTCGAACAGCGGAAAGGTCGGCGCGAAACCGGCCCAGGTATCGGCGCCGAAATTGGTGATCGCGTAGAGCGGGACGCCAGCGGCATCGAGCGCTTCGACCAGTTCGACGCTGCCGGGGACCGGACCGGGAACGGTTTCATTGAAGCGATCGAGCCAGGCCCGGATCTGCGCCGCATATGCCGGGAAGCGGGCGCTGCGTTCGGCGATCATTTCTTCCGCATCGCGCCCGGCATCGTGCTCGGCGTGCCAGGACAGCGGAATCACTTCCTCCATGAACCAGGCGCGTTCGGCGTCATCGGGGATCAGGCTGCGGAACGGCAGATCGCGTTCCCACTGGACCAGCACCTTGCCGACATCGAATACCACCGCCTTGACCATCGCCAACCGCTCCATCGGTAAAAACACTTTCGGCCCGCACCCCGGTTGGGAAGCGGGCCGTCAGAATGCCAGCGCAGAGCCGGTGGCTCCGCCAACCGGGGCCTTAGCCCTGGCGCGCCTTGAAGCGGCGGTTGGTCTTGTTGATCACATAGGTGCGGCCACGGCGGCGGATAACGCGGTTATCCCGGTGGCGGTCCTTGAGCGACTTGAGGCTGTTGCGAATCTTCATGGGTTTCCTCGGGGCGGCAATGCCGCTGAAATTTGAAGTGGCGCCGTTAAGGGCGACTCGGTGCGAAGTCAAGCAGAAGGGTGGGCGTGAACCGCTGCTTCGCCTTAGTCGCTGCGAAACTCACCCAATTTGCGCTCCCACTGCAGGGCATGGGCGACGATCGTATCGAGATCAGCATATTGCGGCACCCAGGGCAGGGTGGCCTTGATACGGCGGTTGTCCGAAATCAGCGAATCGGGATCGCCAGGGCGGCGCGGGCCCATTACCCGCACGATCTGCTGGTTGGTCACCCGGTCCACCGCATCGAGCACTTCGAGCACCGAATAGCCCCGGCCATAGCCGCAATTCATGGTCAGCGAGCGGTCCGGCTGTTCGGTCAGCGCCTCCAGCGCCAGGACGTGGGCCGCGGCAAGGTCGCTGACGTGGATATAGTCACGTACACCGGTGCCGTCGGGGGTGTCGAAATCGGTGCCGAACACGTCAACCTTGGCGCGCTTGCCCAGCGCGGCTTCGACCGCGACCTTGATCAGGTGGGTCGCCCCGGCGGTCGATTGCCCGGTGCGGGCGCGCGGATCGGCCCCTGCGACGTTGAAATAGCGCAGGGCGCAGAAGTTGATCGGATGGGCTGCGGCGGTATCGCGCAGCATATATTCGCTCATCAGCTTGGACATCCCATAGGGATTGATCGGCACCTGCGGGGTGTCCTCGGTAACGGGCGATACCTCGGGAATGCCATAGGTTGCCGCGGTCGAGCTGAAGATGAAATGCTTCACCCCGCCTGCCACCGCGCTGGCGATCAGGCTGCGGGTCTTGGCGGTGTTGTTGTGATAATACTTCAGCGGGTCGGACACCGATTCCGGCACCACCACCGATCCGGCGAAATGCATGATCGCGCCGATCTGCTGTTCGGCCACGATCCGGGCCAGCAGCGCGCCGTCCTCGATATCGCCTTCATAGAACGGTACGTCATCGGGCACCGCCCAGCGAAACCCGGTAACCAGATTGTCGATCACCGCCACCGGCCAGCCTGCATCTTGCAGTGCAAGGACGGCGTGGCTGCCGATATATCCGGCGCCGCCGGTAACGAGAACAGGGAGCTTCATGGTCATGATGGCCCAATTCCCTAGCAGGCAGGCACAATCAAGTGGTTAATGGGGCGCAAACCGAAGCTTCGTTCATCGCAGGGCAAGGCGGCAGGGCCAACAGCGGAGCGGGGGCAGCAACGCCAGATTCCGAAGGATTTCGTCCCATGATCCAGCCCGCCGCCCGCGTTCTGACCATCACCGCAGCAAGCCTTCTGGCGCTGACCGGTTCGGCCCTGCTGGCCCGGCCCGGCGGGTTCGGCGGACCGGGGTGGGGGCCTGAGCCGCGCTGGTCATCAAGCCCCAGCCGCACCGCGCCCTCGCTTGAAGGCACGATCGACGTCGCCCGGTTCCGCGCCGAGGGGGTCGATCCCGCCGCCATCGCCAAGGGCGCAATCGCGGTGATCGCCATGCCCTCAGGCCCGGCCGAGGGACCGAGTGAAATGCCTGATGCGCGCTTCACCGCTACCTTCGCGGCGGCGGTTGAAGGCCAGCTGGTCAATTCCGGCTATCGAATCGTGCCCGGCGCCGATGCCGGGGATCAGATTGCCGAGGTCCGGATCGTGCGGGTCGAGGCGGTACCGGCCGAAGAAAAGCACAAGCCGCTCAGCGGATCGATGACCATGGGCGTGTCCAATCGTGGATCGATGATGGGCATGGCGCTGCAATATGACGGCAGCAAGCCGCGCCCCGCGCTGATCGCCACCCGGCTGGAAACCCGGGTCCGCGACCGCGTTACCGGGCAGGTTCTGTGGGAAGGCCGGGCGCAGCTTTACAGCCGGGATGGGGACGAGCGCTGGAATGACGACAGGATTGCGGCCCGTCTGGCGGCGGCGCTATTCGCGGGCTATCCCAACCGGACCGGTGAAGGGCGCGAACGCCGGTAAGGCGCTTGCATCGCGGCGGGTTCGGATTCACAACGTGGTCATGCAAGTGAATCCGAAAGGTCGCGCGATGAAATCTCTGTGGTTTGCGGCGCCCGTGCTGGCGCTTGCCGCGCTTGGCGGCTGTGTCACCCCGGTGGGTCCGGTGCAGGTCACGCGGTTCCACGCCGACGACGTAACACCGCTGGGCAAGGGCACGATCTCGATCGAACCGGCACCCGGCACCGACGGCAACTCGATCGAGTGGCAGACCTACAAATCGGCGGTGATGCGCCAGCTGCAACTGATCGGCTATACCGAGGCAAGTCCGGGCGCCGGCAATCAGGTGGCCTGGATGAAGCTGTCTCGAACGACCTATCAGCCGCAGTCTTCGTCCAGCCCGGTCAGTGTCGGGCTGGGCGGTTCGACCGGCAGCTACGGCTCCGGCGTGGGTCTGGGGGTCGGCATCAACCTCAGCCCGAAGCCCAAGGAACAGATTTCGACCGAGCTTTCGGTCTCGATCCGTGACCGGGCCAGCAGCGCCGTGCTGTGGGAGGGCCGTGCGAGCTTTACCGTTACATCTTCTTCGCCGCTGGCCGGAACGGCACTGGCGGCCCCGAAGATGAGCGAGGCCCTGTTCCAGAATTTCCCCGGCCAGTCGGGTGAGACGATCGAGGTCAAATGAGCGATATTTCCATCGATGCCGCGTTCGATTCCGGCAATATCGAAGTGCTTTCCCTGTCCGGCGCCGCCGCCCGGCTGGCGATCCGCAAGGACAAGGATTCGGACTTTTTCCAGTGGTTCCATTTCCGCGTTTCGGGCTGCGCTGGGCGCGGGCTGGAACTGAAGATCACCGGGCTGGAAGACTCCGCTTATCCTGGCGGCTGGCCCGGTTACCGCGCGGCGGTGAGCGAGGACCGTGAATTCTGGGCCCGTGCGGACAGCAGCTATGATCCGGGTGAGGACGGCGGCACTCTGACCATCCGCTATGCCTCGTCAGCCAATATCGCCTGGTTCGCCTACTTCGCGCCCTATTCGATGGAGCGCCACGCCGATCTGGTGTCATCGCTGGCGCTCAGCGAAGGGGTGTCGCATCGCGTGCTGGGCCATAGCCTTGATGGCCGGGCGATCGATTGTCTGGAATTCGGCGATGGGGCGCGGCAGGTGTGGTTCTATGCCCGCCAGCATCCGGGCGAATCGATGGCCGAATGGTGGATGGAAGGCGCGCTCGATTGTCTGACCGATCCGGCCGACCCTGTCGGGCGGCGTCTGCGGCAGTTGTGCCGGTTCCACGTGGTTCCCAATGCCAACCCCGACGGATCGTTCCGTGGGCACTTGCGCACCAATGCCGCCGGGGTGAACCTCAACCGTGAATGGGCGAGCCCCAGCGCTGAACGCAGCCCCGAAGTGCTGGCGATCCTGACGGCGATGGATGCCAGCGGGGTGGATTTTGCCATGGACGTCCACGGAGACGAGGCGATCCCGGCGGTGTTCCTGGCAGGGTTTGAAGGCATTCCATCGTGGAGCGCAGCGCTGCAGGGCGGGTTTGATCGCTACAAGGCGATCCTCGCCCGCCGTACGCCTGATTTCCAGACCGCAAAGGGTTATCCGGTGGCAGGCCAGGGCAAGGCCAACCTGACGATGTCAACCAATCAGCTGGCCGAACGGTTCGGCTGCACCGCGATGACGCTTGAAATGCCGTTCAAGGACAACGACGATCTGCCTTGCGCCGTGCAAGGCTGGAGCGCCGAGCGCAGCGCGATCCTGGGCCGCGATTGCATGGGGGCCTTGCTCGAATGGCTGACGGGGGCCGACTAGGCCGGCTCCGGCTCTACTTCATCAGTCGCAGATCGGCGATGTTTCCGGCGATCTTGGTGAATGCAGCCGCCAGTTCATCGCCATCGGCTGCCTCGAAGAAGTGGCCCGGGCCGGCGCAGGTTTCCATGATCGGGTTAAGCTGGGTTCCATAGGCCACGACCCAGACCGTTATGTTGCGCTTTTTCGCTTCCTCACAGATGAAGGAAAAGCGATCCTCCACCGTCTGGGTCAACGTTCGGGATGAGCCGGGGCTCCAGCGACGGCGGTCGAGCGGTTCGAATCCATAGCCGGTATAGCTCAGATCGAGGGATGAGGTCTGGCCGTCGGTCATGAAGATCAGGTGACGGCTGGTCGGCTGGTTTGCGGAAACATCGGCGTTGTCGGCGCCGAACATTCCCGACGGAACCAGCAGCCGCGCGGCCCACAGCATCCCGATGTCATGATAGGTGCTGCCCCCGACTTTGAGGGTGCCAAGGTAACTGGTGATGTCCGACGCCGACATCTCATCAAGGCGACGGGCCGGGTTGGGACAGTGGGCAGTGTCGCCGATTTTCGGGTTGTAGTATTCGTCGGTGGTGGTCACCGTTGTGGTGTTGAACGATCCGGTGTTGTCCCACTTCATCGCCCGGCCATAGACATATCCCGGGTACATTGGCCTGAACTGACTGGATGAATCGCCCGGAACCGGCACGAAATCGAGATCGAGATCCTTGGCGCGGCTCAGGTCCACGTTCTCGTAATCGTCGATCTCGTAGGTATCGGGTTCTTCCATGCAACCGAGCGCGCCAGTTCGCCACGCCGAGACATCGTAGGTTTCGGGCGAGTATTGCCAGCGCGACGATTTGGCCAGGGCCGGCTGGGTGACCCAGTCATACCGGATCTTGTAGTTGACGTATTGATCCTGATGAACCTCGCGGTGTTGCCGTTCAGCTTCACCGTATAGATGCTGCCGTTATAGACATAATCATAGGTCTGGCGGGTAATTGTGCCCGCAGGCGGGCCGGCGAAAGGCTGGTTTGTGGTGCCGATCAGTGTCCAGGTAAAGGTCCGGGTGTTGACCGGCGGTGCGCTGCAGACCAGCCCGCCTCCACCGGCAATAGCGGGGTAAGTGGCGGCAATCGTGGAGTTCAGCGTACCGCCGATAACGCTGCCGACCGCCCAGAACGAAATGGTGCCAGAGGTGCTCCCGGTGCCGACCAGCTTGCGCGATTGATAGGTCCAGCTGTCCACCACCCAGTCATCGCTGAGCAGCGCGGCCGAATTGACGTTGGTGGAATAGGGTACGAAACCGTAACGGACCCGCGATCCGCCGGCCTTGGCGGCCTCGATCTGGGCATGGAAGGCGCTGACGGTGTCTTTCAGCTCCTCGATCCGCGGCTTGCTGTCTCCGGCATTGGTCTGGTTCATCGAGCCGGTAACGTCGAGCGCCATGACGATATCGGTATTGGCCATCCCCACCTGCGCGGCGCAGGTGGTTTCGATCGGCACTTCGTCATAGCCGAAAATGCCCATGATCGTGGTCGGCACCGTAACCTCGGCCTCGCCGCTGAGCTGGAAATCACCTTCAAGGATCAGATTGAAGGTGCGATCAACCGTGCCATAGCTGCCGTCTGGAAAGTTGACGCTGAAAAACCGGTTGCCGACTTCGGCCACGTCGGCCGGGATTGTACCGCCTGCCGCAGGGCTGGTTCCCATCCGTTTGCGCGCAGCCAGAACCCCGGCATCACAGGCTGCCTGGAGACGGGTCTGCGCAAGATAGCTGCGCCCCATGTCGATTGCGCCCCCAACCATGGCCAGCAAGGGCACTAAAGCCGCCGCGATCATCGCCAGGGTATTGCCGGATCGATCTCCGAAAATGGAACGGACACAGGCAATTAGCGGCTGGAGCCACCCCCTGCCCATCATTCCGCCCGAGTTTTTCGGGTGCTCGATCATGCGCCCCGATAGCGGCCGGGCACTCTCAGTCTTGCTAATGGACATGGTTAAAAGAACCTGAGCGCGTCCATCCGCAAATCTGCCTGGTAAAGCATTTCCGCTATTCAGACCCGGATCAATGGCGTGGGCGGGCCTTAAGGAATTGGCAAACATGATTGGCCGCGAAGGCTTAATCGGTCCGTGGCAGAAGGGGTGCACAATGCGCCGCGCCAAACCTTCCATCGGTCCGAATATCCAGGGCTATCGCAACTTCGCCGGGGTCACCCTGGCGGTGGCGGCGCTTGTCGCTCTGGGCGGGAACGATTTCGGGTCGACTGCGGACGCTGCCTCCGCGCCGGTGCTGAATGATACCCGGCCGAAACCAAGATCTGCGATCCGACCTGCCACGACGCTGGCGGTCAAGGCTCAGGCCTTTGCCCCGGACGAGATCGCGCCCGACGCCGAACAGCCCGAAGCGGAGCAAGATGCAGCCGCCGACAAGGCTCAGTCCGGACGTTCCGATCCGCAGCTGCCGGGGCAGCGGGGCGTGGCAGAAAAAGGTCCGGTGAAACAGGCCGACGCCCGCCCCCGGCCTGAGCAGATCGATCGGATGATCGCCGCTTCGCGGGCGCGTTCCGGTGGGGTGGATCAGGGCGACGAACCGCTGCGCGTCTCTTGAACGGGCGGCAGCTATTCCAGCGCGCCGGGGCCAAAGGCACGGGGCAGCAGTTCTGAAAGCGTAAGCTCAAGCGTCTGATCCGCGCCGACGCACCAGATCGTGGGGTCGCTGTCTCCCAGCGCGGCTACCTCGTTGAGGATCTGACGGCAGCGCCCGCACGGGGTGACCGGATCGCCGCTGCCGACCGCCCCCGCCTTGCCGCCGATCACCGCCACTGCTTCCAGCCGCCCGCGCCAGTCTTCGCTCAGCGCCTTGCCGACCGCGACCGTTTCCGCGCAGAGCGTCAGGCCATAGCTGGCGTTTTCGACGTTTGCGCCGGTCACCACGCTGCCATCGGCAAACCCCAGTGCCGCGCCGACATGGAAATCGGAATAGGGAGCATAGGCCCGTTTCGCCGCATCGCGGGCGGCTTCGATCAGGCTTTCGCGGCTCCAGCTCATCTTTGCACCACCACCCATTTCAACGGACTCTCGGCTGCTTCGCTATCGAACATCGTGCTGGCCGTCCACAGCGTCCAGGGGCGCCCGGCATAGTCCGGCTGAAACCGGGTGCGGACCAGCCAGACATTGCGGTCGATCGTGCTGGCCAGATGATAGCGATCCTCGAACCGTTTGGAGATTTTCAGGATCACCGGCTTTCCGGTGTGAATTTCAAGCTGGTTGATGAAGGTCATCAGCTCGCTCTCGACACCGGCATCGGTCACCTTGATCGGGCAATCATCGGCCAGCATATCAAGGTCCACCGCCGGTGGCAGCAGCGCCCGGTCGCGCGGGACGACAGTGGCGAAATTGGCGGACTGGCTCTCAGCCGGCTGGCAGGGATCATAGCGATGGACCGCGCCGACCCGCAATTTCGCGGCGCGGGCGTCATCCAGGTTCTTCACGAAAGCGGGATCGCGGGCAAAGGCGCTGGCCGAGGCGTCGAGATAGGCAAAACCGGCTCCGGTGGCCTTCAGCGCCTTCCAGTCAACCGCGCCGTCCTCACCCGAAACCTCAACGCCCTGCATCGGGAATTCCAGCTTGTTCGGGCGCCAGTGGCGCAAATCCCACCAGCCCCACAGACCGCCCAGCATGACAACCAGCGCGGCAGCGCCGATCAGGCGCAGGCGCCAGCGGTTCGATCCCTTGCGTGCCATCAGCGAAGCGCCCCCATTACCCTCTGATATGCAGCACGCAGATCAGGGTAAAGAGCCGGCGGGCAGTGGCGAAATCGGTTTCCACTTTCCCCTCCAGCCGCTCCAGCAGCATTTCCGCCGCTTCGTTGTGTACGCCGCGGCGGGCCATATCGATCGTCTCGATCTCTGCGGCGGTCGATTTGCGGATCGCCTGATAATAGCTGTCGCAGATCGCGAAATATTCGCGGATCGGGCGGCGGAACCGGCCCAGCCCCAGGATCAGCGTTTCCAGCTGCCCGCCATCCTGATCGGCAATATCCAGCAGCAACCGCCCGTCATCGACCGCCAGCCGCAGCCGATAGGGACCCTGATGCCCGGCTTCCCAGGCGCGGCACGGCTTGAACAGGTTCTCCTCGATAAGATCGAAGATCGCGATCCGCCGTTCCTGTTCGATGTCGGCATTGCGCCACAGGATCGTCGCTTCGTCGAGCTCGATATGGATGATCCGCGGGTCGGCCATGGTGAGGGGCCTTTTTGCAGATGCGAAAAAGCGGGGCAAGGGTGTCCTCGCCTTCCACAGGCTGTGGATGAAAATGGCCGCGGGGAAAGGCAAGCGATGCTTGCGCCGGGCGGGGTCTACGCGCATTGATCGCTCGCCATGGCCGAACCAATCCCTTTCCCCCGCGCGGACGATACCGCCGCCCGTACTTTGCCCTCGAACGTAGAGGCTGAGGCCGCCTTTCTGGGTGCGGTCCTGATCGACAACCGCGTGATCGAGGAACTGGTCGCGCCGATCAAGCCTGAACATTTCTTCGAGCCGGTGCACGCCCGGATCTATGACCGGGTGCTGCAACTGCTTGATCGCAAGGCGGTGGTCACCCCGGTTACGCTGCGGCCCTATTTTGAGGCGGACGAGGCGCTCAAGGATCTGGGCGGCGCGGCCTATCTCGCCCGGCTGACCGCCGATGGCCAGGGCCTGCTGGCTCCGCGCGAACTGGCCGCGCAGATCTATGATCTGGCGCTGCTGCGCGAACTGGTTTCGGTGGGCCGCAACCTGGTCAATTCCGCGCTCGACACCTCTGAACGGGTCGAGCCGATGGAGCAGATTTCAGAGGCTGAGGCCGCGCTCTACCGGGTTTCCGAAGGGGCCTCGGTCGGCAATGAGGCGCAGCCGTTCCGGCTATCGAGCCTGACCGCGATCACCCAGATCGAAAAGGCGCTGGCATCGGGCGGGCACATCTCTGGCCTGACCACCGGGCTTGACGATCTCAATTCCAAAATCGGCGGCCTGCATGACAGCGATCTGATCATCCTGGCGGGGCGCCCGGCGATGGGCAAGACCTCGCTCGCTACCAACATCGCCTTCAACTGCGCCGAACGCTATCTGCGCGATATGGCCGACGGGATCGAGCCCGCCAAGTCGGTTGGCGCGCCCACTGCCTTCTTCAGCCTGGAAATGAGCGCCGATCAGCTCGCCACCCGTATCCTTGCCGAACAGGCCGAGATCAGCAGCGAAAAGCTGCGCATGGGCAAGATCAGCCGTGAGGATTTTCAGCGCATCTCCTTCGCCAGCCAGCGCCTGGCCGAATTGCCGCTCTACATCGACGATACTCCGGCGCTGACCATTGCCGCGCTGCGCACCCGCGCCCGGCGGCTCAAGCGGCGGCACGACATCGGCCTGATCGTCATCGACTATCTTCAGCTGCTGCAAGGCTCTGGCCGGGCCAACGACAACCGGGTCAACGAGATCTCGGAAATCAGCCGCGGTCTCAAGACCCTGGCCAAGGAGCTGGCGGTGCCGGTGATCGCGCTCTCGCAGCTCAGCCGTGCGGTCGAAAGCCGCGAGGACAAGCGCCCGCAGCTGGCCGATCTGCGCGAATCCGGCTCGATCGAGCAGGACGCCGACATGGTCTGGTTCATTTTCCGCGAGGAATATTACCACAACGCCAGCAAGCCTGACGAGCCGACCGAAACCAGCAGCGGCGATGCCCTGGCCAAGTATGACGCCTGGATGCAGCGCCATCTGGAAGTGGTGAACAAGGCCACCGTGATCATCGCCAAGCAGCGCCATGGCTCAACCGGCAACGTCCAGCTGCACTTCCAGAGCGAGTTCACCAAGTTCGGCAATCTCGCACCCGATTCGCGCGGTTACGCCTCTTACGAATAACCTTTATATAACAATAAGTTATGCGTTTTTTTCTTGACTTGCGAATCGCGCGGCGTGTAGCAGCGGCGTTTTCCTGCCTTTCCCAAGAACTGGAGTGCCCATGGCGCGCGTTACCGTTGAAGATTGTGTCGACAAGGTTCCCAACCGCTTCGACCTCGTCCTGCTTGCCGCGCAGCGCGCGCGTGAGATTTCGGGCGGCGCCGAACTGACGATCGACCGCGATCGCGACAAGAACCCGGTCGTTGCCCTGCGCGAAATCGCGGAGCAGACCGTGCACCCCGCCAACCTCAAGGAATCGGTGGTGAGCTCGCTCCAGCGCGTCCTGCCGGACGACGATGACGAGATGGACGATATCGGTTCGCTCAGCCAGTCGGCCGAAGCCCTGCGGATCACTGCCGCTGCGCCGGTGCGCAACACCTCGATCGGCGGCGATTACGACGGGTAATCAGGGCGCTGACTAAGCAGTCCTTCAAAAATGCGGCCCGCTCCTTGTCGGAACGGGCCGCATTTTTTTGTGATCAGCGGCAGGGGAAGTGGCGGATGAAATAGTCCGCCATGGCCTGTTTCATGCTCACCCGGGGGCGGGCCGCCTCGGGATAGGTCCGCAGGAAGGCCAGCAGTTGATCGGAATTGATCCGGGCGCCCTGGGGTGGGCAGCTGGAAGGTTTGCCCGCGGCGCGTTCGGCCTTGAGCCGCGCCTTGTAATGCTCCCCGGCGGCGTTGCCTTCAGCCTGAAGCAGTTTGATGTCCGGTGAGAAAAGCGCCGCCGCACCCTTGGCCTTGAGTGCATCGGCCTTGGCCAGAAAGGTCGCCACGTTCATATCGCCGGGGGCCGCCAGCACCGGGCTGGCCAGACTGATGGCGGCAATCGTCAAAGGCAGGAAAAAGTGGCGCATGAATTACTCCGGTTGGCATCAATGCCGCCGGATTGACCGAGCCGACCTTTCCCGAGCATGAACCCCCTATCTACGCCCCGGCAGGTGCCGGCTCACCAAACCGCTTGCCGGACTTGGGCACTGCCGATCCCTTGAGCGGGGGCAGGGCCGCCTGGCCTTCGGGATCGCTCGGCCGGTCGATCTTGCCGGTTTCGGCCAGTTCCTTGATCTCGTCCCCGGTCAGCGTCTCATACTTGAGCAGGGCCTGGGCGATCAGCTCGAGTTGATCGGCGTGCTTCTTCAGGATTTCGGTCGCGCGTTTATGTGCACCGTCCACCAGACTGCGGATTTCGGCATCGATCAGCTTGTTGGTTTCGACCGAAGTCATGGTTCGGGCCGAACCGCCATAGCCAAGGTAGCCTTCCTGGGTTTCCTCGTACTGGAGCGGGCCAAGCTTGTCCGACATCCCCCACTTGGTGACCATCGCGCGGGCAAGGCGGGTGGCGTACTGGATGTCGCTCGATGCACCGGAAGAGACCTTGTCGTGCCCGAAGATCAGTTCTTCGGCCACGCGCCCGCCCATCGCGGTCGCCAGATCGGCGTGCATCTTGTCACGGTGGTATGAATAGCGATCCCGCTCGGGCATATGCATGACCATGCCCAGCGCGCCGCCGCGCGGGATGATCGTGGCCTTGTGGATCGGATCGTGCGCCGGTTCGTGCAGAATGACCAGGGCGTGACCAGCCTCGTGATAGGCGGTCATTTTCTTCTCATCGTCGTCCATCACCATTGAACGGCGTTCGGCGCCCATCATCACCTTGTCCTTGGCGTCCTCAAACTCCTTCATCGCCACCAGCCGCTTGTTGCGGCGCGCGGCCAGCAGCGCGGCCTCGTTGACCAGGTTGGCGAGGTCCGCGCCAGAAAAACCGGGCGTGCCGCGCGCGATCGTGCGGGCGTTGACGTCGGGCGCGGTCGGCACTTTCTTCATGTGCACCGCCAGGATCTTTTCGCGGCCCTCGATATCGGGGACCGGGACCACCACCTGCCGGTCAAACCGGCCCGGACGCAGCAGGGCCGGATCGAGTACGTCGGGGCGGTTGGTCGCGGCGATGATGATGATGCCTTCGTTGGCCTCGAACCCGTCCATTTCGACCAGCAGCTGGTTGAGCGTCTGTTCGCGTTCGTCGTTGGAATTGCCGAGGCCGTGGCCGCGATGACGGCCAACCGCGTCGATTTCGTCGATGAAGACGATGCACGGCGCGTTCTTCTTGGCCTGGTCGAACATATCGCGCACCCGGCTGGCGCCAACGCCGACGAACATTTCAACGAAGTCCGAACCCGAAATGGTGAAGAAGGGCACGCCCGCTTCACCGGCGATCGCGCGGGCCAGCAGGGTCTTGCCGGTGCCGGGCGAACCGACCAGCAGCGCGCCCTTCGGAATCTGGCCGCCCAGCTTGGAGAAGCGGTGCGGGTCCTTCAGGAACTCGACGATTTCTTCCAGCTCTTCACGCGCCTCGTCGATCCCGGCGACATCGGCAAAGGTGACCCGGCCCTGCTTTTCGGTCAGCATCTTGGCCTTGCTCTTGCCAAAGCCCATCGCCCCGCCAGCGCCGCCGCCCTTCTGGAACTGGCGCATGACGAAGATCGCCAGGCCGATCAGCAGGGCAAAGGGCAGGATCTGGATCAGGATATAGGCCAGCAGGCTCGGTTCATCGGGCTGCTTGCCGTCATACTGGACGCCATTCTGCTGCAACAGCTGGGGCAGGGTGGCGTCGTTGGGGATCGGCACGGTGACGAAGGGCTTGTCACCATCCTTGTACTTGCCGGTGATCTTCTTGTCCGAAATTTCGACGGACTTGACCTTGCCCGCCTCAACCTGGGCGCGAAAATCGGAATAGCCGATCTGGGTTCCGGGCGCGTCGCTGCGCGGGTTGAAGATCGTGACGACCAGCAACAGGGCCAGGAATATCCCGCCCCAGACCATCAGGGTCTTCATCCACGGATTGCCCTTCGGCTCTTCCTCATTCATCGCGCAAAAAATCCTTTCGCCGCCAATGTAGGGCTGCTCCGCTGAATCGCAAGCTAACGCGTGCCCTGCGCCCATGGCAGTACGAAGCGGCGGTGGGGCCAGCAGGGCGGGGACCATTTTGCGCTGTGGCCGCGTGGTCTGGCGCGGGCGCAACTGCTGATCGCAATCAGCCTGTTGGTGCTCGGCGCTTCATTCGTGCTGATCCATTATTTCCACGTCCTGCACGAGCTGTGGGCCAGCGGCTGAGGATCAGGAAGTCAGGTCCTTGATCTTGTGGTGCGGCAGCACCCGCCAGGCGGCGATCAGCACGATCACGTGCAGCGCCTCGATCGCCATCGGCATCTGCCAGCCGGCATAGGGTCCGTCGAGCACCAGCCCGAGGCCGCGGACCAGAACGGCGATCCCCATCAGACCTACCGGGACCAGCAGGAGGTCGGCGTTGCGGCGCCAGGCGCCGATCATCATGCATACCGCAACCACAAGGAAGAAAGCGGTGAAATCGGCCCGGATCGTGCTGAGCCCCCCGGTGCCGAGCGGTGAAACGCCAAGGCCCGCGCCGGTCGCCAGCGGGTTGAACAGGAAATTGAAACCCATGAAAAGGTCAAGCATTCCAAGCAGGAAGACCGCTGCCGTGATCACAAAACGCATTGTGTTAACCACCCCCGTTAGTCCGATTTTTCCCACTTTGCCTCAATCGGGTAATTAAGCAAAGCCTGTTGCGCACGAAGGGATGGCGTTGCACAAGCGCGTATCGATGTCTGGTCCAAGGATCCTGTTGGTCGTCGGTGGCGGTATCGCCGCCTACAAGGCCTGTGAGCTGGTTCGCCTGATCCGCAAGGGTGGCGGCGATGTAACCTGTGTGCTGACCGAGGGCGGATCAAAGTTCATCACCGCGATGACCCTGGCCGCGCTTAGCGAGAATCCGGTTCACACCACGCTGTGGGATCTGACCAGCGAAGTCGAGATGGGCCACATCCAGCTCTCGCGCGCTGCCGATCTGGTGGTGGTTTGCCCGGCAACCGCCGATCTGCTGGCCAAGATGGCCAACGGCATCGCCGATGACATGGCCACAACCCTGCTGCTGGCGACCGACAAGCCAGTGATGGCGGTCCCGGCGATGAACGTGAAGATGTGGCAGCATCCCGCCACCCAGGCCAATGTTGCCAGCCTGATGGACCGGGGCATCCATGTGCTCGATCCCGATGAAGGGCCGATGGCCTGCGGTGAATTCGGCCCCGGCCGCCTGCCCGAACCGGTCGTGGTCTATAACGCGATCTGCGCCCTGCTGGGGCAGGAGCCGATGCTGCTCCCCGCACCCGAAGAGACGGCTGCGCTTCCGGCCTTCGAGCTTGAGGATTGGCACGCCGATCAGGCCGGGATGGAAACCTCGCTTGGCGGGCTCAGCGCCGGGCTGATCCAGCGCAGCGGCAAGGGCAAGCCGATCCTGTTCGATCTGGAACCGCTGGAAGGCGAATTCTCCGAGATCCCGCTGGAAGAGGCGCCGCCAGTACCGCTCAATCTCGATAGCCCGATCCTGTCCAAGAAGGGCAAGGCCAAGGCTGCTCCGCCGACCGATCCCGAAGCGATCAATCACACCGTTTCACGCCATGGCGATGCCCATGCACCGCAGCCGTTCGAGGAAGGCGTGTTGGCGGCCGATCCGCTGGCCGGGCAGCCCGATTTCGCGCCGGATGAAGATCCGATCGATCCCGACGGGCCGCTCAAGGGCAAGCACGTGCTGGTCACCGCCGGCCCGACACATGAGCCGATCGACCCGGTTCGCTACATCGCCAACCGTTCTTCGGGCAAGCAGGGCTATGCCATCGCCGCCGCCGCCGCCCGGCTGGGTGCGCGGGTTACGCTGGTTTCAGGCCCGGTGACGCTGCCGTGCCCGCGCGGGGTGGAGCGGATCAACGTGGAGACCGCGCGCGATATGGCCGAGGCGGTCAAGGGCGCACTGCCTGCCGATGCCGCGGTGATGGTTGCCGCGGTCGCCGATTGGCGGACGGTCGAATATTCCGGCGAGAAGATGAAGAAGCGCGGATCGGCGCCGCCGGCGCTGCGGCTGACCGAAAATCCCGATATCCTTGCCATGGTTGCGGTCAGCGACAAGCGGCCCAAGCTGGTCGTCGGTTTTGCGGCCGAGACCGAAAAGGTGATCGATCACGCCAAGGACAAGCGCAAGCGCAAGGGCGCGGACTGGATCATCGCCAACGACGTATCGGGCGATGTGATGGGCGGCGATGCCAACCTGGTGCATATCATCACCCCCAAGGGTGTCGAACATCTTCCGGAAATGGCAAAGGGCGAAGTCGCCGATGTCATTGTCCAGAGGATTGCCGATGCACTCGCCAAATGAAGTTCCCGTCCGCGTAAAACGCCTGCCCCATGGTGAGGGGCTTGATCTGCCCGTCTATGCCACTGCGGGCGCGGCCGGGATGGACGTGGTTTCCGCTGAGGATGTCACGATCGCGCCGGGCGCGCGCCATGCCGTGGCGACCGGGCTGGCGATGGCGATCCCCCACGGCTTTGAAATTCAGGTCCGGCCGCGCTCGGGCCTGGCGCTGAAGCACGGGATCACCGTGCCCAATACCCCCGGGACGATCGACAGCGACTATCGCGGTGAACTGAAGGTGATCCTTATCAACCACGGTGCATCGCCGTTCGAGATCCGCCGGGGTGATCGGGTGGCGCAGCTGGTTCTGGCTCCGGTAACCCGCGCGACGTGGCTGGTGGCCGAAGAGCTGGACGAGACCGAACGCGGTGAAGGAGGCTTCGGCAGCACCGGCGGCGTGGTGGCGCTGGGTAACTGATCGCCGCCACGAAAAAGGCGGGCCCGTTGCCGGACCCGCCCTTTGCGTTTCACTGACCGGCTGGGGTCAGTTCTTCTTCTTTTCAGGCGCAACCGAGATGCGCACCGTTTCGCCGTTGTGGCCGGGGAAATCGGTGAACATCGCCTCAACCAGATTGGGCACCAGATAGCCCAGACGGTTGGAAGTGGAGGCAGCTTCGGCGCGGCCTTCGAACAGGCGCTGGCCATCGGCGCGGCGATCGATCTTCAGGCTGATCGCGCTGATATAGACGGTGTAGCTTTCATAGCCCTGGCTGAACCAGGGATCGTACCAGCCATAGCCCCAAGCCCCGTGCGGATAGTACGGACGGTAATAACCGCGACGGCCGACATAGCCCCAGCGCGAATAGCCATACCAGCTTGACCAGTAGGGATCGGCAAAGCCGGTCGAGCGGACCTGATCACGGCCCTTGTCAACGCCGTAGTCGAACTTGACGATCAGATCGGCGGTGGCCGGATCAGCGGCTCGAACATAGCCCAGCGCGCCCATCTTGGCATCGACCAGCGCGGCATATTGCGAGAATTCCAGGCCGCCGGTCAGCGCCGGATCATCGGCAATTACGGCATAGGTCTGCCCCTGCGGCGCGGGCAGCTGCGCGGAAAAGCGCTGAACATCGGCCTTGAACGGGGTGGCGCAGGCGGCCAGCGCAGCCAGCATCAGCGGAACCAGAGCCAGTTTGACCCAGCCCAGCGGCGAACGGCTTTCTTGAACCATTGGCGCAATCCTTATCTTTTGAGCGTCCCCGGCGAATCGCAGACGGATCGTCGGCAAGTCTGTGAGCGGGGTCAAGATGCACCGGCCCGGCTTAATCGGGCTTGAATAAGTCAGCTTGCCGTCAGAGTTTTTCGGCGATGACCCCCGCCGCGATCAATGTGGCGATTTCCGCCTGGTCCAGCCCCAGTTCCTCTGCCAGCACCGCTGCCGTATCCGCACCCGAACGGGGCGGGGCGCGGCGATAGCTTGGCGGGCTGGCGGAAAACTTGCCGGGAAAACCGATGAAGCGCACCGGTGTGCCATCATCGCGGGCAAGCTCGTGGACGCTGCCGCGGGCCTTTACCTGCGGATGCTCCAGCGCTTTGGGGATCGAATTGATCCGCCCGCCGGGCAGCTTCGCAGCCTCCAGCGCGGCGATCAGCGCATCAGATTGCCACTGCGCGATCGCCGGTTCGATCAGCGCGAACAGCGCGGCGCGGTTGCTGCTGCGCTGCGCCGAGACGGCAAAGCGCGGGTCTTCGCCCAGCTCGGGCATGGCCAGCACGGCGCACAGATCGCGGAATTGCCGGTCATTGCCCAGCGCGATCAGGACCCGCCCATCGGCGCAGGCGAAGTCCTGATAGGGCACGATGGTCGGGTGCTGGTTGCCCATCCGGCGCGGCTCCATCCCGCCGTTGAGCCAGCCAGAGGCCTGGTTGGCAAGCAATGCCATCTGCGCATCAAGCAGCGCCAGATCGATGTGCTGGCCTTCGCCCGTGCGGTTGCGATGCTGCAAGGCGGCCAGGATCGAGATCACCGCGTAAAGCCCGGTCGAAAGGTCGCTGATCGGTATTCCGACTTTGAGCGGTCCAGCGCCCGGCTCACCATCTGCTTGTCCGGTCACGCTCATCAGCCCGCTCATTCCCTGGATCAGGAAATCATAGCCGCCCTTGTCCTTTTCCGGTCCGGTCTGGCCAAAGCCGGTGATCGAGCAATAGATCAGGTCCGGCTTGACCGCTTTCAGCGCGGAATAGTCCAGCCCGTACTTGGCCAGACCGCCGACGCGGAAGTTTTCCAGAACCACATCGGCGCGTTCGGCCAGCTTGCGGATCAGTGCCTGACCTTCGGGCCGGGCCATATCGATCGCGGCCGAGCGCTTGTTGCGGTTGGCGCAGAGATAATAGGCTGAATCGCGCGATCCATCGTCAAGGAACGGCGGTCCCCAGCGGCGGGTATCATCGCCCTGGCCGGGCTGTTCGATCTTGATCACATCGGCGCCGAGATCGCCCAGCATCTGGCTGCACCACGGACCGGCCAGCACCCGCGAAAGGTCCAGAACCCGGATTCCGGCCAGCGGTCCAGCTGGGGCAGGGGCGTCTTCGGCCATGGCGCGCGCCGTCAGCCGCGCACCAGCCCCAGCGCGGCATAGGTTGCCGCCAGGGTCGGGGCGGCCAGCTCGCGGGCCTTCAGCGCGCCCTTGGCCAAAATCGCGTCGAGCGCCTCGCGGTCTTGCCTGAGCTCGATGAAGCGGGCGTTGATCGGGGCCAGGCTTTCAACCAGCAGCTCGCCCAGTGCGGGCTTGAACTTGCCGAAGCCTTCGCCGCCGAACCGAGCGAGCACCGCGTCCTGGCTTTCACCGGACATCGCCGCATAGATCCCAACCAGATTGGCAGCCTCGGCCCGGCCCTCCAGCCCGCCCTTGTCGGAGGGCAGCGGCTCGGGATCGGTCTTGGCCTTCTTGACCTTCTGCATGATCGTATCGGCATCATCGGTCAGGTTGATCCGGCTCATGTCAGAGGGATCGCTCTTGCTCATCTTGGCGCTGCCATCGCGCAGCGACATGATCCGCGCCGCTTCGGGCGGGATGATCGGATCGGGCAGGGTGAAGACCGGCGCGTCATCGCTTGCGAAATCGTTGTTGAACTTCTGGGCGATGTCGCGCGCGAGTTCCAGATGCTGCTTCTGGTCCTCACCCACCGGAACGTGGCTGGCCTGATATAGCAGCACGTCGGCAGCCTGCAGAACCGGATAGGTGAACAGCGCAACCGACTGGCCTTCGCGGTTCTTGCCGGCCTTGTCCTTCCACTGGGTCATCCGGTTCAGCCAGCCCATCCGCGCCGTGCCGGACAGCAGCCATTGCAATTCGGCGTGTTGGGAAACCTGCGCCTGGTTGAACAGGATCGACTTGTCGGGATTGATCCCGCAGGCGACCAGCGCGGCAGTCATTTCCAGGGTGTTCTCGCGCAGCTCGGCCGGATTGTGCGGCATCGAGATCGCGTGGAGATCGGCCAGGAAATAAAGGCTCTGTCCGCCGCCCGCGGCGACATCGTCCTGCATCTTCACCCAGTTGCGGATCGCCCCCAGGTAATTGCCGAGATGGAGATTGCCGGTGGGCTGGATGCCGGAAACAATACGCATTGCAGGTTACTCTACTTCAAGAATGTCATCGTCCGCCTTGGCGCGGACCGCACGGCGGCGCCTTAGCTGGGAGAGCACGGACTTGTCCACGGCGCCCAGCGCGAAAGCGGCGGCGAAGAAGGCAATCATGCCCACCGTGACGATCAGCCCGAGCGACCAGATCCGGTCATACCACGGCCCGGCATAGTGCGCGGTGAACTGCGGAACCAGCCACCACAGGGCCGCGCTCATCACTGCCGTGGCTAGCAGTTGGCGGGCGATCTTACCGGCAAGGGGCAAAGTGAAGTGGAACCAGCCGCGCCGGTGCAGGATGGCATAGAGCAACAGGCAGTTGAGTGTGGCCGATGCCGCGGTTGCGCTGGCCAGGCCGACAATCCCCCATTTGCGGACCACGACGATGTTGAGGAAGATGTTGAAAGCCAGCGATGCCAGCGCGGTCCACACCGGAGTGCGGGTATCCTCGCGCGCGAAGAAGCCGGGGTTCAGGATCTTGACCACGACATAGGCGGGAAGTCCGGCCACCAACGCCACAACGATATCGGCCATGATCGCGCCATCGGCGGGCGTGAATTTTCCGCCGACGAAAAAGGCGGTGCAGAACGCCGGGGCGCAGATCGCCAGCGCGGCGGCGGCGGGCAGGGTCAGCAAGGTGCCGATTTCAAAGGCGTTGGCCTGCAGGCGCTGTGCCTCGCGCGCGTCGCCGGTATGGATGTGGCGGCTGAGCATCGGCAGGATCGCTGTGCCGAGCGCGATTCCGACGATCCCCAGCGGCATCTGGTTCAGCCGGTCGGCATATTTCAGCAGCGTCAGCGAACCCTGTTCCAGACTGGTTGCGAAGAACGTGTCAACGAACTGGCTGATCTGGTAGATTCCGGCGCCAAAGGTAGCGGGCAGGATCAGCTTGCCGAGCTTCCTGACTTCCGGAGTCAGTTTCGGGGCCGATACCTTGAGCCGCAGGCCAGCCTTGCGGGTTTCCTACCACAGGTAGGCGAACTGGCCAAGGCCTGACAGAGCGACCGCCACGGCCAGGGCCAGGCCAACCACCCGATCATCCCCTGTGCTGCCGCGCAGGTGATTGCCGATCAGGATGCCGCTAATCAGAAACAGATTGAGCAGAACCGGGGCAAAGGCCGCCGGGCCGAACCGTGAGCGCGCATTGAGCACCCCCGCCAGCATCGCCATCAGGCTGATGAAGCCGAGGTAGGGAAAGGTCACCCGGCTGAGGAATACCGCCAGATCGAACTTTCCGGGCACTTTGGCGAATTCGCTGGCCAGCAGCCAGACGATCCCCGGCATGAAGACCATCGCCACCGCACTGAACGCCAGCAGGACCCAGACGAAGACCGAAAGCACATCGTTGGCGAACGCATTGGCCTTTTCTTCGCCGCCATCGCCGTGGAGCGCCTTGCTGTACATTGGCACGAAGGCGACGCTGAAGGCGCCTTCGGCAAACAGGCGGCGGAAAGTGTTGGGTAAGGTGAAGGCAAGCTGAAAGGCATCGGCGACCAGCCCCGCGCCAACCACGCGGGCCATCAGCATATCCCGCGCAAAGCCGAAGACCCGGCTGATCGCGGTCAGCCCGCCGATCGTCCCGACATTCTTGACGAGGCTCATCGGCGGGGTCCGTCAGCCCGCAACGATCAGGCTTCGCCGACCGGTGCGTCGCCTGCTTCTTCCTGACCGGCCTGGGCGGCAATCTGCTGCATATAGATGCCGTTGAAGTCGATCGGTTCAAGCAGCAGCGGCGGGAAGCCGGCATCGCGCACCGCGTCGGAAATCACCCGGCGGGCGAAGGGGAACAGCAACGTCGGGGCGCCGGCATAGGTAAAGCCGTGCTTGTTCTGCTCGTCCAGGTTGCGCATCCCGATCAGGCCGCAATAGGACAGCTCGACGATAAAGGCGGTTCCGGCCTGGGCCTTGGAATTGATGGAGATCTTCAGTTCGACCTCGCTCACTTCCTCGCTCAGTTCACGCGCGCCGATGTTGAACTGCACGTCGATCTGCGGCGGATCCTGCCAGTTGAAGGAATCCGGGGCATTGGGGTTCTCAACCGAAAGGTCCTTGACGTACTGCGAGATGATCCCGGCGGTCGGCAGGGTATCGGCGCCGTTGGGCTGGGGCGCGTCGAGGTTGAGGTCGGTAATGATATTGCCTTCGTCGGACATGATCGTATCGGCTTTCGCTCAATGTGAAAATTGCGTTGTGGCCGGGCGCCTAGCACTGCGGCGGCGCGGCGGCAACGGCTTTGGCAGGTTGTGACCAGCCTGCACCGATCGCGCGGAAAAAATGCACGAAATGCGTCGTCCACGCGTTGTTCATTTGTCATCACTACCTATTTGGAGTTAGGACTGTGCGGCGCATCTTGCCGTGCGAATGGGACTGTTATCTTGGAAAAGACCGTAGAGATCGTCATCATTGCCATGGTCGCGGCCTTTCTGGGGCTGCGGCTGTTCTCCGTGCTGGGCCGCCGGGCCGAGCATGAGGAGCATTCGCTGCCGCCCCGTTTCGAGCCCAAGGAACCCAAGGCTGATGCGCCGCGCGGTGCAGTTCCGGAATTGACCGGTAGCGGCGGCGCAGCGCGTCCGCTGGTGCCCGGCGTGACCCCGGCGATCGAACGCGGGATGCGTGAAATCGCTGCGGCTGATCGGCACTTCGATATGCTGGCCTTCATCGAAGGGGCCAAGGGCGCCTACCGCATGGCGCTCGAAGCGTTCTGGAAGGGTGACCGCGAAGCGCTCGCACCGCTGTGCGATGCCGATGTCCGCGAAGCCTTCGGTGCCGCGATCGATGCGCGCGAGGCGGCGGGCGAAACGCTCGATTACAAGCTCGTGCGGATCGAGGATGCAAACATCGTCGCTGCCGAATATCGTTCGGGCGTGGCCCGGATCACCGTGCGCTTCACGGCCGATATCGCCGCTGTGACCCGCAATGCCGAAGGGCAGGTGATCGCCGGATCGCTCAACGACGCGGTTGAGGCTTGCGATCTTTGGACCTTCTCGCGCTCGGTCAGCTCCGCCTCGCCGGACTGGCTGATCGACGAAACCGACGAAGGCTGATTTCCAGGTGCCGGGCGGGCCAGCGCGCTGGGTAACGGCGATCGGCCTGGCTCTGACCCTGCTCGGCTGCGGCCGGATCATTCCTGAAACGCGAATTCCGCCCCCGGCGGCAACGCCAGGTCCGCCGCCTCCTGCCAATGCGCTTTCGGCCGGCCTTGTTCCGGGGCCGGCGATCGTCTCGCTGGGCTTGGGCAAGGAAGACGCCAGCGGCGCACTCGCTTCGTTCCGCGCCAGCTGCCCGCGCCTGATCGCGCGCGACGACGTTTCGGGGCTGACCAAGGGCGCGGACTGGAAGCCGGCTTGCGACGCGGCCGCGAGATGGCCTGCGGCAGAAGCGCCGCGGTTCTTCGAAACCTGGTTCGAGACCGCCCGGGTTGCCGATGGCAAGGCCTTTGCCACCGGTTATTACGAACCGGAAATTTCGGGTGTGCGCACCCGCCAGCCCGGTTTCGACGTGCCGGTTTATGGCCTGCCATCCGATCTGGTGCGGGCCAACCCCGGCGATGCCCAGCCCAATGAAAAGGGCCAGATGCCGCTTGGCCGATATGACGATCAGGGCCAGTTCGTGCCCTATTTTGATCGCGCCGCGATCGAGGACGGGGCGCTGGTCGGACGCGGGCTTGAGATTGCCTGGGTCGCCGATCCGGTTGAGCTGTTCTTCCTTCAGGTCCAGGGATCAGGCCGCCTGATCGGCCCGGACGGAACCGTGGTGCGGATCGGCTATGCCGGGCAGAACGGCCATCCCTATACCGGGATCGGCGGGGTGATGCGCAGCCGCGGGCTGCTGGGCACCGGGCCGGGGCAGTATTCCGGCTCGATGCAAGGGATCATGCAGTACATCGCCGAAAATCCCGAGGCAGGGAAGGCGCTGATGCGTGAGAACAAGAGCTATGTCTTCTTCCGTGAGATCGGCCCTGACGGGCCGTACGGCTCACTCGGCGTGGCGGTGCGCGCGCGTGATAGTATTGCCGCCGATCCGGCTTTCGTGCCGCTGGGCGCGCCGGTCTGGCTCGCGCTTGACCGGGCAGAGGCCAGCGGCCTTTGGATCGCGCAGGATACCGGCGGCGCGATCAAGGGTGCCAACCGCTTCGATACCTTCTGGGGCGCGGGCGCCGAAGCCCGCCGGATAGCCGGGGGTATGACCGGACGCGGAGACGCCTTGCTGTTCCTGCCCAAGGGCACGCTTCAGAAAATCCAGCAGGGCCAGTGATGCGCCCGCCGCGCGGTCTGTCCCACGAAGAGGCGGAGCTGTGGAACCGCGTCGCTCGCACGGTGAAGCCGTTGCGTCCGCCTTCCAAAGCCGAGCCGATGGCGCCTGCGCCGGATCGCCCACCCGCTCCGCCGGTTCGCACCCAGCGCAATCCGGCGTCCGCGATCACCCCTGCCGTGCCGCCCAAGCGCGCCGAGCCGGTGCGCCCGCTGGACCGGCATGGGCTGGACGGATCGTGGGAACGGAAACTGGGGCGCAGCGGTGTCGATCCCGATTTCACGCTGGATCTGCACGGGCACAGCCTTGATGCGGCGCATTCGCGGCTTGAACACGGTCTGGCTCAGGCCGTGGCACTGGGCGCGCGGGTGATACTGGTGATCACCGGCAAGCCGCGCCCGGTTGAAGCCGCCGATCGCGGCGGGCAGCGCGGCGCGATCCGGGCCAAGCTGATCGACTGGCTGGCCCACGGCACTCATGCTCACCGTATTGCCGCCGTGCGCGGCGCCCACCGCAGGCATGGAGGGCCGGGCGCGGTTTATGTGATCCTCAAAAAAATGCGCTGACCTCCTTTGGGGGAGGCCAGCGCCGGAAGGTGTGTTGCCGGCCCGCCTTGCGGCGGACCTGACAGGGAGGATTCTTAGAAGCGAACGCCTACAGTGACCTGCCAGGTGCGGGGATCGCCATAGTACACGGTCTGAATGTTGCCGACCGAACTGAACTCTTGCCCATCGGTCTTGTAGACGACGTTCCCGACGTTCTTGACCGTGCCGCGCAGGTAGAACTTGTCGAAATCGATCTGGGCATAGATGTTGCCCAGAGTGTAACCGTCCTCGAACAGCCCGCACGATTGTCGACCGAGAGCCAGTGCTTGTCGACCACACGGATATCACCGCCGATGACCAGGCTGGCCGTATCGCCCAGCGGCAGCCGCTGCTCGGCACCAGCGCGGAAGGTGATCGGCGGCGCGAAAGCCGGCTGACACACGATCGCGGTGCCGGTCGGGTTGCACGAAAACGCCGGTGCACGACGGCCGTCGTTGAACTCGAGGTACTTGGCATCCAGATAGCCCAACGAGGCATTCAGCGTCATGCCCTTCCAGGGCTTGACCATCGCTTCGAATTCAATGCCCTGAATGCGGAGTTTACCGGCGTTGAGAACCGGGAAGCTGCCACCAGTCAGGCCGGTATTACCGCCGCCAACGCGGGCCTGGAAATCCTTGTAGTCGCTGCGGAAAACGTTTGCAGCGAAGGCGATCTTGCCATCGGCGAACGTTCCCTTCGCACCGAATTCATAGGTCCAGACGCTTTCAGGGCGGAAAGTGGTGACGAGGACATTGCTGCCGTTCACTGACTGCGTCAGGTCCGCCAGCGAGTTGGCGCGGCCATTAAATCCACCGGATTTGAAACCGCGGCTTGCGGAAGCGTAGAACATGACGTTCTCGCTCGGCTTGTAGCTGAGCGACGCCATGGGGGTCCAGGCATCGAAGCTCACGGTGTTGATCGCGTTGTTGGGCGCGGGCAGGCTGTTGGGGAAGGTAAAGGTCGAAACCAGCAGCGGTGTAGTCCCAAGGCTGGTGGTTGCCGTGGTGGTGCGGTAATACTGCTTGGTTTCGTGGGTGTAGCGCAGCCCTGCAGTGACCGAAAGCTGGTCCGACA
>Ga0116180_1000941_pt1 | contig 25648 bp, 28 predicted proteins | sample AD_UKC073_MetaG_FD_89804 | JGI IMG/M metagenome (GOLD analysis project Ga0116180, IMG submission 89804) | Active sludge microbial communities of municipal wastewater-treating anaerobic digesters from USA - AD_UKC073_MetaG | ecosystem: Engineered > Bioreactor > Anaerobic > Digestate | place: USA...
AAACCAAGCACGCCGTGGCCGAGGGCTCCACGCATCCACGAGTACCCGAAACCAAGCACGCCGTGGCCGAGGGCTCCACGCATCCACGAGTACCCGAAACCAAGCACGCCGTGGCCGAGGGCTTGGTTTCGGGTACTTTACGACATGAGCAGACGGAAACTAAGCACGCTGGACTTGTGGCCGAGGTGGTACAACTACGGCTCCCATGGGGTACGGATGAATCGTGATGGGAAGGTCGGATACCTCTCAGCTTCGCAGGAAGGCGATGACCTCAAGATCGAGTTGGTCATTGTCGGCGCTGGAGGAGCACGAAACGCCCGCCGTTTCTACTACGATACGGCAGGTAAGGAAATGCTGAGGTTCTGAGTGGGTTTCCAGTTCAAGTCTGCCGCAGTGATCCCCGGTGCCTCACTGCCACTCATTGGTGGTCGGCACTATCCTCCCCTTGACGAGGGAACTGAAGTCAACGATCTGAGCCTCTGTACAATCTCGGCTAGATCTTTCTTGAAGGATCCGACGGATCCGTCCTGGAACTTCTCCAGAGAGCGGCTGTACGACGATCCGTACCCTCCGCTAGCCTGGAGAATCCAAAAACCTGGATTGGCGCAATACCCGGGCATCAACCCTATTCTACCGATAACCATTCTCAGCGGAACTGTCGTGTGGCAACTCGCAGCGCCGGACTTCCCTAACCAGATTTATCCCTGGGAGGAAGGGATAGAGATAGTCCAGGACGATACGACCAATATAGTTGCAGGACTCTCGCCCTATTACATTACCGCCAATTGGAGTGCGGATGCCGAAGAAGAACTCTCACTGGTCTGGAACGAAAGCGTGGCTATGGCAAGCCTCCCACTCCGCCAACCCGGTGCGATCTGTAGTGCCGTTTACGTGAGTGCCAAGAAAGATGGCGAGGAACCTTTCCCGGACTCTGGCCCACTGATCCTTGGCGTTGAAGGCGGAGAGGTGTTGGCAGAAACTCCACGCGTTGACGCACAGCTCATGAGAGGAGAAGAAGCAACCGTAGAGTTGCACGACGGAGAGTATCAAAACTGGAGTGTCTGGGTCCAGTACTTTGGGCCGCCGCCGAACGAAAAGCTGTACACCTGCTACGCACCGAATCACCTAGGGTTTAGCTCGCCCCAATACTGGGCATTTGAAGGCTACCACCCGCCACTGTGGGGGTGGCCTTTTGTTGTCTACCAAGACACGCAGTACTTTCCAGTACAGGCTAACCTCTATACGGTGTACTTCGGCAGGGCGACCATCAAATATGGCACCGTAACATATGGATGGCAAACCTACCAGATGGCCCTCGTCAAAGGAGATGTACTCAAGCTTTCCGAAACGGCGCAGAATGTCCAGTGGCACTCCCTGGTGTATACTCGTCCTGTCCTGAATGTCGTTCGCTCTCCTTTTGGCTCTACGTTCGTTTCGACCAGAAACCGCTTCTACCGGTCGAACGGCGTTGGCCACGACTACGAAACATTCGCTCCTCCGTTCTGGGATCAACAACACACCTTATACCGCCAACCAAATGGTTTGCTGGTTGCTGTTGCTGCCAACGGCAATCGGGCGGCAAGTGAAGACGAGGGGGAGACGTGGCACACCCTAGCTGGATAGTCAGCCTGCGTTCATGGAGCGGAGCTACGTACCTGTTCACCGTCGAGGGGATGACGGTCAAAGTGCGAGATCAACTCTACCGGAAGGACCCATGGACCGCATTCGAGTTGCCAGCAACTGCCTTTACGGCAGTCGCCGTTACCGAAATGGAGAACGGTATCCTGAAGGCGATTTACTTAATGAGTGACGGAACACTCGCGGAAAAGTACTCCGAAGATGACGGGGAAACGTGGCGATGAGCATAATCCAGACCGTGCGGCCTTACTTCACCTGCCAGTACGTGCCAACACCGATGTGGCAAAAGGTCTACGACGGCCAGCTGCGCAGCTACGACTGGCGTGGGATGGCAGATGACGATGCGGAACGCAAGCACGCGACCGACCGTCTCGGCGAAGCTTGGGATCTTGACAACGTAGAGTACTATGCTCCGCTCGGCGCGCTCGTTCTGAAGATGGCCCATACGAAGCGTTCTGTCGAGCCGTCACACTACAAGAAACTCTTGGCGGAAAGTGTCACATCCGACAAGTGGCGCTTGGAACGGCCAGTCCGAGGCTCCAGCGCGGACTACCTGAAGTACTACGACACGAGGCCCGACAAGCGCGGTGAGGTGCTATTCGATGGTCTCGGGATAGACCTCGACCCCGGGATCGTGATCTACATCGCGAGGGCCGTGCCGTCAACGACCGTGGTTGCGAAAACAGGACCTGGCACCTACAACATCATCGACATGGATGAAGGAGCTCTCCAGCCCTATATCTGGATCGGCCTCCCCGAGATTGTAACCTGGCGCTACGAGAAAGACGAGAACGGAGACACCATCGCGATCCCGGAATCCGCGATCCGGTATGCCTACGCTATCCCGACTGTTCGCCCGGACAAGAAGGACGACCACCGCGGCATAGCCTTGGTTCGACAGACACTAACAGCCAACCAAGAGTACCCGGGCGAGCCGGAGGAAGGGTTCATAATCGATCCGTGGTGTGTTTCCGATTCCAGAGTTCTGCGGACATACGGCGACAACGCAGTTGGTAAGGTGCTCAAGTACCTGGATACGCAAGGAACGGTCGTCTTTGATCCAGTCATTATCCGCTTCCTGGGTGGGAAGTTGATGTTCACGAGCGGCTCGACTGACGCCGACTTTGTTTGGGAGGATGACACGCTTCGTGAGCTGTGGGCCAACAACAACACAATCGCCAGCCACGGAGCGACGAGCTGTCTGCGCATCAGCATCCAGGCCCACCAGGCGATGGTGCTCCCGTGCCAGGGCACCGTCATGCGGAACGGGGAGGGGTTTACCGGTACGGTTACGAAACGGACACCCCCAGCGATACCGAATGAATGCTCTCTAGTAAAGCCGGACGGCGGCATCAATCTAACCGTATCGGCAATCGGAACCCAGGGAGAAAGACGCGACGGCGCGACGCTAACGCCAATCGTCTCCTTCGACGACGAGGAACACCCGACCAGGATTGTCTCACTCGGGGTAACCCTCGAAGCGAAGAACCCAGCCCGCACGCCGATCCTCTACGTGGTGCGGACACAGTACGACCCGATCTTCTCAACGTCCAGCCCGCTTCCAGTCAATTTGAACGTCCGCCGTATCTCTATCAGTCGCAGTGAAAGCCTCGAAGGGCACGTGCGCGGATCGAGTTGTTCGGTTGTGCTGGACGCTTTCGACCAGACGGTGCCGATCTTCCGCGGAAACGAGGAGTTCGCCATCCAGGCCGGCTTGTGCCGGTACGTAGACGGCCTGCGCGAGACAACGGATCCTTACGCGATCTTCGGCGGTAGGCTCTTTACACCGACTTACGAGGAAGCCGGCAAGATCATCGAGAGCGCGGAGCTTCAGCTTTACGATTACGGCTTCGTTCTCATGAACAAGAAGTTCTGTCGCGACGAGATCGGCAGCGTGGCCGAGATGAGTTGGCTGGAGGCCGCCGCGCACTCCTTCAACGCCTTTGGCGTTAGCAACAACCGCCTCTTCGTAAACGGCCACAATATCGCAACCCCAGAAGCTCTATTCTACGACGTAGAGCTTCCAGAGATTAGCGAAACACAAACGGATCGTTCGTTGGAGGCAAGCTATGATGCACCGGCAGCCCAATGGCTTGACTTTTTAGTAGCTCTCAACCCTGGCTGGACGTGGCGGATTGAGCCTGATCTGGTTCACGGGTGGATCGTTAACATTGTGCCGATGCCGGAGTACTGGGGAGGCGCAGTTATCCACGTTATGCGCGAAAACCCCGACGATCCGAATGAACGAATCTATCGGGTCGAGCACCCGTTGACGCTAGAAGAGTACGTAAACTACGTCGAGGTGTTGAACACAAGCGGAGTGGCAGTAAGCAACGCAGATAAGGAGTCCGAACTAGAGCACGATGAGAACATCTCGGCGTACTGGCACGACGTTGACAGCGTTAACGACCCGAACTACCGCTACTACATCGGGGAGAGGTGGTACAGCCAGGTTAAGGAGCGGGAGGGGTTCTCGCCGGAGGCGCACGCTTACGTTGAGGGTGTTCGTTCACGCCATAAGCGTGATATTGTTGTATGGGAGACAAAAGGCCAGAACTTGTTTGCGGGTGAGATCGTGGAATCGAGGATTGGTAATTTGGACTGGCTTCCGACCGGAACCTTGCTCAAGATTAGGAACGAAGAACGAGAATTGGAAGCAACCGGTGACGAGGTAAAGCACACGGTCAGATACCAGTGCCAAGTGCTGAAGTGGGGTGACGGCACCGTGCCTCCGGAGTAGAGAGGAGTAGAGATGCGATTTGCTTCTTACGAAGAAGATATGGCCGTAACGCGCCGGATCCGAACGATCCAGCGCGTTGCCGGGAAACCAGTTACGCTGCGGAAGCGGCTTATGGATCAGATTCCGCACCGAGTCCATATTAACTCGGGGAACCTGTCGAATGCTTACGGAAAGTTCCTGCTGGACCTCTCCAGCCTTGATGGTGACGACGTGTTGGGATAGCCCATGGCGGCAAAAAAGACATTCAGTCATACATTCGTTACTGGCGCGAGGCTTTTAGCCTCACAGCTCAATACGCTGCAGGAAGAAGTCAGCGCGGAGTTCGAGGCGCGCAGCGACGAGCTGAGCCGTGACGGTGTCGTCTCGTCTTCATCGCTTGCGCCTACCATTACCGGCACGAGCGTGACGCTGAGTGCCGGGAACGCTTACGTCTTCGGGAAACACTACGAGAACCTGCCCCCGGTCGAGTTCAACGGTCGGCCTGCGGGCACATACTACGGCTACATCGATGACGCGTCGGAGTCCGTCCAGGCATCCACAAGCAAGCCCAGCACGACCAGTGCGCTGCTCCTCTTCTCGGTTTTCTGGAACGGTACGACTCTCTCAGACCTGGTGGACCTGCGACTCGGAGTTCTGAAGCAGCGAGTTTCCGTTGTCTCGAAGTCTTCCGCCTACGAAATCACCGGAGTAGATGATCTGATTGCCGCGGACGCTACTGGGGGCGAGGTTGAACTGCTGCTCCCGCCGGCGGGTGACTTCCGGGGGGCATACTTTACCGTTATCAAGACCGATGGCAGCGAGAACCCCGTTACAGTTTTAGCGCGAGACGAGGAGACGATCAACGGCGCAGAGAGCGTTACCGTCCGTGACCAGCACGGGATGCTGATTGTGTTCTCCGACAGTACTCAGTGGATCGCGGTCGTGGTAGGACCTCAGTGGCAATCGAAGGTGACCGGAGAGGATCCGATTGCCGGTTACCTTTCAGAGAAGCTGGTGCCCGGTGACAACATCACCATGGCAGTGACTACCGATTCCGAAACCGGCGAGGAAACGTTAGAGGTTGCCTCAACAGCACCGCCCGGGCTCATCTTGACAGAGCAGGTTTCCGGAAGCATCCCGCTTGACCTGATTGTTGGCGATGGACCGGTCGAAGTAGTCTTTAACCACGCGGACCAGGCGATCTTCGAGAAGATCGTACAGAGCCAGGCTGGGTTTCGGGATGAAAACGGCAATGAGATTCCAGGCGTGCGCGTCAGGAAACTGATCCGCACCCAGAGTGGCGAGCTATCGAGTGGGGAGCAGCTTTGCCTGGAAGTGGAAGCACCGGGTGACGAGGAGGATGGAGGGGGGATCTTCGTGATGACGTTGCGTCGCGGATACCTCTTCGGACAGATTGGAGTCTGACGATGCCTGACGTTTACCGAATCCTGGGCCAAGTCGCTCCCGAAGCGGAGACGACGACAAACCTTTACGTTGTTCCGGCGAATGTGCAGGTTCCAGCGTGCCGGGTATGGATCTGTAACCGCGACACGGCAACCACATTCCGCCTCTCCCTGGCGCCCGCTGGAGTAGAGGATGCAAACGAACAGTTCATCGCTTACGATATGCCGATAGATGCAAACGAATCCATGGACTTTGGACCGTTCTGCCTCCTTTCCGCGGATGTGATTCGGGTCTGGTCTAAAAGTGGTGGAGTGAGCTTCACCGTGACGGGGCTGGAGGCGAGTTGATGATGACGTTGCGCGGGATCGCCGCGACGTACAGGACGTATTACGCCACAAATATCCGCACCCCAGCCCTACCGGCCACCCCGCATGATGGCGATACGTTGCTGGTTGCCGTCATAGCCGATGAGGACATGGCGACCATTAGCGGACCAGAAGGGTGGGTGCTTGTTGAAACGTCGCCACAAGGAAAGCCCTATTCCAGTAAAGTGAAGGGCCGCGTCCATGTCTTCGCGAAGTTGGCGGAAGACGAAGAGTCGGCGGATCCTAACGGATACCTCTTCACCAGCGATATTGCGTGTGGACTCAATCTCGTTTTCGCGGATTACGAGGGGAGTTCCGAGGTTCACGCTTACAACTCAAATGCGCTTTCATATATCTCTTATGCAGACCGCCCACTCCCAGACATCACCACCACTGAGGGGGGGGCGACAGTTGTTTACTTTATCGGAACGTGTTCCTATACACTCCAGACTACTGATGATGTATCAGTTCAGTCTGTTACCGCTGGAACATTGCGACTGTCTGAAGCGGGGTGGTTCCTCAATCATGCCGTGTCGGATCTGAGCGCGCTCGATCCCGGAATAATCTCCAACGTAATGTACTCACTCAAGTCAAAAAAGAACGCCTACGGGGTGGCGGTAGCGATCGCGTTGGTCCCAGTAGAAACTCCAACCTCGGTGCGCGTCTCCCCCCACCTGGCGGTTGTCGTCCAGGGCGGAACGAAGCAGTTCACAGCGACCGTGTTTGGCGCTGAGAATGAAGACGTTATCTGGAGTGTAGTCGAAGCAGGTGGAGGTGAGATCGACGCGAACGGCCTTTACACCGCGCCGGACACTATTGGAACCTACACCATTCGCGCCACCAGCGTTGAGGATCCGGAGTCGTACGGTGAGGCGACGGTACGCGTTGTGGCAAGCGGGAGTGGAACCGTAGTTGTCCTGCACGGAACCCTCTGGTACAGGGAAGAAGGGGCCTGATGCGGATTACGGTACGTGATGTCCGCTCCGGATTCGAGGTACGGTCTGGAGGGGCACGACAGCTCGTCCAGATCCATGGCCGCGAACAGCGAATGCTGTACGGGCTGAAGTCGGTAGAAAAGCTTCTTGCCAATGGCGGTAAGCCGCTCCTGATGCTGTCCGGTTGCGGGTGGAACTGTTCCGGTTCCGGCCAACGGCCTGTCGGACTCATGCGCGAGCTTGCGCTCCTTGGCTACGCGGCAATCTACCACAGCACTCTGGAGCGAGAAACTCGCCTTGTAGACAACGTGCTCGTCATTGATCGGGTCGGACTCGACGCGGCGATGCCGGTCTTGCTGAAGGAGCGTGGGTCTGTAATATCAACCCTGCCTACCTGGATGCCGCTCGTCAGGAGTTTTATCTCTGCGGGGTGGCGGTTCGTCTACGACCTGGTCGACGACTGGGATGAGTTCGTGGCGGCGGGTGACCTGAACAAGAGCGCGCTTCAGAACGAACGCGAGATGATTACAAGCGCCGATGTTGTGACCTGTTCCGCCCCTAGGTTAGTCTGCCGGGCCTCTGCGTTGGGGGCGAAGGAACCCAGATTGATCCTGAATGGAGGTCCGGCTGGGCCGCTTCCGGTGCCGGAAGATCCACCTGCCGACATGCTGACGGAGGGCGTGCGGGCGGTTTACTCCGGCTATCTCTTCGGTTCGTGGCTTGACTGGAACATCCTGAACCATCTGAGAGATACTCCCGGGATCAGCACAACAATAGTGGGCAAATACGAGAACGTGCAGCAGGCGCCGTCGCTGCGGTTCGTCAACGAGAAGCCGTACGCCGAGGCGATGCGGTACGTGGCCTGCGGACACGTCGGGATCATCCCGTTCCGTGGGAAGCTGTGTTACAGCGTCGATCCGATCAAAGCCTACGACTATTGGGCGGGCGGGTTGTGGTGTGTCTCGACTCCGGACGTAGAGCCGCTTGCCGGAAGGCCCTATGTCATCCTGGCGCGACGAGAGGAGTTTCCGGAAGCCGTGTTAGCCGCAGCGGAAAAGAAGGACCGACCGACCGCAAAGTTTATCGCGGCAAACTCATGGAAAGCGCGCGCGAAGAAACTAGCGAAAGAGCTATGCTGAAGGTAAAGCGCAAAGTGAAGCCGATTCGGGTTCCAGTCATTCGGGCACTGGAACTCCCGGAACGGGCTGTAGCCGCTGAAGATTGTCGGGTGCGTTGCACCTGGGAAGTTCCAGCGAGTTGCAACATGCAGCCGGAATGTCCATACTGCAGCAATGCGTGGCAACGCTCACGTATGCCGACGCTGCCTGTGGATTTCGACCGACACCTAGCCGGCCTCCAACGCCTCGGTGAGGAATATGGTCCGTTACACCTCTCCGTTTGCTTCGGGGAGCCGACCAGCAACCCAGCCGTCGTAGCGGCTATCGGTATCCTGGGCCAGCGGCACAAGATAGATGTGAGCACAAACCTCCTGTTCGACTTGAACGATATTGCTTGCTGGCCCCGTAACGGCAATATCCGCCTGGCAACCTCCTGGCACCCGCACCGGTGGAAGCTGTCTGAGTTCATTCAGAAGAGGGGATTGGTTGAGGACTCTGGGATTGGCTGCGGTGTGTGCGGGATTGTGGCGTGGCCTCCATACCTGGATCGCTTAGCCACCTGGTGCAGTGAACTCCGGTCTGCCGGAATCCAGCCGGACGTGCATCCCTTCTACGGAAGCTGGAATGGACGCAACTATCCGGATTCGTACACTGAGGCAGAACGCGAGTTGGTGTTTGGTGAAGTTGAGGCTACTTACGGTGTGTGCCTTACTGGAGAATCGACGCGCGGGAGGTTGTGTAGGGCTGGAGAGCGGTATCTGTTCATCTCATTTCACGGCAATGTTTTGCGGTGCTACACCGCCTTTTCTGAGACACTCGGGAGTCTGGATAGCGGGGTAAGGTTACTGGAAGGACCAACCCCCTGTCACGCGGAGCAATGCCCATGCTCGGACCTGTGGAGAATGCTTGCCTGAGTCGTTTCGACAAGGATCAGATTGAGTACTGCTCAGACCTGATCGTTCTTGGCAGTACCTCTGGATCCTGTGCCGCATGTAGTTCCGAGACGAGGCACAGCAGCACAAAACTTGGAGTCTTTGTGTGTTCCGAGGGGTGTTTGGCGCGTTTGTGGCTGGACCAGTGGCACGAGCCGGATGGAGTTGACCGGCGAGCATTTGCCCCTGGCTAGGCAGTATGTACTGCTCCCGAGGCGCTGCTCTGTCAAATATGGAAAGGAGTGGGCGCTTCATCCCTTCAGAGGTGGGATGAAGCGCCTAGCTTGCTATGAGCGTTCATGCAACAAGACCAGACAATAGGCTAGTAAGCATCAGTGCCGCCTGCTTGCAAACTGGCAAGCAGTCCCTTGCGACCATTGCTTGCACAAGCGCCAATACAGACTACAACACAGCGATTCCAGCAACCGCTCGTTACGTTGCAATCACTCCAGACAATCCAGTAACCGTTTCCGTTGGGCAGGCAACAAGTTCAACGGTAGGAGTCTATCTTCCTGGCAACGTCCACGTTGTCTATCCAATCAGGACCGAAGCTGGAGATGGACTGTTCCACGTCCAGTCTCCAGTTGCAGGGGCTGTAGTGAAAGTAAGTTTCCTGGAGGACTGATGCTCAGGTTAGCCGCACTTTCTCAGTACCCTGTCGTTACTCGTTCCATCCCCGGCGTGGGGAAGTTCCTCTTCCGCGACGAGTTTGTTACCCCCCTTGCCGCCGGGCAGGTACACGGCACGCTCTGCGAGCCCGGACCGGGCCGCCTGATCGTGGTGGACACAGGGGGCGCCCTGGCCATCAGCGGCGGCGCGCTGCAGGTGGGCAGGGGGTCTGCCGGCGATCCTGGCGTCAGCTTTGGCGCTCTGCGCCGGCGCGCCGGACAGGTCCTGGCGCTGGCACTCAACGCGAGCGACCTGACCTCATTGTCAGCCGGGTATGCCGAGGAGTTGGCGGTCGGGCTCGGCATCGACGTGGCCGGCGGCGACTTGCGTCCGGTGTGCAACGGCGCGGTTGGCCCGACCGTGGCCACCCTTAGCGTCGACACGGACTACGTAGTCTATCTGCTGCCGCGCACCCTCGGGTCGTTCCTGTTCCTGCAAGGCGCCGGCCACCCGGAGTTGCTGTGGGTGGACGACACCGATGAGACGACGATCCGCCTGGCGCGCATCCTGGGTAACCGGGCGGTGTTCGCCTGCGACTGGATCCGGGTGCCCCAGGCGCTCTGGTTGCCGGCGCCGCTGCTGTATGACCGCTTCCAGCGGGCCGATGGTGGCCTCGGCAGCTCGGATGGGTATGCCGGCGACCACGGCCTCGGGGCGGTAGCAAGCGCGCCGTGGGATCGGAAAGCGGGGTGGACGGTGGCGTCCAGCCGGGCCCAGAACACACCGCCGGAAAGCGGGCAGCTCCTGACCGACGGCGGTCTGGAGGAATGGACCACCGCGACCAATCTGACGAGCTGGAACGAAATCATTAGCGGCGGCAACAGCGTCAACCAAGAGGCGTCCGTGGTGCGGTCCGGCACCTACGCCTGCCGCATAGACGTCGTGGATCCCGCCAGAGCCGCCCACATTCGGCAGACCCTCACGATCCCTGCAGGGACCTGGACGCGGCTCCGCGCCTACGTTCGGGCGTCGTCGGAGGTCGGCAGGGTCTTGATCACCATCAACAACGTGCCCGCGAACCAGAATATCATCCCCAGCACGACCGAGTGGACACTCTTGGACGCGGTGATTCCTGCCCTGGTCGACAATCCCTGGCTGTCGTTCGGCAGGCGGGGTGGCTCCGGCGTCTGTAGCCTCTACCTGGACGATCTCCAGGTCGACACGTTCGCGACCCCGGACCTGTTCGCCACGCAGGACGTGGGCACGGCCGACGTGCTCGTGGGAGTGCGCCTTGACGCAAATCCGGGCGATCACGCGGTTGGGGCGGCCCTCTGTCTCGATGACCCTGACGACCCGCAGAACTACCTGGTGGTATTCCGATATCTGGCCGATAGATGGCGCCTGATCAAGTGCGTCGCGGGCGTGCCTACCGTGGTAGCCACGTCCGGCCACACCACGTTCGCCGCGGGCGCCTGGCTTTGGGTCGCGAAAGGGGGCGATCAGGTCACTGTCTGGTACAACGGGAAGCTCGTCATCCCCCCGCAAACAGTCAGTGACGCGGAGATCGTGGACAATACCCGGCACGGCATGTTCGCCGCCTCGGACGTGCCGGGGCTATTCGGGGGTTGCGAAATCTGGGCCCGGGGCACGGACGGCGAGTACCAGATCCTGGAGACCCTGACTGCCCCGGTGCCGGAGGAGAACCTGGTTCTGAACCCGTCGTTCGAGGCGGGGGCAGAGGATACGTTCACAAGCTGGAGTAAATCAGGTGTGGGTGAGGGATATCCAGGAAACCTGATCGAGCAGGATCTCACCGACTACTCAGACGGCCAGCGAGCGGCGAAGATCACCAGGGGGGCGACAACATTACCAGCCTTATACCAGTATGTTCCCGTCACTGTGGGCGCCAGTTATGAGGTTTCGTTCTGGGGGCACTCTTCTGCCGTAGGCGGGATTGGTTTCAGGGTTGCTGGATGCATTGGTGGCACAGAGGCGACAAATCTTGTCCCGAGAACAACCTTTGGGCTTGGGGATAGCGTGTGGCGACGCTACGCATGCACGTTTACTGTGCCGCCAAACTACACGCATGCGAAGATCATTATTTATAGTGCCATCAACCCAGGGATCGCCTGGATTGACAACGTGCGACTGCGGCGCATTGCGTGACCACTACATCTCAGTGCGAACGACAATCACCACCTTTGCCAAGGATGGTGACATCCGCGCGGAGGATCGGCTCCATCGCCGGGTTTGAAACTTTGCGCTAACCGACCGCAAGGTCACGCTCCAGATCTTCCCGCGCGCGCATTATAGCATTATGCCGGGCGGAAGACAAGCCTTACGGCTTGAGGCATTAAGCGGGTTCCGCTCTAGCCCGTAACCCCAATAATCTTTACGGGGAGCACGCATGGATTGGTCACCGATCATTGTTTCATGTGTCAGCGGCCTTACCGGGATTTTAGGAATCCTGATTGGCAGTCGCCTCAAGAGCAAGGCCACGCGAGAACTCGCGGCGTTGAGGTCTGACGACGAGGCGAGGAAAATCTATTACTATGAGTTGAGCAAACGCGTCGATACGGACACGCAGCGAATCGACGCACTAGAGCAAAGACTCGCGGAAAAGATTGACGAGAACATTCGTCTCCAGCGCGAGTTGATCGAGGCCACGAGGGAGAAGGTTGCGTTGCAGGATCGTGTCTCGGAACTTGAGGCGCAAGTCGCAGAGCTCAAAACGACACTGGCAAAGTTCTCGTGTTCAAAAACAGCGTGCAGCCGCCGGCTGAGGCTGGGAGACACGAAAGATTCGGAGGAACTACAATGACTGTTCTGAAGAAGAAGGGCTGGAAGACCTATGCCGCGGCATTCGGACTGGTAGTGCTCGCAATCGTGGATTTTGCAAATGGCAATGCGGGAGATGGCATCGAGAAACTGACTGCCGCGTTTGGTCTGTTCGGCCTACGGCACGCTATCGGGGCGAGTTGATGAATCCAATCATCGTCCTAGACCCAGGCCACGGCGGAACTCAAACTGGCGCTGTTGCGAATGGAATGCGTGAGAAGGATCTGAACCTGGACATCGCGCAGCGCACACGGTTTGCCCTGCAGGCATTCTATGGATACAAAGCGGTCATGACTCGCGAAGACGACAGAACGCTCAGCCTGACCGAGCGTTACCGAATGGCGAATGGCCGTAACGCGAGCCTCTTCGTGAGCATCCACTGCAACGCGTTTGACGGAAAGACGCGGGGATACGAAACATTCGTACGTAGAAACCCGGACGCCCGACGACTTTTGGTTGGGAAGACTCTTCACGCACGCATGGCGCGATTTTACGCGAAGGACTTTTGTAAGGCTCCGGATCGAGGACTGAAAACACAGGACTTCACCGTGCTTCGCTACACTGCGATGCCGGCAGTCCTAGTAGAGAACCTATTCATGGATCACAAGGTCGAGGCGTCTTTGTTGAAGAAGGAGAGTTTTAGGATTGAGATCGCGAAGGCGCTAGCTGTGGGGATCCGTGAGGCGATAGGGGTTCTTTGAGGGGAGGAGGGCCGAGCAGTCGGCCCTCCAGCATAACGTAAGCAACAAACGACAGAATCTCAATCTCTTTCATTTTTTCTTGCCATGTCCCACGTGCCACCCGCCGCAAAGCTTACAGAAGTAGACGTTGATGTCTTCTTCCTCTTCGCGAAGCATCTTCATCCGCACCTTGTTAGCGTAGTCGAATGAAGTGTAGATCCGCTTTCCGCGGATCGGACAACGCGGCATCGCTTTCACCTGGCGGGTACTCATCGAAATATCCTCGCAAAGCGGGAGCCCCTCCAGTTGAGGGGCTCCCGCGCGTCCTATCAGTCGAGAATTGGACCCTGGGGGTGAGGCATCACCCTATCGATCTTGCTGCTGATCTGTCCGTTGTACTCGTCATCGACGAGATGGATGATGCAACGCCTCCCTACGGCTTGTTCTCTCGAGAATCGACCCTTCTGGCCCGGCTGGCCCAGGCCGAGTGCGGAAACAACCATCCTGAGGGTCCACTTGGTGTTTGGAGCGAGCTTCGTGACCAACGGCCTCGGGGTAAAGCCGTCAGCCCGTTTGTCAATCACGAAGAACGTCCAGTCGTACTTAGGGCAACCGTCCGTTTTGGTGTACCCCTTTTCGACACACGCCAACACTGCTTCGTAGTCTCCGGGAGGAATACGACCGCCAGTGTCGCCGGTAAAGTCGAACTCGATTACATCATCATCGACGTTGTAATCCTCTGGATCGTAAGCTGGCAACTCAAACCGCCTTTCTTCTCTCAGCCTCAGCTGTTTCACTCTCGATGTAGAGGTCGAACAGCTTTTGAATGCCGATGTTACTCATCACGGTATCCAGTCGTTGACCAAAGACTAATCCCCTGGTCTTAGCCTTCACGAGATTGTGCTCACGAGTAACCATCTTGTACTCTAGACCATCCTCACCCTCTTTCGTGTAGAGATACCACACAGCATCCATGTACTGTGTCAGGTATTGGCGTGCCGCAAAGGTCAACGCCGGCACTATACCGATGACTTTACCGTCCTCACCCCCTTCTCTCTCCTCGCGTGCCAGCGCGGTTACGATGAAGTTTACTGGAAGGTCGCGGAAGAAACGCAGGATGCGCCCGATCTGCAGAGCGCTCGTGTTATAGTACTGCTTCTGGATCTCGTCCGGGTTCCCACGCGCTCGTGATGAGGCGATAGTTTCCAGGTTGATCCGTTGAAGCTCCGTGATACTGTCGAGGACAACAGTGCGGAAGCGCTGTACCTCGTCACTCTTTGACTGGAAGGCGCGTTGAACGTCTTCCAGTTGCTCCATCGAGCGAATATCCACTACGGAGATGTCTCCGCGGCCGGCAAGGGTCATCATGCCGCCCTCCACATTTAGCACCAGGACATCTCGCATTTCCGGGTGATCCTGGGCCTGGGCGGCGAAGTGGGTCTTTCCTGACCCCTGGTTTCCGTAGACCAACACGTTCATTCCATACTGAACGATCCGTGCTGGTGTAGCTGTGTAGATTAACATCAGTTAGGACCTTCTCTCAAGATAGTGAGTCTTTCGTACGAAGTCAGCATCCCCACCGAACAGTTCGGCTTCACAAAGCCGACGATAGTCGCATCGGGCACAGTTGAATGAGGAGCGCGACCGGACGATGCGCTTACGCTTGTCGCAAATGTCCTTCACTGCAGGAAGGAAAATCATGTTCCAGATTGCCTCAATCTCCGCACTTGAACGGATTGTCTTTGAAAGTCTAAACCATTCGACACCCTCCAGTTTCGGAATCATCTCGTCTTTGTAGTCATCCGGATCCAGTCCTGAGTTGAGCAACTCCGTCTTGTAAGTCTCCCAGTCACTGCGAATCTGCGCGCGCGACATGGTACCGTTCTTGTTGAGCTTCGGCCGCTCCGGCAGGGATGGAAGGATCTGCAGCACCGCCGTGCCGCGAATATCCAAGCCTAGCTGCTTCGCGGCGTGCTGGTAGATCGGGAGCTGCAGCAAATCGGCGCCGTCCTCCACGGTGAATGTCCTGTGAGTCTTGTGCTCGAAGATCCACAGCGAGTCGTCCGTGTTGTCCGTAGCAATCCAGTCGATGACACCCTTGAAGCCGAGTGTTCCCTTAAGTTTTGTCACGAACTCATACTCGACAGCCGGCTTGCCGTTGACGTAGCACGGCCCCCAACGGCCACAGGAACTCCCAAGGGCAAGCCAGTCGGCAGCGCGCGCAGCCACTTTGCGGGCTACCTCATCGATCTCTACAAGGTACTCCTCCATTTCGCTAAAGAACAGATCGTCGTAACGATCCTTATTGGCCGAAAGCCATGAAGTCTGGGTTAAGGGGCGGTTGAACACACGCCGCCGAATCTCCTCTGCAAGGTAGTAGTGAACAGCAGACCCAACTAGCAGCGATTCCCCTACGTCAATCGGCGTAAGCCCCTCATTGTAGCGGTAGTGCCAAGCCTGGCGGCACTTGTGGTAGGATTCCGTCTCGGAGAATGAGACGGTTCGGTTCAATCGCATGCGTGCTCCTTATCTAGTAGATGCCGTTCGGATCAACATAAATGGCAGCAACCAACACTACACCTCTTCAGTTCCCTCCAGGCACGAAACACTCTTATACCTCCCCCCACGAACATAACTCACAAGTCCATCATTCACCAATCTCTTTAGAGCTCTAGTGACTAAGCCAGAATCAAGTCCAGTCACTTTAGCTATTTCATTGATTGTGCGGGCCTTGTTGCCACTTAGTGCCGAAATTATGATGTCATCTGGCCTCACCTCATCGTCTCCGGGCACCGATGGAGACTCCTCTTTCACCTCCACGTTGTAACAGAACGGTGGACGGTCGCTTTTGATGTCGAAGGAAAGCAGGAGTCTCGGAATAGCCCCGGCCACTTTGTCTGCTCGTCGTTGGACGTAGACCTTCGGCTGCCCCGCCAGCTTGGCGATGAGCCAGGAGAACTCCTGAGCAGCATTCAGATGTTGATTGCCCCAAAGACGTTCACGTTCTAAGTGAAGCTCTCCATCCTTGTTCTTGGTCGTGTGCGCCACGAAGATGATGGCGCAGCCGTGCTTGTCACGCAGCTTCTTCACCTCGACCATCCGTTCGGCAATCTGCTCCATGTACCGCTCCATAGGCCCCAGGCTGTAGAGTGGGTCCAGGAAGACGGCAACTGGTTTCAGACGATCCAGGTGAGAATCAAGCTGATCCAGGCACGTTTCGGAAGTTAGTTTGAACCCGCGGTTCGGGTGAATGTAGATTGGCAATTCCTCCAACGGAATGCTCAGGTCGCAGTGGAAGGTGTTCGGGTCACTGAAGTCATCCTCAATATTGAGCTTACCATAGTGAGCCGCAAGGATGTGACTGATGCGCAGGGCGATCTCCGGCAGAGCGTCCTCTTGCTGAAAGAGGAAGATCGGACCAGTACGGTTGACCGGATACTTGCCGAGGAACTTCGTGCCCGTGGCGATACTCACCGCCAGGTCAAAGGTCATCCAGGTCTTGTAAGACCCGGGATCCGCAACCACAAAGCCAACCCCTTGATCCTGGACCCACTGATCCACGAGCCACTTTACTTCCTGATCGGCGTAGCGTGACAGGAACTCCGTCAGGTGGATCAACTCCAGCTCGGACTTGGCTTCATTCTCCTTGCGTTTTTCCATCTGGTAGGCGGAGGATACCGTACGGAACAGTTCATCGCCCGCCATCCGCGGCTCGTTTCTGGTGTTCCAGAGGATCGCTAGTTCCTCAGTGATGTCCTTCGGAACACCCTTCCCGGCCAGGTATCCCGCGAGGCGAGTCAACTCAACGTTGCGAGAGCCTTCCTTTGAACCGCGAAGAATCTCGCTAATCAGCCGGTCCTCGGATACGGCGGCAACAGCCCCTTTCGGGCTCTCGGGCGACCTTTCCGGCAATCTTTCGGGGGTCGTCTTTTCGACCTTACCGTTCCCGGGATGATTACCAACGAGGTGATCATCCCCATTACGCCCCGGAAAGATGATCCGGCGCAGCTCGTCGGTCAGCTCTCCCGGTTCGCCACACGATTGCCAACTGTACGGAACAACGCAATCGTCGACCCCGGACGGATCGATCTCGGAAGGGGGGCAGACCACGTAGTTACCGTCACCCCGAATATCGATTCCCGGCAGGACGTTAACCCTGCCGGGAACACGATCACAATCAGTGGGGTAGAGATACCAGAAATGACGGCCATCGTGCGCGGTAACGGCAACACGATCCGTGTATGCCGCGGCGGTAACGATGGAAAAGTCTCCACCGTGCCTCGGATCGACATCCACCACAACGATTCCGGAGATCTGACCCGTGATGACCGCAACTCCGGCATCAGGCCACATCTTCCACCACGCGCGAATCTCGTCTTCAGTAGCCCTACGTTCCTGCAGGGCTTTCCACGACGCCAGGTACGGGCGCTTGTTGCGCCTGACAGGCATTATGCTCCGGCCCTCACGAAACAGGCGGAGCGCCTCTTCCAACCGCTCGTTCACCGGGCACCCGCCTTCTTCGCTAGACTGGAGGTCGAACGGGCATGATTCCGCCAAAGAACTCGTACCCTGCCTTCTCCTTCATGCCAGGGAACCCCAGCGGAATGATTCGACTCATCGGGGGGCGTTTCTGATCTGCCTCACATACTTCATTGAGCTGAAGAACGATGCGTTCGCTGTCTACAGCGTCAACGATCTTATTCAGCAGGTCGAGATCGAAAAAGACCCTGGCGTTCCCGACAACCGGACTGGCGGAACAGTAATCCTCAATATCCCCACGGCTAGCTCCGATGGATGTGCAGGAAACGATACCGTCCGAGGCGCACAACCCAACAAACTTCGGGAGTTTGTTGTGGTAGAGCGCAGCCATCCTCTTGATGCAGTGCTTGAGCTCTTCACGACTTACTACCGCCTCGCACTGGTACTCCTGCGGCACAAAGTCCAACACCTGGGTAGGATAGGTGCCGCCAAGGAGGCTGGTTGCAATCTTTATGCTGCCGATCTCGGCAACCAACGAATTAGCACTCCCCGCAAAGGACACGGTGCCGTCGAACTGCTGGCTAGATTGCGCGATCAGCTTCGCGGCGAGTTTCGGGATCGTAACTCCGGTATGTTCTCCTTCCACCTTAACCTCTTCGCGGTACACAGACAGGAGTATTCCGTTACACGAGATGGCGATCAGATCAGTTCCATCATAACGCAGATGGATGCCGGTAAGCACTGGACGAATGTCATCCGTCGCGAATGCTGCTTTGCCAAACACCCGACAGGCGCTAACGGCAGGAAGCATAAAGGAGAATGCCGGATTCATCTTCGGTTGATCGGGGAACTGGTCCATGCCGATTCCGTACAGTTTCGTGTGACTCTTGTTCCACGAAACGACTACATGGTTACTCTCGCCAGCGGTTAGCTGGAGCTGAGTATCGCCCGGCAGCGTAGCGATGATCTTACTCAGAACCGCGCCGGGGATGGCGCAACCCCCTTGTTTGGAAACTTGTACGGCATCCGTCCGGCTGGTCACCCACAACTCCATGTTGGTAGACACGAGTTTCAACTGCGACCCGTCTGTCGAGATCCCAATATGGCCGGTAACTACGTCGGATCTGCCATCAAGAACGTCCCGATGCGGCTTCAATACGCCGGTGAGGTCTTTTACGGCTATCGTAACTTGCATTCTTCCTCCAGCAGGTGAACATCCAGAAACACGAGTTGTTCAGCAGCGCTGGCTCGTCGAGCATGTCCGCACCGACGAACATAAACCGGGTCGTAGGCGGAAGAAAGGAATGCCTTCGCGCGCTGCACCGCTTTGTGTTTTTCAGATTGGCGCGGGATCAAAGCCAGCAGTTCCGCGATAAGCTCTCGGGTTTTAACTGTTGGCGGCAAGGCGATCTCCTTACATGAGTCATCGCTGCTGACAGAGTAGTATTTCACTCCCGCCTGCGACCGCATCCTGCGGATCCGGCCCATTACGGTAGATACGGGAAGCCCCAACTCACGCGCAATCTCGGTTTGGTTCTTCCCGCGCAGCATCTCTGTTAGGATGGCTCGGTGCGATGGAGGCAGCAGCTCGACGAGGGACTCCGTCACCAGGGAGTCACTGACATCTTCCTCATCTACAGACCAGGAATCATCGTTCTCGCATAGCTCTGACAGTTTGGACGGATCGACGGCAACCTCACGGCCGTTGGCACGGTCGTGGATAAAACGCTTCAGGGCGAAGCGCATTGTGATGACGGCATACGCTGGGAAAGGAACCCCGCGCGTCGGGTCGAACTTTTGGGCGGCCAGCATCAGGGCGTCATAGGCGATCTCCTTCAGGTCGTCCAGCAGGTCTTCCTTGTAGCGTTGGCCGTAGAGACGGTTCGCTACTGTTTTCACATTTCTACAGGCAAACTGGTCGGCGAGTGGAATGTTCTCCTCGACGATCTTCGCCTGCGCGTCTGTTAGCGGTTCCTGTAACACGGGATTCCTCCAGGTTTCTACTCCAATCTGCGTAGCGCTTCGAGGAGGCTCTTGCCCTGGATCCTAATCCGACCGCCAAGTTTCGACGCTTTCACGATGGGCGGCCTGCCGTTTCGGGGGTGGATCCATTTGTAGAGGCAGGCAACAGTAACCCCCAGCAGGTCAGCAGCCTGCTGGGTAGTGTACCAGTCTTCAGGGTCGATTTTATTCAGTTTCACCTAGAATCTCCTGGCCGACGAGCAGTTCCGCACCCGCCCCGTCAGCTCCAATGATGGTGTCAATCAGGGAACGTTTCCGTTCTACGATCCTAACCACACGTTCGTCGATGGTGCCCTCGGCCACCATCAGCCAGGCGATGCAGGGGGAACGCTGACCTTCCCGAGCCATCCTACCTGCGGCCTGGTCGTTCCCTGCGGGATTCCAGTCCGACTCCACCAGCAAAGCGTTGCTGGATGCGTGCTGAAGTCCGTCCAGGCCCGCCTGAGCGCCTCTCAGGGAAAGCACGATCAACCGACAGTCCGGATCGTCAACGAAGCGTTGAATGTTCTCCCAACGTTGCTCCTGGGGATCCCCCCCGAACACCTTGGCGGACTGCGGGAAGGCTGCATGTAGAGCGCGTTGGAGTTCTCGGTGGTGCGCGAAGAGAATGAGTTTCTCTCCACTCTCCAGGAAGTTACCAACCCACTCCCGTGCCGGCTTGATCTTCCCTCTGGCTACCAACCCCCGCAGGCGAGACATGTGAGCCATATACTCACGGGCGACTGCGCCGCCGCCGCCATCCATCCCGGCTTTCGAACTGTCCAGAATATATCTATTCGTACCAAGCCAATCCCGAAACTCACGTTCCGCGGCAAGGTACTCGGTCATGTTGTCGAGGATCACCGGCACTCTCGCCCACGTCACTGACGGCATGTCGGCAGACACCTCGGCCCGAGTGCGACGCACCATGAAGGATGCTACGCGGGCGCGCAGGTCGTCGTGGTTGGCACTCGTCTCACAGTAGGCATCGAGGTACTCCCGCATGGAACACCAGGTCCGCCGCAGGATGACAAGCTGCGACCACAGCTCTAAAGGCCGATTAATGACGGGAGTACCGGTCACTCCAATGACGTGGTCTACCGTGTCAGACAAGCGCACGCACGCGCGCGCCCTTCTGGCGGCAAAGTTCTTCGCCAGGTGCAACTCGTCGAAGACCGCGGCAATCGGCTTCACGTCACAGAGCAGCGAGAGGTTGTCCGCTAACACGTCGTAGTTGACGACGATCAGGTCCGCCTTCGGAATCGAAGCGTTCCGTCTGCCGGAGACTATCGTGACAGATCGGTGTGGGAGCCACCGTTCCACCTGTCTTTGCCAGCCGATTTTGATACTGGCAGGACAGACAACAACTGCGGGGTACGCATCGAGAGTTTCGAGCACTGAAAGTGACTCTAATGTCTTGCCGCAGTTGTGGACCACAATTCCGTTAGCAACGAAGTTGCGGTACGGATCCTCCATAACAAGGTCGTACGTGTCCGTTATGCCGTCTGAGCGGACAGATACTACTCTGTCTTTTCTGGGCACGGAGATAATCTCTCCGTAGATTGGACAGACTGGTTCTCCGTCCGTCAGCACCTGAGCACCAACGCACAGATCACCTGCTGCGATCCAACCATCTTCCGTGGCTACCAAATGGTCAGGCGTCAACCTGATCGACTTGCCAGATTCCAGAGTCAGCAGAACGACTCGCTTTTCGCCACTCTCAACGGCGGCGACTACCGTGTTCAAGCGAAGGGTGCCATCATCACGCAGCGACTTCACGAACGTTGGTATATCCTCTCGCCACTTTCGCAGCGAGAGACCATTAACTCCCTCATAAAGCTCTCTAACAGTCATCTTCCTGGTGATTCCGGCACGATTAATTGAGACAAGCACATCTCCGCTAACGCAACCTATCTCGTCCGCAAGCAGCACTCCTCCTTCCCGAAGCATCCGCAGCATCTCTATCACGCCACTAGTTTGGAACGGGCGCAGAACGGGGCGGATCACCTCGGCAGGCAGCACAGGTTTCGGGTGGCGGATCTCCTCAATCGCCTGGACCGCAGTGGGAGAGAGAGTAAAGCCGTGTTCCCGGCACGTTTCGTGGAAGCGGAATGTTTCCCTCTCCGGAAGGATACCGACCACTGCACACAAATCGTGGTCGTAGCGAGGACTGATAAGGAGTGGTTGGAAGATGTCGCGGTAGCGCAGGTAGTCTCGTTCCAGGTAAGGAAGACCGACGTAGAACTCGTGACCGTCGAAGGTTACGTGTTTGTCTGGTGGGCGCTTAGGCACACAAAATCACCTCCTACTAAAACCAGGGGCAGCGGGACCGTTTAGTCATACAAACTGGCGGCGACAACGCGCGGGCAGGCGTCGCAATCCATAACTAGCGCCCATTCTCTGACACTCCCATCAGTCCTCCCTCGCAAGATCTAGCAGGACGTCGTGAAGTTGCACATCATCCATGCTATTTCCAGTCCACAAGGGCCCGCTACCGTCTCTTATCCTCAACGACTTACCAACCACAACGACCTCAAACGAGTATAGCTTCGGGTGATTGATCTTGAACGAAGGAAACAATCCTTCTTCCAGTGTTGCGTACGGTTCAAGCTCATCCCACAGTGGGCCGAATACACTCCTCACTTTGTTTTCTAGTTCCAATCTCCCCCGTGAAACCAACCTCCTGTACTCATCCTCGGCCTCTCTACTCTTTCTTTCTCTGAGTTCTTGCGCCGAGCGCAGGATCTCGTCAAGAACGCTAGACATCACTTTCCTCCTCGCAGTACACCACTTCAAACACCAGCACGCCCTCTCCCTGCTCGTCGGAGTCGGCGATCTGGTCCAGAACACAGTTACAGACTGAAGCCATTGGGATCTCCTCGGATCCGTACGGAACGTAGTCAATGACCTCACCCGTACCGCTGCACACACGGCATCTTCTGTTTGGTTTGATCCTTAACACTAAAACCTCCTTGTACGGAAGGAACCCCGCTGGAATCCAAGATTCCAGCGGGGTTCCGCAGCAGGAGTGTCAGGTCAGTTTCTCAAGCTCGAACTTGAACCTTCCGTGTCCTCCGGGCAAGTTCCATGTTGGAACCCCACACCCTTTAGGGGTGGGAGGATGTCAGTTCTTCTCCTTTAGAATCCCCAACTATGCTACCTCCAGCGGTGTGAACATCACCCCGTCCTTCTCCAGTATCCTGAACGCTGTCTCATGGTAACGACGACAGAAGTCATCTTTACCATGGTATGTATCCCAGGCGGTCCTGATAATAGCGTCCGGAGCTAGACTGAACAACGACCGGAAGAAGTCACGGTATCCATACCAGTTCACCAGACCAGGCATCACCCGACCGGTGTGGACGTTCCTGAGCGGATAATCGCCGTCAGGCAGCCTGCGTATTGAGAAGCTGTACGTAACACCATCCGGCCCGGAGATCCTGAGGTCTTTCAGCAAGACCCCGGTTTCCCGAGACGCGCGCAACAACTGTTCTCGTGTCGCCCCAATAACCCTCAACCCTCACTCCTTTCTGCATCCATGCAGGGGTTCCTGCGAAAAGACATGGTGCGGATCTTGAAAGATCCGCAACCTGTCTGAATACCACTCAGGTTCCGTGCTTGGCTTGGCGGTGTGAGCCATTCTTGTGGTGTGGTTGTTCTTCCAGAACTGCTTGAACCGAGACACCGCCGCAACAGTGTCGGCCAAATCGACAGCACACCATTCGGTGTGCTGCATCACGTACCCGCAGCCGAAGTTGATCCCCTTCACGCCGAGGTGTTCCATGAAGCAAATGTCCGAGAACGTACCGTAACCGACCTTGAAGCGGTACTCCTTCATCAGACGGACCAGGGCCGGATCTTCGTATCTGTAGAGGACAACGTCTGTTCCCGACCTGTCGAAGGAGAAGATCCAGTGGTACTCCTTTCGTGGCACGAAGTGAGTCCCTGTCGAAAGCCCGATCTCCTCGCCGTCCGTTAGGAGCACGTCCGTCTTCACGCCAATGGAAGGCAGGAGATCGAGCAGGATATAAGCTCCCAGCCTATCGTCCAGGTGAGGGCAGACTACTCCGCGGAAGGAATCTCCGCGGACGATTCCGAATTGGTCCGCGTACGGAAGCGCTGTATCAAGGTGGGCAACCCCGAGAACCTGGGCGCCCCGGTCTACAAAGATCAGGGGGCCGTTCTCAGTGAGCTCTAAATCACCTTCCTCGTGGAACGCTTCGATAGGATCGAGGCAGCGTTTCTTCAGCAGCCTGTAATCGATCTTCACGCGGCCACCTCAAGTTCATCCCCTACGTTCCTCCTGGCGTAGCAGATGGGGCACTCCATGCGGTAAGCAGTTTCGTGATTGCAGATCATCTCCGCACGCTTCCATCGCGTATTGCAGCTCCGGCAAAAGTATCCGCGCTCACAGACCCCACACCAAACCTCCTCTTTCGCACGCCCATCATCTGAAACGCCGACGAACATCCGAGTCCCGTTTTCCGGGAAAAAAACCTCACTGCAGTTGGGGCATTGCTCCATGGAGTCGGCACAGTCTTGACAGTATTTACAGTTTCCACCTCTTGTTACATCTTCGATTGCGACATCACGGCCGCACCCATCGCAGGTGGCATACCTTTCGCGGTAGCAATCCTTGCAGTACGGCCCGTCTCCGTTATGGGCCCAAATGGCGTCCTCACCCCACACCACAATATCGCAGCTTGTGCAGGTTTCCGGAGCATTACCGATCTCCAGATCGAACCTGGACAACCCTTTGATAACTTCAGTCGCTCCGATGGCGTACCCTAATCCTCCTGCGTTGATGTAGACCATCCCGGTGGTTTCGCCGTAGTTAGTCAGTTCTATCTTCTTGTACGAGCAGCCAAAGTGAAACGATAGGATCCTTGCTATCTTCAGCAGATCCAACTCGTTTTCTCTGGCGTAAGCGTTGAAGATAATCAGGAACTTCTGACCGTTGCGGTAACGTTCCACTAGCCAGCACCGGGCAATGCCGATGTAGGTTTCCCCATCGTCCTGGCCGCCCCAGGACCCAAAAGGATTCGGGAGGAAGAAACGCACCGCGTAGGCGCCATCTACTTCGAGGGCGTAGCGCGCTTCTCTGTTGGTTGTCCAGAAACAGGAGCTTCCGTCTCCGAACTCCCCCCTCTCCCAGCTCAGCCTTTTGGTAAAGTCAATCCAGAAGTCCTCGTTAAGATCCGAGTGCGCCTTGGCAATGTTGCCAAGTTTGGACATCTGCTCTCCGGTGAGATCGATTTTGAGAACCCTTCTGAACCATGCCGCTGCCCGCTTCGGGAAGGTGCCGCGTCTGTTCAGCCATACCCAGTCGAACTTCGGGTCCAAAATCGTGTGGCCTGTCTCGCAGATCAGGTACCTATCGATCTCCGCTTTACACTCCTCGGAGATCCCGTTCATAGGCACCTTCAGGTTGAAGATCCTTTCCGTTTCAAGTTCCATCTTCTTCTCCCTCACCCGTTGACTAAAGTGCCGTACAATAGAAAGGGGGCCGCGAGAGATTGCGGCCCCCTTCAATCTAGAATGCGAACTACTCGTTCACATCTATAAACAGTCTCCTTCCGAGTGTCAGAACAGTTTCAAAGTAACAGATTCCTGAACCCGCCTATCCGCACGGGCTAAAGGAATCTGTCAGGCGCGCAGGGCCTCCCGGGCTCGCACGCAGTCGAGGATGTCCTGCTCCGGAACGTAGTAGCGCCCCGGACCGTGGAAAGCATGGAACACGTGGACGCCCCGACTTTCGCAGTCATCCACCTCCGCCCGACTGCCGCTGCTCTTCTCCCACCCCGGCACCGTCACCGCGAAGTCGCAGCGCCGGAGCATCACCAGGTCGCCGGCCAGCCACACCTCGTCAGGTGCCGCCCCGTCGAAGAGGGCAGTGTTGGCGTGTGGGCAGATGTTCGGGATGCCGATGT
>Ga0116180_1000942_pt1 | contig 25600 bp, 17 predicted proteins | sample AD_UKC073_MetaG_FD_89804 | JGI IMG/M metagenome (GOLD analysis project Ga0116180, IMG submission 89804) | Active sludge microbial communities of municipal wastewater-treating anaerobic digesters from USA - AD_UKC073_MetaG | ecosystem: Engineered > Bioreactor > Anaerobic > Digestate | place: USA...
CCTTCGGCCTTGTCCTCGGTCGCGGTCAGGACCTGGAAGATCCGGCGTTCGATCAGCAGGCCCTGATCCAGCCCGGTTTCAAACGCCGCGTTGACCATTTCCTTGTTGGCGATGGCAGCCAGTGGCGGCATTGCGGCGATTTCGGCGGCGGTCTTGACCGCTTCCTCAATCAAATCGGCGAGCGGTACGACGCGGGCCACGAGGCCCGAACGCTCAGCCTCTTCCGCGCCCATCATCCGCCCGGTCAGGCACATTTCCATCGCCTTGGCCTTGCCCACCGCGCGGGTCAGGCGCTGGCTGCCGCCCATCCCGGGCGCGACGCCGAGCTTGATTTCGGGCTGGCCGAAGCGGGCGTTTTCCGATGCGATGATAAAGTCCGCCATCATCGCCAGCTCGCACCCGCCGCCCAGGGCAAAGCCGTTGACCGCGGCGATCCACGGCTTGCGTGTGGCCTTGACCAGGTGGCTGGTCCAGCGGCTGAAGAAGTCTTGCCCAAAGAAATCGGCGGCGGGCTTTTCGGCCATTTCCTTGATGTCGGCTCCGGCGGCAAAGGCCTTTTCGCCAGAGCCGGTCAGCACTGCGCAGCGCTGACCGGGATCGGCCTCAAAAGCGGCAAAGGCGGCGATGAGCTCTTCGAGCACGCCCGAGTTCAGCGCGTTCAGCGCCTGTGGGCGATTGAGCGTGATCAGCGTGACCGCGCCGCGGGTTTCGACGAGGATGGATTCATAGGTCATAGCGGCTTCCATTCTTGATCTGCGGGCAGCGGGGCAAAGATGCTGTCGATCAGCGCGTCGCTTACACCCTCGGGGGTGGGCGGATCCCACTTTGGGTCCATAGTCTTGTCCACGATCACCGCGCGCACACCCTCGGCAAAGTCGGGGCGAGTCAGCACGCGGCTGGCGATGCGGTATTCCATCACCATGTTGGCGGCAAAATCGGCGCATTCCAGACTGTCATGCAACTGGCGCAGCGCGACCTTGCAAGTCTGGGGTGACTTGGTGCGCAGCGTCGCCAGTTCTTTGGCCGCCCATTCGCTGTCGTCAGCCTCAAGGCTGGCAAGGATGTCCTCATACCGGTCCGAGGCGAAGTGCTTGGCGATCTGCGCGGCGTTACCCTCGATCCGCGCCGGGGGTGGGGTGACCGAGAGGGCAGCCAGAACCTGCGCCGGATCGTGGCCGTGGACCAGCCGCTCCTTGGCCTCGGCCAGCGCATCGTGCGGCAGGTAATGGGTGGCGAGGCCGGTCCACAGGCATTCCGCCCCGTCAAGCCGCGCCCCGGTAAGCGCTAGGAACTGCCCCATCCGCCCCGCAAGGCGTGAGAGATGCCAGCCGCCGCCAACATCAGGGAACAGGCCGATCCCGGTTTCCGGCATGGCGAAGCGGGTGTTCTCGGTCGCGACGCGGAACCGCGCCGGTTGGCTGATTCCCACGCCGCCGCCCATGGTGATCCCGTCCATGAAGGCCACGACCGGCTTGGGATAGGTCATCAGCAGGTGGTTGAGTTGGTATTCCTCGTAGAAGAACCGCCGCCCGGACACCCCGCCATCGTTCAGCGCAGAATTGCGCAGAAAGGCGATGTCGCCCCCGGCGCAGAAACCGCGGCCCTCGCTGTGATCGATGATCACCACCTTGACCGCATCGTCATCACGCCAGGCCAGCAGCGCCTCGGTCATGGCGTGATCCATCGGCTGGGTCAGCGCGTGGATCGCCTTGGGGCGGTTGAGGGTCAGGAACCCGGCAGCGCCGTCGCGCCGAATGATCATGTCTTCGGTCATTGGCGCAGCAGGTCCCGTCCCACGATCATCCGCATCACCTGATTGGTTCCTTCAAGGATCGAATGGACGCGCAGATCGCGCCAGAAGCGTTCGATTGGATAGTCCTTCAGATAGCCATAGCCGCCGAACAGCTGCAACGCATCGTTGACGATTTTGCTGCCGCTATCGGTCGCCAGCCGCTTGGCCATGGCGGAAAAGCGGCTCTTGTCCGGCGCCCCGGCGCTGACCTTGCAGGCGGCGAGGTAGAGCAGTGCTCGCGCCGCCTCAAGATCGGTCGCCATGTCGGCGAGCATGAACTGGGTGTTCTGAAAATCGGCGATCGGTTGCCCGAATTGCTGGCGATCGCGGGTATAGGCCACCGCCTCGTCCAGGCACCGCTGCGCCCCGCCGAGTGAGCAGGCGCCGATGTTGAGCCGCCCCCCATCAAGCCCGGCCATGGCGAAGCGGAACCCTTCGCCTTCCTTGCCGACGCGGTTGGCCACCGGCACGCGGCAATCCTCAAAGATCACCTGCGCGGTCGGGCTGGCGTTCCACCCCAGCTTCTTTTCCGGCGCGCCGAATGACAGCCCCGGCGTGCCCTTTTCGATCACAAGGCAGGTGATGCCCTTGGCCCGATCATCGCTGGTGCGGACCATGGCGACGTAGATATCGTTGTAGCCCGCGCCCGAAATGAACTGCTTGGTGCCGTTAAGCACGTAATGATCGCCGTCGAGCCGGGCCGAAGTCTTGAGCGCGGCAGCATCGCTGCCCGAACCGGGCTCGGTCAGGCAATAGCTGGCGATCTTGTCCATGCTGACCAGATCGGGAAGAAAGCGGTGCTTCAGTTCCTGCGAACCGAAAGTGTCGATCATCCAGGCGGCCATGTTGTGGATCGAGATATAGGCGGATGTGGCCGGGCAGCCATAGGCCATCGCCTCCATGATCAGCGCCGCTTCCAATCGGCCCAGACCGATTCCGCCCGATTCCTCCGCCACATAGATCGCGCCGAAGCCCAGCTCCCCGGCGGCTTTCCAGACATCGACCGGATAGTGGCTCTTCTCGTCCCATTCGGCGGCGAAGGGGGTGATCCGGTCGGCAGTGAACTTGCGCGCCATGTCCTGGATCGCAAGCTGGTCTTCGGTGAGGGAGAACTGGTCGGTCATTGGCTGGCGGTCTCTTTCAGAACCCGGCGTTGAAACAGGTGGGTAGCAACCGATTCGCTGATCCATAGCGGGGATAGCGGCGGGTCGATGTTCTTTTCCCAGGCCATGGCCCCGGTCAAGGTTCCGCCGGCCCATGGCACATCGGGAAAGGCTTTGCCCAGCGGATCGCGATAGGCCTCGTCGGCAGTGATGATCGTCCAGCCACGGCTGCGCAGTTCGGTTACCAGATCCTCGATGTACAGCGCCGCCAGATCGGTTTCGTGCAGCAGCATGACGTGGGCGGGGGACCGGCCCAGCGTTTGCCGCGCCATGGCGTCATGATATTCGATCGCACCGATCTGCATCTGCAGATAGAGCTTGCGCAGCGCCTTCATGTCCATGGTCTTGCCCGCTGCCGCGGCGTCGGTGGTCAGCTGTTCAAGGTGCCAGTCCACCCCATCGGCGGTGACATAGCCGTTACGCAGGCCCCGAGCGGCAAGGCCAGCGCGCACCGCATCGCGCTTGGCCTTGTCGGTTCCGCCTTCGTGCAGATAGGGAAAGCGCAACCACGGACGATAGCCCGCGCGGCCTTTCAGCCAGGCCTCGCCGCGATCGACATCGGTCAGGAATTCGTCGGCGCTGATCGCATTCAGGCTGCGGTGCGAGAAGGTGTGGTTGGCAATCAGATGCCCGGCCGCGACATAGGCCGCGATCCGCCCTTCGCCGCCCACCCCATCCGGCAGGTCGAGCCGCCCGGGATTGACGAAGAACACCACCTGCCGGACCCGCGCGCGGGCCAGCGCGGCGATCAGCCGCTGGGTCCGTTCTTCCGGCGTGAAGAAGGCCCCGCGCTGACGCGGCACGTCATCGAACGACAGCGCGATCCGTTTGCCCGCCAGTGCAGGAGATGCAACGAGCAACGACAGGATCAGCAGCAGGCGAAACAACATATGTCTTACCCCATCGTCGGGATGATAAAGGCGTTCGATCCATCGCCGCCGCCATCAGGCCAGCGGGCGGTGACCTTCTTTTTCTTGGTCCAGAAAGCGATGCCGTCCATCCCGTACTGATCCTGATCGCCGAAGCCTGAGCGCTTCCACCCACCAAAGCTGTGATAGGCGACCGGGACCGGGATCGGCACGTTGATGCCAACCATCCCGACATTGACGCGGGCGGCGAATTCGCGCGCAGCGTGGCCATTACGGGTGAAGATCGCAACGCCGTTCCCGTACTGGTGCTTGCTGGGGAGGGCGAGGGCCTCCTCAAAATCCTTGGCCCGAACGATTTGCAGCACCGGGCCGAAAATCTCGTTGTGGTAACTGGTCATGCCCGGGGTCACCCGGTCGAGAAGGGTCGGGCCCATGAAATAGCCTTCCTCGTGCCCCTGCATTTTGAACCCGCGCCCGTCGATCACCAGTTCGCTGCCTTCATCAACCGCAGTCTGGATCCAGCGTTCGATGTTGGCCTTGTGCTGGGCGGTTACCACCGGGCCGTACTGGGCATCGGGATCGGTTGAGACACCGACCTTCAGCGCTTCGATCGCGGGGATCAGCTTGGCCTTCAGGCGTTCGGCGGTATCCTCGCCCACTGGCACCACAACCGGCAGCGCCATGCAGCGTTCTCCGGCCGAGCCAAAGGCCGCGCCGCACAAATCGCCGACCACCTGATCGAGATCGGCATCGGGCATCACGATCCCGTGGTTCTTGGCCCCGCCCATCGCCTGGACCCGCTTTCCGGCGGCAACCCCGCGGTTATAGACGTAATGAGCAATATCGCTCGATCCGACGAAGCTGACCGCCGAAATTGCCGGATGATCAAGGATCAAATCGACCATTTCCTTGTCGCCGTGGACCACCTGGAAAATGCCCTCGGGCATTCCGGCCTCAAGGAACAGCTCGGCCAGGCGGTTGGGCACCGAAGGGTCGCGCTCGCTGGGCTTGAGGATGAAGGCATTGCCGACACTGGTCGCCACCGCGCCCATCCACAGCGGGATCATCGCCGGGAAGTTGAACGGGGTGATCCCCGCGCCGATCCCCAGCGGCTGGCGGAACGAGGTGACGTCGATCCCCGGCCCGGCGCCCTGGGTGTGCTCACCTTTCAGCACGTGCGGCAGGCCGCAGCAGAATTCGACAACTTCCAGCCCGCGCTGGATGTCACCCTTGCTGTCGGCGATCACCTTGCCGTGTTCGGCGCTGAGCATATGGGCGAGTTCGTCCATGTGCTTTTCGACCAACGCCTTGAATTCGAACATCACCCGCGCGCGGCGCTGCGGGTTCATTGCCGCCCAGGCGGGCTGCGCGGCCTGAGCCGCTGCCACTGCGCGCTCCAGCGCGTCGGCGCTGCCCAGCACGACTTCGGCCTGCTGACCGCCATTGTTGGGATCCATCACCGCGCCTTTGCGCCCCGCGGCAAGCCCGGCAGTGCCGCCGACGATGAAATGATCGATCACGCGCATGAAATTTTCCTCCAACATCCTCGCCCCTACCCCTGCACCCGGCGACGAGTCGAAACAAGGGCGGAGTTGCGCATTTTCCGCGTCAGCGGATGGCGGGAAGAAACGAGAACGCTCCGGCGTCGATTGTCCCGCTGTTGCCGCGGGCTTGACCGGCGAGATCGACATCGAACCCCGGTCCCGGAAAGGTATAGGCACCGGGCAGCGGCAGCGCGACGCCGCGTCCGATTGCGGGGGAGCGCGCGGTAAGCCGGAAATCCTGGGCCGCAAAGTCTGCAAAGCCGACCGGATGCGTCAGCCAGACATTGCCGTCGAGCCGGATCGCGGACCCGCGGCCTCCCCCCTTTTCGACATTCGATCCGCTGGCCATGCCAAGATTGTTGATCGCTTCCACCCGGTTGCGATCGCCGGCGAAATAGAGCGAATAGTAGGACCCGATCAGGGTGTTGTGCGCGATCAGCACTTTTTGCGATCCGCGCAGGCCGGGCCTTCGATCATCATCCCAGACGAACACCGCGTTGCGGGTGTTGTCCCAGACCAGGTTGTTGAACACCGCAATGTCGTGGGTGTCATAGCGTACGTCTTCGGACGAAACGCCGATGCCGGATTTGTTGGCATAGACCCGGTTTCCGCTGATCGAGACATAGGCCGCCCCATCGACATAGATGCCCACTGCGGCGTTGCGAAAGACGGTGTTGCCAGTCACTTCACCGCGCCGCGCGCCCAGCCAGATGTCGATCCCTTCGGCCTGGTTGTCATGCACGCGGTTGCCGCTGATCCGGAACCCGTCTGCGATCAGGCTGAGGGCCTGGCTATTGCCGCCCAGCGCGGTTCGCTCGATCTCGTTGTCGATGATCGCGATCCGCCGGATCATCGCCCCACCGCCGCCCGATGCGCGGGTCTGGAATGAGGTTTCGGTACTGATCCCGTGCAACTGGATGTCTGCGACATGGCAATTGGCAATGGCCAGATCGCTGGCAGCTAGCAGGATTCCGGTGGTTCGGGAATGGGCCACGTCCAGCCCGTCGAGCCGGACAAAGGGATGTCGCAGTTCGATCAGTGCCCGGTTCTGGTCGCGGTTCCAGCCGAATTTCGATCCATCGACGATTGCCCTGCCGTTGTAACTGCGCAGGGTGATTTCCGCGCCGGGCAGTCCGCCGCGCATGGTCACGACCTGCTCGGCATAAGTGCCGCCCTCGATCATGATCGTCTGTCCCGGTCGGATCCGGGCCAGTGCAGCGGAAATCGTGCGCAGCGCCCTGGCCGGAGATGAACCATCGGCCCGGTTGCTCCCCGAGGTCGAGACATAGATCGCGCCGGGCACCTGAGAGTGCGACGGGGAGCACACAAGCAGCACACAAAGCACCGCCAGCAGCACCGCCGTCATTCCAGACGCGGGACCGCGCTTTTTAAATGCCCGTGCTGCTCGTGCCATCAGAATCGATAGAACAGGCCCAGTCCGCCCTCATCGCTCTTGAAGCGGTGGGAGGGCTGGTTGGAATCGTTGGTGGTGTGGTTGAAAAAGCCGAACAGCGAAAGGCCGCCGCCCAGCTGGACGGTCCCATAGGCTGAGAAATCATCGCGTGGGTCTTCGCGGCCAAAATAGGAATCGGTCGGCAGGTCGGTCAGGTATTCGCGTTTTGAATGGCGGTAGCGCAAGTTGATGTAAGCGGTTTGGCCGATCTCGCTGGTCACGCTGAGGTAGAAGGCGTTGCGCTTGTAGGAGCGGCTGTCCAGCGCAGCATTCCCGCGGGTATGTTCCACGCCCACTGCCGGCATGAAATACCGTTGCACCTGATAGCGCAGCTCCGCGCTGTACTGGTGCTGATCGAGGTTGCGATCGGGGAACAGGGCATAACCGGTGTGACTGTAGCGATAGCCGACCTGGCCGCGCAGCCGCTTGGTCAGGCGGTGCAGATAGGCGGCGCTGAAGCCGTCAGTCTTGCCATAGACCGGATCGGTCGGCGAATCTGAGACCAGTTTGTGCCGGGTCCCAAAGTAGCCAAGCCGGAACTGGCTGGGCCGCGCATCATAGGTCAGCGTGACATCGACGTCGGTCGAATTGGCATTATCGAGATCGGTGAAGATATTGTGCCGCAACCGCACCGCGGCGGTCAGGCGTTTGCGCTGTTCGCTGATCAGGTCATAGCTGATCGTGCCGGACAGAGTGATGACGGCAACCGATCTGGCCGGGGTCGCGGGGCCGGTGACGTTGAATTCGTCCTGCGATTCAAAATAGTTGCCAACATAGCGCGGCAGCACACCCAGTTCGATATTCAGCCGCTGCCCATCCTTTGACGATGCGGTGATGGCGCCGCCTTCTCCGGCTTCGGCCGGCGCCGCTTCGTCGGCCTGCGCGGCGGGCTGATCGGCCAGCGCCGGGCTGGCCAGTACCGCAAGCGCGGCGGGGGCCAGTGAAGTCAGGGCCAGCTTTTTCGCGTTGTACTTCATCATCGCCAGTTTCCCCTCTGTGTTGGAGTGATCTGTATCGTGTTGCGGTTCGCTCGTCATGCGCTTGCCTCCGCACGCAGGCCTGCCGCGGTGCGGGCGGCATCGGCCCAGGCGGCCTGAATTTTCGCCGGATCATGGTGTTCGCGAACCAGACTGAGGCCCTGCCGTGCCGCTTGCACGAAGGTTGCGGCGAAGCCTGCCGGGTTGCGCAACAGCGGGAGCAGGCTCTCATCATCCGCGAACAGCAGCGGATAGTCAGGGGCGATTTCGATCGCTTCGAAGGTCGTGGCATTGCCGACCACCGGGGTGCCGAGCGCGAATGCCTCGATCACCTTGGTCTTGATTCCGCCTGCAACATAGGACGGCGTCAGCAGCACGCTGTGACAATCGTAAACCGCATCAAGGCTCTCGGCATATCCGGGCATGGTGACGGCTGGCGGCAAGTCATACCGCCGCTGTTGCTCACCATAGATCGCCAGCGGCGTTTGGATTTGATGGCGGCGCCACAGGGCGATCAGGGCGTCGATCGTCAGCTGGTTCTGGCGCAATGCATCGGTGCCGATGAACACGAACCGCCAGGGCGCGCGCAGTGCAGGCGGGTCGTTCACGATCCGGGCCGCGCCGATCGAAATGCTGCGCACGTCCGATCCCGGTGCGCGCGCCCGCAGCACGGCGGCATCGGCACTGGAAATCAGGACCACCATATCGCTCAACTGGGCGACCTGTCGTTCCGCCCGCCGCAGACTGGTTGCTTCGTAACGCAGCACCAGTCGCGCCAGAATGGGATGGGACAGCAGCCGACCGAACAGGCCTGGCACTGCGGCGGAGAGATAGCCCAGCGAGGGTGGCTGGCCGAGCGCCAGCAACAGGTCCATCCGCCGCGACATCAGATCGTCAAGATCGGTCAGCACGGCCAGGCTGGGGCGCAGGCGGTGCAGCTGCTCCAGCACGCGCAGGCAGCGCACTCCGTCGAGGTAGAGCAGGTCGCAGTTGGCGGGGATCTCACGAATCACGCGCAGCGCTTCTTGCCTGCCGCCGAACAGCAGGCATTGCAGCGGTAAGGGGCGCAGCGCGACCAGCGACAGCAGCAATCGCAGTGCTGCCAGGATCGGGTTGCCCGGGCGCCCTGTGGCGGTGATCGGCCGCAATATGCTCTCCCTGACGGCAAACCCCTCCGCGCGAAAGGCTGCGCGGATCTGGCGGGCGACGTTGGGCCGCCCAGCCATCGGCACGCCGTCGATCGCCCGGGTCCAGATACAGTGAACTTTCACTGTGCCGCCTCCGATGCCTTGGCATAGGCCTGCCAGACCTGCCCGGCGATTGCTGTCCACGAAAAGGCCGCTTCGGACAATTCGCGGCCACGCTTGCCCATGGTGGCGGCTCGGGCCGGATCGCGCAGCAGGCTTGTCATCGCTTCGGCCAGCGCGGCGGGATCGCGCGGCGGGACCAGCAATCCGCTCTCTCCATCCAGCACCGCTTCAGCCAGTCCGCCGATCCGGGTGGCAACCACCGGCACGGCAAAGCTGTAGGCGATTTGCAGCGCGCCGCTCTGGTAGATCATGTGGTAGGGAAAGACCGCAAGGCTGGCACCGGCGAACAGACCTGCGACATCTTCCATCGCAACATATTCAAGATGGAACCGTACCGCGCCAAGCAGATCAGGCCGGTCGGCGCGGGCCAGCAGCGCAGCGACATCGACGTCGGGGTTCGGAAAACCGGCAATCACCAGCCGCGCGGTCGGCATATCGTGCCGGGCCAGGGCAAAACCCTCAAGCAGCAGGTCCAGACCTTTGTATTTGGTGAGGGTGCCGAAGAACAGCACCGTCGGCGCGGTGCGATCCATCCCCAACTGGCGCGCCAGCGCGGTTTCCTCTTCTTTGGCGGCGGACAATCGGAACATATCCTCATTGCCGTGGGGGATCACGCAGATCCGCGCCGGATCGCCGCCATAGAGCCGGACGAACTCGCTGCGATTGACCTCTGAATGGACAAAGATCGTGTCGAAGCAGACATAGATCCAGCCAAACAGCTTGCGGTGAAGACGCGTCTCATGCGTCAGGTTGTCGTTGCCCGAACCGACGTCAAACGGTGCGACGTTGTGGCAGACATCGGCCAGTCGCACCCTCAACGCGCGCAGGATCAACAGCGGCAGCAGATCGGTCGCAAAGCGGATTTCGCCGAACTGCACCACGTCCGGCTTTTCGCGCCGGATCAGCGCCATCAGCCGCGCCCATTCGCGGTAATGGATCAGCCCGCGGCCGATCCGCCGGACCAACCGGGCGATCCGCGCTCCAACCGCGTTGGACCAGTCTGCCTCACCGGCGGGGCGCGGGTCCCACAGGCGGAACAGGCGTCGCACCGGAAAGGCATGGGGCAGGGCGGCCAGCTCGTAATCGTGGTCGGTAACCAGCTCTACTGCCGCGCCCTGCTCGGCCAAAGCCTGACACATCTGGTAGGCGTAATGAACCAGCCCTCCGCGCCCGAAGAACTCCACCACCATGATCCGCGGCGCGCCGGTCATGCCGCGCCTCCGCCGCGCTGTGTCAGTTGGCGATAGAGCAAGTGCAGACGTTCGACCCATATGTCGGAGCTGAATTCACTCTGCACCCGCGCCCGGCCCGCTTCGCCCATTGCCTTCGCGCGGGCCGGATCGGACAGCAGGGCAGAAATGGCATCGGCCAGGGCTGCGGGATCGGTCCGGGTCAGAACCTGTCCGGTCTCTCCGTCCGCCACGATTTCAGACACCCCGCCAGAGGCAAAGGCGATCACCGGCAGGCCGGCAGCCATGGCTTCCATCACCACGGTCGGCAACGAATCGAATTGCGAGGACGGCAGGACGAACAGGTCGGCGGTTGCCATGATCCGGGCAACGTCGCTGCGCATCCCCGCCAGGTGAATCCGGTCGGCCAGACCGGCCTTGGCGATCTGCTTGCGCAGCACGTCTTCCAGCGGTCCGCCGCCCACAAACAGAAAGTGCGCATCGGGAATGCGATCAAGCACTGCGGGTGCGGCATCGACCAGCAGGTCATGCCCTTTGCCCTCGCGGATCACTGCCAGAGTCAGGATCAGCGGAACCGTCGGCGGAATGCCTAGGCTGGCGCGCAAGGCTTTGGTGTCTAAACCTGAAGGGGACTTGAAGTTTTCCGTTTCTATCCCGTTTCGCACGGTCACGATCCGGGTGTCGGGAAGCCCGCCTGCGACAAGGCGTTGACGCAGGGCATCCGAAACGGCGATTACCGGTCCACCAAAATGCCGCCGGACGAAGCCGACCACCGCTTCGATCCGGCGGTCGCGCGGGTGCGGGTCGTGGGGGTTGGTATAGCGGCGGACGTGTGCGGTGGATACGACCGGAATGCCGCTCAGCGATCCGGCCAGCCTTCCCCAGATCTCGGCATAGGTCAGATGGGCATGGATCAGCTCGATCCGCTCATCGCGCAGCAGCTTGAGCAGGCGCCGGAACGCGGCGATATCGCGCAAGTTTCGGGCGCGCAGCACCGTTACCGGAACGCCTGCCGCTTTCAGCTCTGCCGCAAGCGGGTTTCCGTCGATCACGCTCAGCACCGCGACATGCAGGCTGATACCGTTGGCAGCGGCCTGGCGCGCGAAGATCGCCGCCAGCCGCTCGGCGCCGCCGACCGCGAGCGAATCTAGCAGCCAAAGCAGGCGCATTGGCCCATCTCCGCATAGCTGGCAAAGATCCGGCGCCAGTCGCCGCGCCGGGGCTGTTCGCCCGGTGCGGCTTCTTCCAGCACGCGCTCCGCAAGGTAGGATGTGATCGCCGGATCGATCCAGCGCGGATCAAGCCCCATTGCCCGGCAGTGGCCGCGCAGATGCCGTTCGATCACCGGACGCAGCGGGCCAGCCGGATCGAAGCTCCGCCGGAAAGCCTCGGCCCGATCGACCCATCGGCCCAGCCGCCATGGGTAGCTTAGGCCATAGCTGATCGCGAAGTGGATTGGGTCGGTTAAAGGAAGGCCTTGCCGCTGGAACAGTTCCCAATCGAATACGGCAATCCGGCTATCCTCGATCAGGATGTTCCGCGCCCAGAAATCACCGTGAATCGCAACGCTTGGCAAGGCTTGCTCGGCCAGACTGGCGACCAGCGCGATCCGTTCCGTCAGCAAGGCTTGCCCGGCCTCAGGCAGACCGCCCTGTTCGAGCAACTCGCGCATTGCCTCGCCCAGTCCGGTTGCAGCCGGGTCAGCGATGGTCGCCTTCTGGAACTGCGCCAGCCAGCCATGAGCCAAGCCAAAATGGCGTTCGACCAGCCGTTCGGGTCGCCAACTTCCGCGCATTTCGACATAGATCGCGCGGCCCGGCAGGTGGCTTTCGCAACAGGTCAGACCTTGCGGACTGTCGAACACCGCGAGGGGGACCGGCAGGGTGGCGCAAAGATCATCGTCGAGGCTGGCCCGCAGACCCAGCAGGCTGTCACGTTCGTGTTGCAACCTGCTTTGCTGCTGCGGAACCGGGGTGGTCTTGGCGATAACGCTGGGCCGGGCCTGTTCCGGCGCGAACAGGAACGCGATCTCCTTGCCGCGCCCGGAATCGCGATAGTCGCCAAGACTGATTGCCGACAGGCCGGTCGTGGCAAGTCCGGCGTGTGAAGCCGCTGTGTTGGGCAGCGCCGAATGGTCCGGGTCGGGCCGTTCTGCCTGACGGGCGCCAAGCGCCAGTGCCGCCAGCCGGGGCAGGGCCTTGATCGCCCGGGCCAGGGCCGCCCGCGCCAGTTCGGCGCGCGAATGCGGCACAAGCAGGAAATCCAGATAGTAACGCAGCACAGCGGCCGGCCTGAGCGGGATCCGGAACCGATAATGCCGGACAAAGGCTGGCGGGACGTCGCTCATCACCGCTTCATCGATCCGGCCAGAGCCCGGCGCGCTTCGATCAGCACGGGCCGGTCGATAACGATCAGGACCGTGAAATAGACCGCCGCGCCAATCGTTACGCCAAGCGTCAATTGGATCAGGCTTGGAAGGCCTGTCCACAAAGGCTGGACCAGCGCCAGCACCACCAGCATCGCAGAGCTTCCAATCGCGGCCGACTTGAATTCGCCAAACAGCGCCCAAGGGGAAAGCGAGAGGATCCGTCCGGCAACGACCAGGTTGAGTACCGTGCTGGCGCAGGTAACGATCACTTGCGCCACGGCGACCCCCAGGATGCCATAGCGCGCGCCCCAGATCATCGCCGGAATGATCACCGCCGCGCGCAGCAGCCCCAGCTTGGTCAGGATCGCAGGACGCCCGGTCGCCCTGTAAACGTCGCCAGCGTGCGAGCCGAGCGAACGCAACGCTCCGGCAACGGCCAGCGCCTGCATGGTCAGCGCGGCGGGCATCCATTTCTCGCCGTAAAAGGCAACCATGAAGGTGCCACCCAGAAAGGCCAGACCAAGCCCGGCGGGCAAAGTGATCAGCGAAAGATAACGCAGCGTCACCAGAAAGGCGTTGCTCAGCGCCGCCGGATCGCCGCGCAGCTTGGCATAGACCGGAAAGGTCACTTTGCCGATCACCCAGATAACCGTCGTGATCAGCAGCTCGGGCGTGCGGCAGGCCAAAGTGTAATAGCCCAGCGCGGTCGCGCCGAGCAGGCGGCCGACGATTAGGTAATCGACATCGTGGACGATCGCCGAAACGATGTTCACCGAAACGATGTGCCCGCCATAGCCCAGCATCTTGCGCGCGGCCTGCCAGCTGGCGTTGAGGCCGGGACGCCAAGGCACCGCGGCCCACAGGGCGATGGTTGCGGCGGCGGTCCCGATCAACTGGCCCCAGACCAGCGACCAGACCCCGAACCCGGCGAAAGCGAAGCCGACTGAGCACAGCCCCTTGAAGGCGGCCATGGCAAAATCGGGCACCAGTCGCTTCTTAAACGCCAGATCGCGGCGCAGGATTGCATCGTGGGTATTGCCCAGCGCATTGATCACGAAGCTGAGCGCCATGACCCGCATGATCGGCACCACTTCGGGCTCGCGGAAGAATTCGGCCACCCACGGCGCTGCGGCATAGGCGATGGCATACCAGAACAGCCCGGCGATCAGGCTGACGATGAAGGCCACGTCGGCCGCCTCTTCCACCCGCTCATGCTCATAGATCAGGGCCGAGCTGATCCCGAAATCGCCGACCGTGTCCATGTAACCGATCACCAGCAGGGCAAAGCCAACCAGACCGAATTCGCTCGGCACCAGCAGCCGCGCCAGAATTACGGTTGAGGCAAAGATCAGCAGCTTGCTGCCCGCGAACGACAGATAGGTCCAGACCACACCCTGAACCGCGCGCTGCCCGACCGTTTCCGCCGCCGGAGTGTTGGCACCCGCCGCGGTCATGCCAGCCGCTTTCGCAAGGTGCGGCGATAGAAGTTCAGCCGCAGCAGGCGCTTGGCCCGGGCCAGAGGCGATCCGCCGGGGCGCAGCACCGGGCTGTTACCCATGATCTTGATCGTTGCCAGCAAGACGAAAAAGTCGAGTGCGGCATCGTCCAGTTCGGCGCTGGCGCGGTAGCCGGCAAGAAACCGTGCGCGCAGTGCCGCGTTGGAGGACCGGGTGAGGTGATAGCGCGGGATGATTTCCGCCATGCACAGGAAATAGGCGATGTCCTCATAGACCAGACCGGGGCGCAAGCCTTCAAAGTCGATCACCGTCACGCCGCTATCGGCGGCGAGGATATTGTATGGCGCAAAATCGCAATGCTGTCCGACCTGCCGGGCTGACCACTCGGCAAATCGCTCTCGGTTGGCTTCAAACCGGCGCCCAGCGGCATCGGCAAGATGGGGATCAAGGCCCGCTTCGCGGCAGTGCGCCAGATCGGCTGCAAATTCGCGTTCCAGCCGCTCGATCACCGCTGCACTATCGCCTTGGGTTGCCGAAACCCGGTGCAGCGCGGCCAGCCATGCTCCGCTCGCCTCGAACCAGCCCGGCAAGGGCCGCGCGCCGCCGCTCCGCCAGCTGGCCCAGCGCAGGTGGATCGAGAGTTTCTCGCCGGGGGATTTTCCCATCAGTACGGCGGAGTGGGAGCGGTTGAACCCGATCGGGCGCGGAACGGCCAGCGCGGCTTCGTCATGCTGCTGATAGTCCCACAGTGCGGTCAGGGCCTTGAATTCCTGTTCGGCGTGTGGCCGGCCCTGGGCCAGAACCTGGTCGGCTTCTGCCCAGTGCGGGCGGTGCAGTTTCAGGATCATGTGGAGCCGGCTGCGATCGGGGCAGCGCGCAACCGTTTCGTAAACGATCGAATCCCGACCTCCGCCGATATCGCGAAAGGTCACGAAACAGTGTCCACCGGCCAGGTCGGAAGCACGCTTTTCGACCCAGCGTACCAACTGATCGTCAAGCGCGATCGATCGTTTCAGAACCCTTTCGAACTGGCGGCGCAGCACCGTGACATTGCCGCGCAGGTCAAAATCCTGGCTGACCTTCTGCTGCCCGGATTCGCCCATTCGCGCGCGCAGGGCCGGATCCTGGCCAAGCGCGATCAGCGCCGCGGCCAGCGCGTCTTCGTCCTCCGGCTCGGCCAGCAGGCCGCTCACACCATCCTCGACCAGTTCGGGGATTCCCGAAATCCGGGTCGAGATGACCGGCAGGCGGCTGGCCATCGCCTCCATCAGCGCAACCGGGATGCCTTCCATCTGTCCGGTGCTGGCGATCACGCTTGGCAGCACGAACAGGTCCGCCTGGCCCAACAGTGCCGCCACTTCATCCTGGGTCCGGCCGCCCAGCAATGCGACCCGATCGGTCAGGCCGAGTTCGGCGATCTGCGCCTCCAGCTCGGCCCGCTGATTCCCTTCGCCGATGATCATGCAGCGCAGACCGGGCATCGCCGCAGTCGCCTTGGCCATCGCGGCGATCAGGTGGCGCAGGCCCTTGTAGGGTTGCAGGCTGGCGACGCATAGCGCAGTCAGCCTGTCCTCGTCCCGCACCCCGGCTTGCGCGCGCGCGGCGGCGGTTCCGGCATAGCGCGCAGGTTCGATCCCGCAGTGGACGATCTTGATCCGATCGGCTGCAAGGTCCGGCGTGCGTTCAAGGATATAGGCCTTGTTGAATTCAGAGATCGCGGCCACGAACCGGGCCTTGCGAACCTTGGTCTGCAACATCTGCCGGTTGATGAAGATGTCGTGGGCGTGGACCGTGAAACTGAAGCCGATCCCGGTAAGTTCGGATGCGATCAGCGCGCACAGCGCCGGGTGGGTCGCGTAGTGGGCGTGGATGTGGGCGATCCTGTGCCGTTCGACCAGCCGCGCGAAATAGACCGACTTGGGAAAGATCCCCAGTGCACCGAAGAACAGGTTGGCCGATCCCCAGTTTTCGCGCAGCACCGTGCCGAGCAGCCGCAGATAGCGGACCGGCTTGCGGATCAGGAAAGAAAGATTGGCGGCAAGAATCGCCGGGGATACGAAGCTGGTGTAATGGACCGGGGCTTTCAGCCGCTCGACCTCGGCATGGCGGACGGCGGGATCCGCCCGCAGCAGCGGAAAGATCACCAGCGGGACGCGCTGCCGCTCAAGCTCAAGCATTTCGCGCAGGATGAAGGTTTCGGTCAGCAGCGGAAAACGCGACATGACATAGGCAACTTTTGGCCCGTTGCTGGGCGGGGCTGCCGGGCCGGTCGCTCCGTCCGTCGGGGCAGCGGAGGGGGCGGGTGGAATTGTGTTGTTGGTCGGCACACGGGCTGACCCGGTCGGTGCGATCGTCAGCGCGCGCCCTCCGGCGATCCGCCCGGCTGCGGCAGCGATCGTCACCAGCAGCCAGAAGTACTGGATATAGGCGCCGTGCAGAAATATGCTGGTGATCAGAAAGGCAATGACCGCAAGGCCGAGCGAGAAGACCAGGTTGGCGGTCTTGCTGTCTCCCCGCCGTTTGAACACGGCATAGGCCCGCCGCAGGGTCAGCAGTGTTGCAGTTACGATCGTCAGGAATGCGGCCATGCCCAGCAGCCCGGTTTCTGCCAGGATTTCCAGCGGAAGACTGTGCGGGAAGTGCTCCATCCCGAACTTGTCGTAACTGCGCTGGGTTGAGCCGATTTCGGCAGAATACTCATCGAAATGGTCCGAATAGTTGCCTGCGCCGACCCCGACCAGCGGATGTTGGGTGAACATCGACCAGGCGACCGTCATCAGGATCTTGCGTTGTCGAAATGAGCTGTCCTCGCCCTTAACGCCCTGCAACTGGTCGGTTTCGGTGATCTGGGTCAGGGTGGTTAGGCGGCCCGTGAAACTATCAGGGATCAGCAGGCTGAGCGGCGCCAGCACCAGGATGCCGAGCAGGAACAGCCGCGGCGAAACCCGCTTGTGGATCACCGCAATCAGCAGCACCAGTGCCAGTGCCAGCGCCCCGCCGCGCGAATAGGTGAACACCGCCGCCAGTGCGATCGCGCCAAGGGCGTAGCCGGCCAGCAGGCGGGTGCGCGGTGCGGTTTCTTCCCACAACCGATAGAGCGCAAGCGGCGCCAGCATGACCAGGATCTGGGCATAGAAATTGGGATCGCTAACCGATCCGGCGATCCGCGGTTCACGGGTTTCCCCCACGATCTGGGCCAGCTTTATCCGGCCGAAACCGCCCAGTTCGGTATCATAGGCGCCGGTCAATACCTGCAACACGCTGATCGTGCCAAGCAGCGCGCCCGAAAGGACCAGCACCCAGACAACCGTTCGCAGGTCTTGCCGCGCGGTGACGAGGTTCGTCGCGACGACGAACAGGAATATGCTCTTCAGCAGATCAAGCAGCTTCGCATCCGCCGCGCCAGGGTGTTCTGCCTGGATCGACGAAGCCAGGATCACGGCGGCATAAAGCAGCAAAGGCACCAGCAGGGGATCAAGGACCAGTACCGGCCTCTGCCCGCGCGAAGGCGCCAGGAAACGGTAGCACAGACCCGCCGCGGTGGTCAGCAGGATCGCCTGCAAGGGCGAGGGCAGGCCATAATAGCGCACCGCGATTTCGGAGGCATTGGTTGCCAGCAGCGCGACGATTACAAGCACACCATGGTTCGGATGCCGGAAGCTGTGAACCAGCAGCCACAGGCCAAGGAGCAGGGCGATCAAGTGCTGCGGGCCGAATGCGGAGATGTCGGTGCGCAGCCAGTCAGGCTCCTGCGCAAGATAGGCCCCCGTCCCCAGACAAGCCAGCACCGCCAGGCCAAGCACCGCCAGCTGCAGGATGCGCACGGCGAATTGGCCGGGGAATCGGCCGAATTCTGTTGCTGTGGTGGGACTGCTGAGGACAGTGGGCACTATCCGCTCTCAATCGATCGGGCCCGGCTCAGTCTGGCCGTTGGAACTGCGGGGCTTTCCGTACGACCGGTTCCTGAGGTTCACCGAAATCGTTGACCAGGCGTCATGGCCCATGCGGCCGAGCCGGGACTGACGGCCATCGGCGGCCTCTGGGGGGCTCGCGAACAGCCCGGCGATCCCGCCTTGCTGCAGCCAGGCCAACGCAAAGGCTGCGGCAGCGCCGATGATCAGCCCGAACAGGCTTCCGGCCAGCAACCGCCGGGGCCAGCCCACGCTGGCCGGAGTAGAGGAGGTCCGGGCCCGGTCCAGCACCTGCATCTCGAAGATGCCATAGACGGTTCCGGTCCTTGCAACCGCCTGATCTGCGAGGGCATCAAGCAGCCGGGTGGCGATGGCGGCGTCGGGACCTTCGGCGGTCACTTCCAGTGCGTTGGAATCCGGAACAACGCTGGTCTTGATCGTATAGGACGCGATCTGATCGTCGCTCAATCCGGTCTGCTGCCGCGCCGCATCGCGCACGGTCCGGCTCGACGGCAGCATGGCGAGAGTGGCGACGACGCTGCGGCGGTCGAGCGTGTTGAGCGTATCGGAAACCTCGCGCGCTTCCTTAAGGTCCTTTTTCGGCCCGATGATCAGGGTCGTCCGTGCCTTGTAAAGCGGTACTTCAGCGCTGGCGAAATAGGCCGCCGAAGCCAGGCACAGGCCCAGCGAGAGCACTACGATCCACCAGTTGGCGATCGCCGCCTGAAATAGCGAGGCATGGCCTGGCTCACTCTGGGCCGGTTGGCCGTCGCCCTTGACGGAACCGGAGGGCAAGGCGGCGACGGTAGAGAAGGCCCTGGTCAGGCGACCGTCGTCCTCGGCTTTGCTGGTTTTGGCCATGGCAGGGGTGTCAGTAACCGTGGGCCAGGAATACCGCCGGAACGGTTCTCAGCAGAATTCCGAGGTCAAGGCCAAGGCTGACGTTGCGGCCATAGGCCACGTCCATCGCAACCCGGCGGCGGTAGGTGGTCGAATTTCGGCCACTGACCTGCCAGAGGCCGGTAAGCCCGGGCTTTACCGCACAGTAATCGGCGAAGTGGCGGCCATAGCGCGCGCTTTCCGCACTGACGATTGGACGAGGCCCGACCAGGCTCATCTCCCCCTTCAATACGTTGATCAATTGCGGCAGCTCATCAAGGCTTGAAACCCGCAGCACCCGGCCCAGCGGGGTGACGCGAGGATCGCGGGCCAGCTTCTGGCAATCGGCCCATTCGCGGCGCAGGCCGGCATCTTGCGCGAGCATGGCTTTCAGCGCAGTCTGATCGGCGCGCATGGTGCGGAATTTGAGAATCCGGAAAGTACCTCCGCCCCTCCCGATGCGTTCTTGCCGGAACAGTATCGGCCCGCCGCCTGCCAGGCCGAGAACCAGTGCGATGACCAGCATCAGCGGCGCAAACAAGGCGAGCAAGGCTGCGCTGCCCACTATGTCGATCACGCGCTTGAGCGGGTAATCACCCGCTGGCACGGTTCGGCCCTGGGCCGGGGTTTCGCTATCGCGGCGCTGGCTGATCAACATCTGTGTCATGCCATCGTTCGCGGCTGTGGCGAACATCACGCCGTTCTGCCCCGAACCCACGGCAACACCCGACGCGCGGCCGTGTGACGCCGCCAGCGGTGCGCGGTCAACCTGGAGGAAGTCGCCCCATTCGCCGGGGCTGAATTCCTGAGTGCCTGACTCGAAAACAGAGTCGCGATCTACCATCTCAAACCCCTATCAGAGGTGAAACTCACCTCTTTTGAATAATAAGCTGTTTGTTTGGCGACTCTGTTGTATTTTCAAACGGTCAGTTCATCTCCTGGTACTTTATGATCTGGAGATATTGTACCAGTATTCTGACTTGCTTGCCGCTTCCTGAAACTTTTCCCTAAGTCTTGTTTTATGGATCGGTCTCGGTGCCGATTTTGTGTCAGATGCCGGGTTCGTCTCAGGCTTGTAATGTTTCGATGCCAGAATCGGGAAAACCCCTGATTCTTGGTTAACTGGTCCTTAACTTACAAGAGTTTGTCAGGGCCTATAAGGCCGAGCTGTTCCCAAATCGGGGCAAAATGATGGGCGTGGACTGGCGCTTTGGCCCTCATGCTGTAAGCGGAAATCAGAGGTCGCCGAATGTCCACCCCCCCTGCCAAACGGATCGTCAAAGCGATCATGCGGATGCTTGCGCTGGGCGCAGCAATCGGGCTGTGGGTGCTGATCTTCAAAGCTGCGGGCGCGCTATTTTCCTGAGCTGAAGCACGATTTACCCGATCATCATCAGGCTCGCATTGCCTCCGGCAGCGGTGGTGTTGATCGAGGTGGAAACTTCGTCGAGCAGCCATTCACAGTGATACGCAAGCCCGCCATCGCGCCGCGCCGCGTAAAGCGGAACAATCGCGCCGGGAAGCTCAGCCAGCAGGATCTGGGCGGTGGAAATCTCCCGCTCGCCGCCCTCGACCAGTGCGGCTGAAAGGTTCTCTGGCGAATTCTCGAAAAGCCGCGCGGCAACGGCTGCGGGCAAGTTTGACGGGATCGGTAGCCCGCGAACAATGCCGATATTGCCGGTGGCCAGCACCGCGGCGATCTGTTCGAACAGGCCGGTGCGGCTCTGCGCCAGCAAGAGCACCCGCCCGCGCGGGTGGAGGGCATAGATGTTGCGTTCCCCAACCGGGCCGGGAAGCTCCCGCTCAGACCCCAGGGCAGAGCTTTGCTGATAGCGCCGGGCGATCCGGGCGGCATCGCTTTCGCCCTGCACATCGAGCCACTGGGCGAATTGCTCCAGCGGCGTGTCCAGATGACTGGCGCGCGCCTCGAACACCGGCGGGGTAGAGACCAGACGCCCCATATAGAGCGGTCCGCCCGCCTTCGGCCCGGTGCCCGAAAGCCCGCGCCCGCCGAACGGCTGAACCCCCACGATCGCGCCGATCGTGTTGCGGTTGACATAAAGGTTGCCGGCCCTGATCCGGCTGGTGACGTGGCCGATCGTCTGATCCAGCCTGGTGTGCAGGCCGAAGGTCAGGCCATAGCCGGTCGCGTTGATCTGATCGATCAGCTGGTCAAGCTCCTCGCGCCGGTAGCGGACCACGTGGAGCACCGGGCCGAACACCTCTTTTTCCAGCCGGGCGATCGAATCGATTTCGATGATCGTCGGCGGGATGAAGGTGCCCTCCGCCGTTTCAGGGGCGAGGACGCTCTGCTCTACGGCAAAGCCTGCGCCGCGCAGCATTTCGATATGGGCGGCGATCTCTTGCCGGGCGGCGGCAGAGATGACCGGACCGATATCGATTTTCAGCGCGTCGGTGCGCCCGATCCGCAGTTCCCGCACTGCGCCTTTGAGCATCGTCAGGGTGCGGTCGGCGATCTCTTCCTGCAGGCACAGCACTCGCAGCGCCGAGCAGCGCTGCCCGGCACTGTCGAAAGCGGATGCCAGGACATCGCCGACGACCTGTTCGGCCAGTGCCGAGGAATCGACGATCATCGCGTTCTGCCCGCCGGTTTCGGCAATCAGGGGAACAGGCAGCCCTTGGGGAGAGAGACGCTGTGCCAGCCTTCCCTGAATCAGGCGGGCGACCCGGGTCGATCCGGTGAACATCACCCCGCAGGTCTGCGGCGCCGCGACCAGAGCGGAACCAAGCGCACCGTCGCCGGGCATCAGTTGCAACACATCTTGCGGAATGCCCGACTGGTGCAGCATCCGTACGGCTTCGGCGGCGATCAGCGGCGTGAAGCTGGCGGGCTTGGCCAGTACCGGGTTGCCCGCCGCCAGCGCCGCAGCGATCTGTCCGGTGAAAATCGCCAGCGGAAAGTTCCACGGGCTGATGCAGACGATCGGCCCCAGTGGAACCTGCTCCGGCCCGAAGCTGGCGCTGGCCTGCGCGGCGTAATAGCGCAGGAAATCGACCGCCTCGCGCACTTCGGAAATGGCGTTGGGCGCAGACTTTCCGGCCTCGCGCACGATCAGGCCGATCAGGATTGGCATTCGCTGTTCAAACAGGTCCGCCGCGCGGATCAGACAGGCAGCGCGATCCGCCACCGGGGTTTCCCCCCAGGCCGAACTGGCAGCGCGCTCGACCGCGGCAGGGGCTGCCTCTGCCGTTACTTCGAATACTGTTCCGACACGGTCGCGGTGATCCGCCGGGTTCAGAACCGGTTGGGCCGTGCCCGTTCCGAAGGTCGGCTCGGCTTGCCACTCGATCCGGGTGCTTTCCAGCAGGGCATCCGAAAGCACCGCCAGTTCGCTTTCGCTAGCCAGATCGATCCCGCGCGAGTTGCGGCGGCCGGGATAGAGATCGCGCGGCAGGGCGATCCGATCATGCCGCGCGCCGGGATCGGGCATGGCGCGAACCTGATCGACCGGGTCGGCAGTCAGGCTTTCGACCGGCACCTGCGGATCGCCGATCCGGTTGACGAACGAGGAATTGGCCCCGTTTTCCAGCAGGCGGCGCACCAGATAGGCCAGCAGCGTCTCGTGCGTGCCGACCGGGGCATAGATCCGGCATGGCCGGTCCAGCGCATCCGGGCCGACAACCTGCTCATACAGCGGTTCGCCCATCCCGTGCAGGCATTGGAATTCATATTGGCCGGGGTGAAAGTCCGGCCCGGCAAGGTGCAGGATCGTGGCCAGGGTCTGGGCGTTGTGGGTGGCGAACTGCGGGAAGACGGCATCCGGCGCGGCCAGCAGCTTGCGGGCGCAGGCGATGTAGGAAACATCGGTATGCGCCTTGCGGGTATAGACCGGAAAGTCTTCCAGCCCATCAACCTGCGCCCGCTTGATCTCCGCGTCCCAATAGGCGCCCTTGACCAGCCGGACCATGATCCGGCGCCCGGCGCGGCGCGCCAGATCGACGATCCAGTCGATCACTGCCGGGCAGCGCTTGCCATAGGCCTGGATCACAAAGCCAAGACCCTGCCATCCGGCCAGTGCGGGATCGAGCGCCAGGCTTTCCAGCAGATCGAGCGACAGCTCCAGCCGGTCGGCCTCTTCGGCGTCGATGTTGAAGCCCAGGTCATAGCCCTTGGCCAGAACCGCCAGCCGCTGAACGCGCGGCAGCAGTTCATTCATCACCCGGTCCGCCTGGGTGCGCGAATAGCGCGGGTGGAGGGCTGAAAGTTTGATCGAAATGCCTGGTCCGGCGATCGGTCCGCGCCCCTGCGAAGCCTTGCCGATCGCGTGGATCGCGCTTTCATAATCGGCATAATAACGCGCGGCATCGGCGGCGGTTGTGGCCGCTTCGCCCAGCATATCATAGCTGTAGCGGAACCCCCGGGCCTCCAGCGCGCGGGCGCGCGACAGTGCCTCGTCGATTGTCTCGCCGGTAACGAACTGTTCGCCCATCAGCCGCATCGCCAGGTCGATCCCCTTGCGGATCACCGGCTCTCCGGCGCGGGCGACCAGCCGCGCCAATGCCGCGCTGAGCCCGCGGTCGTTGACGCTGCCGACCAGCTTGCCGGTCACCACCAGTCCCCAGGTGGCGGCATTGACGAACAGCGAGCGTCCGCCGCCCAGATGTGACCCCCAGTCACCATCGGCGATCTTGTCGCGGATCAGCGCATCGCGGGTCGCGGCATCGGGAATGCGCAGCAAGGCTTCGGCCAGACACATCAGTGCCACGCCTTCGTCACTCGACAGCGAATATTCCTGCACCAGCCCCTCAACCCCGCCGGTCCGGGGCTTGGCGCGCAGCCGTTCAACCAGGCGGGTCGCGGTCTTGCGGATTGCGGTGCGTTGCTCTTCGGGCAGGCTGGCCTGCCGCAGCAGCTCGGTCACACAGGTCTGTTCGTCGCGGCGGCAGGCTGCGGTTATCGCCCGGCGCTGCGGCGATTGCGGGCGGATCGGCGGGGCGAATGCGGCAAAGGGCTGGTCCATCGCGCAAGGATAGCAAAATTGCTTTTGCCGATCTGCCCAAGTTTCGCGTAGAAACAGCGCGTCAGGGCGTGAATTTCTGGCAATGACAGGAAAAATGGATGCCAAAGAACCGAAACGTGGTCGAAATGGATTCACTCGATCGCAAGATCCTCGAAGTTCTGCGCAGTGATGGCCGGATCAGCATGACCGATCTGGCAGCGCGGGTTGGCCTTTCGAAGACGCCGTGTCAGGTGCGGCTCAAGCGCCTGATCGCCTCGGGCGTGATCACCGGTTTTCGCGCGGTTCTGGATAGCGCCCGACTGGGGCTGGACCATGTCGCCTTTGCCGAAGTCAAACTGTCCGACACGCGCGAGGCGGCGCTGGAGGAGTTCAACGCCGCAGTGCGCCGTATTCCCGAGGTGGAGGAATGCCACATGATCGCGGCCGGGTTCGATTACCTGCTAAAAGTCCGCACCGCCGACATCCGCAAATATCGGGCGGTGCTGGGCGAACGCATCTCCAGCCTCCCGCACGTGGCGAGCACCTCAACCTTCGTGGCGATGGAAACGGTCAAGGAAAGGTAAGCCGGAGCAAGGATTTGCGGGCCGGAACCGGGAGGAAGTTCCGGCCCGCGGGCCATGGGCCATCCCTTGGGTCAGTTGCTGATCCGCAGTTCGATGCCGAATGTCCGGCCCTTCGAAAGCGGGGCGAAAGTGCCGCCCAGCGGAACCCCGCCCAGCGTTGCGGGCAACTGGGTATCGCCGCCAATCTGGACATTGTTGGTCAGGTTCTGCCCGAAGATCGTGATCGTGCCGCGATCGTCCAGCACCTTGAAGGCAAGGCTGGCATCGACCCGGTTGGCGGCATTCAGCATACCGCGGTTGTTGTCGGTATAGGCGGCCGGATCACGGTGCGCATAGGTCGCCCGGAAGGTGGCCTTGCCCAGCAGCGGCAGGTCCTTCTCCACGGTCAGCCCGATGTTGGCGGTCAGCGGGGCAAGGCGCGGGATCTTGAGGGCAAGGTCGTCGTTGAGCACGCCGTCCCCGTTGATGTCAAAGACCACGCGGGTGTAGTTCCCGTCAACGTAGCCCAGCGACCCGTCCAGCACCACGCCATCGGCCAGCGGAATGGCGAAATCCGCTTCGAAGCCGACCAGCCGCGCGTCGGCGGTGTTCTTGATCACCTGAACCACGCCCGCGTTCGGGTCAGCCAGATTGACCTCGCGCTGCATATTGCCGATCTTGGTGTAGAAACCGGCAAAGTTCAGGCGCGCCCGACCGAATGGCTCGGTCTTGATGCCCAGCTCCCAGGAATCGACCTTTTCGTCACCGAAGGGGCCGGGACCAAAATTGACCGTATCGGCAGCGGTGTTGCGGAAGTTGAAGCCGCCGGCCCGATAGGCCCGGGCATAGCTGGCATAACCGCGCGCGCTGGGTGAGAATTCATACTGGACCCCCACGCGCGGCGCCCAGCTTGATTTCGAGATCGAACCCGTAAAGTCCGGCAGACAGGTTCCATCCACCACGCTGCAGGAATGGTTGACGTTGCGCGACAGCGAGGCAACTTCAACGTCCTTGCTTTCATGCGACCAGCGCAGTCCGGTTGACGTGCTCCCCAGAAATGTGACCGGTTTTTGGTAGAGTCCGACGCCAAGGAGTCGGACGACAATGAAGCGAAGCAGGTTCAACGAACAGCAGATCATCGCGATCTTGAAGGAGCAGGAGGC
>Ga0116180_1000955_pt1 | contig 25359 bp, 20 predicted proteins | sample AD_UKC073_MetaG_FD_89804 | JGI IMG/M metagenome (GOLD analysis project Ga0116180, IMG submission 89804) | Active sludge microbial communities of municipal wastewater-treating anaerobic digesters from USA - AD_UKC073_MetaG | ecosystem: Engineered > Bioreactor > Anaerobic > Digestate | place: USA...
CGGCCTGTTCAGCGCGATCCCGCTGGTGGGCGAGCCGCTGCGCGAATGGCTGCTGGGCGGCTTTGCCCCGGGTAACGCCACCCTGAACCGCTTCTTCTCGCTGCACTTCCTGTTGCCCTTCGTGATCTTGGGCGTGGTGATCCTGCACATCTGGTCGCTGCACATCCCGGGTTCGTCTAACCCGACCGGGGTTGAGGTGAAGAGTGAGAGCGATACCGTGCCGTTCTATCCCTATTACGTGGGTAAGGATGGCTGGACGATCGGCCTGTTCCTGATCATCTACAGCGCTTACGTGTTCTTCATGCCCAACGCGCTGGGCCACCCGGACAACTACATTCCGGCCAACCCGATGCAGACCCCCGCACACATCGTGCCCGAATGGTACTTCTGGCCGTTCTACGCGATCCTGCGCGCCTTCACGGTCGATTTCCTGATCGTACCAGCCAAGCTGATGGGTGTGCTGGCGATGTTCAGCGCGATCCTGGTGTGGTTCTTCCTGCCCTGGCTCGATCGTTCGCCGGTCCGCTCGGGCAACTACCGCCCGCTCTATCGTAAGTTCTTCTGGTTCGGTCTGATCCCGACCATGGCCGTGCTGTTCTACTGCGGCGGCGCCCCGGCTGAGGAACCCTATGTGATGCTGAGCCAGCTGGCTTCGCTTTACTACTTCGCCCACTTCCTGATCATCGTCCCGATCGTTTCCTCGATCGAACGCCCCGATCCGCTGCCCTATTCGATCACCGAAGCCGTCCTTGGCTCGGACGATAAGGCCGCGCTGGGCGGCCAGGGCTGAATCCAAGAGAGGGACTAGAGACCACCATGATCCGCATCATCTCTCTCGCCGTCGGGGCCTTCTTCAGTCTGGCCCTGCTGTTCGCCTTCGGTACGGGCGCGTACAACTACGTGACCGAACCGCCGGCCAAGACCGCCGAAAAGGTCTATGGCAAGCACCCCAAGCATCTAGACCTGGCCAGCAACGGCATCTTCGGCAAGTTCGACGAAGCCCAGCTGCAGCGCGGTTTCGCGGTCTATCAGAACGTCTGCGCCTCGTGCCACTCGATCAGCCGCGTCGCTTACCGCGATCTCGGCAAGCTCGGCTATAACGAGGCCGAAGTGAAGGCGATCGCGGCCAAGGCGACGATCACCGCCAAGGATCCGCTGACCGGTGAAATGAAGGATCGTCCGGGCCTTCCGGCCGACAAGTTCCCGCCGGTGGTCTATGCCGGCAAGGGCACCCCGCCCGACCTGTCGCTGATCACCAAGGCACGGCATGGCGGCGCGGCCTATGTCTATTCGCTGCTGACCGGTTATGAAAACCAGCCGGCCGAAGTGGTGAAGCACTTCCCAGATGCGAAGACGCCGGACGGGATGTTCTACAACCCCTATTTCGCGAGCCTCAACCTTGCCATGCCGCCGCCGATCAGCAGCGACGGCCAGGTGACCTATTCGGACGGCACCGTTGCGACCAAGGACCAGATGGCCCAGGACGTCGCCGCATTCCTGGTCTGGACTGCCGAGCCCGAGCTTGAGCAGCGCCACCAGACCGGCCTGTGGTGGATTGGCTTCCTGATCTTCGCCACCACCCTGGCCTATATGTCCTACCGCAACATCTGGGCGGAGAAGAAGGGCCACTGATCCCTTCGATCCCGACCGGGCAAAACAAAAGGCCCCGGCACTCAATCCGAGTGCCGGGGCCTTTCGCTTTCAGAGCCGCAGGATCAGTCGTTCGACGCGATCAGGCTGCGATAGATGAAGCCGCCAAGCGCCCCGCCGATCAACGGCGCGATCCAGAACAGCCACAGCTGGCCAAGTGCGATCCCGCCTTCCACCAGTGCCGGACCGGTGCTGCGCGCCGGATTGACCGAGGTGTTGGTGATCGGGATGGAGATCAGGTGGATCAGCGTCAGGCCAAGGCCGATCGCGATCGGGGCAAAGCCTGCAGGCGCCTTGCCATGGGTCGATCCCATGATGATGATCAGGAAGAACGCGGTCAGCACCACTTCGGCGATAAAGCCCGCCGCCTCGCTATACTTGCCCGGCGAATGCTCACCATAGCCATTGGTGGCAAGGCCGTTGGTCGCCAGATCCCAGCCCGGCTTGCCGCTGGCGATCCAGTAGAGCAGGAACGCCGCAATGATCGCGCCGACCACCTGGGCCACGATATAGGGCAGCACGTCCTTCGCAGCAAAGCGCCCGCCGCTCCAAAGCCCGACCGTCACCGCCGGATTGAAATGCCCACCGGAAACATGGCCCACGGCATAGGCCATGGTCAGCACGGTCAACCCGAAAGCCAGGCTGACCCCGGCAAAGCCGATCCCCAGTTCCGGATAGGCCGCGGCGAAAACGGCGCTACCGCAGCCGCCTAACACCAGCCAGAAGGTGCCGAACAGTTCGGCCACAAGTTTTCTCGTATCAGTCATAGTCCCCTCCAATTGGCGCGCCCAAAAGCACGTGAGGGGCAGGCTGCGCCCTTTGAGCGCAGGGGTAAAGCTGGATTAACTTGCAGCCATCGTGGCGGATTGACCGCACCGCGCACTTGCCCCATAGGGCGCGGGCACGCCGAGTGACATTGCTGGCACGCCGATGTGGCATTGCGGGTATAGCTTAGTGGTAAAGCTCCAGCCTTCCAAGCTGGCTATGCGGGTTCGATTCCCGCTACCCGCTCCACGTTCTTTCAGCGCGACCCATCAGCCCGTCCCGATACCTCTCCACCTGCATTGCGCCTTCTTAATCGAACAGTTAAGAGGCGGGCAGGGAGAGAATGCCGATGTCGATCTTGTACGACGAGGGCCAGCAGGCCATCGCCACCGAATCGCGCCGCGTGCTCGATGCGCGGATGGACAAGAACCGCCTGCTGGACCTGCTTGAACAGGTGGGAGAGCACGACCGGCCGTTCTGGGATACCGCTGTCGAACAGGGCTGGACCGCCCTGGCTATCCCCGAAGAGCACGGCGGACTGGGGCTTGGCCTGATCGAGCAGGGACTGGTGGCACAGGCCTGCGGCGCGGCAACATCGGGCGCGCCGTTCCTGACCGGCAGTTACGGCACAGCGCAGGGTCTGATCCTGGGCAGCGATGCCGCGCTGACCGGGCATTGGCTCCCCCACCTGGCTGGCGGTGAGGCGACCGGGTGCACCGCCTTTGCCGAAGGCGCCGCCGCTTTACCGCCAACTGCCACCGTGACTTACGCCGACGGAAAACTGAACGGCGCCAAGCCCGCGGTTGCGGGAGGGCTCAAGGCTGACCTGGCGCTGGTCTGGGCCGATTGCGCAGGCCAACCGGCGCTGGTGCTGGCTGAACTGGCCGGTGTCACCCGCAATCCGGTGTCCAGCTATGACAATTCCCGGCTCTATGCCGATCTGGTCTTTGCAGACAGCCCCGCCAGCGTGATCGCGCTGGGCGATGCCGCCCGCAGCCTGGCGCAGGACCTGCTGGCGCGGATGGCGGTTGTCACCGCGCACGAACAGGTTGGCGGGGCAGAGGCGCTGCTGCACATCGCGCGTGACTATGCCCTCACCCGCAAGGCTTTTGGCCAGCCAATCGGCGCCTTCCAATCGATCAAGCACCGGATCGCGGAAATGTATGGTCTGGTCGAAATCGCCCGCGCCAACTGCATCCACGCCGCGGCCAGCGAAGGTCAGCCTGGCTTTCTGCTGGCAGCGGCCGACGCGCGGATCAGCGCGACCGAGGCCTATGACACCTGCGCGCGGGACTGTGTGCAGATCCACGGCGGGATTGGCGTGACCTGGGAGCTGGGCCTCCACCTGCATATGCGCCGCGCCCGCAGCCTGGCAGTGGAATGCGGCAACCTGCTGTACTGGGAGGATGTGCTCGTCGATCAACTGAACGGAGCAGCGGCATGAGCGAGCTTGATATCTACCGCGAAAAGGCCCGCAAGTTCCTCGATGCGATGGCGCCGAAGTTCGCCCGCCGGGCGCGCGAGGGCAATTCGGTTGAGCAGGACCTCGCGCTTGGCCGCGAATACATGGCCGCGAAATACGATGCCGGGTTCGGCGGGATCAACTGGCCGGTCGAACTGGGCGGACAGGGACTGACCCACCTGCACAAGATCACCTTTGATGGCGAGGAGATGCAGTTCGGTATGCCGGTGCAGTTCTTCGGCATTTCGCTGGGGATGCCCGTGCCGATCGTGATGCATTACTGCGATGACAAGGCCTGGGTCAGGGAACGCGTGATCAAGGCCCTGCGCGGCGAAGAGATCTGGTGCCAGATGTTTTCCGAACCATCGGGCGGGTCGGACCTGGCTGCGCTGCGCACCAGGGTCGAACCCGACGGAAACGGCTGGAAAATGAACGGCCAGAAGATCTGGACCTCATGGGCGCAATATTGCGACTATGGCGTGATCGTCACCCGCAGCGACCCCGCGGTCGAGAAGCACAAGGGGCTGACCTATTTCTGGATCGATATGAGGGCCCGCGGGGTCGATGTTCGCCCGATCAAGCTGGCGGGCGGCGACAGCCACGTGAACGAGGTGTTCTTCGACGATGTCCGGGTCGAGGATTCGCAGCGGCTTGGCGCAGTCGGTGGTGGGTTCGGCGTGGCGCTGCACACGCTGATGATCGAACGCTATATCGCCACCGACAGCGCCGGTTTCGGCCCGCACCTTGATGAATTTGTCCGGCTGGCGCGGGAGACCGATCTGAACGGCCAGCCCGCAATTCAGGACGGACGAATCCGTTCCGCGATCGCCCGCAATCATGCGATGCGCGCCGGGCTCGATTCGATTACCCGCCGGGCCTTCGCGATGATGATGGCCGGGATGCAGCCGGGGCCGGAAGGCAGTCTGCAAAAGCTGGTTGCGGTGCGCACACGCCAGAAGCTGTCCGAACTGGCGATGGACCTGCGCGGCGCGGAGGGCCTGGCGTTTGACCCGCACGCCTCGGTCAAGACCGATTGGGGAACCAGCTGGCTCAATGCCCCGACCGGGCGGATCGCCGGGGGATCGGACGAGGTGCTGCTCAACACCATCGCCGAAAAGATCCTTGGCCTTCCGCAGGATTACCGGCCCGACAAGGGCGTCCTGTTCAACGCCATGCCGGCTTAGATAGTCGGTGCGGACAGGGCGTCCGCCCCATCCCTGCAAGCCGTATCAATTACGCGCAGGTCTCACCGCAGATGTCGCAGAGCGAGTGGATGATCGCCCGGACCACCGGATCCTTGAGACTGTAGAACCGGGTCTGCGCCTCCCCCCGGATCGAGACGACATCCTCTTCGCGCAGCAGCGCCAGATGCTGTGAGACCGCCGATTGCGACAGCCCGCTAAGCGCGACCAGTTCGTTGACCGAAGCCTCTCCTTCGTCCAGCCGGCACAGCATGATCAGCCTTTCAGGGTGGCTCATGATCTTGAGCCGCCCGGACATGGCAATGGCATTGGCCTTCAGTTCGGCAAGGTTGACAGGCTTGGTCATGACGCCTCCTTGATGGGTATCCCATCGTCACGCAAGACTATGTAGATCGCCGGGATCACCAGCACGGTCAGCAGGGTGGAAGAAGCAAGCCCGAACAGCAGCGAAATAGCCAGACCCTGGAAGATCGGATCGGTCAGGATCACCGCCGCGCCGATCATAGCCGCAGCAGCGGTCAACACGATCGGCTTGAAGCGGATCATCCCGGCCTCAAGCAGGGTCTCACGCAGGCTCTTGTCCGGGGCGGCAGCATGGCGGATAAAATCGACCAGCAGGATCGAATTTCGCACGATGATCCCGGCCAGCGCGATGAAGCCGATCATGCTGGTGGCGGTGAACGGGGCCTGGAACAGCATATGGCCCAGCACGATCCCTACCAGCGTCAGCGGGATCGGGGTGAGGATCACCAGCGGCAGTTTGAAGCTCTTGAACTGTCCGACGACCAGCACATAGATCCCCAGCAAGGCCACCATGAAGGCCGCTCCCATATCACGGAAGGTCACCCAGGTGATTTCCCATTCCCCATCCCACAGCACCGCGGGCTTGCTTTCATCGAGCGGCTGGCCGTTGAGCAACACATCCGGCTTGGTCAGCCCGGCCTTTTGCCAGCCAAAATCCTCGATCGCCTGATCGACCGCCAGCAGGCCGTAGATCGGCGCTTCATAGCGCCCGGCCAGATCGGCCATGACCATGGTAGCGCCAAGCCCGTCGCGGCGGAAAATCGCCTGACCGCCGGGAACCATCTCGGCCTTGACCAGCTCGCCCAGCTGGATCAGCTGGCCGCTGGGGGCAACCGCAACCGGAGTGGCGGCAAGCGAGGCCGACCAGGTCCGCTGGGGCTGGCCCAGCCCCATCTCGATCGGCAGCGGATCGCGCTCCGCCCCGCGCGGGGCATAGCCGACCGTCTGGCTACCCAGCAGCGCGCCGATCGAATCGAACAGCTCCCGTTCGCTGAGGCCATACTGGTCGATCTTGGCGCGATCGGGCACCAATCGCAGCGTCGGGCGCGGCTGACCGAAGGAATTATCGGTATCGACGATGAACGGCACCGCCCGGAAAATCTTCTCGACCTCCATCGCGGTCTTGCGGCGGCTGTCCTCATCGGGGCCATAGACTTCGGCCAGCAGCGTGGCGAGAACCGGCGGACCCGGCGGGGTTTCAACCACCTTGATCACACCGCCAGTCGGCAGCGGCACCGATTTCAGCCGTTCGCGCAGATCCACCGCGATGTCATGGCTTGAGCGCGAGCGATCGCCCTTGGGCTCAAGCGTGATCATCAGGTCGCCCATTTCGGGCTTGGCGCGCAGGAAGTAATGCCGCACCAGTCCGTTGAAGTTGAACGGCGCGGACGTGCCGGCATAGGCCTCCATCGCGACCACTTCAGGAACCTGGCGGGTCACCGCCGCGGCCTGCTCCAGCACCCGGCCAGTCGATTCAAGGCTGGTCCCTTCGGGCAGATCGACCACCAGCTGGACCTCGCTCTTGTTGTCAAACGGCAGCAGCTTGACCGTCACCGCCTTGAAATAGAACATCGAGCAGGCGACCAGCGTGGCAACGCCAACCCCGATCAGAAAGCGCTTGGCCCCCTGCTTGGTGGCGATCACCCGGACCGCCCAGCGGCGATAGAGCGCGCCGAGTTTGCCGCCATCGTGATCGTCATGGCCGTGGGCCAGCGCCTTTCGGGCAAAGCGGATCATCAGCCACGGCGCGATGATTACCGCGACGAAGAACGAAAAGACCATCGCCGCGCTGGCGTTGATCGGGATCGGCGCCATATAGGGGCCCATCAGCCCGGAAACGAACAGCATCGGCAGCAGCGCCGCAACCACGGTCAGCGTGGCGACGATGGTGGGATTGCCGACTTCGGCCACGGCATCAACGGCCGCGTCGATCCGTGAGCGATCATCGCCCATGGCCCAGTGGCGGGCGATGTTTTCGATCATCACGATCGCATCGTCCACCAGGATCCCGATCGAGAAGATCAGCGCGAACAGGCTGACCCGGTTGATGGTGAAGCCCATGATCTTTGACGCGAACATGGTCAGCATGATCGTGGTCGGAATGACGATCGCGGTTACTCCGGCCTCGCGCCAGCCGATCGCGAAACCAATCAGGATGACGATCGAAACCGTTGCCAGTGCAAGGTGGAAGATCAGCTCGTTGGCTTTTTCATCGGCAGTCTCGCCATAGTTGCGGGTGACCGAAACGGCGACGCTATCCGGGATCAGCGTGCCTTCCAGCCGCTCGGCCCGTTCCACCACGTTTTCCGAAACGGTCACCGCGTTAGCACCGGCCCGTTTGCCGATCGCCAGGCTGACGGCAGGCGCCATCGCCCACTGGTCTGAGCCATCGCGGGCCCAGCGCCAGGAACGGGCCTGATCCTCGGTCGGACCCTGGATCACGGTCGCCACGTCCTTGAGCAGAACCGGCGCGCCGCTGGCCGAACGGACGGTCAGCTGGCCCAGCTCTTCGGCGCTCTTCAGGGTCTGCCCGGCGGTTACCGTCACCGCCTGTCCGGCTTCACGGATGGTCCCCGCAGGGAAAGTCCGGTTGGCCTGGCTGACCGCTTCGATCACATTGCCGAGCGGGACCTGATGCACCGCCAGCTTGGCCGGATCGGGCACGACGCGCAGCGCATTGCGCTGTCCGCCGACGATGAAAGTCAGCCCGACATCGGGAACCTTGGCCACTTCGGTCCGCAGCTTGCCGGCCAGTTCGAACAGCGCCTGATCGTTCCATTGCCCCGGCGCGCCGGGTTTGGGCGTCAGGGTCAGCACCACGATCGGCACATCGTTGATCCCGCGCACGGTGACCTGCGGTTCGGGAATGCCGACCGGGATCCGGTCGATGTTCGCGCCGATCCGCTCGTTGATCCGGGTTACCGCAACTTCCGGGTCGGAACCGACCAGAAACCGCGCGGTGACCATGATCCCGTTGTCTTCAGCCTGGGTATAGACGTGCTCCACCCCGGGCAGGCTCTTGACGATGGTTTCCAGCGGCTTGCCGACCAGCTCGACCGCTTCGGGCGCGGAGAGGCCCGGGGCCTGAACCGAAATATCGACCATCGGCACGGAGATCTGCGGCTCTTCCTCGCGCGCGATGGTGATCGTCGCGATCAGGCCGATGATGATCGCCGCCAGCAGCATCAACGGGGTCAACGGCGACTGGATCGTCGCCCGGGTCAGCCGACCCGAAAGCCCCAGACCGGACTTCGAACTCATTGTGCGGATCCGATCAGGGTATCGCCGGCGGCAACGCCGGACAGCAGCTCAACCGTGTCCGCCGTGCCGGAGGGCGCGGTCTGGACCGGAACCTGGGTGGCATTGCCATCCTTGCCCAGAACCGTGACGTAATCGATCCCGAACCGCGTGACGACATAGCTTTTGGGCACCATCAGCGCCTTGCGGGTGCCGGTTTCAACCTTGGCGGCCATCCGCCGCCCGATCAGGCTGTTGTCGATCCCGGGCATTTCGACATCGACGGTGACTTGCCCGGCGGTGATCGAAGGATAGACCTTTACCACCCGGCCTTCGCTCTGCCCGCCGCCGAAAGCGGTAGTGGCAACGCGCGATCCGGGGTGGACCGCACCGGCCAGCGATTCGGGAACCTGCAAGCGCAGGATGGTCGGCCCTGAAGTGATCACCGCAACGACCACGCCGGGCGCTACCGGCGCCCCGGCCGGAATCGGCACCCGCAGCACCCGCCCGCTTGACGGCGCGACCACTGCGCCCTGCCCGGCGACCGCGCCAACGGCGGATTGCTGGGCCTGAGCGGCGCGAACCTGAGCCTTGGACGTGGCGACGGCGGCAACCGCCTGATCGAGCTTGGCCTTGGCATAGACGCCTTTATCGTAAAGATACTGGACGCGCTTCAGCTCAGCCTCGGCCTGGGCCACCTGGGCCTGAGCCGCCGCGGCCTGGGCGCCATAGGCCCCGGCCTGGTAGCCCAGCTGATTATCAACGATCCGCCCGATCACCTGGCCCTTGCCGACCAGATCGCCTTCGCGCACCGCCAGCGTGGTCAGCACACCTGAAATCCGGGCGAAGACCTGGGCTTCCTTCAGGGTAGCGATTTCCGCCGGAACGTCCTGCCAGCCGGTCGTATCGGTCGGCTGCAAGACCAGACGCGGCCCAGCCGGGGCCTTGACGACGGCGGCCTGCTCCTTGGTTTCGCCGCAACCGCTGAGCGCGGTGGACAGCAACAAGGCTGCCGCAACCGAACCCGCCATGGCCCCCATGCGCCGCATCGTCGTCTCCTCAGTTCTCAACCGCAAGGCCAGCCGCGCGCCAGGCGCCAAAGCCGCCCGCCAGGTGGGTATCGACCGCAGCCTGAGCCACGCCGCACTTGTCGAGCGCCATGGCCGAGCGGCGACCCGCCGCGCAGTTCAGCACCAGCATCTTGTCACCCGGATCGGGCAGCTGGCTGGGCCGAAAACCCGACAGCGGCATATTGATCGCGCCCGGAATGTGCCCGGCAGCGAATTCGTCCGGTTCCCGCACATCAACCACCAGCGCCCGACCCTGCTGCAGCAGACCATCGAGTTGGCGGGCGGTAAGTTCGCGGTGCCTTGGCTTTCCGAAACCGAAGAAGGACATTGCCTGCGTTCCCTTGATTGGACAGCGGGAATCGCTGTCTCTAATATTTGCGCTTGCTTATATGCAGGTGAACGTATATTCGTCAAGCATCATATAGCAAGGTGAGTCGCAAAAACGGCACTGGCGCCGGACTTCACGCAGAAGGGGATGTTGGAATGTCACAGCCGGTCATTGTGGTTCTGGGCGCAGGCCTGGGCGGCACTATTGCCGCGTATGAAATTCGCGATGCCGTGAAGGGCAAGGCCCAGGTCATGGTGATCAACGAGGGCGAGGATTACTGGTTCGTCCCCAGCAACCCCTGGGTGGCGGTACGCTGGCGCGATCCCGAAGCGGTGCGGGTGCACCTGCCGCCGGTGATGAAGCGCAAGGGCATCGATTTTACCGCCGTGGGCGCCAAGCGGGTCCACCCGGCCGAAAACCGGGTTGAGCTGAACGACGGCAGTTCGGTCGCCTATGACTATCTGGTGATCGCCACCGGCCCCGAACTCGCCTTTGATGAGGTCGAAGGACTGGGACCGAATGGATACACCACCTCGGTCTGCAAGACCGATCACGCCGCCGAAGCCGCGGATCTGTTCGACAAGTTCGTGGATGATCCGAAGCCGATCGTGATCGGCGCGGCCCAGGGCGCTTCATGCTATGGCCCGGCTTACGAATTCGCGATGATCGTCGATACCGAGCTGCGCCGCCGCAAGATCCGCGACAAGGTCAACATGACCTTCGTCACCGCTGAGCCCTATGTCGGCCACCTTGGCCTTGACGGGGTGGGCGATACCAAGGGCCTGCTCGAAAGCGAGATGCGCCAGCGCCACATCAAGTGGATCACCAATGCCAAGATCGCCAAGGTCGAAGACGGCATGATGCACGTGAGCGAGCTTAACGAGGACGGCTCGACCAAGGCCGAACACGATCTGCCGTTCGGCTTCTCGATGATCCTGCCGGCCTTCCGCGGGGTGCCCGCGGTGTTCGGGATCGAAGGGCTGACCAATCCGCGCGGTTTCATCCTGGCCGACAAGTTTCAGCGCAACCCCAATTTCAAGAACGTCTATTCGCTGGGCGTCTGCGTGGCGATCCCGCCGGTCGGACCGACCCCGGTGCCGGTCGGCGTGCCCAAGACCGGGTTCATGATCGAATCGATGGTCACCGCGATCGCGCACAACCTTGCCCGCGAACTCGATGGCAAGGAGCCGGATACCGAGGCCAGCTGGAACGCCGTTTGCCTGGCCGATTTCGGCGATGGCGGCGTGGCCTTTGTGGCCGAACCGCAGATTCCGCCGCGCAACCTCAACTGGTCGGGCGAAGGCAAATGGGTCCACCTCGCCAAGATCGGGTTCGAAAAGTACTTCCTGCACAAGGTCCGGCGCGGCACCAGCGAACCGTTCTATGAAACCATGGCGCTCAAGGCGCTGGGCCTGCGCAAGCTGCGCCAACACTGAGGAGACAGGCCGTGACGCTCGATTCTGCCGTATTTCGTTTCGCCGGCGTGGTGGTTCTGGCCAGCTTGGCCCTGGCCCATTGGGTCCATCCGGGCTTCATCTGGCTGACCGCCTTCGCCGGGCTGAATATGTTCCAGGCCAGCTTCACCGGGTTCTGCCCGGCGGCGGCAATCTTCAAGAAACTGGGGGTCAAGCCGGGCGCGTCGTTCAACTGACGCCGGCCCGGGCTTGATGCCCACCCCTCGTCCTGCGCCGCCACAGCCCCCACCGTGGCGGCGCAGGGCACCCATGACGAGTGACTGAAATGACCGATACCGCACTGAACCAGGCAATCCGACAGGTCGAACAGGCCCGGGCATCGGGGCAGGTTCCGGTGATCAGGACCTTCTTTGACGGCCCGACCTATACCGCCACCCACGTGGTCCACGATCCGGCGACCAAAGCGGCCGCGATCATCGATTCGGTGCTCGATTTCGATCAGCCTTCGGGCCGGATCTCGACCAAATCGGCCGAGGCGCTGGTTGACTATATCAAGGCCGAAGGGCTCACTGTCCAATGGATCATTGAAACCCACGCCCATGCCGATCACCTTTCCGCCGCGCCGTTCCTGAAGGAACAGCTGGGCGGTGAAGTGCTGATCGGGGCCGCGATCACCACGGTCCAGCAAACCTTTGCCAAAGTGTTCAACGAACCCGCCAGCTTCGCCACCGACGGGACCCAGTTCGACCGTCTGATGGGTGATGGCCAGGGCTTCATGCTGGGTGAAATCCCGGCGATCACGCTGCACGTTCCCGGCCACACCCCGGCCTGCCTGGCCTATGTGATCGGCGATGCGGTGTTCGTCGGCGATACGCTGTTCATGCCGGACTATGGCACCGCGCGCTGCGATTTTCCGGGTGGCGATGCCCGCACGCTCTATCGCTCGATCCGGCGGCTGATGCAGCTGCCGGGCGAAACCCGCGTGTTCCTGTGCCACGATTACCTGGCCCCCGATCGCAGCGAATATGCCTGGGAAACGACCATCGCGGCCGAGCGCGATGGGAATATCCAGGTCCACGAAGGGATCGGCGAAGACCAGTTCGTGACCATGCGCGAGGCCCGCGATGCGACCCTGGCGATGCCGCGGCTGATCCTGCCCTCGGTCCAGGTCAATATCCGCGCCGGGCATATGCCCGAACCCGAAGCCAACGGGGTCAGCTACCTCAAGCTGCCCCTGAACCTGCTGTAACGGACCAGCCGTGATCGATACCATGCAGGCCCTGCTGGCGGCGCTGAGCGGGGTCGCCGTGGGCTTCACGCTCGGCCTGGTGGGCGGGGGCGGGTCGATCCTCGCCGTGCCGCTGATGGTCTATTTCGTTGGCGTCAAAAATCCGCACCTGGCGATCGGCACCTCGGCGCTGGCAGTGGCCGCCAATGCCCTGATCGGGCTGGCAAACCACGCCCGGGCCGGAAACGTCAACTGGCGCTGCGGCGGGGCCTATGCCGTGGCCGGGGTGATCGGCGCCTTCGCCGGATCGAGCCTGGGCAAGGCCTTTGACGGGCAGAAGCTGCTGTTCCTGTTTGCGCTGCTGATGCTGGTCGTGGCCGGCCTGATGTTTCGCGGCCGCGGCAACGAAGGGGTGGAAGGGGTAGTCTGCAACCGCGACAACTTCCCCAAGGTCGCCTCGTTCGGGCTGGGCACCGGCGTATTGTCTGGCTTTTTCGGGATCGGCGGCGGGTTCCTGATCGTGCCCGGGCTGATCGCCTCAACCTCGATGACGATCTATCGCGCGATCGGCACCTCGCTGGTCGCGGTCAGCGCTTTCGGCCTGACGACCGCGCTCAACTATGCCGCTTCAGGCCTGCTCGACTGGGGCATCGCCGGGAGCTTCATCGTCGGCGGCGTGCTGGGCAGCGCCTTGGGGACCAGGGCCGCCAAACGCCTTTCGGGCAGCAAGGGCACGCTCAACACCCTGTTCGCTTCGATGATCGTACTGGTTGCGCTCTACACGCTCTACAAGAGCTGGCTGGCGATCGCCGCCTGACATTGCCGCAATCGCGGTTTGCCAATCGGTTTTAAGGCGCTACCTGTCTGGCAAAGACAGGGAGAGACGTGTGACCAAGGCGATGGCGATTCCCGCAGGCTGGCCGGCCTGCACCGTGGCTGAAGTTGAGCAGAAACTCTGCGCGCCCGGAATGCCGTTCGAAATGGAGACGGTGGAAATTCGCGGGGTGCCGACCCGGGTGTGGAAGAACGCCATGCCCAGCCTTGCCGCACTGGCCCGCCACGGGCGCAGCCACGGCGATGCAACCTTCGTGATCTATGAGGATGAGCGGGTATCCTATGCCGCCTGGTTCCGCGCCGTCGCCGCGCTGGCCGCGCGGCTGCAGGCGCTGGGCCTGGGCAAGGGCGACCGGGTGGCCTTGGCGATGCGCAACCTGCCGGAATGGCCGGTGGCCTTTTTCGCGATCACCGGGATCGGCGCGATCTGCGTGCCGCTGAACGCCTGGTGGACCGGAGAGGAGCTGGAATACGGTCTGGCCAATTCGGGCGCGCGGCTGCTGATCTGCGATGCCGAACGGCTGGACCGGATCACCCCGCACCTGCCCGAGCTGCCCGAACTGGACCATATCCTTGTCACCCGCGCCGACGCGCCTGTTGGCGGCGTAGCGCGGCTGGAAGATGTGATCGGACCGCCATCGGCCTGGGCCGACCTGCCCGATGCCGACCTGCCGCAGGTGGAAATCGCATCCGACGATCCGGCCACGATCCTCTATACCTCCGGCACCACCGGGCACCCCAAGGGCGCGCTGGGGACGCACCGCAATTTCACCAGCAACGTGCTGTCCAGCGGCTATTCCGCCGCGCGCACGGTCCTGCGCCGGGGCGAGGCCCTGCCCGCCCCGGCCCGCAAGGTGATGCTGACGGTGATCCCGCTGTTCCACGCCACGGCGTGCAGCGCCACCATGATGGGAGCGATCGCGGGCGGCCACACGCTGATCTTCATGTACCGCTGGGAACCGGAAAAGGCCTTTGCGATCATCGAGCGCGAAAAGGTCAACGCCACCGGCGGGGTGCCGACCATCGCCTGGCAGCTGATCGAACATCCAGCCCGCGCGAAGTATGATCTCTCCAGCATCGAAACCATCGGCTATGGCGGTGCCCCGTCCGCGCCCGAGCTGGTCCGCAAGATCTTCGAGGAATTCGGCGCCCTGCCCGGCAACGGCTGGGGCATGACCGAAACCACCGCCACGGTCACCACCCATTCGGGTGAGGATTACCTCAACCGCCCGACCAGCTGCGGCCCGGCTGTGGCCACCGCCGACCTTGAAATCCGGGCCGAGGACGGAGTTACCGTTCTGCCCTCCGGCGAAATCGGTGAGCTGTGGGCGCGCGGGCCGATGATCGTTGCCGGATACTGGCAAAACCCAGAGGCCAGCGCGGCAACCTTTGTCGATGGCTGGGTTCGCACCGGGGACCTCGCCTGGCTGGACGAGGAAGGCTTCTGCTTCATCGCCGACCGGGCCAAGGACATCGTGATCCGCGGGGGTGAGAACATCTATTCCTCCGAAGTCGAAAACGCGCTTTACGATCACCCGGCGGTGATCGACGCGGCCGTGATCGGCATTCCGCACCGCACCCTGGGTGAGGAACCGGCCGCGGTGGTCCAGCTGGCGGCGGGCAGCACGGCGAGCGAGGCCGATCTGCAAGGCCACGTCCGCGCCCACCTTGCCGCTTTCAAGGTGCCGGTGCGGATCCTGTTCCAGGCCGAGCCGCTGCCGCGCAACGCCAACGGGAAGATCCTGAAGCGTGAACTGAAGGCCCTGTTCGAGCCGACCTGACGTTTACCCTTCACTAAGGAGTCAGAGCGCAGAACCGCGCCATGGACCAGCTGCCCAGGATTGCTGATGTTGACCGGCTTCGGCTCGGCCTTGAGCTGCTGCGGCGAGCGATCGTGGTCGGCTGCGCGCTGTGCCTGGTCGCAGCCGGTCCGGCTCTGCCTGCCCTAGGGGCAGGGCCTATTAACCGCGCCATCGAGGCGGCGGAATGACGAACATATCGGGCGGAAATTCACGCCGGGAAGGCTGGTTGCCTTTCCAAGGGAATTTTCGCGCGAGATGAAAGTCATTCCGCCGCCCCGCAGGGATTTGGCCAGAATGGCCCATTGCTGCGTCAGGAAGTCTTGAAATATCGACATATTCCATCGCCTTCCGTTCCTGGCACTGAGCCATTCTGACTCAAACCTCGATGGCGCGGTTAACAGGTCCTGCCCCTAGGCCTGTAACAGCTTCCACAGCGCCGCCGCTGCCGAAAGCCCCAGCACCAGCCCGGTAAAGCTGCGCCACATGGCATCGCTAACCTTGCCAAAGGCCAGGTGCCCCAGCCAGTTACCCAGCAGCACCGCCGGAAACAGAACGCCCGCGAACAGCGGTTCGCGCCAGGTCGCCACGCCCAGCGCGAGGGCCGAAACGACCCCGGCCAGCGAGGTGACCATGAATATCGTCATCATCGAGGCGCGGGCCAGCTGCGGACTGATTTCACGCCGCAGGTAATAGGGCACCACCGGCGGGCCGGGCATCCCGGCAAAGCCGGTCAGGATCCCCGATGCGATTCCCGTGCCGCCGGTTTCGGCCCGGCCGGGAGCGTAGTGTGCAGGCTTCTTGGGCAGCAGCACCAGCACGAACGAGGCCAGAGCGATCAGGGCGATCAGCAGCCGCGCCAGGGCGGGATCGGTGATTGCCAGCAGCCAGACCCCCAGCGGCGTCGCCAGCATCGCCAGCACCGAAATGGTGAAAGCGCTGCGCTCACTCGCGCCGATGATCTTTTTCAGCCCGACCAGCCCGATCAGCAGCCCCAGCCAGTTCGCCACCACCACCGCCTCAGCCGGGGGAACGGCGAGACCCAGCACCGGAACCAGCAGGATCGCCATCCCGAACCCCGCCAGCCCCCGCACGAAAGCGGCGCCCAACGCCGCGGCCAGGGCAATGGCGATCTGGGCCTCGGTCAGGCCCAGAATCAACGCAAATCCGGCGGCGTTGCTTCGGCCCGCAGCAGCGCGATGGCTTCGGACAGCGGCATGACTTTCTGATGCTCGGCGCCAAGCGTGCGCAGCGCAACCGTGCCTTCATCCGCCTCGCGCTTGCCGACGACCAGCAGGTGCGGAACCTTTGCCAGTGAGTGTTCGCGGACCTTGTAGTTGATCTTTTCGTTGCGCAGATCGGTCTCGACCCGGATCCCGGCGGCCTTGAGCTGCGCGGCGACTTCCGCGGCGTAGGGATCAGCATCGCTGACGATCGTCGCTACCACAGCCTGGGTCGGGGCGAGCCAGACCGGCAGCTTGCCGGCATAGTGCTCGATCAGGATGCCGATGAACCGCTCATAAGACCCAAAGATCGCGCGGTGCAGCATGACCGGGCGGTGCTTTTCCCCGTCCTCGCCGATATAGCTGGCATCAAGCCGTTCGGGCAGCACACGGTCAGACTGGATCGTCCCGACCTGCCAGGTCCGGCCGATCGCGTCGGTCAGGTGCCATTCCAGCTTGGGGGCATAGAACGCGCCTTCGCCGGGCAGTTCCTCCCAGCCGTATTCCTCGGTAGCGAGCCCGGCGTCGATCACCGCCTGGCGCAATTCCGCTTCGGCCTTGTCCCAATCAGCATCGCTGCCAAAGCGCTGCTCCGGCCGCAGCGCCAGCTTTACCGCATAGCTGAAACCGAAATCGCGATAGACCCGATCAGCCAGCTGGCAGAACGAGCGGACCTCTTCGACGATCTGGTCCTCGCGGCAGAAGATGTGGCCATCGTCCTGGGTAAACTGGCGCACCCGCATCAGCCCGTGCAGCGCGCCGTGCGGTTCATTGCGGTGGCAGCAGCCGTTCTCGACAATCCGCAGCGGCAGGTCGCGGTAGGACTTGATCCCCTGCCGGAAGATCAGGACGTGGGCCGGGCAGTTCATCGGCTTCAGCGCCATCCAGTCGGCATCGCCGCTGATCACCGGGCCGTCATCGTCGGTGTTGGGCACCTCATCGGGGATGACGAACATATTGGCGCGGTATTTGCCCCAGTGACCGGACTGTTCCCACTGGCGGGCGTCCATCACCTGCGGCGTCTTCACTTCCTTGCAGCCCGCATCCTGCACCGCGCGGCGGATGTAATCCTCAAGCTCGCGGTAGATGACATAGCCCTGCGGATGCCAGAAGACCGAACCGTGCGCCTCTGCCTGGAGGTGGAACAGGTCCATCTCCTGACCCAGCCTGCGGTGATCGCGCTTGGCGGCTTCTTCCAGTCGGTGGAGATGCGCATCGAGCTGTTTCTTGTTGAGCCAGCCGGTGCCGTAGATCCGCGTCAGCTGTGCGTTGTTCTGATCGCCGCGCCAATAGGCGCCGGCCACCCGCATCAGCTTGAAGGCCGCAGGATCGAGTTTTCCGGTGGAGGGCAGGTGCGGACCGCGGCACATATCGAGCCAGTCATCGCCCGACCAGTAAACCGTCAGCTCTTCGCCTTCCGGCAGTTCGGCGGCCCATTCGGCCTTGAAGCTCTCGCCTTCGCTGCTCCACTTGTCGATCAGGGCCTGGCGGCTCCACACCTCGCGCCGCAGCGGCTTGTCGGCGCGGATGATCTCGCGCATCTTTTCCTCGATCGCGGGCAGGTCTTCCATACCGAAGGGCGCGCGCGAGGCCGGGGCCATCACATCGTAATAGAACCCGTCATCGGTTGCCGGACCAAAGGTGATCTGCGTGCCGGGCCACAGCGCCTGGACCGCTTCGGCAAGGACGTGGGCGTAATCGTGCCGGGCCAGTTCCAGGGCATCAGCCTCGTCGCGGGCGGTTACCAGCGCAAGCTGCGCATCGCCAGTGAAGGGCCGGGTCAGATCGACCAGCTCACCATCGACGCGCGCCGCCAGCGCGGCCTTGGCCAGACCTGGGCCGATCGCCAGGGCGACATCGGCGGGACTGGACCCGGCGGGCATTTCACGCACCGAACCATCGGGAAGGCTGATCTTGAGAACTTCTGACATGGACACTCTCATTTGCTTGGCCGCGCCATGGCACAAGCAGGCGCGCACCGGAAGGGGCGGCGTTAGATCGGCAGCAGGTTCGGGAAGGTACGCCAACCGCCCGAACCCGGACGGCGGCAGCTTCGCCTCAGGCGAAAGCGGCCCGCCCCGGGTGACCCGGGGTGGTGGTAGTAGTCAGAACAAGGGCATTGGCCGTCTGCATGGCCGCGCCCTTAACACGGCATTGGTTGATGCTCAACCTCTGCGCCCGTCCGGCGCCCAAGCCAATCGGCCAGTAGCCAGGCCGCGCTGATCGCGATGAACGGCATGGCCGGATAGTGGAACCGGGTCTGCCCGGAAAAGACCAGACAGATCGCGGTCGGATAGGCGGCAATGCCATAGGGCAGCAGCCACCAGTCGAACAGCGCAGCGCCTCCACGCCAGCGCCGCCGCGCCTGGACCATCCCGCCGATCGCGAACAGGCCCAGCAGCATCCAATACCACGCCTGATTGGCCCAGCGCACCGCCGTGTAGAGCGCGGCGTTGGCCGGGTAGCTGGCCGCGCCCATTTCATAGCTCCAAATGGCCTCGCCATCGGGGCCCCACAGCTTGATGAACTTGGCGGGCATCAGGCCCACGAACTTGCCCGGATTGGCCTTGATCCAATCCGTCCCCAGCCGCTTTGCCTCGGCATCGAAGGCAATTTCACCCAGCTCGTGCTTGCGTTCCAGCAGCGCCAGATAGGCGGGGTCGTTATCGACATAACCACCCGTCGCGCTGGGGTTGTTGCCGGTTGCCAGCGTGACCCCGCCGTTGGTCGATACGAATACGAATTGCCCCAGCACCTGCTGGTTGCGCAGGCTCCACGGCAGGACCACCACGGCCGCCAGCGCGCCCAGCGTCAGCCCCCTGGCGATGGTGGCGGGTATGGCGGCCCAGAACCGGGGTGCGCGCAGCACGGCGATGCCCAGCACCAGCGGCACCACCACCAGGGTCTGCGCCTTGACCAGCGTCGCCAGCCCGAGCAGCAGCCCGGCCCCGGCCAGCCAGCGCCAGTCGCGCTGCTCAACCAGCAGCCAGCAGATCGCAAGCAGCAGGGTGGTGTAGAACACCTCGGTCAGCGCCAAAGGGACATAGGCGGCATTGTTGGGGTAGAGCGCGATCAGCAACAGCGTCAGCCGGGCGGCCAGTTCCGATCCGGTGATCCGCCGCGCCAGTTGCAGCAGGATCAGCCCGCCCAGCACCGCGAACAGCAGGTTGAACAGCCCGACCACCACCACCGATGGCCCGAACACCCGAAAGACCAGGCTGAGCGCCATCGGCCAGCCCGGCGGCCAGAAGGCGGTCGGCCCGCCGCCGGGGGCGTGATAGCCCTCGCCCGCCGCCAGCTCGGCCGCGCGTTCAAAGTAATATGCGGCATCGGACCACGGCTGGACATTCAGCAGGATCAGCAGCGCGCGGGGCACCACGAACAGCGCCCAGATCAGCCACAAGGCCTGCCGCGATCCGGCGAACCAGTCGCTCAGTCGAATTCCTTTTCCGGCCATGGCCAAGGCCTTAGCCGACCAGCCCTCAAGAAGCGGTAAACCGCTTTTGCCCGGCCAGCACGGTCATCCGCCGGGTCCCGCCAAGCGCGGTGCCTTTCTGGCGAATCCCGGCCATAAAGCGCCATTCGCCGGTCGCGGATTTTGGCGTCAGTTCAACCGCGAGATAGCCGCGCCGCGCGGTATCGCACCACTTGAGCTGCGGATTGGCCGCCACGATATCGGCGGCCAGGGCATCGGGTTTGCGCCAGCGGATCGAACCTTCGGCCCCCGGCGAGGTTACCGAATGGCAAGCCATTTCCACCCCCACGCGCTGACCCTTGCGGTCCAGATCGAAGGCCCAGGCATTGTGGCTGTCTCCGGCGAAGACCAGCAGGTTGGCCCCGGCCTCAAGCGAGGCCTTGTAAAGCCGATCGCGCGCAGCGGGATAGCCATCCCAGGCATCCATGTTGAACGGCAACCCTTCGTGCGAGCCAGCAGTCGAAACCGCGATCCGCTTTTTCAGCCAGTCGGGCGAATCCGCGGCCATCCCTTCGGCCAGGTTCTGCGGCATGGCCAGTTGCCCCATGATCACCTGCTGGACCAGAACCTGCCAGGGCTTGTGCGCCCGCGCCGAGGTCTTGAGACCCTTGGCCAGCCACTCTTCCTGCTGCGCTCCCATCAGCGTCCGCGCCGGATCGCGCCAGGCCCCGTCGCGGAACGAGGCCAGCGCGGCTTCGGCCTGGCCGGGAGCAGCGGCATCGAAGATCTTGCCCAGCTCGAACTGCTTGTCACGCGCGATGTGGCGGGTTTCGAGCCGGAACAGCGTGGCAAGTTCACCGACCTCGTAACTGGCGTAGTAATCGTCCGAAACCGGCAGCCATTCACGATAGGCCTTTTCCGAAGCGGCCTTGCGCACCGCCCAGTCACCCTCGTCCGGCTGGTGATTCTCGGCGCCGTCCTTCCAGGTGTCGTTGGCGGTCTCATGGTCGTCCCACACAGTGACCGTGGGGTATAGCTGGTGTAACCGTTGCAGGTCTGGGTCGGCCCGGTATGTGGCAAAGCGTTCGCGGTACTGGGCCAGGGTCACCGCCTCGTCCACCGGCAGGACCCGTTCGGCCAGAGTCTGCTTTTCACTGGGATAGTTGCCGCGTTTGTATTCGTAGAAATAGTCACCCAGATGCAGCGCCAGATCGAAATCGTTCGCCTCACAGGCGTGGCCATAGGCGTTGAACCAGCCAAAGCCATAGTTGGAGCAGGAGAACACCGCGATCTTGTACGAAGACACCTTTCCGACCGGCAGCGTCTTGGTCCGCCCGGTGACCGACTTTTCGCCCGATGCGGCGATGAAGCGATAGTAATACCACTTCCCCGGCTGCAATCCGCGCGCCCAGGCCTTGGCGCAGCAATCGTTGGCGGGAGAGGCCAGGGCATCACCCTGCGCAACGATCTGGCTGAAGGCGTCGTCAGTGGCAACTTCCCACTTGAGCCGGGCTTCATCGGCTGAGGCATAGCGGGTCCACAGCAGCACCCGGTCCGGCCCCGGTTCCCCGCTGGCAACGCCGTGGCTGAACCCCCTGGCCCCCTGCGCCAATGCCGGAGCCGAACCCAGCCCGACCAGTCCCAGAAGGCCCAGCTTCAGCGCCTTGCGCCGATCGGCGGCCAGCGCGGGGGTTTCGGCAGCGGCGGCGGGCGGCATGGTGAACGACATCGGCGGCTTCTCCCTGATCCTGTTGCGGGCAGCGTAGCCTGCATTCGTTACGGGGCAATGGCAGGATTGATCTGCCTGAACGACCACGGCAGGAAGGGAGGATGAACGAAACCCGTTTTCACACCCTGCCCGACGGCCGCCGGATCGCCTTCCGCCACACCCCCGGCAGCGGCCCGGCGCTGGTGTTCCTGCCTGGCTACATGAGCGACATGGCCGGCGGCAAGGCCGGTGCAGTGTTCGAATGGGCCACGGCACAGGGACGCGAGTGCCTGCTGCTCGACTATTCCGGCTGCGGTGAAAGCGATGGCCACTTCGCCGAAGGCACGCTGAGCGGCTGGCGGGACGAAGTGCTGACGATGATCGCGGCGCAGTGCCGCGGCCCGGTGGTGCTGATCGGATCTTCGATGGGCGGCTGGCTGATGCTGCTCGCGGCGCTGGCCAAGCCAGAGCGGATCGCCGCGCTGGTCGGGATCGCAACCGCGCCAGACTTTACCGAATGGAGCCGCAACGCGGATGACAAGGCCCGGCTGGCCGCGGGCGAAACGGTGTTTGACGCGAATCCCTATGGGCCTGAGCCAACCCCGATGCATCCCGCCTTCTGGGGCGACGGGCAAGCCAACCTGCTGCTTGACGGCAAAATCGCACTGGATTGCCCGGTGCGGCTGATCCACGGCCAGCAGGACCCGGACGTGCCATGGCAGCTTTCGCTCCAGCTGGCAGAGGCGCTGCGTTCAGCGGATGTGCAGGTGACGCTGGTCAAGGACGGCGATCATCGCCTCAGCCGCGATGCCGACATTGCCCTGCTGCTGCGGACCATCGCGGCACTGGGATAAGGACTTAAATCAATGCCCCTTGCCCTGCTGCTTCCCCTGATCGCCCAGGTCGGCCCCGGTGGTGCCCTGCCGCAAGCTCCGCTGCAAATTCCCAAACCCAGAACCGAGGCCGCGGCCATGCCCCATTCCGAAGCGCAGCCTGATCCGCTCAAACAATGCCTCGATCTTGCAATGGCGCGTCCCGCCGATGGGATCGAGCTGGCGCAGGGCTGGCTGGCCCAGGCCAAGACGATGAAGGACCGCGCAGGTGCGAAGCAGTGCCATGCCCTCGCCCTGACCCGGATCGACGGCTGGGGCGAAGCCGCCGCGCTGTTCCTTTCCGCACGCGAGGACACCCCCGTGACCGATGCAGACGAACGCGCCCGGTTGGCGGCGCTGGCAGGCAACGCCGATCTGGCCGCGGGCGATGCGGAGGCCGGTCTTGCCGCTCTCGATCTGGCTCGGGCCGATGCGCGGGGCGGCGCCAAGGGTGATCTCAAGGGCGCGATCGAGATCGACCGTGCCCGGGCACTGGTTGCGCTGGGCCGCCTGCCCGAGGCAGAGGCCGCCCTGTCCGACGCGCGGGAGTTCGCCCCCGACAACCATCAGGCCTGGTTGCTTTCGGCTACACTCTCACGCCGCCAGGGCAAGCTGGCCGAAGCTCAGTCCCAAATCGAGCGCGCTGCACAGCTGTTTCCGGTCGATCCTGAAATCGGCCTTGAAGCCGGGGTGATCGCGGTGCTTTCCGGCCATGATGACGCCGCCCGGAAGAGCTGGCAGTCGGTGATTGTGGCCGCCCCGGGCAGCGACGCGGCGAAAACCGCGCAGGGATACCTTGACCAACTGGGGCCCGCCGCCGCACCATCGGCAAAGTGATCGACCTTTCCGTCCTAGATCTGGTGACCGTGCGCGAAGGCGGTACGGTGCGCAATGCGCTGCACGATGCCGCCGCACTGGCGGTCTGCGCCGAAGCGGCGGGCTACAAGCGCTTCTGGGTGGCCGAACACCATGCGATGGAAGGCGTCGCGGGCGGGGCTGCGGCGGTGGTGATCGGCCATATCGGCCAGGCCACCCGCACGATCCGAATTGGCGCGGGCGGGATCATGCTGCCCAACCACAACCCGTTTGTGATTGCCGAGCAATTTGGCACGCTCGACGCGCTGTTTCCGGGCCGGATCGACCTGGGGCTGGGGCGGGCGCCGGGGGCCGATGCCCGCTTTGGCCAGGCGCTGCGCAAGGATCTGGGCCGGGCGGCGGAGCAGTTCCCGCATGATGTGGTAGAGCTGCGCGCACTGCTGACCGGAGAGCCGGAGCTGCCGATCCGCGCCACCCCCGGGCATGGTGCGCCGGTGCAACTGTGGATGCTCGGTTCCAGCCTGTTCGGGGCGCAGCTCGCGGCGATGCTGGGCCTGCCCTATGCCTTCGCCTCCCACTTCGCGCCGGACTATCTAGATCAGGCGCTGGAAGTCTATCGCCGCCAGTTCCGCCCTTCGCCATGGCTTGAGCATCCGCACGTGATGGCCGCGATGACCGTGATCGCGGCCGAGGATGACGAGGAGGCCGCACTGCTCGCCACCTCGATGGATCAGAGCTTTGTCGCGCTGCGCAGCGGTAATCCAGGCAAGCTCAAACCGCCATTGCCCGGCTATCGCCAAAGCCTGCCGCCGGGTCAGCTCGCCATGCTGGAACATATGCGCCAGGCCAGCGCGGTCGGCGGGTCCGAAACGGTACGCGACGCAATTGCCCGGTTCGCCGAGCGGACCGGTGCGGATGAGATCATCGTTTCGGGCGCGACATACGATCCGGCGCTGCGCCGCAGATCGCTCGAAATAACCGCGAAGGCCGTGTCATAGGGCTATTTCCCTAGGGTCATTTTGGTTGCGGCTGAGACTACATTGCCTTAGAGTGCGTAAAAATGCTACGTAAGCCGGCAATAATATAACAGGCAGGAGGAGCGGCCTCGGCCGCTCAAGGAGTGTGCCCCGATGAGTTCGAAGTCCGCCCTCGCAAAGGTTCTGGCCAAGCGTCTCGATGTGTCCCTGCTGCCCGGTGACGCTCCCTTCGCCAAAGGTGCGCTGGAACGGGCCGCCGAATTCATGGTCACCGCCGCTGCCGAACGTGAGGCAGGTAAGGTAACGATCGCGATCGAATCGGTGGCCGGCGCCGCGGGTGAGCGCTTCATGCGGCTGGCGCTGATCAACGACGATATGCCGTTCCTGGTCGATTCGATCGCGGCCACGGTCGCCGCCCACGGCCTGGCGATCGACCGGCTGCTGCATCCGGTGGTGGCTGTCCGCCGCGATGCCAAGGGCCAGCTCAGCGAAATCGTCGAGGGCGACGCCGCCGGCGAAAAGCGCGAATCGATGGTCTATCTGGAAACCCAGCGCGGCGATGCCCGCCAGCGCCGGGCTCTGGAACAGGCACTGGCCGCCACCCTCGCCGATGTTCGTGTGGCGGTGGCGGACTGGCCCAAGATGCAGGCGGCAATGGCAGACGATGCCGATCGCTGCAGCGATGGTGAGGGCGCCGCGCTGCTGCGCTGGTTCAAGGATGGGATGCTGACCCAGCTCGGCCATGTCCTGCACCACCGCGACGGCAGTCAGGAAGCCGCTCTGGGAATCTGCCGCAAGAGCGCCAAGGTGCTGCTTGGCCCGATATCCTATGAACGCGCCTTCGCCTGGTTTGACGAGACCGGCGCGCGTGAACCGCTGATCGTCAAGTCGAACCTGATCAGCAACGTCCACCGCCGCACCCCGCTCGACCTGTTCATCCTGCCCCGGCGCGAAAGCGGCAGGATCGTGTCGCTTTCGGTCCATGCCGGGATCTGGACCAGCGCCTCGCTGGCGGCGACCCCTAACCAAATCCCCCGGATCCGCTCGCAGTTCGC
>Ga0116180_1000957_pt1 | contig 25335 bp, 16 predicted proteins | sample AD_UKC073_MetaG_FD_89804 | JGI IMG/M metagenome (GOLD analysis project Ga0116180, IMG submission 89804) | Active sludge microbial communities of municipal wastewater-treating anaerobic digesters from USA - AD_UKC073_MetaG | ecosystem: Engineered > Bioreactor > Anaerobic > Digestate | place: USA...
CAGCGCCGCAGGCGCCGGCCCGGCCGCGGCCACCCAGGCGGTGTTCGGCGTGCTCAAGGGCGCGGCCTCGGTCGCCTGGCTGCACGACGAGGCCGGCACCGTCACCCTGGCCACCAACACCGGCGACCTGTATTTCGCCGACCTGCTCGACCAGGGCTTCGTCGTGTTCGCCTCTGAACGCTACATCCTCGACTCGGCCGTCTCCGGGCCGCTGGGCGCGCCGCCGATCACCTGGCTGCAGCCGGGCACCGGCGTCACGCTGGACCTGCTGGGCAATGCCCCGCTGCAGCACTTCCAGCTCGCCGGTGCGCCGGCGCCGGGCGGGTTCACCGCGCTGCAGCGCGGTGCCACCCGGCATGACGACCGTGTCGCTGGCGAGGTGCGCGCGCCGACCGTGCTGGCACGGCAGGCCGACGAATCGCTGCTGCGCTACAACGAGGCCCGCATGCGGACGATGCGCCGCTGCACCCGCTGCGTGCTGCCGGAGACGTTCCCCTTCATCGACTTCGACGCCCAGGGCGTGTGCAACTACTGCCGCAGCTACCAGCCGCGCTATGCGCACATGCATCCGGTCGAGACCAAGCAGCGGTTCATCCAGTCGCTGGAGCGCTACCGGCGGGCCGGCAACGAGCCCGACGTGATGGTGGCCTTCAGCGGCGGCCGCGATTCCAGCTACGGCCTGCACCTGATCAAGAAGGAATTCGGCCTGCGGCCGACCACCTTCACCTACGACTGGGGCATGGTCACCGACCTGGCGCGCCGCAACGTCGCGCGCATCTGCGGCCAACTCGGCATCCAGAACATCCTGGTGTCGGCCGACATCGCCGAGAAGCGCAACAACATCCGCATGAACGTGTCGGCATGGCTGAAGAAGCCCGACCTCGGCCTGGTGCCGCTGTTCATGGCCGGCGACAAGCACTTCTTCCGCGTCGTCAACGAGCTCAAGCGCCAGACGGGCATCGCCCTGGACCTCTGGTGCGCCAACCCGCTGGAGAACACCGACTTCAAGTCCGGCTTCTGCGGCGTGGCGCCCGATTTCGGCAAGAAGCGGGTCGACTATCTGTCGATGGGACGCAAGGCCAAGCTGGCCTCCTACTACGGCCTGCGCTTCCTGCAGAACCCGGCCTACATCAACTCCTCGTTGAAGGACACGTTCGGCGCGTTCCTGTCGTACTACTTCGAGCCGCGCCGGGATTTCTACTTCATCTTCGACCACTTCATCTGGAACGAGAACGAGGTCAACCGCGTGCTGCTGGGTGAGTACGAATGGGAGCTGGCGCCGGATTCGCCGAGCACATGGCGCATCGGCGATGGCACGGCGCCGTTCTACAACTACATCTACATGACGGCGTGCGGATTCACCGAATTCGACACCTTCCGCAGCAACCAGATCCGCGAGGGGCACATCGGCCGCGCCGAGGCGCTGGAGGCGATCCTGGTGGAGAACCGTCCCCGTGCACAGACGCTGCGGTGGTACCTCGACACGATCGATCTGGACTTCAACACGGTCGTGCGGCGCGTCAACGAACTCGACACGCTGGGCTTGCACCGGTGAACCTGCGCCGTGCTGCGGTCGACGGCGCAGCGCGCCGCCGGTGCATGCTGCGCCTGGGCGGCGGCATGGTGTCCTTCGGCATCGGGCGCCGGGCCTTGGCGCAGTCGGGCACCAGCGGCGCCGCGGGCGGTGTCGGCGAGCAGATGCTGGCCGGCGAGGCGCCGGGGTCGGTCCCGCGCACCGATGCCACCGCAGCGCTGCGCGCGCTGTTCGACGCCTGCATTGCCAGCGGGCGGACCGCCGTGCTGGCCGGCCGCTACCGGGTGTCCGGTCCGATCGCCACCGCGGGACGGCGCGCCGCCGGTGCGCTGCACATCCGCTGCATCGGCGATGTGTCGATCGAGGTGCAGGCCGATGCCGCGCCTTTCGCCGTGCTGCTGGCCTGTCACACCGAGCGGGCCTGTTCATCCAGCATCGTCGGCGGCCGCCTGACCCTGGACCTGGCAGGCCGCTGTGCCAGCGGCCTGCTGCTGCGTCATGACGGCGACGACGGCGGCACCGTGCACTGGGGGCCGGTGACGGTGCGCGACGCGGTCAATCTCGCCCAGGACGACCGCAACGAGAACCAGGGGCTGATGGTGCACGGCCGGTTCCGGCAGGTCGACCTGCTGGCGCCGCGGGTCGAGGGGGTGGACCGGCGCAATGCGCGCGGCGGGGCCTGCAAGGGCATTTCGATCTCCGAGGTCGCCGGCCCCGTCACCCTGCAGTCGCCCTATGTCGAGCGCGTGCGCTGCGGCGGCGCCGACGTCGACGCCGACGGCATCTCGGTGTTCACGCGGATGTCGGCTGGCGGGGTCTACGCGTGGCGCGACGGCGAGGTGCAGATCCTGCAGCCGGTGCTGCGGGACTGCCAGGGCCGCAGCCTGAAGCTGCAGGCCAGCGAGGTGCTGATCGACCGGCCGCGGATCTACCGGCGCGAGGTGGCCACGATCAGCGTGCCGGACATCGACTTCCAGCTCGGCAACGGCCTGCTCCGCGATCCGCTGTTCGACTACCGACTGCGTGCCGATGGCAGCAATGCGCTGCATCCGGGTCTCTACCCGATCAGCCTGCAGCAGCAGTGCACCGATCGGCCGATGCTGGCGCAGGTGCTGGGCGGCGTGCTGCGCAGCGACGTGGCGCTCCCGCGTCTGGCCCTGGTCACGATCGGCTCGCTGGCGCAGGACAGCGTCACGGTGCTGGACGGACTGCAGGCGCTGGCCATGCGGTCGATGGCCGATGGCCTGTTCACCCGCGCGGCGGTGGAGTTCTCCGGCGCGCAGGCGGCACGTGCGCCGGGCGACACCACGCTGGTTCTCCGGCAGCTGCGCGCGCCGCTGGGCCGTGCGCCATGGCTGGGCTACACCGAGGCCAGCAACGCAGCCGGTCGCCGTCTGGCCGCCGTCGTCACCGACAACGAGAACACCGCGCCGCGGGGGGGCAGTTCGCCTGCGGCGGCGCCGGTGTCCGGGCCGTCGATGCCGCGCTGGCGCGCCCTGCGCGACGGCAGCGCGCCTGCAGGGCGCGCAGCGGAGCTGCGGTGAGCGCCGTCGCGGCCTCGCTCGGCTGGGTCCTGCTGGCCACGCTGGCCGGCGCGGCCCTGGCCAGCCTGCTGCCCTGGCATGCCGCGGCGCGCCGCGCCGGGCTGCCGGCGGCGCTGGCGATCGTGCTGGGCCCGCTGCTGGCCGGCCTGGCCTCGGTGGCTGCCGTGGCCCTGGTGCCGTTTACCGGTGCCGACCTCCTGCCGGCGGTGGCGCTCGGCCTGCTGCTGCTGCTGCTGCCGCTGGCCGTCGCGCTGCCCGGGCTGCAGGCCGCCACCCCGGTCGACCGCGGGCTAGGCCTCGCCGCCCTGGGGTCCTGGTGGCCGCTGGCCCTGCCGTTCGCCGTGCTGCTGGGGTTCGAGGCGGTGGTCGTGCCGCTGACGCAGAACGATCCGCTGGAGTACGCCACCGTGGCCCGCATCGTCGGCGACGCCGGATCGCTGTGGGCCTATCCCGCGGTGCATCCGGAAGCGACGCGCTCGGGGTTCTTCGGGCCCTGGACCCATCCGCCGTTGTACGTGGCGTGGATGGCCGTGGCCCGGACGCTGGGCGATGGCGACGTGGGCCTGCGCTGGCTGGCCGGCTGGTGTTTGCTGGCGGCGATGGCCGGCGTGCATGCGCTGGGCCGCCTGCAGGGCCCGACCACGGCCCGCGTGGCATCGGTGCTGTTCGCCGCCACGCCGATCCTGCTGCTGGGGGCGGCGTCCTCGTCGATCGATCCGCTGCCGGTGCTGGGCATGGTCCTGTCCCTGCTGGTGGCCTGCGGCATCGGCACATCGGCGGCGCGCACGGGTGCCTGGATCGGCGCCGCGCTCGGGCTGGCGCTGTGGACCCATTCGCAGGCCGTGCTCTTCCCCGTGCTGTTGGCTCCGTTGCTGGCCGTGCTGGTCTGGGGCGCGCCGGCCGGGCCCGGCGCATCCCGCCGGCCTGCCGCGGCCCGCGCCGGCCGCTTCGCCGTTGCGGGCGGCGCCGGCCTGCTGGCGATGGTGGCCATCGGTGGTGCCTGGTACCTGCGCAACATCGCGCTGTTCGGCTCGCCGATCAGCGACACGCCCGCCGTCTTCGCCGAGCCGGCGCTGCAGTTCGCCACCTACTTCAGCGTGCAGCGCGGCTTCACCGGGCCGTTGGAGGTGCTGCTGTACGGCGTGCTGAAGGGCTTCTTCGCATTCGACGGCTACGGCGTGGTCTTCTGGCTGGCGCTGGCCGGCCTGCCAGCGGCCTGGCGGGCGCTGCGCGGCGCCGGTGCGCAGCCGGTGCTGCCGGTGGCCGGTGCGGCGCTGCTGCTGGCCGCCTTCTACGGGGCGGTGGTCGTGGCGTCGGTGCTGGCCGGCGTCGACCTGATGATCCGCAACGACCGCTACCTTCAGGTGGTGCTGCCGGCGGTGGCGCTTCTGGCCGGCGTCGGCGTGCAGCAGCTGGGGCAGCACGGGCACGCGGGGCGGCTGCTGGCCCTGGGTCTGGCCCTGCTGCTGCCGCTGCAGGCGGCCGTGCTCTGGTACCGCCAGAGCCCGCTGCGGGTGCCGGACCTGCCCTGGCAGCCCGCGCAGCAGCTCGCCCGCTGGAGCCAGTTCGACATCAGCCGTGCGATCGCCACCGAGACCGCGCCGGACAGCCGCGTGTTCTCGTTGCGGCCTGCCGACATGTACTACGCGGATCGGCCGATGGTCAGCTACATCGATCCGCGCATGCTGCCGCTGTACAGGTCCGGCACCGATCCGGCGGCTGCCCTGGCTGCCTTGCGCAGCCTGGGGGTGACCCATGTGCACCTGGGCGACTACCTCCTGCCACCGGTCTACATGACCGGCCTGATGGGCCTGCTGGCCGATCCCGGCCGCTCGCGCCTGGTGGCCGAGCGCGATGGTTACCAGCTCTTCGCGCTGCAGCCCGAGCCGGACACCCGTGACGACGTCGTGCAGGCCAGGGCCGTCGCAGGTGCCTGGGTGCGGCGGCACGACGCGGTGCTGGGCGGTCGCAAGTCGCGCGTGCGCAAGCTGCTGCTCAGCGAGCCCTACACCCTCGGTGCACGCTCGACCAACACCGGGCTGGCCCGCCTGCTGTGGCGTGAATCCGCCAATGTGCTGCGCAGCCCGCCGATCGAGTTGGGCGGGGCGTGCACGGCAGGGCGCCGGCTGGCCGATCTGACGGCAACGGTGCAGTTGCGGGGCCAGGGGGCCGCGATGCTGCTGGTCGAACTCCAGGGCGCGGACGGGCAGGTCGTCGAGCGCCGGCTGCTGGGCGACCGACCGGCGCTGCCGGCGCAGGCGCCGACGTCGATCGTCCGCCGCTTCGGCGTGCCTGAGGGCGTGGGCCGCGTGGTGATGGAAGTGGAGCATCGCGGGCAGTCTGAACTCGTGCTCGACGAAGCGCGGCTGCTGTTGCGCTGCACCGCGGCAGCTGCCCCGGGTGCCAGAATGCCGGCTTCGCGCTGAATCGGCATGACCAGCCTCCACTCCACCACCGCGTTGCCGGCGAAGCGGGCCGCCGGGACCCGCCGGAAGACCGGCCGCTAGGCGCATGCAGGCCATCGTCTTCAGCGTGTCGACTGTGCTCGCGTCGGCCTGGATCGTCTGGAGCAACTCCGGCGGCCTTCTGCTGCTGGTCAACCTGGCCCTGCTGGCATGGCTGGCCCTGCAACTGCTGCGCTGGATGACGCCGCAGCGCGCGGTGCACCCGCAGTCCTTGCTGCGCGCCCTGGTGTTGTCGCTGCCGCTGGCCTGGTACGGGCTCAAGGCGCTGACCGAGCCACTGGCGCAGGCCGCCATGCGCCACTTCTACGAGATCACCGGTGCGGTGCTGCCTGGCCTGGCGATGGGCCTGCTGGCCGCGGTCGCGCTGCGCCGCTTGCGCCAGGCTGGGCCGGGCGAACAGCACGCGCTGGCGCGGTTGCTGGTGCTCGACACACTGGCCGTGGCGGGGGTCGCAGCGTTCCTGCTGTCCTTCAGCCGCGAAGGCATGCTGCTGATCGAGGCCGCTCTGCTGGAGGGCGCTGCCGCCTACCAGACCGTGGGCGACGCGCTGATGATCAACCTGCTGCTGGTGCATGCGCTGAGCCGGACGCTGGACCAGCGCTCCGGTGTCGGCGCCCTTGCCGCCGAGCCCGGCCGCAGCCCCTGGCTGCAGATGCTCGCGCTGCCGGCGCTGGTGCTGGCCACCCTGGTCTGCGCGGTGCTTGTCGGCTCCAACAAGCTGCTGCTGGGCAGCGCCGTGGTGGGCGGTGCGGTGCTCTGGGGTCCCGGCCGCGGGCGCCGCTGGCGCATCGGGCTGTCGGCGGCGGCCGTCATCGCCGCCGTCGGTGCCATGCTGTTCGGTCCCTGGTCCGAACTGGCGGCAGATCTGATGGCGCTGACACGCCTGTTCGACTACGGTGCGGTCGATTCGGTGATCGACACGCCGAGCGTCGCCAGCCGGCTGGACCTGCTGGCCGCCTGCGCCGCGCACCAGTTCGCGCTGGCGCCGCTGGTCGGCGACCTGGCGGCCGAGTACCGCACCTGTGGCGAAGGCGAGTACCTGCACTCCCTGCTGTCGATCCAGACCCATCTCGGCCTGGTGGGCAGCCTGCTGTTCGGCATGCTGCTGGTTGTCGGTGCGATCGAGATCTGGTCCCGGCCGGCCCACCGGCCGCTGCGCATGACCTACCTGCTGGTGATCGGCCTGTGTGCAGTCGGCACCTTCTTCACCTGGATGCCGCTGTGGTACCTGATCGGTCTGATCCTGTTCCTGGACGGGTCGCCGGTTCAGCGCGTCGCGGCGGCCAGTGTTTCCAGCGCCCAGACCTGACTCTGGAGCTCCCAGGGCGCGGCCGCTCTTGACCAGCGGTAGGCGGTGCGCGCCTGCAGCGCCACGGCGCCACCAGGCAGCCTGGACGCCGCCTCGTTGACCGACGGCAGCAGGGAGCCCTGGGCCACCAGGGTGCGCAGGTGCTGCTGCAGCCCCGCCGGCAAGGCCCCCGGCTGCAGGCGCTCCAGGGTCAGCAGGCTCATGGCATCGATGCTGCGGTAGCTGATGTGGGCCGGCCCGTTGGACCCCGCATAGTTCGGCGTGTTGACCGACACGCCTTCGGCGGCGGTCCAGCCGCTGACGCCCCGACCCCACCAGTAGTGCCAGCCGGTGGCCGACGCCACGGGCTCCAGCGTGAGCAGCGGTGCAAGCAGGGCCTGAGCCCGCTCAGCCTGGTCGGGGCCGCGGGCCAGCAGCAGGCCATGCACATAGGCGGAGGTGTAGTTGAACGGCACGTTGGCGCCATCGGCCCAGAAGTCGATGCCCGGCGTGAACCGCAGGGCGTCGAACGTGCCCTGCGGCACTTGCTGGCGGTACGCCTGCTCCACCGTGCCATCCAGCGTCGCCAGGCGATCACCGACACGGGCCATGGCCTGTGCCACGGTGGCCGAGTCGTGGCCGGTGGTCCGTGCCACGTCGAGCACCTGGGCGACGCGTCCCAGGTGCAGGGCGAAGAGCAGGGGCGTGCGCTGCATCGCGTAGCGCCGCACGCGGTAGCCGTCCAGCAGGGCATCGGCGCGGCGGGCCAGCAGGTCGACCTCGGCGCGCAGCCGATCGCGCAGCAACGACCAGTCGGCGGCAGCCGCCAGGTGCGGCAGCGATCCACCGCCCAGTTGCATCAGGCCCGACAGGTAGTAGACCTGACTCCAGACGATCCGGGCTTCGACGTTGGAGGCGCCCAGGTCGATCAGTCCGCCGTGCGGCATCCGGGCGATCTCGCCGCGCAGCAGGTCTGCCAGTTCGGCAGGGGTGCGGGCGCATTGCCAGGTGGCACGCACGGCATCGGCCTGCAGCTTGTGGGGCACGCAGTCGGAGGGAACGGTCTGCAGCACGCGCGCACCGTTGTCGTCGATGCGCGCCCAGGCAAATCCGAAGCCATCGGGTGGGCGGCCGCTGTAGCCGTCGTCGATCGTGCGGACCAGGGCATCGACTCCCCAGGGGCTGACCACCGCCTCCACGATCTCGTGGCCGGCCAGGCCTGCCGTGTCCCATTCCCGGGCGGGTGCGCCGGTCGCAAGCACGAAGCAGCGGCTGGCGCCGCACAGCGTGAAGCCATCCGCCGTGCTGCCGCCGTGCAGCAGGTTGTCGAAGCCGCCAAGCGGCAGTCGCTCGGCCAGTGTGCTGAGCGCGCCGTCGCGGCTGAACCGCACCACGTCGACGCCGTCGCTGGTCGTGCCCGGGATGCGCCCGGACGGGATGTTGCGGGCCGCGTCGTAGACCGCCAGCAGCAGGCTCCCATCCGCCTCGAAAGCCTGCAAGGCCAGCAGTTCGCCCTGGGCTGCACGGGGATAGGACACGACGCGGGGCTGGTCGCTGCCGCAGTCGGCCACCACATGCAGGTGCTCGTCGGGCCAGCTGCGGTACAGGCACCAGCCGTCCGCAGCTGGCGCCTGCGCTGGATGGAGCCGCGTGCCCTCGCCCAGCCCGGCGGGCAGCGTCTGCAGCTGCCACCGCGGCGCCGCCGGTGTGACGTTCGGCGCGCCGCCGGTGCCGCCCGATCCGCCGCCGCAGGCTGCCAGCACCCAAGCTGTGACCAGCAATCCGGGCCAGCGCCAGCCTCGGCCGAGCGCGCGGCCCAGCGCACGCAGGAAGCGGCCGATGGCGCGGCGGCTGCGCACCGAGGTCGTGCCCTGGCGGGCCGGTGCAGGAGAGGTCGCAGGCGTCATGCGCCGCATTCTGCCCACGCTGGTCCAAGCCGGGGCGGCAGCATCGATCGGCGACAATCATGGGTTTGCGGCGCCGCTGACGGGTGTGTGCCCTGTCCGGCAACCACTCACGCATGGCTTCCTCGCTGCAACGCTCTCCCGCCGTGCCGTCCCCACCCGAACGACGGCGACGGCCGGCGCTGTTCGCCTCCGGCGCGGTGCTGACGGCGGTGCTGTCCCTGGGCACGCAGCTGCTGATGGAGCGCGGGCTCGGCCCGTCCGGCTTTGCCCGCTGGGCCCTGTGCAGTGCGCTGGTGACGCTGTTTGGCGTGCTGGCCACCTTCGGGCTGAACAGCCTGCTGCTTGCCGATCACTACCGCGGCCGCCTGGTGACGGCGGCCGGTCGCCGCGCCGTGCTGCGCTATGCCCTGGCCTGCACCGGCCTGGCCGTGCTCGGCATGCTGGCGCTGTATGCGGGTGCGCCGTTCCGTGTCGAGCGCTCGGCGCTGGACGTGGCGATGGCCATGGCTCTGGTGCTGCTGATGCTGCCGGTGACCGCGGTCTACGCCTACTACCAGATCTGCGGCCTGGGCCTGGAACTCGCCTTCTGGCCGGTGTTGCAGAACCTGGCGCGCTTCGCCGCTGCACTGGCCGTCCTGTGGGCGGCGCTCGACGCCTCCCAGGCGATTGCGGTCTGGCTGGGCGGCGTCGTCCTGCTGGCGCTGGCCGCGGTGCCCGGCCTGGCCAGGGCCTCGGCGGTCCTGGCTGCAGGACCGCAACCTGCCGCGCCGTCGGCGCTGGCCGACCCGCTCGAAGCGGTTGCAGTGGCCGGGACGGGTCGGCGGGCGCGGCGTTTCGGCTGGATGGAGTTCTTCGATGCGCTCGATCTGAAGGTGGCGCTGCCCATCGCTGCGCTGATGCTTCCCGATGTTCAGGTCGCAGCGGTCGGCCTGGGCCTGCTGCTGATGAATGCCATCTACTACTTCCCCTACGTGTTTGTCATGCGGTATCTGTTGCCTGCGGTCCACCGGGCCGATGCGGCCGGCAGCGGCCTCCCGCGCCTGTCGCCCAGCATCGACCGCGTCGCCCTGCTGGCCTCGGCGGTCACGGGTGTGGCGGTGGCCGTTGCGGCACCGGGCGTGGTCGCCTGGGTGGCCGCCGGCGACTACACGGGACAGCGCGCCATGTTCACGGCAGCGGGCCTGGCGACGGTGCCGCTGGTGATGTCGACGGTGGGCGCCGGCGCGTTTTTGGGTGAGAGCCAGGCGGACCTGCTGCTGCGGCTGCGCAGGCTGACCACGCTGGTGTTCCTCGTTGTCTTGCTGGTGCTGATCGGGCCGATGGGGGCTGCCGCGCCGTTCGTGGCCCTGATCGCCGGCCGGGGTTGGCTGTGGTGGACGCTGTGGCGCTGGCGGCGGCGCCTGCTGTCGGCGCCGGAAGGAGCGCTGCCATGATCGAGGCGGACGCAGCGGCCTGGGCCTGGTTCTCCACGATGGTGCTGGCCAGCGTGATGGCGGGCCTGGCATTGGCCGGTTGCCTGCCGCTGGCGCTGTCCGACCGCACAGCCGGGCTGCGGCGCGCCATCGGCGTGGCGCTGTCGCCGTTCCTGCTGGGCCTGGCCTCGGTCATCACGCTGGCGGTGGCGCGCGGCGCGTCGGTGCCGGCGCAGCGCTTCGCCATCCTGGGCGTGCTCGCGGGCGTGATCCTGCTGTGCCTGGCGTTGTGGCGCCTGCCGGGTTCGTTCAGCGCGCGCCCAAGCCTGGCGACGCCATCGGCAGGCGCCGCACCGACGGCGCCCTGGACCGTCCTGGACCTGCTGCTCGCGGCGATCATCGCCGCGGCGGCCGCGGTGCTGCTGGTGCATGCGCTGATGATGCCGCTGACGCAGAACGATTCGCTGGAGTACGTGCTGGCAGCGCGCCGGCTCTACGACACGCGCGATCTCGCCGCCTACCCGCCCATCGACAGTGCGGCCGACCCGCTCGGCTTCTACGGTCCGTGGACGCATCCGCCGCTGTATCCGGCGCTGATCCATGCGTCGATGCTGTGCGACGGTGCCATCTGGATGCCCGGCCTGATGCGCCTGATCTCGCCCTGGGCGCTGCTGGCCTGCACCGGCCTGGTGGGCGCGCTGGGCGGGCAGGCCGGACGCCGCGCCGGGCTGGCGGCTGCAGCCCTGTGCTTGACCACGCCGCTGCTGATGCTGGGCGCCGACTCCGCCTTGCTCGATGCGCTGTCGGCCACGGCCTGCGCCCTGATGATCGCGATGCTCGTGACGCTCGACTGGCGGCGCCCGGTGGCCGCGCCGCTGGCGGCCGGCGCGGTGCTGGGCATCGTCATCTGGGCCCATTCGCAGATGGTGCTGCTGGCGCTGATCGTGGCCTGTGCCGCGGTGCTGCTGGGTGGCCTGCGGGGCGCGCGCGGCCTGCGCGATGCCGGGTGGATGCTGGCAATTGCGCTGGCGATCAGCGTCTGGCCATTCCTTGCCAATCTCGAGCGCACGGGATCGGTCATCAGCGACAACCCGGCGGTGTTCGCGCTGGCCCAGCAGGACTGGCCGGGATACTTTCGCGCCTCGCGCGACCTTTCCACGCTGGTGTCGCGCATCCAGTACGGGGTCTTCAAGGGCTGGCATGCGCTCGAGGCCTACGGCTTGGTGTTCTGGGTGATGCTGGGTGCCTGGTGGCTGGCGCTGCGGCGGCTGGTTCAGGCGCTGCGCCACGATCCATGGGCCCCGCTGCCTGCGCGCGACCCCGCGACCGTCGGCGCACTGGTGTTCAGCGTCTACTTCGGCGGCATGTGCCTCTCGCTGGTCGTCGGCGTCGACCTGATGATCAAGACCGAGCGCTACCTGCTGATGACGATTCCGGCGGTGGCGCTGCTGGCCGGCCACGGGCTGGCCGCCGCCGCCACACTGCCGCCGCGCCCGGCGCTGTTTCGTCGTCTGCTCGCGGCTGCAGCGGTCCTGCCGGTGATCTTCATGGCGCTGCAGGTGGCGGCCATGTCGCAGTACCGGCTGGGCATGTTCGCGATCGGGCCGTCGCAGTTGCTGATGCCCCTGGAAGACAAGCTGGCGCGCTTTGCGCCCTGGCAGGCAACCCGGTACCTGCGCGAGCACACGCCGCCCGAGGCGCTGGTGTTCAGCCTGAAGCCCTCGGACATGCTGTACGCGAGGCGGCGCATGCTGAGCTACCTCGACCCGGTGCTGCTGCCAGCCTATGCCGAGACCGACGCTGCGGCGATGAGCGCCCGGCTGGCGGCGCTGGGCGTCAGCCATGTGCATGCGCCGGACTATCCGCTGCCTCCGCTGTACCACTCTGCGCTGCAGCCCCTGCTCGCGGACCCCCGGCTGGCCGCCCTGGTGGCCGACTTCGGCGGGCAGCAGGTGTACGCGCTGGGCGACTCGGGCGCGCGGGTCTGTCAGGTGGCCGACCTGATGCGCACCGGCTCACCCTGGCAGCGCAGCCAGACCTGGTCCTTCGGCGGCCGCAAGCGCCTGGCAGCGGCGGACGCCGTGCATGTCGAGCCGGCCTCGCCCGCCGATGCGCAGCGGCCATTGCCGGCCTGGTTCCAGCGCGACCGGGTCACCCGCATCGTGTCCGCCCCGATGCCGCTGCGACTCGGCGCTGCCTGCGGTGAGGGCGCCGAGTGGCGGCTAGATCTGGACCTCGCCGGCAGCGGCTTTGCATCGGTGCAGGCCTTGCTGCTCGATGACCGAGGCGGGGTCCGCGAAGAGCTCAGCCTGGGCGGCATTCCGGTGGCGGCACAAGGCACCACCCGCTGGCAGCGTCGTCTGCTGATCCCCGAGGGCGTGGCCGCGGTCCGCTGGGTGGTCGAACACCGCGGCACCGCCCGCATCGGCGTGGTCACGGCGTCGGCGTCTAGAATTGTGGGTACTTCCCAGGCCGGCCCGCGACAGTCTTCCGGGCCAGGCGCCCGTTAAGGTGTTGCGCATGCCCCAGCACGACCTCCTCCAGCCCCGATTCCCGCGTGCGCCGGCCCGTTCCGCGGCAGCACTGGGCTGGTCGTCGGTCGCGCTGCGCGGCGGTCGCCCGGACCGCTGCGTGGATGCTGGAGCCGGTCCAGCGCCGGTCCTGCAGTCGCGCGACCTGTCGGCCCTGTTCTCCGCCGCGATGCGGCGCTGATCCTGCGCACCGATGGAGCAACCCGCCGACGCCACTTTCCGGATCAACGCGCGCCCGCCGCTCTTTGCCGGTCAGCCGGATGCGCCGCAGTTCGTCTTCGGCTGCGAGCAACTCGGCGGTCACAACTGGGGCGAACTGGACATCGACGCCGTGCGCGAGGCCATCGGCGTTGCGGTCGACCGGGGTGTGGCGCTGTTCGACACGGCCGACTGCTACGGGCCCTACCTGTCCGAGGAGCGGCTGGGCCAGGCCCTGGCCGGGCTGGGTGAGCGGGTGCACATCGCCACCAAGTTCGGCGTGCGTCTGGACGACCAGGGGCGACGCCGCAACGACAGCAGCGCCGCCTGGTGCCGCCAGGCGGTGCGGGCATCGTTGCGGCGCCTGGGCGTGGAGCGCATCGCGCTGTACCAGCTGCACTGCCACGATGGCCACACGCCGATCGAAGAGACCTTGCAGGCGCTTGCCGACCTGAAGTCCGAGGGACTGATCGCTGCCTCGGGCGTGTGCAACCTAGGCGCGCAGGCGCTGACCCCGGCGCAGTGGCGGGCCTGCGCCACGCTGCAGGCCGAGTTGAGCCTGCTTGCCCCGCACCAGGTGGCGACGGTGCGCGAGGTCTGCGACCAGGGCGTGCAGTTCCTGGCCTATGGAGTGCTGGCGCAGGGCCTGCTGTCGGGCCGCTACGGCGCTGACACCCGGTTTGCCGCGAACGACCGGCGCGCCATGCCGAGATACCACAACTTCCATGGTCAGCGGCTGCAGGCCGCGCTGGCGTTGGTGGACACGCTCCGGCGCGAGGCGGACGGATTCGGATGCTCGCCGGGCATGCTCGCGATCGCCTGGGCGCGCGCGGTGCATCCCAACGTCTGGCCGATCGTCGGCATCAAGCGCCGGTCCCATGTCGACGATGCGGTTCGCGCGCTGTCGCTGCAGGTGCCGCCCGGCGTGATCGCCAGCCTGTCCGCCGCCGCCCGCGACTTCGGAGCGTCGACATGACCCCGAGCCGCTGGGCGCTGCACCCGGGCAAGCGGGTGATCGACGTGCTTCTCGCCAGCGTGTCGATCCTGGTCACCGCACCGCTCATGCTGCTGGGCGTGCTGGCCGTCTTTGCGGGTGATTTCCGCAATCCGATGTATGTCTCCGAGCGCATCGGCCGCGGTGGCCGGCCGTTCCGCCTGTTCAAGATCCGCACCATGGTCGTCGACGCGGCGGCCAGCGGCGTCGACACCACCGCCAGTGGCGATCCGCGCATCACCCGCGCCGGGCAATGGCTGCGGCGCACCAAGATCGACGAGCTGCCGCAGTTCTTCAACGTGCTGCTCGGCGACATGTCGCTGATCGGGCCGAGGCCCAACGTGCGCCGTGAATGCGAGCGCTACACCCCGCTGGAGCGGCAGATGCTGGACGTGCGACCGGGCCTCACCGACTACGCGTCCATCGTCTTCGCGGACCTGGCCGAGGCCGTGCCGGCGGGCATCGATCCGAACCTGGCCTACAACCAGTACGTGCGGCCGCTGAAGAGCCGGCTGGCACTGCACTACGTGCGCACCGCCAGCCTGGCCAGCGACGCGGCACTGTTCGTCCTGACGCTGCGCAACGCGCTGTCGCGCGAGCGCACCCTGGCTGCGGTGCTGGAATGGCTGCGGCGTACCGGTGCCGATGCCGACCTGATCGAGCGCTCGAGCCGCGACCGTCCCTTGACCCCCTGGGCGCCGCCGGGGGCCGACCGCGCCGTCGTCGCGGCCGACCTGGACTCCCTGCGCAAGCGCACCGTCGAATCCATCCCACCATGACCGCCAACACCCTCGGAACGCTGGCCCAGCCCGACGCGCACGCAGCGCCCATCGACATCACTGGCGAAGCGCCGGCGCAGCTGCTGGCGCAGTTGCGCAAGCTTCTGCTGATCCGGCTCGTCGAGCAGAAGCTGGCCGATCGCCGCAAGGCGGGCGCCATCGGCGGGCCGGTGCACCTCGGGGTCGGCCAGGAAGCGGTGGCTGCCGGCGTGTCGCTGCACCTGCGGTCCAGCGATCGCGTGTTCGGCGCGCACCGGTCGCATGCCCACCTGCTGGCACTGGGCAGCGACGTTCGCCGCCTGTTCGCTGAAGTGCTGGGGCGCGACACCGGTCTGTCACGCGGCATGGGCGGCTCGATGCACCTGTGGGACCAGCCGCGCGGCTTCTATGGTTCGGTGCCGATCGTCGCCGGCACCGTGCCGCTGGCTGTCGGCGCCGCGCTGGCGGCGCAGTTGCAGGGCGTGAGCGACGTGGCGGTGGCCTACCTGGGCGACGGAGCGGTGGAAGAGGGCGTGGTGCACGAGTCCCTCAACCTGGCGAGCAGGATGAAGCTGCCGGTGGTCTTCGTCGTCGAAAACAACCTGTTCGCCAGCCACATGCACATCTCGCTGCGGCAGCCTGACGATGGAACGGTGCGCTTCGCGCATGCCAACTGCATGGCGTCCGCGCTGGTCGACGGCAACGATGTCGTGGCGGTGGCCCGTGCCGCCGGCCGCCTGGTGGCCGATGCGCGGGCCGGTGGCGGCCCCGGGTTCCTCGAGGCGGTGACCTACCGCTGGCTCGGGCATGTGGACTGGCGCGACGACATCGATGTCGGCGTGCAGCGGTCGGCAGATGAGGTGGCGCAGTGGCGTCTGCGCGATCCTGTGGCACGCCTGGAGGCCGCGCTCCGATCCGGCGGCCACTGGAGTGATGCGCAGGGTGCCGCGCTGCGCGATGACCTGCAGGCCCATGTCGACGCGGCCTGGGAGCAGGCCATGGCGGATCCGGTGCCTCCTCCATCCGCGCTGATGTCGCGCGTCTATGCCGGCCAGGGTCAATGATGAGCATGAACGACACCACACCGCTGAACTACGGCACCGCCATCCTGTCGGCATTCGAGCACCTGTTGGGCAAGTACCCGGAGGTGTTCGTCATCGGCCAGGGCCTGTGGAGCCCCTGGTATGTCGGCAACTCCATGACCGCACTGGACGTGAAGTTCGGCACCCGGCGCGTCATCGATACGCCCGTGTCCGAATCGGCCTGCACCGGGGCGGCGGTGGGCGCGGCGCTGGCCGGCATGAAGCCGATCGTGGTGCACCCGCGGATGGACTTCATGCTCTATGCGATGGATGCCATCGTCAACCAGGCGGCCAAGTGGTCGCACATGGTCGGGGGACAGGCGCACCCCGGGCTCACCGTGCGCGGCATCATCAACCGCGGTGGCGAGCAGGGCGCCCAGCACTCACAGGCACTGCACGCCTGGTTCGCGCACGTGCCCGGCTTGCGCGTCGTGATGCCGGCGACGGTGGCCGATGCGCGGGACCTGCTCGTCGCGTCGGTCCTGAGTCCGGATCCGGTGGTCTACATCGACGACAGGTGGTTGTACGACCTGACCGACGACCTGCCGCCGATCTTCGAACTCGATCTCGCCGCGCAGGGCCCGCGCGTGCTGACGCCGGGCGACGATGTCACGCTGGTGTCGGCAGGCTTCAGCACGCGCCTGGCGCTGCAGGCGCGCGAGGCGCTTGCCTCCGAGGGCATCTCGGCCGAAGTGGTCGATCTGCGCGTGCTCAATCCGCTCAAGCCACAGGCGGTCGTGGACTCGGTGCGCAAGACGGGACGCCTGGTTGCGGTCGATGGCGGCTGGCGCACCTGCGGCATGGCCGCCGAAGTGCTGGCCTGCGCGGTCGAGGGCCTGCCGCCTGGCGCATGGAAGGCTGCACCGGTGCGGGTGACGTTGCCGGATGCGCCAGCACCCTCGGCCCGGGCCCTGGAGCGCGCTTACTATCCGCAGCTGCACGATCTGGTTGCAGCCGTGCGCGGCCAGATGGGCTGAACCCTGCGACGACGCATCCACCCATGCTGAGGCGATTTCTCCACACTCCGCTGCACGCCCGCGCTCTCAAGCGCCCCGTCGCCATCGCTGTCGATGGCCTGATGTTGCTGGCTGCGACGTGGCTCGCGTTCTCCGTGCGGCTGGAGGGGTTCCATCGTCCGCAGGGCATGGAGTGGGCGGCCTACGGGCTGTCGCTCGCGCTGGCGCTGCCCGCGTTCGGCGTCGTGGGGCTCTACCGCTCCATCGTTCGCTTCTCCGGTGTCGCCACGTTCCTGGCGATCGCCAAGGGGGTCGGGCTCTATGCGCTTGTGTTCTCGGCCTTGCTGCTGGGTCTGCGCCTCGACGGTGTTCCCCGTTCTCTCAGCATCATCCAGCCGTTGCTGGCGCTGCTGTTCGTGGCCAGCTGGCGCCTGGCCGTGCGCGTCTGGTACGGGCGCAGCACGCCGCGCCATGGTCGTGCGCCGAGGCGGCGCGTGGCCATCTATGGCGCGGGAGGCGCCGGGCGCCGGCTGCTGGCTGCCTTGCAGAACAGCCACGAGATGATCGTCGTCGCCTTCCTCGACGATCAGCCGCAGTTGCGCCGCAGCCTGATCAACGGCGTCACCATCTTCGATCCGCATGACCTGCCCGACCTGGTCCGGCGCGGACAGGTCGATGCTGTGCTGCTCGCGATCCCGTCGCTCTCGCGCAAGCGCCGCAACGAGATCCTGGACGACCTGCGCGCCAGCGGTGTCCATGTCCGCACCCTGCCTGGTTTGATCGACCTGGCGAAGGGGACCGTTCGCGCCAGCGATCTGCGCGAACTGGACATCGAGGACCTGCTGGGCCGCGACCCGGTGCAACCTCGCTCCGACCTGATGGCCCGTCACACCTCCGGCAAGGTGGTGCTGGTCACGGGCGCTGGCGGCTCGATCGGCAGTGAGCTCTGTCGCCAGCTGGCCGCACTGCACCCTGATCGGCTGGTGCTGGTGGAGCAGAGCGAGTTCGCGCTGTACTGCATCCATCAGGAACTGCTCGGCCGCATGGGCGATGGCACGCTGCCCCGGTGCGCGCTGGAGCCGGTGTTGTGCTCGGTGCGGGACACGGCGCGCATCGGCGCAGTCATGCGCCGCTGGCGGCCACACATCGTCTACCACGCAGCCGCCTACAAGCATGTGCCGCTGGTGGAGTGCAATGTCGTCGAAGGTGTGGCCAACAACGTGCTGGGCACGTGGCTGACCGCGCAGGCCGCGTGCGACGCAGGCGTTCCCCGGTTCGTGCTGATCAGCACGGACAAGGCCGTGCGGCCGAGCAATGTCATGGGCGCCAGCAAGCGCATGGCCGAGATGGTGCTGCAGGCGATGGCCACGCAGGCAGCCGAGGCCGTGCGGACCGACGGGAAAGCCGTTGCCACCACCTGCTTCTCGATGGTGCGGTTCGGCAACGTGCTCGGTTCGTCGGGATCGGTCGTGCCGCTGTTTCGCCAGCAGATCCGCAACGGCGGTCCGATCACGGTCACCCACCCGGACGTCACCCGCTTCTTCATGACGATCCCGGAGGCTGCGCAGCTGGTGGTGCAGGCTGGCGCCATGGCCCAAGGTGGCGAGGTGTTCGTCCTGGACATGGGCCAGCCGGTCCGGATCATCGATCTGGCCCGCCGCATGGTCGAACTGTCGGGCCTGACCGTCCGCGATGCCGAAAGCCTGTCTGGCGATATCGAGATCACCGTGACCGGCTTGCGACCCGGCGAAAAGCTCTATGAGGAACTGCTGATCGGCGACAACCCGCTGCCGACCGACCATCCGCGCATCATGATGGCGCGCGAGGGCTTCCTGCCGTTCGCCGAGTTGCACCGCCATCTCCTGAACCTGCAGGCGCTGACCGCCGAGGGCGACGCGGCGGCTGTGGTCGGCCTGCTGCGCCAGTTGGTCAACGGCTACGTGCCGCCCGCCGGCGAATGGACGGACAACGCGTCGCAGTTGCAACCGGCTGCCGAGTTCGGTTCCGGAGGTGCCAAGGCGGCGGGGCCTGCAGCCGCTGTCACATCGACCGCCGCGGCGTCGGCATCCAACGGAGCCAGTCAGCAGACTGTCGTGGCGCTGCGCCGGGTGGTCTGAGCACCCGCCCGAGCCTGGCGGTCGCCTGGCGGCAATGGGTGGGCTGGTTGCCAGCTCCGCGCCGCGAGCCTGGCTCAGGCCACGCGGCGGCGGGCGCCGACCGCGCGGATCAGTGTGCAGGCTGCAAGCGCCAGCGCCGCTGCCAACCCCGCGGCCACCGCGATGCGCGCCTTGCGGGGGCCGCTGCGTTTCTCCGGGATCGTGGCCGTGTCCACCACCTGCAGCGTGGCACCGTCCCGGCTCTCGTCGACCCGCGCCACCTCGTACTGGCGAGCGAACAGCTCATAGAGCGTTTCCTGGTACTTGTACTCGCGGTACTTGGTGATGTAGTCCGAGTCTGCACCGCCGCCGCCGCCGTTTCCGGCGCTTTCGGCCTGGGCGAGTTGCTGCCGCAGCGCGGCCAGCATGGCCTGTGCCTGCGTCAGTTCGGTGGCCCCGTCGTTGAGGAAGCCGCGCAAGGTCTGCACGCGCACCTCGGTCTTCATGACCTCGGCCTTCAGCCGCGCATACTCCTCTGCGGCAGCCTTGGGCTCGGCACGCAGCGCCCCCCGCGAGAAGCCGCTGCCCTGCAGCGCGATCTGGGCCTTGGTCAGGCTGTCGCGTGCCTGCTTGAGCTGCGCCTCGAAGAACCGGCGTCGCTGCTGCGCCTCGGTGATGGCCAGCTGCGAGACCAGGCGCTGCAACTCCTCGATGTGGGCATTGGCCAACGCCGCGGCCCTCTTCGGATCGCGGTCGTCGGCCTCCAGGTAGATCAGGCCGTCCTTCTTTCCGACACTGATGCGCACGCTGCCCAGCAGCTGGTTGCGGGCATCCTGACGGTAGTCGGCCTCGTACAGCTTGACCAGGTCGAAGCGATCGATGATGCGGTCGGTGATGGCCGCGCTCTGCATCAAAGCCACGAACTGGTCGGCTGAATTGCGAGGTGCCTGGCCGGCCAGGCCGACCAGCGGACCGAGCGAGGCCAGGGCGCTGGAAATCGCGCTCTGCTGCTGTTGCTGGGGCAGGAAGCTGGCCTTGGCAGTGAACGTCGGCGGCAAGAAGCCGGCCAGGCCGTAGGCCGCCGCTGCCACGAGGATCGGCACGGCCGTCAGAAGGCGGCGGCGAGCCCAGAGTGCGCCGGTGAGCACGGCCAGGTCGATCGCGCCGTCGTCGACGGCTTGCTTGGGGTTGGAGTCGGCAGCCACTATCGGGTCGCACTGATGATGGCGGCCAGGCCGACACCGAACTGGTACAGGATCTGCGTCCAGTCCTTCGCGTTCTGAACGAAGGTCGTCTTGTTCATTTCCTCAGGAACGAAGATCGTGTCGCCCGGCAACGCTTCGTTGTTGGTGAAGGTGCCGCGCTGGTCGAACCAGCCGCTCTTGCTTTGCTGGCGGCTGATCACGGTGCCGTTCGCGCGCACCACGAAGACGCTCGTGAGGTCGGCTCCCTTGGTCGGGCCGCCGGCGAGGAACAGGTAGTCGTCCAGCGAGCGTCCCGGCGCGTAGAGGTAGCTCGCCCCGTTGAACACGCTGCCGAACACGCCCACGGTCGTCGACTTCGAGGGCACGAGGAGGCGGTCCCCGTCCTCCAGCGCGATCGGCGGCAGGCTCTTCGACTCGGGCGTGGTCTGCAGGACGATCCGGCCGTCCGGCTGCAGCGCCCGCAGCCGTTCCAGCAAGCGGTTGTTCGACGCCGAGCGGGCCAATGACGCTGCGGCATCGTCGGGGGTCGCCGTCCGTTGCGACGCGCTGCTGCGCGCCATGTCGGTCTCCAGGTCGCGCAGGGCCCGCTCGTAGCTTTCCCTCTGGTTGATGCGGACGCTCTCGCGGAAGAAGCCGGCGGCATACACGTTGGCATGCTCCGTCAGACCGCCGGCCGCGGTCAGCGCCGTCTCGAGGGTGCTTCCCGGTGGCAGCAGGTAGTCGCCAGGGCGCTGCACTTCGCCCTCGATGCGCACGCGCTTGGACTGGCGCTCCGACGGCAGCGCACTCGCCACGGCACTGAACGCACGCAGCACGTCGCCGCTGGACAGGGCGCTGCGCTCGTCGGCCGGCAGGCTCAATTGCACGATGCGCTGGCCCGAACGATCGCTCAGCCGTTCGATGCTGACCCGAGAGCGATCGCCCACGGCGGAGAAGCCGCCAGCCATGCGCAGGACGTCGGCCACGACCTCACCGGGCTTGACCTCGAACACGCCGACGCGGTTGACGCTGCCGATGACCGCGACCTGCGGTCCCACCGTTCCCACGTGCACCACATCGTCGCTTTGCAGCACCGGGTCGGCGCCTCGATCGCCACGCAGCAGGAGGTCGTAGAGGTCGAAGCTGGCCACCAGCTGGCCGCGGCGCTTGAGCTCGATGTTGCGGAAGCTGCCCGACGCGGTCGGCCCTCCGGCCTGGATCAGTGCGGCCGACAGCCCGGCCAGGCCGCTGACCACGTGCGCGCCGGGCAGCATCACCGCGCCGGTCACCATCACCCGCACGCTGCGCAACTGCCCCGTCGACACCGAGAGCTGGAAGTTGCGGAAGGTCTGTGCGACCCTGCGGGTGATCACCCCCTCCAGCTCCGAGACTTTCAGCCCCGCGACCTGCACCGCTCCCACGCGTGGGATGGTGATCCGACCCGTGCGGTCGATCACCAGCGTCAGGTCGGCATCGACTGCCCCCCAGATGGCCAGTGCGATCTCGTCACCTGGCATCACGCGGTAGTCGGGCGGCACGACGCCGGCGTTGAGCCCTGCGTTGTCCGACTCATCCCGGTTGGCCAGGAAGTCGGCACCGAACCGGCGGATCGGCTGGTTGCCAGCCAGCGACTGCACGAATTGCTCGAACTCGCCGGGCACGTACGGCTTGGGCTGGGGTCGCGGCTCGCGCTGGTTCAGTTCCTGGGCGCGCGGCGCCTGCGCGGCCGGCTGCTGGCGATTCAGCCGAACCGGACCGCTGCCCGCCTCAGGCGATCCGACCGAAGCCTGACCCTGTGCCGATGCCGGTTGCATCCCGGCCAGCAGTGACAGGCAGAGCGCCCAGCAGATCAGCGGCGTGAAGCGCCACCGGAACTGATGCAGAGAGATGAGACAGGTGCGGTAGAAGGCGCCGAGAGCCATTCAATGTCCAAGAGGTCTGGGATCTGCAGTGTGCGGATGCCAAAGGCACTTGCAGGCAATGCCGAACCCGGCTTGCGCCGGACATTGTAGGGGGCGGTTCGGGAGGGGCCCGCTCGCGCCAGGGCCGCTCGGCCCGCACCGATTCAGACCGTCACTCAGGCCGCATCGGGTCGGTTGCCTGCGTACCAGCGCGCCGCGTCGACCAGCCCGGACCGAATGTCATGGCTGGGCACATAGCCCAGCAGCCGTGCGGCCTTGGCCGTGTCGGCGCGCGAATGACGCACGTCCCCGGCGCGGAACTCACGGTGCACCGGCTCGCTGTCCGCCAGACCCGGCCGCTGCTGCTGCAGCGCGGCCAGCAGCAGCGCGTGCAACTGCTTCAGATCCGTCTGGCCGCCCACCGCCACGTTGTAGACCTGGTTCACCGCCGCCGGGTCCTGCACCGTGCCGGCCAGCAGGTTGGCCTGCACCGCATTGGCCACGTAGCAGAAGTCGCGGCTGGTCTGGCCGTCGCCGTTGATGTAGACCGTCTCGCCGGCCAGGATGGCCGCCGCCCACTTGGGGATGACCGCGGCGTAGGCGCCGTTCGGGTCCTGGCGCGGGCCGAAGACGTTGAAGTAGCGCAGGCCCACGCTCTGCAGGCCGTAGCTGCGGCCGAAGACATCGGCGTACAGCTCGTTGACGTACTTGGTCACCGCATAGGGTGACAGCGGCTTGCCGATCACGTCCTCGACCTTGGGCAGGCCGGGGTGGTCGCCATAGGTGCTGCTGCTGGCGGCGTAGACGAAGCGCTGCACGCCGGCGTCGCGCGCGGCCACCAGCATGTTCAGGAAGCCGGTGACGTTGGCCGCGTTGGTGGTGATGGGGTCGGCCAGCGAGCGCGGCACCGAACCCAGCGCCGCCTGGTGCAGCACCACCTGCACGCCGGCGCAGGCGGCCTGGCAGTCGGCCAGGTTGCGGATGTCGCCCTCGATGAAGCGCATGCGCGACCAGGCGGCTTCGCCCACCGTGGCCTGCACGGCGGCCAGGTTGTGGCGGTGGCCGGTGGCGAAGTTGTCCAGGCCGACGACGGTCTGGCCCAGGTTCAGCAGGGTCTCGATCAGGTGGCTGCCGATGAAGCCGGCGCAGCCGGTCACCAGCCAGGTGCGGGGCTCGGCGCGCAGTTGCGCCTGCAGGGATGCGTAGGTCGTGGGCATGCTGGATTGTCGGCTGCCCGCGCACCCGGGCTTGAGGGGTGCGGGGTGCGCAAACTGCTCAAAAGGTCTCGGCCTGGGCCAGCGCGGGCGCCTCGGCGTCCTTGGGCGCCAGCAGCGGCGCCAGGCCAGCCGGCCAGGTGATGCCGATGGCGGGGTCGTCCCAGCGGATGGCCCGCTCGCAGTCCCGGGCATAGACGTCGGTGGTCTTGTAGAGAAAGCGGGCGCCGTCGCTCAGCGCGACGAAGCCATGCGCGAAGCCCTCGGGAATCCACAGCTGGCGGCGGTTGTCGGCGCTGAGCTCGACCGCCACCCACTGGCCGAAGTGCGGCGAGCCGCGCCGGATGTCGACCGCCACGTCCAGCACGGCGCCCTGCACCACGCGCACCAGCTTGCCCTGGGGGTGCGGCGGCAGCTGGTAGTGCAGGCCGCGCAGCACGCCGCGCGCCGATTCCGACTCGTTGTCCTGCACGAACGGGCGCGGCGCGGGCAGGCCCAGCGCGGCCAGGCCGTCCTGGAAGCGGCGCTGGTTGAAGCTCTCCATGAACCAGCCGCGGGCATCGGCGAACACGGCGGGCTCGACGATGACGACGTCGGGCAGGCGGGTGGCGGTGAACTTCATGGGCGGTCCGGTCGGTGGGGGCGGGTCAGCTGCGCTGCAGCACTTCGGTCAGCATGCGGTCGACGCCGACGCGCCAATCCGGCAGGTGCAGGTCGAAGGTGCTGCGCAGGCGCGTGGTGTCCAGGCGCGAGTTCAGCGGCCGGCGCGCCGGCGTCGGGTACTGGCTGGTGGGGATGGGCTGCACCGCCTCGGGCCCGGCCTTCAGCGGCACACCGGCGCGGCGTGCGACCTCCAGCACATGGCGGGCATAGCCGCACCAGCTCGTCTCGCCACCGGCCACCGCGTGGTAGGTGCCGGCCACCGCGGGGTCGCGCAGGGCCCGCCGCAGCGCATGGGTGCTGATGTCGGCCAGCAGGTCGGCGCCGGTGGGGGCGCCGACCTGGTCGTCGATCACCGTCAGGGCCTCGCGGTCGGCGGCCAGGCGCAGCATGGTGCGGGCGAAGTTGCCGCCACGCGCCGCGTGCACCCAGCTCGTGCGCAGGATGAGGTGCCGGCCGCCGGCGGCGCGCACCTGCTGCTCGCCGTCCAGCTTGCTGCGGCCATAGACGCTCTGCGGGTTGGTGGGCGCGTCCTCGCTGCGGGGCGCGCTGCCGCTGCCGTCGAACACGTAGTCGGTGCTGTAATGCAGCAGCCAGCCGTCCAGTTCGGCCATCAGGCGCGCCAGCGCGCCGGGTGCGGTGGCGTTGACGGTCTGCGCCAGGTCGGGTTCGCTTTCGGCCTTGTCGACAGCGGTGTGGGCCGCGGCATTGACCACCAGGTCGGGCCGCAGCGCACGCAGCCGCCGCACCAGCGCATCGGGCTGTGTCAGGTCGCCCAGCGGCGCACCGGCAGTGTCCAGCCGCGGCAGGGCCACCAGCTCGCCCAGGGGCGCCAAGGCCCGCTGCAGTTCCCAACCGAGCTGGCCATTCGGCCCCAACAGGACGATCTTCATGGTGCTGCGCGCGGGCCGGTGCCGGCGCGCCAATGGCTGCGCAACCGGCGATTCTAGGGAGCGCCGGGCGGCGTTTCGGGCCTGCGGGGCCCCTGGCGGATAATCGGGCGACCGATGACCCAAGACCACACCACTGTCGACGCCGGCGATCCCGGCATCGCACCGCCCACCGATCAACCGGCAGCCGAGCCTGTCCCGCAGCGCTTCGAGACCCTGGCGCTCGACCCCAAGCTGCTGCGTGCGGTGGCCGAATCCGGCTACATGTCGATGACGCCGATCCAGGCCAAGGCGATTCCCCTGGTGCTGGCCGGCCGCGACGTGATGGGCGCCGCCCAGACCGGCACCGGCAAGACCGCCGCCTTCTCGCTGCCGCTGCTGCAGAAGATGATGAAGCACGAGACCGCCTCGGTCTCGCCGGCGCGCCACCCGGTGCGCGCCCTGGTGCTGACGCCCACGCGCGAGCTGGCCGACCAGGTCGCCAACAACGTCAAGACCTACGCCAAGCACACCCAGCTGCGCAGCACCGTGGTCTTCGGCGGCATCGACATGAAGCCGCAGACGGCCGAGCTGAAGAAGGGCGTGGAGGTGCTGATCGCCACGCCGGGCCGGCTGCTCGACCACATCGAGGCCAAGAACTGCGTGCTCAACCAGGTCGAGTACGTGGTGCTCGACGAGGCCGACCGCATGCTCGACATCGGCTTCCTGCCCGACCTGCAGC
>Ga0116180_1000961_pt1 | contig 25259 bp, 22 predicted proteins | sample AD_UKC073_MetaG_FD_89804 | JGI IMG/M metagenome (GOLD analysis project Ga0116180, IMG submission 89804) | Active sludge microbial communities of municipal wastewater-treating anaerobic digesters from USA - AD_UKC073_MetaG | ecosystem: Engineered > Bioreactor > Anaerobic > Digestate | place: USA...
CCGGTGTTGGTGGCCAGGGTGACGGTGCCGGCCTCGTCGTGCAGCCAGGCGACCGAGGCCGCGCCCTTGAGCACGCCGAACACCGCCTGGGTGGCCGCGGCCGGGCCGGCGCCTGCGGCGCTGCCCCGGTTGGCCAGCGCGGCCATGACCTCGGTGTCGACCTCCGCACGCCGCTGCAGCGACGGATTCGCTGCCCAGAGCTCATCCACGTTCACGCAGATGCCGTTGTGGATCATCGTCACATGCGACGACCGCACCGGCTGGTTGTTCTGCGGCAGCTGCGCCGTGCCGTTGGTCACCAGGCGGGAATGGGCCAGAACCGCCACAGCCTGGGCGACCGCATCGCCGGCGCCCATCGCACCGCCGAGCCGGTCGGCGACGAGGCTGGCGTAGTCGGGCGACTGCAGCAACTCGGTGGCGCGCTGCGCGCCCTTCAACGTCCAGGCCTGTCCGGCGCCGGGCATGTAGAGGTGCAGGCCGGCCGATTCCTTGCCCCGGCTCTCGGACAGCCGGTAGAGGTCCGCCAGCAGGGCGGTGGCCTTGGCATGGCTGATGCGCGCGCCCTGGCGCGCCAATACTCCGAAAATGCCGCACATGTTGGTTCTCTGGCTCAGGTCTTGAAACGGTTGGTCAGGAGGTTCCAGCCCACCACGCGGGGGCTGAACCACAGAAGTGCTGCAATGCCGGCCAGGTAGCTCGCTGCGGTTCCCAACGCCGCGCCGGCAATGCCCAGCGGCGGCAGCAGCAGCACCGCCAGGGCGGTGTTGGCACCCACGGTGATCAGTTGCTGCAGTGTCTGGTAGCCAGGATGGCCGCTGACCAGCAGCAGGTTGTCGAACGGCACGAAGGCAGAGACCAGCACCAGGCCGGTCAGCAGGATCAGCAACGACGGCAGGCCCTCGAGCAGGCCCTTGTGCGGCGCCACGAACACCGCCAGGACCCACAGGGCGGCCAGCGCCAGCAGCCCCAGTCCGAACGTGGCAGGCACCGCCAGCCGCAGCGATCGGGCGAGCAGGCCGCGTGCCTGGTGCTCGTCCTTGTCGCGCAGCACGGTCACCAGCAGCGGGTTGAAGTTCAGCCGCACCATCGCCAGCACGTGGTACAGGCCGTCGACCATCATCGCTGCGAAGCTGTAGATGCCGACCTCGCGGTCGGGCAGGAAGACGCCGATCAGCAGCACATCGATGCGCGAATTGAACTCGGCGAACATGCCAGCGGCCAGGCCCTTGCTGCCGAAGCGCAGGTGCGTGCGCAGCCAGCCACGGTCGAAGCAGCGCTCGCGCAGGTGGCCGCCGCGCGAGAGATACACCAGGGCGCCGGCCAGCGTGCAGGCTTCGGCGATGAAGAAGGCCAGCGTGGCCCATTCAATGGGCAAGCTGGAGACCGCAACGCCGGCCACGCCCGCCATGACCAGCAGATACCGGCCGGCCTGCAGCAGCGCAAACGACTTCATCAGCCGCAGCCCGTTCAGGTAGGCCAGCAGCACCTTGTTGAGCGAGAACAGCAGCAGGCCGGGACCTGCCATGGCAATGGCGCGGCCGGTGAGTTCGCTGTCGAAGACGCGCGCGAACAGGAAGCCGCTGCTGCCCACCACCACCGCAGCCACGGCACCCAGGCACAGCGCGCTCAACGCGGCGGTCCACAGCAGGCGGCCCCGCTGCACCGGATCGGCATCATGCAGCGCGGTGTAGCGCAGCACCGAGTAGTGCAGCCCCAGCGTGGCCAGCTGCGAGGCGATGATGTAGACCGCGTAGGCCTGGTTGAACACGCCCAGCGCTGCCGCATCGCGGCTGCTGGCGATCACCAGGTTGATCACCATGCCGCTGATCGCCAGCACGACGAAGCTGCCCAGCGTGTAGGCGATGTCGCGCGTCAGCTTCTGCGAATGCCAGCGCTCGCGCAGCGACAGGGTCCAGCCCAGCCCCACGTCAATCGGTCCGCGCGCGCCGCCGCACGTCGCGGTGTCGCAGCGGGGGATTCAGGTGCTTGTTCTCCTCGTAGTCGAACCACATCGCGAAGAACAGCGAGTTGAAACCGAGCGAGAACGAGAACAGCCAGCTCAGGAAGGTGATCTCGGGCACCGCGCCCTGCGAGATCCACAGCGCGATCAACCGCACGAACAGCACCGCGCTGAGGCCCAGGCCGAAGAAGCCGAAGGCATAGAAGAACACCAGCGGGTGGAAGTTGCGGATGATGTACTTTTCCTTGAGCCGCCAGAAGAACAGCCGCACCAGCAGCGAGCCGATGGTGAACACCACCTTGCGCACCTTGATGCCCGACTTCTCGCCGACGTTGTAGACCGGCTCGATCGGCACATCGACCACGCGCATGCCGGCCACGTTCAGCTTGACCAGCAGGTCGTTGGGCTGGCCGTAGCGCTTGTACATCTGCTGCCAGTCGATCGCCTCAAGGGCCGCACGGTTGATCGCGGTGTAGCCGGTCTGCGAATCGGCCACATGCCAGTAGCCGGATGCGATCTTGGTGAACAGCGACAGCGCGGAGTTGCCGAAGAAGCGGATCTTCGGGATCTTGCGGAAGGCCTCGCCGGTGACGAGCCGGTTGCCCTTGGTGTAGTCCGCCTGGTCATCGATCACCGGGTCCAGGATCGCGGGCAGGTCGTCGGGGTCCATCTGGCCGTCCCCGGCCATCACCACCGCGACGTCGTAGCCGTTGTCGCGGGCAAACTCGTAACCGGTGGCAATGGCACCGCCCACGCCCTGGTTCACCGCATGCTCGATCAGGTGCACCATGCCCGACGCATGGCGCGGATTGGCACGGATGACCTCCGACGTGCGGTCGCGGCTGCAGTCGTTGACGATGATGATCGTGTCGATGAACGCGGGCATCGTGTCGATGACCCGGTTGATCTGCGTTTCCTCGTTGTGGGCCGGGACGACGACGGCGATGCGCTGGTTTCTGTACATGGGGGGCTAGGTCGGCAGGAGGCCGTTGCCGCACGCAGGCAACCCCGCGCCGCGGAACGAAAGTCGGAAACGACGGAGTCAGGCTGGCCGGGCGTCCGGTTCAGTGCAGACCGAGGTCCTGGCAGGCGGCTGCAAGCGCGTCCACCACGCGCCGCATGTCGGCCTCCGAGATGTCGGCGCTCATCGGCAGGCTCATCACACGCTCGCCTGCACGCACGCTGACCGGACAGCAGTCAGGGCAGCACTGGTCGGCATAGGCTGGCTGCAGGTGCAGGGGCTTCGGATAGTGCACCGCCGTGGGCACGCCCATCGCCTGCAGACGCTGCTGCATTTTCTCACGTCGGTCCACGAAGATGGTGAACTGCCCCCAGACGCAATCGCGGTCCGGACGCACCGCCAGCAGGCCCACCGGCGCTCCGCTGTCGCGCATCATCTGGCGGTAGCGCTCGCCCTTGGCCAGGCGCTGGGCAATCTCCCACTCGAAGCGCTCCAGCTTCGCCAGCACCACGGCGCACTGCAGCGTGTCCATGCGGCCGCCCACGCCGACGCGCGTGTGGTGGTAACGCTTGCTCTGGCCGTGCACGCGGATCTCGCGGCAGGCCTGGGCCAGCGCGTCATCGTCGGTGAACATCGCGCCGCCGTCGCCGTAGCAGCCCAGCGGCTTGCTCGGGAAGAAGCTCGTGCAGCCGATGGTGCTGAGGTGGCCGCTGCGCGCGCCCTGGTAGGAAGCACCGAAGCTCTGCGCCGCGTCCTCGATCACCGGCAGCCCATGCCGGGCGGCGATCGCGTTGATCGCCGTCATGTCGGGCACCTGCCCGTACAGGCTGACCGGGATGATGGCCTTGGTCCGCGGCGTGATCTTGGCCTCGATGCCGGCGGCGTCGATGTTGCAGGTGTCGGCCTCGATGTCGACGTACACCGGCTTGGCGCCCAGCAGCACGATCACCTCCGCGGTGGCCACGAACGTGAACGGGCTGGTGATGACCTCGTCGCCCGCGCCGACGCCGAGAGCCATCAGCGCGATCAGCAGGGCTTCGGTGCCGCTGGAGACGGTGATGCAGTGCCGCGCGCCGGTGAACTCGGCCAGCCGCTGCTCCAGTTCCTTGACCTCCGGGCCCATGATGTACTGCCCATGGTCGAGCACACGCTGCATGCGCGCGTTGATCGACTCGCGCAGCACCGCATACTGGGTCTTGAGGTCGATGAAGTCGAGGGGCTTGAGGGTCTGGGGGGCGTTCATCGGATCTCCCGTTCAGGCTTCTTGCAGGCGCAGCGCATTGCCGCGCAGCATGTAAAGGTCGCCGGTGGCAGGGCAGCGCGCCTCGCCATCGCCGTGCAGGGGCAGCGGCAGGCGCTCGCCGAAGCGGCTCATCCATCCGCTCTGGCGGGCGGGCACGCCCAGCATCAACGCGAAGTCCGGCACGTCGCGGTTGACCACCGCGCCTGCGCCGATGAAGCCGTAGGCGCCGACCGTCACCCCGCACACGATCGTGCAGTTCGCGCCCAGCGTGGCACCCCGGCGCACCAGCGTGCGCCGGTACTCGTCCTTGCGGGTGACGGCCGAGCGCGGGTTGTAGACGTTGGTGAAGACCATGCTCGGCCCGCAGAACACGTCGCTCTCGAGCGTCACCGCGTCATAGACCGAGACGTTGTTCTGGATCTTCACGTTGTCGCCGATCACCACGTCGTTGCCGACGTACACGTTCTGCCCGAACGAGCAGCGTGCGCCGATGCGCGCACCGGCACTGATGTGCACGAAGTGCCAGACGCGGCAGTTGTCGCCGAGGACGGCCCCCTCGTCGACGATCGCGGAGGGATGGATGGTGGTGGGCATGCGCGGGCTCGCCTCAATAGGCCAGGGGCAGGCTGACGCGCTTGCCGTCGCGCGCCGACATGTACATCGCGATCAGCAGTTCCAGCGACTTCAGCCCCTCGCGCCCGTCGATCTCCGGCGCGGCCTGACCCTGCAGCACCTTGATCACGTTGTCGTAGTACAGCGGGTGGCCGAAGCCGTAGACCGACGTCGTCTGGTAGCTCGCCTCCTGCGTCTGCGCATCCATCGGATCGGGCTGCGCGAACTCCCAGTGCTTGATCTCGTTGACCGCGACGCCGCCTAGCCGCACCGAGCCACGCTCGCCGAGGATGGTGATCGAACCCTCCAGGTTCTTCGGGTAGGTGAGCATCGTCACGTTGATCGAGCCCATCGCACCGTTGCGCCACTTCAGCGCAGCCACGCCGGTGTCCTCGACCTCGATGTTGCGCGCCAGCGTGCCGGTATAGGCCATCACGCTTTCCACCGGGCCGACCAGCCAGTCCAGCAGGTCGACGTAGTGGCTCGCCTGGTTCATGAACGCGCCACCGTCGAACTCCCAGGTGCCGCGCCAGGCTGCACTGTCGTAGTACTCCTGGGGACGGGTCCAGAAGACGTTCACGTTCACCATGTAGATGCGCCCGAACCGCCCCTGCTGCACCGCCTGCTTGAGCAGTTGCAGCGTGCGGTTTCGGCGGTTCTGCTTGACCACGAACAGCCGCACGCCGGCCTCGTCGCAGGCACGCACCATCGACAGGCCGTCCTGCCAGCGGGTTGCCATGGGCTTCTCCGTCATCACGTCGAACCCGGCAGCGGCCACCTCCATCGCCTGCTGCGAATGCAGGCCGCTGGGCGTGGTCAGCACCACGCAGTCGACACCGCCGGCACTCAGCAGCGAACCCAGCGTCGCATGGCCCTGGGCACCGGTGCTCGCCACCGCTGCAGCCAGCGCCCCGGGGTTGGTGTCGCAGACGGCAACCAGTTCGGCGCGGTCGGCATTGCGCTGGATCGACTCGATGTGATTCGCGGCGATGCGACCGCAGCCGACGATGGCGAAACGCACCTTGCGGCCGGTGATCGGGGGACGATGGATGTGCATAGGCGTTGGGATGGAAGCTGACCCCGGAGCAGGGGCCGGCGGGGCACCGATCCGGGGGGATCGGACGGATGCAGCCACGCCGGATGGAGACAATCCCGGTCGTCGATCGGCGGATGAAACGACCAGGACGTGGCAGGCTCGGGCACCTGTCAAACGTGCATTTTAACCAGTCGGCGAGCCTGCCCCGCCGGGCGGCACGATCGCGTCGGCCTCCGGGGGTGTCGACACCGACGTGGTGGCGGGCGGCGCCAGATCGTCGGCCTGCGGCACGGCCAGCACTTCAAGTCCGGTTTCGCGGGCCAGAGCCAGCGCGCGTTCCTGCTGCGCTGGATCGCGGTCTGCCAAGGCCAGCACCACGTGGGTGGCGCCCACCAGCAGCATCGGATCGCGCAGGCGCGCCAGCGGCCCTTCGACCGGGACGCCTGCGATGCGCAGGCCATGCAGCGCCGGATCGTCGTCGAGCAGCATCAGCACATGCCATCCTTGGCGCATGTGGAGACCGGCGATCAGCCGGCGCGCGACCACGCCGGCGCCCAGCACGATGACGCAGCGACGCGCACTTGCTTCGCCGGTGGCCTGCGCATGGGCGTTCTCCCAGATCACGCGGTAGAGCATGCGCGCCATCGCCAGCGCGATCACCGTGAACAGCGGATGCAGCACCAGCACCGCGCGCGAGACGCCCACCAGCCCGGCCAGCATCACGCCGCTGGCGCTGATCAGGCCAGCCAGGCCGCAGGCGCCGACCAGGCGGCGGAAGTCGTCGAAGGCGAAGTAGCGCCACAGCGCGCGGCGCACGCCGAACGCCTGCATCGCCAGCAGGTAGACCGCGACCACCGCCAGCGAGACCAGATCGTCGTACCAGGGCCGGCCGGGCTGCCAGCGCTCGATGCCGAGGCGGAACAGGTAGGTCAGGTGCCAGCACAGGAGCACCAGCAGGCCGTCGAACAGCATCGCCCAGGACTGCCTGTGGCGGTGCGGGTAGGCCATCCAGCGGTCCAGGGCGGCCCAGGATCCGGTCTTCTCCATCCAGCGCTCCATGTGGCGACGGCCCAACGCCGGTGCCACCACCGTGCGCAGCGTGAGGCCGAGCAGTTGCAGGTCGGACTTGAGCGAGGCGTGATCGATGTAATTGCCGGCCACCCGCAGCTTCTCCGGCAGGATCACCTCCAGGTAGGCACGCTCCGGATCATCCGCCTGCGCAAGGATGTCGCTCTCGTTGCGGAACCTGATCGATGCCAGGTCGGTGATCCCCGGGCGCACGCTGAGGATCTGCGCACGCCGCTGCGGCGGGTAGCGCTCGACCCACTGCGGCACCTCGGGCCGCGGCCCGACCAGGCTCATCGTTCCCCGCAGCACGTCGAGCAGCTGCGGCAGCTCGTCGAGCTTGGTCCGCCGCAGCACCGCCCCCACGCGGGTGATGCGCGGGTCGGCACCAACGGTGATCTGCAGGTCGCGCGCAGGCGGCTCGACCGTCATCGTGCGGAACTTGAACAGCCGGAATCGGCGCCCGTGCAGGCCCACGCGCTCCTGGCGGAAGAACACCGGGCCAGGCGAATCCAGCTTGATCAGCACGCCCAGCAGCAGGAACAGCGGCAGCAGCAGCAGCAGGCCGAGCGCGGCGGCGACGATGTCGAGCACACGCTTCATCGGCGTGCGGATCAACCACGCAGGGCGGCATGCAGGGCGGCCAGCACCCGCTCGACCGCCGCATCGTCCATGCGGGTGTAGATCGGCAGGCTCAGCATGCGCTCGTAGGCGGCCTGGCTATGCGGGAAGTCCTGCGCGCGCAGGCCGTAGCGGTCGCGCCAGTAGGGATGCTGGTGCAGCGGGATGTAGTGCACGCTGCAGCCGATGCGCGCGGCGAACAGCGCGTCGATCAGTTGATCGCGGCTGACGGGCGCATCCGCCGCCACGCGCACCGCATACAGGTGCCACGCATGCAGATCGCCCTGCGGAACGGGGGCGGGAAGCACCAGCGGCAAGCCGGACAGGCCAGCGTGGTAGCGCTCGGCGATGGCCTGGCGCTGCTGCTGGAAGCGCTGCGCCCGCTTGAGCTGGTGGATGCCCATGGCCGCGGCCAGGTCGGTGAGGTTGTACTTGAAGCCCGGCGCCACGATCTCGTAGTACCAGCTCGGCACCTTGGCGGTGAAGCGGTCGAAGGCATCCCGGCTCATGCCGTGCAGCCGCATCACCCTCGCCCGCTGGGCGAGGGCCGGATCACGCGTGACGAGCATCCCGCCTTCGCCGGTGGTGATGGTCTTGTTGGCGTAGAAGCTGAACACCGTGGCATCGCTGTCGAGCGTGCCCACCAGCCGCCCGCCGATGCGCGTCGGCAGCGCATGCGCGGCATCCTCCACCACCTTCAGCCCGTGGCGGCGGGCCAGTTCCAGGATGCGCGGCATGTCGGCGGCCAGGCCGCCGTAGTGCACAGGCAGGATGGCCCGGGTGCGGGGGGTGATCGCAGCCTCGATCGCCGCCGGGTCGATGTTGAGCGTGACCGGGTCGATGTCGACCAGGCGCACGTCGGCACCGAGATAGCGCACCACCTCGGCGGTGGCGGTGAAGGTGTGGGTGGTGGTGATGACCTCGTCGCCGGGGCCGATGCCGATCGCCTCCAGCGCCAGGTGCAGGCCGGCGGTGGCCGAGTTGACGGCGATGCAGTGCAGGCCGGCAGGATCCTCGCCGGATGCGCTGGCCAGGAACCCGGCGAAGTCGGTCTCGAACCGCTTGGCCTTCGGCCCGGTGGTCACCCAGCCGCTGCGCAGGGTGTCGACCACCTCGGCAATCTCGTCCTCGCCAATCTCGGGCAGCGCAAAGGGAATGAAATCAGCGGTCATGCGCAATTATCGCGAGGTGCCGGCGACGGCGGCTGGCGACGGGCCGGCCACCGCCGGCTTGCCGACCCAGGCCAGCACATGGGTGCGCAGCAGCGGCAGCGCATTGGCAAGCGGGTAGAGGCCCGGGTGCAGCCGGCACAGGAGCCGGGCCAGCGGCGGCGCCAGCGTGACGCGGCGCGCCTGAACCCGCGCCTGGGGGAACAGCTGGCGCAGCCGCGCCAGCGGCACGCCGCGCACGTCCGGGTTGCGCGGGTTGTCGACGGTGAAGTCGTACCACAGTACACCGCCGCCGGGCCGCAGCCAGCGCCACATCGCATCGGCCAGCCGCTGCTGGAAGGCGTCGTCGAGCAGCGACGAGAAGACGGTGCTCTGCAGCACGATGTCCAGGCTGGCAGCAGGCACGGGCAGTGCGCTGGCATCGCCCGCGTGCAGCGCCACCGACGCGGGCAGGCGGTCGCGGGCCTGGGCCAGGCGCTGGGGCAGCAGTTCGACGCCTGCCAGGTGCGCCGGCGAGAAGCCCAGCCGCAGCAGTTCCAGCAGGTTGCCGCCTGCGCCGCAGCCCACCTCCATCAGGCGCAGCGCCGACACATCGGTCAGACCCTGCTGCTGGAGCAGGCGCAGCAGCGCGCGCTGGCGTTCCTGCAGGGATTGCCAGACGTCGGGCTGGAAGATGCTGTAGCGGTCCGCGCCGCCGCGGCGCGCATAGCGCCCGGCGACGCGGCGCAGTTCGGCCTCGGGGTCGTCGCTGCTCACGGCTGAAGTCCGTCCAGAAAACGCGCTGCGAGCACCGGCCAGGTGTGGTGCCGCATCACGTGCGCCTGGCCCAGCTGCCCCAGCCGTGCCCGCTCGGCCGCGGGCAGCGCGGCCATTCGGCGCAGGCCATCGGCCACGGCCTGCGGCGATTCGGCGGCCACGCTGACGCCGCAGCCGGTCTCGGCCACCGGATCGTTGCCAGCCTCGACGCTGTGCAGCACGGCGCAGCCGGCGGCCATGTAGTCCATCAGCTTGTTCGGTGCGATGCCGAAGCGGTAGATCGGTGTCCGCTGCCAGCCCAGGTAGGCGATGTCGAGGGCCCGCAGCAGCGTCGGGATCTGGTCCTTGGGCACCGGGGGCAGCCAGTGCACCTGGCCGAGCCGCTCGCGGTCGATGCGCTGGACCAGCCGGGCGCGCTCGTGACCGTCGCCGACGAGCACGATGTCCAGCGGCAGGTCGCGCAGCATCGCCGCGGCATCCAGCAGCACGTCCAGCGCATTGGGCAGGCCCATCGAGCCGGTATAGCCGACGACGGTCCGGCCGGCCGCGCGAAGCCGCGCGAGCAGCGCAGCCAGGTCGGCGCGCAGGGGAACCGCCGGCGCCAGCCAGTCGGCAGGATCGATGCCGTTGGGCACGATCACCAGCCGCCGCAGGTCCAGGCCATGCGCGGCCAGGTGGTCATGCACCCGGGGCAGGATCGACACCACCCGGTCGGCATCGCGACAGGCGGCGTCCTCGGCGGCCTGGCAGAGGCGGATGAACGGATGGCGCGGCGACATGCCCGACAGTTCGATCGGGCTGAGCGGCCACAGGTCATGCACCTCGTGCACCAGCTGCGCGCCGGCGCGGCGGGCGATGTGGCGGGCGACCCAGATGTCCATCGGGTAGGTGCTGCTGGCGATGACCAGGTCGGGCCGACAGGCCCGCAGCAACTGCCCGGCCTGCAGCCGCAGGCGGGCCAGGAAACAGGCGATGTTCCAGACCCGGCCCAGCCCGTTGCCCTGGTAGGACGGGGTGGGCAGCCAGCGGTGGTCGATGCCGTCGATGCAGGCGTCGCCGGCGGCCGGCTGCACGTGGCGCAGGTGGGAGAACGTGGCGCCGACCACCCGCACCCGGTGCCCCGCGCGCACCCATTCGCGCGCCAGGTGGTAGGGGCGGAACTCCATGCCCAGCGCCGGCCCACCGGCGTAGTGGTTGATGTAGAGGATGTTCATCGCATCGCCAGGGCCTGCAGGCGATCGAGGAAGGCCGAGACGGCCGGCGCGAACATCGCATGGCTGGCCACCCAGTCGCGGTTGGCCGCCGCGATTGCCTCGGCGCGCGCCGACAGCGCAGACAGTGCCGCCGCATCGGGCTGCGCATCGGCAGCCAGCAGCAGGCCGTTGTCGCCATCGCGCACCAGTTCGCGGTTGGCCGGCAGGTCCGACAGCAGGGGGATGCAGCCGTGGGCCATCGCTTCGAGCACCGACACCGCGACGGAATCGCTGGCCGGCAGACTCACGTACCACTGCGCGCGCCGGTAGAGCGCGTTCTGGCGGGCCTCGTCGAGCCGGCCGACGAACTGGATCCGGTCCGCAAGATCCAGCGCCACCGCCTGGCGCTGCAGCGCATCGCGCAGGCTGCCGTCGTTCGCGACCACCAGTCTTGCGTCCGGCAGTTCGGCGGCCAACGCGGCGAACAGCGCCAGCACCCGGTGCGGCGCGTACACCGGCTCGAGCCCCCGGTTGGCGAAGAACAGCCGGGGCTCGCGCTCCTGGGGCGCCGCCATGCGAGGCAACTGCTCCAGCCCGAAGGGAAACACCATCACCTCGCGCGCGCCGAGCGCGCGCATCCTCTCGGCCATGTGCTGGGAATCGCTGGTCGTCAGCACACAGGCGCGCAGCACCTGCGTGGTGACCCAGCGCCAATGCGCCGCACGTTGCGGCGTGACCAGGATGTCCGATCCCCAGGCCGACCCGACCAGGCGCCCCGGCGCGCCCAGCAACCGGGTGGCCAGCCAGGCCAGCGTGCCGTGCGAACTGAGGTAGTGGGCGTGGATCCAGTCGGGGCGCACGCGACGCAGCCAGCTCGCCAGGCGTGGCAGCTGTCGCAGCAGGCCGACATTGCCGCCGCCGGCTGACGGGCGGGTCTGCAGCGCCAGGCGCCGCTGGGCCGGCAGCAAGCCATCGAAGCCGGGCAGGAAGCCGCGCGACGAGGCCGCCCACAGCTCGACCCGCGGCGCCAGCGCGCGGGCCCACTTCAGCAGGTGCGGGCTTTCGCCGTCGCCGACCAGGGCCAGGCGCATCAGGCGCGCTCCGCCGGCCCGGCTGCGGCCCCGGCGCTGTCCTGGCCAGCCCACGCCGCGTAGTGCGGCCGGCATTCGGGGTGGCGTGCCAGCCAGACCGCATCGCCGTCTCGGCTGTCGCCCACCACGCGCGCCGGATTGCCGGCGATCACCGCGAAATCCGGAAAGGTGCCGCGCAGCACGCTGCCGGCGCGCACGATGCAGCCGCGCCCAAGCCGGGTGTTGGCCTCCAGCAGGCTGTGCGGGCCGATGAAGCAGTACGGGCCGACCTGCACCGGGCCGGCCAGCCAGCCGGCCAGCGGCGGCGTGGCCTCCACGTAGGTCGCGCCCAGCAGGCGCTGCGACCGGTGCGAACTGTGGGTGACGATGCTGACGTGGTGGGTGACCTGCACGCCCTCGTCCAGCGTCACGCCGCCAGCCGCGTCGATGAAGCAGAAGGGGCCGATGAACACGTGATCGGCCAACCGCAGCTGGGCCTCGCCCTGGATGCAGGTCGATGGCGCGATGCGCGTGTGGGCCAGCAGCCGGCCCTGTGATCGCTCGCCGAACACGATGCGGTGGCCCCAGGCGTGCAGCAGGCGACGGCGCCAGCGGTTGAACAGGGCCCGAAGCGCCGTGGCGCGGGCATTCACGACGGGCCGGCTCATGGGGAGGACAGCCCTGCCGGCGCCGCAGCGGGGACTGGCCAGGTGGCCAGCCGGAAGAAGTACCAGCCGAAGTAGAGCGCCATCGCACCGGACACCGCCCATCCTGCTGCCGTCAGCCCGCCCAGGGCCAGGCCGGTCGCCAGCGCGACGGTGAACAGCAGCTGACCGGCCAACGCCAGCCGAAGCGCCCAGGCCTGGGCATTCCAGGCCAGCGTGACCACGCCCAGCGGCGAGGCCACGAAATGCAGGCCGATGTAGACCGCCAATGCCCGGGCCAGGTCGCCGGCCGGCGCCCAGGCTGTGCCGAAGGCCCAGGTGAACAAGGCCGGCGCGCCCAGCCACAGCAGCAGCACCAGCACCGCAGCGGCCAGCCCCAACAGGCCCATCGTCTGCACCACCTGCCGGCGGCCGGCCGCGGTGCAGCCGTCCTGCGCCAGGCGCGGATGCAGGGCCTGCGAGACGGCACCGCCGACCAGCGTGGCCGGCGCCTTCAGGTAGCGCAGCGCCAACCCCCAGGCGCCGGCGGCAGCCGGATCGAGCAGGCCCGCAACGAGGGCGACGGACACGGTGTCCTGCAGCGCACCGAGAAAGGCGTGCGGCGTGTTCAGCAGCGGGTAGTCGGCAAACCGCCGCGCCGCCGCACGCCAGGGCGCCGGTCCGCGGCCTGCGTCCGGCATGGCCGACAAGGTCGCCGGCCCGGGCGCGGCGGCCCGCAGCAGTCCCCAGGCGGCCAGGGCAGCGGCGATCGGCCCGACCACCAGCCCATGCACGCCTGCCACCGTCAGCCCGGCAACGGCCTGCAGCGCGGCGCCGCCGCCGTGCTGCAGGACACGCGCGGCAGCCAGGGCGCGGAAGCGCTTCGCCCGGGTCGCCAGCAAGGTGGCGAGGGACAGGCCCCCCAGCGCCGCCACGGCCAGCGGCAGCCACAGCGGCCACACCGCCCGCACCTGCCAGGCCCAGCCCGCAGCGGCCAAGGCGCTGGCAGCCACCATGCCGGCCAGCAGCCGCCGGCACAGGCTGTTCAGCGCCGCGGCATCGGCATCGTCACGGGCGACGGGCAACGCGAACTCGTAGCGCAGGCAGGCCACCACCCCGAGGTTGGCCGCCACGGCAGCGAACAGATGGAACGTGCCGAACTGCGCCGGCGTGTACAGGCGCGTCAGCAGGGGGCCCAACAGCATCGGCAGCGCCTGCGCCAGCAGGCCACCCGCCAACAGCGTCAGCACGGCGCGGCGCACGACACCCCGCGTGTGCAAGCCGAAGGCCGCGATGCAGTTGGAATGGACGTGCGCATGGGCGGGCGTTGGACGGGTGGACGCGGGAACGGCTCGGCGAAATTATCGCGCAGGGCAAGGCAGGAGCAGCGGCATGCCGGAGCGGGCACACCGCTGCCTACAATTCGCGACCGGCGCCCATGCCGCCCCCGACCACGACCTCCCGATGACCGTTCCTCACGCTCCCAACACACCCCACCCCGAACCGGGCATCGACGAGAACAAGCTGGTCACCGAGCGGCGCGAGAAGCTGGCCGCGCTGCGCGCGCAGCACCACGCCGCGGGCACCGCCGTCTTCCCGAACGACTTCAAGCCGACGCACCATGCGTCGGCGCTGCAGGCGCAGTACGGCGCGCTGGACAACGCCACGCTGGAGCCGCAGGCGGTCCGCGTCGCGCTGGCCGGGCGGATGATGCTCAAGCGGGTGATGGGCAAGGCCAGCTTCGCCACGGTGCAGGACGGCTCGTTCGGCGCCAAGGGCAGCGAGGGCCACGGCCGCATCCAGCTGTTCATCAGCCGCGACGCGCTGGGCGAGGTCGCCTACGACGCCTTCAAGCACAGCGACCTGGGCGACATCCTGGGCGCCGAGGGCACGCTGTTCAAGACCCGCACCGGCGAGCTGTCGGTGAAGGTGAGCACGCTGCGCCTGCTGACCAAGAGCCTGCGCCCGCTGCCCGACAAGTTCCACGGCATGGCCGACCAGGAGCAGAAGTACCGCCAGCGCTATGTCGACCTGATCGCCGACGAGGGCGCGCGCGAGCGCTTCGTCGCCCGCAGCAAGGCGGTCAGCTCGATCCGCGGCTTCATGGTCGACCACGGCTTCCTCGAGGTCGAGACGCCGATGCTGCACCCGATCCCGGGCGGCGCGAACGCCAAGCCCTTCATCACCCACCACAACGCGCTGGATCAGCAGATGTTCCTGCGCATCGCGCCCGAGCTGTACCTCAAGCGCCTGCTGGTCGGCGGCTTCGAGCGGGTGTTCGAGATCAACCGCAACTTCCGCAACGAGGGGATCAGCGTCCGCCACAACCCCGAGTTCACGATGATGGAGTTCTACGCGGCCTACTGGACGCACCACGATCTGATGGACTTCACCGAGGCGCTGCTCCGTCACGCGGCGACCGCTGCCACGGGGTCCGCCGCGGTCACCTACGCCGGCAAGCCGGTGGCGCTGGACCAGCCGTTCGCGCGCCTGAGCGTGCGCGACAGCCTGGTGGTGCATGCCGGGCTGACGCCCGAGCAGGCCGACTCGGCCGAGGCGGTGCATGCCGCGCTGAAGGCCCGCGGCGAGGAGCCGCCCAAGCACTGGGGCCTGTCGCAGCTGCAGTTCGGCCTGTTCGAGGCGGCGGTCGAGGACAAGCTGTGGCAGCCGACCTTCATCATCGACTACCCGGTCGAGGTGAGCCCGCTGGCGCGCGCCTCCGACACCAACCCGGCGATCACCGAGCGCTTCGAGCTGTTCATCACCGGCCGCGAGTTCGGCAACGGCTTTTCCGAGCTGAACGACGCCGAGGACCAGGCGGCGCGTTTCCAGGCCCAGGTGGCGAACAAGGATGCCGGCGACGAGGAGGCGATGTACTACGACGCCGACTTCATCCGCGCGCTGGAGTACGGCATGCCGCCTGCCGGCGGCTGCGGCATCGGCATCGACCGGCTGATGATGCTGATCACCGACAGCCCCAGCATCCGCGACGTGATCCTCTTCCCGGCGCTGCGGCGAGAAGCCTGAGCACGCAAGGCGTGCACCGAGCAGTCCACCGACGACCGCCATGAACGCACCCATCGAATCGCTCGGCCTGGTCCACCAGGCCTGCTGGCTGGAACTGCAGCACGCCGCCCGCCAGCGCGGCCACCCGTTCCGGCTGATGGCGCTGGGCACGGTGGCGGATGCGGCCGGCGGCGCCGAGGCCGAGGTGCGCCACGTGGTGGTGCGCGAGGTGCATCCCGAGACGAAATCGCTGGTGTTCTTCACCGATGCCCGCTCGCCCAAGGTGGCGCGGATGCGGGCCCATCCGCGCGGCACCCTGCTGGCCTGGAGCGAGCGCCTGGGCTGGCAGCTGCGGCTGCGGGTGGCGCTGACGGTGGAGACCGAGGGCCTGGGCGTGTCGTCGCGCTGGGCGCGGCTGAAGATGTCGCCCGCCGCGCACGACTACCTGTCGCCGCTGCCGCCGGGCACGCCGGTGGTCGAGCGCTTCGTGCCCGAGCGCGCCACGCGCGAGCACTTCTCGGTCGTCACCGCCCGCATCGAGGCCTTCGACTGGCTGGAGCTGCATGCCGACGGCCACCGCCGCGCCCATTTCGACGCCGACGGCAACGGCCAGTGGCTGGTGCCCTGAGCCGCGGGCTCAGGCCCGCTTGAAGGCCGGCTTGCGCTTGTTCAGGAAGGCGTCCATGCCTTCGGTCTTGTCGGCGGTGGCGAACAGCGCGTGGAACAGCCGGCGCTCGACCAGGATGCCGTCCGACAGCGTGCCCTCGTAGGCGCGGTTGATGCACTCCTTGGCCGCCAGCACGCTGGGGCCGCCCAGCGCGTTGATCGCCGCCGCCGCGCCCAGCGCCTCGTCGAGCAGCTTGTCGGCCGGCACCACGCGCGACACCAGGCCCGAGCGCTCGGCCTCGACCGCGTCCATCATGCGCGCGGTCAGCACCAGGTCCATCGCCTTGGCCTTGCCGATGGCGCGCGGCAGGCGCTGCGTGCCGCCGGCGCCGGGAATGATGCCCAGCTTGATCTCGGGCTGGCCGAACTTGGCCGAGTCGGCGGCGATCACGATGTCGCACATCATCGCCAGCTCGCAGCCGCCGCCCAGGGCGAAGCCGGCCACCGCGGCGATCACCGGCTTGCGGATGCTGCGGATGGTCTCCCAGTTGCGGGTGATCAGGTCGCTGGTGTAGGCGCTGACGAAGTCGTGCTGCGCCAGCACGCCGATGTCGGCACCGGCGGCAAACGCCTTCTCGCTGCCGGTGATCACGATGCAGCCGATGCCGGCGTCGGCGTCGAAGGCCTTGAGTGCCGCGCCCAGTTCGTCCATCAGGCCGTCGTTCAGCGCGTTCAGCGCCTTGGGGCGGTTCAGCGTGATCAGGCCGGTGCGCACCGCGCCGTCGCCGCGCACGTCGACCAGGATGTTCTCGTAGCTCATGGGGTTCTCCGAAGTGTTCTTTGGCGACGGCAATCTACTCCATGCCGCCGCGCTATTTCGCCGGTGCCGCCTGCAGCGGCGGCTTCTCCAGCGTCAGGTCGACCCAGTTGCCGCTGCCGTCGGTCAGGCGGATGCGCACCGGCAGGTACTGCAGGGTCGGCGCCACCCAGATCTCGGGCGTCAGGTCGCCGCCACCGGCCTCGCGCCGCGGCTTCAGGTGGAAGGTGGCGACCTCGCCGAACGGAAACTGCAGCGGCTCCTCGCCGACGATGTCGTAGGTCCAGCGGTCCAACCGCTTGCTGATGGCCAGCGGCAGCTCCACCGCGTTGCCGACCTTCAGCCGCTGCGGCTGGGTGGTGAAGAGCCAGGTCAGCTGCACGAACTGGCTGGCCTCGTCCTGCACGCCGGGCAGGGTGGGCACCTCCTTGCCGTCGGTCAGCGTCACCAGCTCGGGGCCGAAGCGCTGCGACCAGCGCCGCGGGCTGCGCAGCAGCACCTTCTGCTCGCCGTCGAAACGGCGCGGCGACAGGCCCTGGGCGGTGAGCTCGCCTTCGCTGGTGATGTGGCGCGAGAGCACCGGACCGATGGCCGTGCCCAGGTGCACCTGGTAGCGGCTGCCCTGGCGCAGCCAGTCGACCTGGGCCGTGCCCTCCACCGGACCGCGGTAGTGGCCCAGCAGCTTGTAGCTCATGCGGGTCGACGGCGGCCAGTCGAAGGCCGCCACGGTGGCGACGGACGCCGCGGGCGCCGGCAGCGCCGCCGCCGCCGGCGCGGGCTGGGCGGTGATCGGCGGCAGCGGGTCGGACGCCGCCACCACGACGCTGGCCGGCACCTCGGCCGCGGCCTGGCTGCGCTGCGCCAGTTCGGGTGCAGGCGCGGGCACCGGCACAGGCGGCGGCTCGGGCTCGGGCCGGGCGCGCGGGGGCTCCGGCGCGGCAGGCGCAGCGGCGCCCGGCGCCGACGCCGCCACCAGGGGCTTGGCCGCCACCGCGGCCAGCCGGTGCTCGGCAGGCACGGCGGGCGCCACCACCGGGGGCGGTGCGGCGGGCGCGAGTTCACGCACGAAGGCCACCTCGATGCGCGGCGGCGGCGCCTCGCCGGCTCCCCAGCCGATGCGGTCGTCGGCCAGGCGCCCGGCCAGCAGCAGGTGGGCGGCCGCGACTCCGGCGGCCAGCAGCCAGAAGCCCGGCCGCTGGCGCGGCATCGGCAGGCGCAGGGGACCGGGCATCACACGCGGGCGAGCCGGGTCGCGCTCAGACACCCAGCCAGTCGCGCCGGCGGGCGGCAGCAGCCTTCAGCGGGCTGTCCTGCAGCTGCAGGGCCAGCGTGCCGGCCAGCGGGCCGTCGGGCTCCGGCTGAACGGTCAGCGTCAGCACCCGCTGGTCGCGCACCAGCAGCAGGTCGAACGGCGCGCCGGGCCGCAGCCAGGCCAGCGCGTCGTCCAGCCGGCGGATGCGCCAGCCGTCGACGGCCAGCAGTTCGTCGCCGGCCGACACGCCGGCCGCCTGGGCCGGGCTGCCGGCCAGCACGCTCTTGACCTGCACGCCGCTGACCGGCCCTTCGCTCAGCCGCAGGCCCAGCGCGGCGGCGAAGCCCGCCCGCTCGGGCCGGGCCGCCACGCCGGCGGCGTCCAGCAGGGTGGTGACGGGCAGCTCGCCGGTGCCATGCACCCAGCCATGCAGATCGGCGACGAGCCGGCGGCCCGCCTCGCCCGGCACCAGCGCGGCCAGGGCGTCGGCGATGTCGCCTTCCGTCACCGGGCCACCCCCGCTGCGCTGCCACAGGCTGCGCATCAGCGCATCCAGACTGCGGCCGCGCTGGCGCAGCGTCAGGTCCAGGCACAGGGCCACCAGGGCGCCCTTCAGGTAGTAGCTGACGGTGCTGTTGGGCGTGTTCTCGTCGCTGCGGTAGTACTTCACCCAGGCGTCGAAGCTGGCTGCGGCCACGCTCTGCACCGTGCGGCCGGGTGTGGCCGCCACGGTATTGACGGTCTTGGCCAGCAGCTTCAGGTAGCGCGGCGCATCGATCAGGCCGCTGCGCTGCAGGAACAGCTCGTCGTAGTACGAGGTGAAGCCCTCGAAGAACCACAGCAGTTCGGTGTGGTTCTCGCGCTGCCAGTCGACGCTGGCCAGCTCGGCGGGCTTCAGGCGCTTGACGTTCCAGGTGTGGAAGTACTCGTGGCTGATGAGGCCCAACAGCGTGAGGTAACCGTCGCTGATGCTGCCCTTGCTGCCGTCCATGCCGGCGCGCGGCAGGTCGCGCCGGCCGGCGATCAGCGCGGTGCTGGCGCGGTGTTCCAGGCCGCCATAGCCGTCTTCCACGGTGTTGAGCAGGAAGACATAGCGGTCGAACGGGGCGCGGCTGCCCTCCTCGCCATGCCAGAACCGGATCTGCGCGTCGCAGATGCGCCGGGCATCGGCCAGCAGGCGCTCGCCGTCGAAGCCGGGCAGCGCACCCGCCACGATGAATTCATGCGGCACGCCGCCGGCCTCGAAGCTGCCGCGCCAGAACGCGCCCAGCTCGAACGGATGGTCGACCAGTTCGTCGTAGCCGCCCGCCTCGAAGGCCAGCGGGGTGCCGTCGGCCGCCGCCGGCATCGCCGTGGCCACCTGCCAGCCGCGCGGCAGGCGGGCCAGCTCCAGCCGGTGCACCCCGGCCTCGCGGCCGTGCACGCGCAGGCACAGGCTGGTGTTGTTGAAGAAGCCGCGCCGGCTGTCCAGGAAGGCCGCCCGCACCGAGGTGTCGAAGGCGTAGACGCGGTAGGTCAGCACCAGCGCGCCGCGGCCGCTGCAGGCGGCTTCCCAGGTCGTCTTGTCGAGCTGCCGCAGGGCAACGCTGCGGCGGCCCTGGCGCGCCTGCAGGCCGCTCAGGTGGCGGCCGAACTCGCGCACCATGTAGCTGCCGTTGATCCAGACCGGCAGGGAGAGCATCTGCAGCTGCGCCGGCTGCGGCACGGTCAGCGTGACCAGGAAGTGGTGCCCGTGCAGGTCGGCGGGCTCGACGCGGTAGCGGATCATGGTCAGGGGATCAGGTGCCGGCCGCGGCGAGGAAGCAGCAGAACGCCGCCACGCCCGACAGGCGGAAGCGCAGCGTCAGCCAGTGCGCCGCCCCCTGGGCCGGATAGGTGCGCCGGTCGACCAGGTAGCACACCACCAGCATCAGGCCGTGCAGCACCAGGCCGGCGTGCGGCGGCATCAGCACCGCCACCCAGGCCACCAGGGAGGGCACCACGCCCCAGATGAAGAGCGAGGCCGGCGGCGCCGACTGCCGGAAGCCGAAGCCCCAGTGCACGCCGCCCAGGAAGGACACGATCAGCGCCGCATAGGCCGACAGGGCGCCGGTGACGAAGGCATGCAACTCGCTGGCCAGGCCCACCCAGACCAGCAAGGCGCCGCCGACGAAGGGCAGCAACCCCAGGTTGCCCAGCCAGCGGGCGGTGTCGATGACGGGCGGGTGGTAGGCCGGAGCGGTGGTGGTCATGGCCCGTGATTGTGGCCTGACGCCACCCCGCGCATCACGGACCGGTCGGTCGCTCAGCCCTTCTTCGCGGCGGCGGCCATGCGCGACTCGATCTGCGCGCCGGGGATCGCGCCGGGGGCGCGGGTGCCGTCCTCGAAGACCACCGCCGGCGTGCCCTGCACGCGGTACTTGCGGCCCATCTCGGTGTTGGCGTCGATCGCGGCGGTGTCGCAGTTGGCCGGCGCCTTGCTGGCCATCTTGCCGTCGACCATCCACTCGCGCCAGGCCTTGCCGGGGTCCTTGGCGCACCACAGGTCCTTGCTCTTGGCCACCGAGTCGGGGCCCAGGATCGGGTAGATGAAGTTGTAGATCGTCACGTCCTTCAGTGCCACCAGGTCGCGCTCCAGGCGCTTGCAGTAGCCGCAGTTCGGGTCGACGAAGATGGCCAGCTTGCGCGCACCGGTGCCCTGCTTGATGACCACCGCGTTCTTCAGCGGCAGGTTGGCGAAGTCGATCGCCGTCAGCTTGTCGATGCGCGCCTGGGTCAGGTCGGTGCGCGACTTGGTGTCCAGGATGGCGCCCTGCACCAGGTAGCTGCCGCTCTCGTCGCTGTAGACGATCTCGGTGCCCATGCGCACCTCGAACAGGCCGGGGATGGGCGTCTTGCTGACCTCGTCGACCTTGGGCAGGTTGGGCAGGCGCTCGGCCAGGTTCTTGCGGATCGTGGCCTCGTCGGCCCAGGCGGCGACCATCAGGGTGGACAGGCCGAGGACGGCGGCGCCGCAGCGCAGGAAGGTGGTGGTCATGGTGGACATCCGGTGGTCAGGCGTCGAGCGCGCGGTGAGTGAGGAGGCGCTTGATCGGCGCCAGGTGGTTGAGCAGACCCATGCCACGGTTGCGGAGTTCCCGCGCCAGCGGCTGCGGGTTGGCGAACAGGTGCAGCAGGCCGTCGGTCACCCAGCCCATCGCCCGGGTGGCGCCGGCGCGCTCGCGCACATGGCGGCGCAGCAGGATCGGGTCGCCGAGTGTGCGCCAGGGCTCGCGCTCGGCGATCACCCGCGCAAGTGAGGCCACGTCGGCCAGGCCCAGGTTCAGGCCCTGGCCGGCCAGCGGATGCACCTGGTGCGCCGCATCGCCCACCAGCACCCAGCCGGGGCCGCACAGCGGGTCGGCCTGGGCAATGGCCAGCGGCCAGGCAGCCACCGGGCTGGCCAGGCGCAGCGTGCCGGCGGCGCCGCCCGTGGCCTCGGCCAGCGCGGCTTCCAGCGCGGCGGGCGGGGCAGCCTGCAACTCGTCGGCGCGCGCGGCCGGCAGCGACCAGACCAGGCCGAAGCTGCAGCCGGCCTGCGGCCGGTCGAAGGGCAGCAGGGCCAGCACGTCAGGCGCACGGAACCACTGCCGGGCGACGTTGCCGTGCGGTTCGCCGGCCACCAGGCGCGCCGCCAGCGCGGTGTGGCCGTAGGCCTGGCGGTCGAACGCGACGCCCAGCGCGGCACGGCTGGCCGAGGCCTTGCCTTCGGCCAGCACGGTCAGTGCCACGCCGGCGCCCGCGGGGTCGCCATCGGCCAGCATCACCAGGTGCGGCGCGAAGCGGGCGGCGGTGGCCAGCGTGGCCTCCAGCGCGGCGGCGTCGACGATCCAGGCCAGGGCCTCGACACCCTGCTGCCAGGCCGAGAACTCCAGCTGGCCGGCCGGCGCGTCGCCGTTGATGCGCATCTCGTCGACCGCGGTCACTGCGTCGGCGGGCAGCGCGTCCCACACACGCAGGTCGGTCAGCAGCCGGCGCGAGGCGGCGTTCAGCGCGTAGGCCCGCACGTCGGGCAGGGCCGGCGCATCGGCGGTGGTGGTGGCCGGCCCGACCAGGCCGACCTGCAGCCCCTGGCGCGCCAGGGCCAGGGCCAGGGCCAGGCCGACCGCGCCATTGCCGCGAATGCACACGTCCAAGTTTGCCATCGGTCGATTGTAGAAAGCCCGGACAGCGCGGGTGGGCCGAATAAAATGGCGGGTTCTGCGCTGGCGCAGGCGCGCCCGAAGCGCTTTCCGCCACGCCCCCCCTGGATGCAGGGGCCGCGCTGCGGCCAGCCGATCCACACCGAAAGCCCTCCATGAGCCTCCAATGCGGCATCGTGGGCCTGCCCAACGTCGGCAAGTCCACCCTCTTCAACGCGCTGACCAAGGCCGGCATCGCCGCCGAGAACTACCCGTTCTGCACCATCGAGCCCAACGTCGGCGTGGTCGAGCTGCCCGACCCGCGGCTGCAGGCGCTGGCCCAGGTGGTGCAGCCCGAGCGCATCGTTCCGGCCATCGTCGAGTTCGTCGACATCGCCGGCCTGGTGGCCGGGGCCAGCCAGGGCGAGGGCCTGGGCAACCAGTTCCTGAGCCACATCCGCGAGACCGACGCCATCGTCAACGTGGTGCGCTGTTTCGAGGACGACAACGTGATCCACGTCGCCGGCAAGGTCGACCCGATCGCCGACATCGAGGTGATCCAGACCGAGCTGTGCCTGGCCGACCTGTCGACCGTCGAGAAGACGCTGCAGCGCTCGATCAAGGCCGCCCGCAGCGGCAACGACAAGGAAGCCGCCGCCCTGGTGAAGGTGCTGGAGAAGTGCCAGGCGGCGCTGGACCAGGCCCAGCCGGTGCGCGGCATCGACTTCAGCAAGGAAGAGCGCGCCATCCTCAAGCCGCTGTGCCTGATCACCGCCAAGCCGGCGATGTTCGTCGGCAACGTCTCGGAGACCGGCTTCGAGAACAACCCCTTCCTCGACCGGCTGAAGGAATTCGCCGCGAAGCAGAACGCGCCGGTGGTGGCCATCTGCGCCAAGACCGAGGCCGAACTGGCCGAGATGGACGACGCCGACCGCGAGCTCTTCCTGGCCGAGATGGGCCAGACCGAGCCGGGCCTGAACCGGCTGATCCGCGCCGCCTTCACCCTGCTGGGCCTGCAGACCTACTTCACCGCCGGGGTGAAGGAGGTGCGCGCCTGGACCATCCACATCGGCGACACCGCGCCGCAGGCCGCCGGCGTGATCCACACCGACTTCGAGCGCGGCTTCATCCGCGCCCAGACCATCGCCTTCGATGACTTCATCAAGTTCAAGGGCGAGCAAGGCGCGAAGGACGCCGGCAAGATGCGGGCGGAAGGCAAGGAGTACGTCGTCAAGGACGGCGACGTCCTGAACTTCCTCTTCAACGTCTGACTTCGACGGTGGCAGACGCGCGCGGGCCGAGCGCCGGGCCGCTTCCAAGCCGGCCCGCGATCCCCTCGGGGGATCGGCCGCCGTACCCGGCGGCCGAGGGGCAGACATGACAACGGTGCAGTGGTTCCCGGGCCACATGCATGCCACGCGCAAGGCGATCGCCGCGCGCCTGCCCGAGATCGACGTCGTCATCGAGCTGCTCGACGCCCGGGCGCCCGGCAGCAGCAGCAACCCGCTGCTGGCCGAGCTGACCGCCGGCAAGCAGAAGCTCAAGATCCTGAACAAGCAGGACCTGGCCGACGCCGACATCACCGCGCTGTGGCTGGCGCATCTGCAGGCGCAGGCGCAGACGCAGGCCATTGCGCTGGATGCGGGCGAGGCCGCGCCGGCGCAGAAGCTGATCGCGGCCTGCCGCGCGTTGGTTCCGAACCGCGGTGGCATGGCCAAGCCGGTGCGGGTGATGGTGTGCGGCATCCCCAACGTGGGCAAGAGCACGCTGATCAACAGCCTGCTGGGCAAGCGCAGCGCCAAGACCGGCGACGAGCCGGGCATCACCAAGACCGAGCAGCGGCTGGCGCTGGCCAGCGACGTGGTGCTGTTCGACACCCCCGGCATGCTGTGGCCGCGCCTGGTGGTGCCGCAGGGCGGCGAGCACCTGGCCGCCAGCGGCGGCATCGGCCGCAATGCCTATGACGACGTGGAGATCGCGCTGGCCCTGCTGGCCCGGGTGCGCCCGCGCTATGCCGGACGGCTGGCGGCGCGCTACAAGCTCCAGGCCATCGCCGACATGGCCGATGAGGACGTGCTGGCTGCCATTGGCCGCGCCCGCGGCGGCCTGCTGCCCGGCGGCAGGGTGAACCTGCAAAAGGCGGCCGAAATGGCGATCCACGACTTCCGCAGCAGCGCCTGGGGCCGCATCACGCTGGAGACGCCGGCCGAGTGGACGCGCTGGGAAGCCGAGGCCCTGGCCGCCGATGCGCAGCGCCAGGCACAGAAGGCCGCCCGGCGCGCCAAGCCGGTGCCGCAGCGGCAGCAGCAGACGCCCGGCGACTGATCAGTGCACCGCAGCGCCGACCAGGCCGCACGCCTGGCGCAGCGTCTGCGACGGCAGCTCGCCGAACAGCTGGTGGTAGTCGGCGGCAAAGCGCGAGGGGTGCCAGAAGCCCCGGCGCGCGGCATGGTCGGCCACCGCCTCGTCGTCGCCGCGCTTCAGATCCCGGCGCACGCCGTTCAGGCGCAGCGCGCGCAGGTCGGTCACCGGGCTCATCTGCAGCACGTCCTGGAAGCTGTACTGCAGCGTGCGGCGCGAGACATGCAGCGCCTCGCACCGGTCGGGCACGCTGATCGGTGCGTCGGCATGGGCCTGCATGCAGCGCCGCGCCTCGCGCACCACGCACTGGCGGGTGCTTGCGGTGATGGCAGCAGTGATGTCGGCGGCCGCACCGACGGGTGACAGCTCGCCGAAGCGGGCCATCAGCGCGTCGCACAGCGCATCGGTCATGGCCTGGCGGGCGGCGTCCTGGGCCAGCAGCTGCGGCGTGTCGCGGGCGGTGGCCAGGGTGGCCAGCAGCAGGCGGCGCAGCCGGTCGTTGGCCGGCGTCGCCCCGTCGAGCACGTCGTTGCCAGCCAGCGCGCCGAGGAAGCGCACGCCGTCCACCCGCTGCGAGTCGGCGTCGAGGTGGTCGCGGTGGACGCCGATGGCGACGATGTCGAAGGCGCCGCGGGTGGCCAGCTCGAACTCGCTGTGCGAGACCAGGTCGAAGGCCTGCTGCGCGCCGATGCGCCGGCCGCAGAACCAGTCCTCGTTCGGCCCGTCGCCCACCGGCGTGGCCAGGGTC
>Ga0116180_1000965_pt1 | contig 25181 bp, 28 predicted proteins | sample AD_UKC073_MetaG_FD_89804 | JGI IMG/M metagenome (GOLD analysis project Ga0116180, IMG submission 89804) | Active sludge microbial communities of municipal wastewater-treating anaerobic digesters from USA - AD_UKC073_MetaG | ecosystem: Engineered > Bioreactor > Anaerobic > Digestate | place: USA...
CAGGCGCCGCTGCTCAACCGAGCTTTCGAAGGCGACCGAGAATTCCTTGACCTCGCGGTCGATCTCTTCCTGCGTCGGCGGACGCAGCATCGCATCGGCGATCACCGCGCGGGTATCGGCCAGCGCCGACTTCCAGTCGCCCCCAAGCGGGGTAATCATCACATAGGTTGCGTCGGCCGAGCGGACCACCTTGTCCTGATTGACCATCGCCACCAGGAACGAGCCACCAGCCCGCGCCTTTGCCTCAAGCCGGCGATTGATGATCGCCTGGGCCAGGCTGCCGACCATGATCCCCTGGTTATAGACCACCGTATCGCGGACCGGCCGCCACGGGCGCATGATCGCATAGGTGATCGAGCGCGGCATATCCGGCTCAACGATCACGCGGGTCTGGCCGACCGGGGCGGCGCCCTTGCCGCCCGCGGGGGCCAGCGGATCGCCGAACGATGGTTCGGGAGTGCGCGGGCCGACGCCCTTCCAGTCGGCAAACCAGGTCTTGATCGAGGCTTCCATCGCCGCCGGATCAATATCGCCAACCACGATCACCACCGCGTTTTCAGGACGGTACCAGCGCTGATGAAACGCGCGGACATTGCCTTCATTGGCGCCGTTAAGCGTCGCCTCGGTGCCGATCACCGCCTGGCTGGCGAGCTTCTGCCCGGCAAACAGCGTTTCCTGGGTCTGGTCGAACACGCGGCTGGCGGTGCCGCCACGTTCGCGCATTTCGGCCAGGACGATCGGCACGTCAGTACGCACATTCTTTTCCGACAGGGTCGGGGCGATCATCATGCCCGACAGCAGCTTCATCGATTCATCGACCGACGCCTCGGTCGCGTTCGGCAGATCGAGCTTGAAAGTCGTCGCGATCGGGCTGGTTTCGGCGTTGGTATCGCTGCCAAAGGTCGCGCCCATCTTCTGCCAGGTCGGGATCGCCTCACCATCGCCAAGATACTTCGACTGGCGGAACACCAAGTGTTCCAGCAGGTGCGAGAAGCCGCGTTCGCTGTCCAGCTCGTACATCGAGCCGACGTCCATCCGCACCCGGATCGAGACCTGCCCCGGCGGCACCCCGTTCTTGCGCACGACATAACGCAGGCCGTTGGGGAGTTCGCCGAACTTCCATTCGGGATCGATCGGAATATCGCTGCACCGATAGAGCCATGGGGCGCCAGGATCGCACTTCGGCGCGGCTGCCGGGGCCTTGACCGGAGCCTTGCGTGCCGCGACCGGACGCTTGGCCTTAGCGGTCGCCGCCTCAAGCGCGGGCGTAGCGGTCATCGCAAGGGCGGGAAGGACAAGGGCGATAGCGCGCAGCGCGCGGAAGGTCTTTGGCATAGGGCTGCGACTATAGGCGGCACATATCTGAAGGGCCAGTGAATATGCGGTGCAGATCGCCGCACGGTGGCGCTTGATCCGTGACCCGGATGGATTGCCGCATCAACGCCGCTCGTGTTAGGCGACGATCATGCCTGGTTCGAATGCAAAGCTCGTCATCCGCCCCGCCGAAGCCAGGGACGTCCGCTCCATCGCCGCACTGTCGTCGCGCGTCTATGGCAAGAGCGAAGGGTTCACCCCGGCCCAGGTCCGCGGCCAGATCAACAATTTCCCCGAAGGCCAGTTCGTGGCCGAGGCGGAAGGGAAGATCGTGGGCCATTGCGCAACACTGGTGGTCACTGAGAAACAGGCGCTGAGCCGGCACAAGTGGGCCGAAATCACCGGCGGCGGCTTTGGCCGGCCACCGTCGGAAGACGGCAACATCCTCTACGGGATGGAGGTCTGCGTCGATCCGGCTTACCGCCGTCTGCGGATCGGCCAGCGATTCTATCGCAAGCGGCGCGAGCTGTGCCAGCAGCTTGAACTGAAAGGCATCGCCTTTGGCGGACGGATGCCGGGCTACAACCGCCGCCGCAAGCAGTATGCCGATCCCGCCGCCTACCTTGATGCGGTGCTGGAAAAGAAGCTGCGCGACCAGGTGATCAATTTCCAGATCAACCAGGGTTTCACCGCCAAACGCGTCCTGCCGGGCTATCTGCCGACCGACCGCGAAAGCGGCGGCAATGCGGTGCTGATGTTCTGGCCCAATCCGCTTGCGCCGGAATCGACCACCTTCCGGTTGCACGGTTCACGTTCGCGGCTGCCGTCATCGGTACGGGTGGCAACCGTGCAGTTCCAGATGCGCCGGATCGCGAAAATCGATGAGTTTGAGGAACAGGTCGAATATTTCGTGGACGTCGCATCGGACTACCGCGCCGACTTCGTGGTTTTTCCTGAGCTGTTCACGCTCGAACTGCTGTCGATCGAAAGCGAAAAGCTGGCACCGGCAGCAGCGATCGAACGGATCGCCGACTATACCGAGCGCTTCCTCGCCTTCATGGAAAAGCTGGCGGTCAGCTATAACATCAACATCATCGGCGGATCGCACCCGACTCGCGTGGATGGGGGTGAGATCCGCAACATCAGCTATATTTTCCTGCGCGACGGCGCGGTCCACACCCAGGAAAAGCTGCACCCTACCCCGTCCGAGCGGCAATGGTGGAATATCAAGGGCGGCTATGGCGCCAATGTGATCCCGACCGACTGCGGGCCGATCGGGGTGATGATCTGCTATGACTCCGAATTTCCCGAGATGGCCCGGCACCTCACCAACCAGGGCGCGCTGCTGCTGTTCGTGCCGTTCTGCACCGACGAGCGGCGCGGGTACCTGCGGGTGCGCTATTGCTGCCAGGCCCGCGCGGTGGAGAACCAGTGCTATGTCATCACATCGGGCGTGGTCGGCAACCTGCCCAATGTCGAGAACATGGACATCCACTATGCCGAAAGCGCGATCCTGACGCCGTCGGACTTTCCCTTTGCCCGCGATGGGGTGGCAGCCGATACCGCCCCCAATACCGAGACGATTGCGATTGCCGATCTTTCGCTGGATGACCTGCTGACCAGCCGCCAGTCCGGCGCGGTGCAGAACCTCAAGGACCGGCGCTTCGACCTTTACCGGGTTGACTGGAAAGAGCGCTGAGCCCCAGCGCGACGGCCCGGTTCGAACGAGCGAATTTGTCGAAAATTGCCAAGCGCCCCTAAGGATCGTTCGCCATTCTGGTGCAGGAATGCACCTGAAAGGAAGGCCATGATCAATCGCTTACCGCGCAATTATCGTCTGCCGCTGATCGTGGGTACCGTTACCTTGGCCATTGCTGCGCCGCTGTTTGCCCAGGGCCAGATGACCAAGCGCGAGGCTCCGCCTGCGGCAGCGGTCGATGCCAACCAGTGCGTGATCGGCGGGCCGGTCGATGGCGGTTGGACAAAACTCTATGTCATCAAGGCCCGCGCCGAAGAGGCGGCGATCGATCGCTGGCAGAAAAAGGTGCGCCGACAATACGGCCCTGACTTCACGCGGTGGAAGCGGGCCAGCCGATCCCAAGGGCGCGATCTTGTATGCGAATCCCAGCGCATCAACGCCAAGAACTGGCGCTGCAAGGCGAAGGCGGTGCCCTGCCGCTCCGGCTAGATGCAGAACCACCAGCAGCGGCGCCTGTCTGACACGGTGTTGCAAGCTTGACCCTTGCCCCGGCCTCTCGCCGCTCCTACATCGCGGCCATGTTCATCGAAACCGAAACCACGCCCAATCCCGCCACCCTGAAGTTCCTGCCGGGACAGGAAGTGATGCCCACTGGCACCCGCGACTTCCGCGATGAGGAAGACGCGGCGGCCAGCCCGCTGGCGACCGCGCTGTTCGATCTGGGTGACGTGACCGGGGTGTTCTTTGGCCGTGATTTCGTTTCGGTCACCGCCGGACCGGGCACCGACTGGTCGGCGCTAAAGCCGCAGGTGGTTGCGGTGCTGCTCGATCATTTCGTGATGCAGGCGCCGTTGTTTCATGCCCCCAGCGCAGGCGGCATCACCGTGCCCGGTGAAGACGAGGATCTGGGTGATGATCCCGCCGATGCCGAAATCGTGGCGCAGATCCGTGAACTGATCGAAACCCGCGTTCGCCCGGCGGTTGCCAACGATGGCGGTGACATCGTCTATCGCGGCTTCCGTGAAGGGATCGTCTATCTTTCGATGCAGGGCGCCTGCGCCGGCTGCCCCAGCTCCACCGCCACGCTCAAGAACGGCATCGAGACGCTGATCAAGCATTACGTCCCCGAAGTGCGCGAAGTACGCGCGGCCTGATCGCCCCGCCCCTCCCAAGAATTGCCGGAGTAACCGATGTCCCAGCCGCTGCCTGATGCTTCGCTCGATCAACTGTTCCGCACCGCGCGTAGCTATAACGGCTTTCTCGACAAGCCGGTTTCCACCGAGCAGCTCCACGCGATCTGGGACCTGATGAAGATGGGGCCGACATCGGCCAACCAGCTTCCGGCCCGGCTGGTCTGGTGCACCAGCCAGGACGCAAAGGAAAAGCTGGCGGCCTGCACCATGCCGGCCAACGCCGCCAAGATCATGAGCGCGCCGGTTTCGGTGATCGTGGCGATGGATATGCAGTTCCACGAGCAATTGCCCTGGCTCTTCCCTCACGCCGATGCGCGATCGTGGTTTTCCGGCAACGATGCGCTGCGCGAAAAGTCGGCCTTTCTCAACACCACGCTTCAGGCCGGCTATTTCATCATGGCGGCGCGCGCGGTCGGGCTTGATACCGGGCCGATGACCGGCTTTTCGAATGAGGCGGTCGATGCCGCGTTCTTCGCTGACCAGCCGGACTTCAAATCGGTGATGATCTCGACCCTGGGCTATGGCGATCCGGCGAGCATTTTCGATCGCAGCCCGCGCCCGGACTTTGAGCGCTTCAACGCCATCGCCTGAGCAACCGGACGGGTGATGACCAGAACACTGGCGATCGATTGCGCGACCGAGGCTTGCTCGGTCGCGCTGTTCGAAGGTGAGCGACTGATCGCCGGTGACTATCGGATCCTTGGGCGCGGCCACGCCGAACAGCTGGTGCCGATGATCGCGGCGCTGCCGGGCAAAGGCCGGGCAGACCGGATCGCGGTGGCACTGGGGCCGGGCAGCTTCACCGGGGTCCGCGTTGGCCTTGCGGCGGCGCGGGCGCTGGCGCTGGCCTGGGGGGCACAGCTGGTCGGTTATCCGACCCTGCCGCTGATCGCCGCGATGGCCCGCGCAAAGCATTCAGACGAACCGCTTAGTGTCTGCACCACAGGCGGGCATGGCGAATGGTTCGTCCAGCATTTTGCGGCGGACGGGGCAGCGCTGGGCCCGCTGGCCTCGCTCTCACCCGCCGATGCCGCCTCGCAATGTGCAAAGCTGGTTGCGGGCAGCCAGGCCGAAGCGCTCGTCGCCCTGCGCGGCAGCGGAACCGCGCTGGCGCTGTGGCCTGATGCCCGCTCGTTCGCCCTGCTCACCCCGGCCGAACTGACCGAAGACACCGCACCGCTCTATGGCCGCGCGCCTGATGCCCGGCTGCCAGGCACCGCATGACCGAGCCTGACGACGATATCGACCGGCTGATGGCAATCATGCAGGCCGCCTTCGATCCAGCTTACGGTGAAGCCTGGACCCGCCGCCAGGTCGAAGACGCGCTGCTGCTGGGCAATTGCTTTTATGCCCTGATCGCGGACCATGGCGGTCCCCCGGCGCCAGGCGAGGCGGCGAGCGGGTTCTACCTCTCGCGCCACGGGGTTGAGGAAGAAGAGCTGCTGCTGCTCGCGGTCGCCCCGCAGAGCCGCCGCCTGGGTCTTGCCAGCAAGCTGATCGACCATCTGGCGCAAGCAGCCGCGCGGCGCGGCGCGCAGCGGCTGCTGCTGGAAATGCGGCGCGGCAATCCGGCCGAGATTCTTTACACGAACCACGGTTTTCTGCCGATCGGAGAGCGCCCGCGCTATTACCGGACGCCGGGCGGTGATCGCCTCGATGCCGTAACCTTCTGCCGAGAAATGAAATAACGACGAGCGCCAATTGTGTATCGGAATTGAACTATTAGCCGTCGTTGACTTTGCCTGCCGCGATATTGCCCTGACAGCAGATTTGGCCTAGACGCGCCTGGTCGACCAATAACGCAGGCGACAGAAAAAGATACTAAACGGGATCAATACTGAATGGAAGGACAAGGCCATGGATGCAACCCATGCCGATATGAATGAAATGCTCATCACACTGACGTCGGATATAGTCGCGGCCCACGTCAGCAACAACGATGTCGCCGTTGGCGAAGTCGCCGGACTGATCGGCAATGTCTACACTGCTCTGTCGGGCCTGGGACAGGCCGCCGTGGTGGAAGAAAAGCTGCCCGAACCGGCGGTTTCGATCCGCTCTTCGATCAAGCCGGACTACATCGTCTGCCTTGAAGACGGCAAGAAGCTCAAGATGCTCAAGCGGCATCTGATGACTCACTACAACATGACCCCGGAACAGTACCGGGCGCGCTGGAACCTGCCGGCCGACTATCCGATGGTTGCTCCCAACTATGCGGAAAAGCGCCGCGATCTGGCCAAGAAGATCGGCCTGGGCCGCAAGCCGGGGCAGAAGCGCGGACGCAAGCCCAAGGCCTGATCCGCTTCAGACCGCTACTGGTTGAAGAATTCGCCCGCCGGGCTATTATCGGCGGGCCTTTTCTTTTTTCGGACGGACATTTCGTGCACAATGCGATCGACATCGAAGCCATCTGCGCGGAGCGGGGGCTGAGAATTACCGAGCAGCGGCGAGTGATCGCCAAGGTCCTGTCCGAAGCGACCGACCACCCAGATGTGGAGGCACTGCACGCACGCGCCTCCGCGATCGATCCCAAGATCTCGATCGCGACCGTCTATCGCACGGTCCGGCTGTTCGAAGAGGCCGGGATCCTTGATCGCCACGATTTCGGCGATGGCCGTTCGCGCTATGAGGCTTCGCCCGAAGCGCACCATGACCACATGATCGACGTCGAAACCGGCAAAGTGATCGAATTCGTCGATCCCGAACTTGAAGCCCTGCAACGCCAGATCGCCGAAAAGCTCGGCTACCGGCTGGTCGATCACCGGATGGAACTCTACGGCGTCCGGCTCGAACGCGAGGGCTGATGGCACTGGCGCTGGCCCGCCCCCGCTCGATTTCGCTGGCGGGGTGGCTGCGGATCGGGGTCCGCCTGCTGGCAATGCTCAGCCTGCTGACGCTGTGCGTCCCGCTCTATTACGTCCATCGCCTGGTGCGCCTGCACAACCCGTGGCCGCGCATATTCCTGGGCGGCGTCGCCTGGATCGCCGGGGTCGATCTGACCTACCGGGGAGAGAAGGTTCGGCGCGGAGCCTTTCTGCTTTCCAATCATGTCAGCTGGATAGACATTCCGGTCCTGGCCGGGGCGACCGGAACGGCCTTCGTCGGGCATGACGGACTGGCGGCGATGCCGCTGCTCAAGACGCTGTGCGAGATGAACGATACCGTGTTCATCGCCCGGCACGATCGCGCCTCGATCGCCGCGCAGGTCGAGGCCGTGCGGACCGCGCTGAGCGATACCGGTGCGCTGACCGTCTTTCCCGAAGGCACCACCAGCGATGGCACCGGCCTGCTCACCTTCAAAAGCTCGCTGCTATCGGCAATCGAGCCGATTCCGGCGGGAATTGCCATTCAGCCGGTGCTGCTTGATTACGGGCCGGAAGCCGCCGAAATCGCCTGGGTGGGGGAAGAGCACGGGCTCGACAACTTTCTGAGGATACTGGCCCGCGGCCGCCCGGTGAAACTGACGGTCCACTTCCTTGATCCGCTCAGCGGTGCACAGCTTACCAACCGCAAGACCATTGCCCAGGCCGCGCGTGAGGCGATGCTGCGGGCGTTGACCGGATAGGACTTCAAATCCGCGCCGATTTGCCCTATCGGCCCCTCCCCATGCGCCCCACCCCGCCCCCCAGGACCTACCGGGTCAAGAGCTTCGGCTGTCAGATGAACGTCTATGATGGCGAGCGCATGGCCGAATTGCTGGCTGCCGAGGGGATTACGCCCGCACCGGACGGCGAAGAAGCCGACCTGGTCGTGCTAAATACCTGTCACATCCGCGAAAAAGCGGCGGAAAAGGTCTATTCCGACATCGGCCGCTTGCGGCGTGAGGATGGCACTGCCCCGCTGATCGCGGTGGCGGGCTGCGTTGCCCAGGCCGAGGGTGAGGAGATCATGGCCCGCGCTCCTTCGGTCTCGATGGTGGTAGGACCGCAAGCATATCATAGACTTCCGGGGATGATCGCAGATGCGGTCGAGGGTCGCCGCTCGGTCGATACCGATATGCCGGCCGAAACCAAGTTCGATGCCCTGCCCGCGCGGCGCAAGGTTGGCCCAAGCGCCTTCCTGACCGTGCAAGAAGGCTGCGACAAGTTCTGCACCTACTGCGTGGTCCCCTATACCCGCGGCGCGGAAATATCGCGTCCATTCAGTGATCTGGTGGAAGAAGCGAAGAAACTGATCGATGCCGGTGCGCGCGAGATCACGCTGCTGGGCCAGAACGTCAACGCCTGGCGGGATGACAGCAACCGCGGCCTTGAGAAGCTGATCGAGGCGCTGGCGGCAATGCCCGGACTGGCGCGTATCCGCTACACCACCAGCCACCCGAACGACATGACACAAGGGTTACTCGAAGCGCACCGCGATGTACCCAAGCTGATGCCGTTCCTGCACTTGCCGGTCCAGTCAGGTAACGACCGGGTGCTCAAGGCGATGAACCGCAGCCACACCGTGGATAGCTACCTGCGCATCCTCGATCAGGTCCGTGCCGCCCGGCCCGACATCGCCCTGTCCGGCGATTTCATCGTCGGCTTCCCCGGCGAGACCGATGCCGAGTTCGAGGACACGGTGAAGCTGGTCGAGCAGGTCGGCTATGCCCAGTGCTTCAGCTTCAAGTATTCGCCCCGCCCCGGCACCCCCGCCGCGACGATGGACGGGCAGGTGCCGATGGCGGTGATGGACGAGCGGCTTCAGCGTCTTCAGGCCGCGCTCAATGCCAGCCAGACCGCCTTCAATCAGGCTTCGGTCGGCAAGCGCTGTCAGGTGCTGGTCGAACGGCGGGGGCGGTACGACGGCCAGTGGCTGGGCAAATCACCCTGGCTGCAATCGGTCCACTTCAGCGGCGATGCGGCGATTGGCGATCTGGTTGAGGTGGAGTTGGTGGAAGCCGGTCCGAACTCACTGGCCGGTCGGCTGGTCTGAATTTCCCGAACAAAGAGGCAGCTTCTTCAACGGCTCCGCGCCGCGGCGCGACCAGATTTATCCACGCCCGGCAGCCACGCGTCGGCTTGCGCCAGCCAGCCATGCGCCTATCCTTCCGACTCAGGGCCAGTCCGGCCCGAATCCGAAAGGAGCGCCGCAAAAGCCCCTATGGCCCGCAAACCTGCCCGCGCCTGGCAAGAGGCGCCGACCCGTCCTGCTCCCGCCCGTGCCCGGGCCGAGATCGAGTTTGAAGAAGCGACCATGCTGGGCGCACTGTTCGGGCAGTTTGACGCCAACCTTGTACTGATCGAGAACCGGCTGGGCGTGTTCATTTCCGCGCGCGGCAACCGGGTCCAGATCGAAGGCCCGGAAGACAGCGTGGCCCGCGCCCGCGATGTGCTGAAAACCATGCACCAGCGGCTGATGCAGGGGCAGGATCTTGATCCCGGCGCAGTTGAATCGATCATCGTGATGTCGGCCGAACCGACGCTGGAAGGGATTGTTTCCGGCGATGACGGCGCCCCGCCGATCATGATCCGCACCCGCAAGAAAACCATCGTCCCGCGCTCTGCGACCCAGATCGAATACATGAAGGCGCTGGCCCGCAGCGACGTGATCTTCGCGCTTGGCCCGGCGGGCACCGGCAAGACCTATGTTGCGGTGGCCCAGGCCGTTTCGCAGCTGATGAACGGATCGGTCCAGCGCCTGATCCTCAGCCGCCCGGCGGTGGAGGCTGGCGAGCGGCTGGGCTTCCTGCCCGGCGACATGAAGGAAAAGGTCGATCCGTACCTGCGCCCGCTCTACGACGCGCTTTACGATTGCATGCCGCCCGAACAGGTCGAGCGCCGGATCGCCAGCGGCGAGATCGAGATTGCCCCGATCGCCTTCATGCGCGGGCGCACCCTGGCCGATGCCTTCGTGATCCTTGACGAGGCGCAGAACACCACGCGCGAACAGATGAAGATGTTCCTGACCCGGTTCGGGATGAACAGCCGGATGGTGATCTGCGGCGATCCCAAACAGGTCGATATCCCCGGCGGCCCGAAGATGAGCGGCCTTAACGACGCGGTCGAACGGCTGGAGGGCGTGGAGGGCATCGCCACCACCCGCTTCACCGCCGCCGACGTGGTCCGCCACCCGATCGTCGGGCGGATAGTCGAGGCTTATGAGGGGCAAGAGGGGTAGCGCATTGGCGCAAGGCAGCGGGACCCCCGCCTGCGCGGGGGTGACGATTCCTGTTTTCACTTCTACCCCTCCGTCGTCACCCCCGCGTAGGCGGGGGTCCCGCTGCAATTCTCGAGGCCAGCCATGAAGCGCGGAGGCTGGGTTTACATGATGACCGAGCGTTATCGCGGCACCATTTACACCGGGGTCACTGCCTACCTGCCCGAACGCATCACCCAGCATCGCGACGGAAAGGGCGCCGAATTCACGCGCAAATACGGCCTGACCAGGTTTGTCTACGCCGAGCACCACGGAACGATTGAGGACGCGATCACCCGCGAAAAGGCGATCAAGAAGTGGCGCCGGCAATGGAAGATCGACCTGATCGAGAAAGTAAATCCGGATTGGGATGACCTCTACGATCAGATAATCGGCACGACGCTTAGCTAACAGGCAATTTTCATCCGCCCCCACCGCTGTCACCCCCGCGAAAGCGGGGGTCCCGCTGTTCTTTTCAAGGATTGCGCGCTAACGAGACCATGCGAAAGAAGCGGGACCCCCGCCTGCGCGGGGGTGACGAAAAGGGGGGCGAACTTTGTCCTTCCCCGTCACCCCGGGCTTGACCCGGGGTCCCGCTGCCTTGGCGACGTTCGCCCTTTGCGCTACGGTCGGGACAAACAGCGCGACCCACGCCTTCGCGGGGGCGACGAAAGAGGGTTCGAACTTTGTCCTTCCCCGTCACCCCGGGCTTGCCCCGGGGTCCCGCTACCTTGGCGACGCCCAATCAATAGGCTACCTACGACAAGTAAGCGGGACCCCCGCCTGCGCGGGGGTGACGGAGGTTATTTTGGAACTGGACATTGCGATCGAGGCCGAGTGGTCCTCCCCGCCGGATTGGGCGGGTCTGGCCGAGCGCGCCGCCACCGCGCTGGCCCAGGTCGCCCCCGAACTCGCGCATCCCCGCCTGTCGGTTTCGGTCCTGTTTTCCGACGATGCCGAGGTTCACGAACTCAACCGCGAATGGCGCGGCAAAGACAAGCCGACCAATGTCCTGTCCTTCCCTATGCTGGAGCGCGGCGAATTGCTGAGCCTTGCCTCCGATGGTCCGCCCGAAATGCTCGGAGATATCGCCCTGGCGCTGGAGACTTGCACCCGCGAGGCAGCGGACAAGGGGATCAGCCTGGAACATCACGCCACCCACCTGCTGATCCACGGGTTGCTCCATCTGGCCGGATACGATCACGAAGTGTCGGCAGAGGACGCCCGCGAAATGGAACTGCTCGAAATAAAGGCCCTTGCCCTTTTGGACATTGCCGACCCATATGGCGACCACGATTTGAACCAGACGATGCAGTAAAGGGGCGATGGTCGACTTATCTTCAGGAGACGGGGACAGTAGAAGCCTGCTGAACCGCTTGGTACGCCGTTTCATGCGCGGCGGCGAAGCCGACCAATCGCTGCGCGCGCAGCTTGAAGAAGCGATCGACGAACACGAGGAAGAGGGCGAGGCCGATTCCGGCAATGGCGATCTTTCCCCGCTCGAACGGCAAATGCTGCGCAACCTGCTGCACTTTTCCGAGCACGACGCCGATGACGTGGCGATCCCGCGCGGGGAAATCATCGCCATTCCCAAAAGCGCCAGCTGGACCGATGTGGTCGATGCCTTTGCCGAACACGGCCATTCGCGCCTGCCGGTCTATGCCGAAACGCTCGACGAAGTGGTCGGCATGATCCTGATCAAGGACGTCTTCACCTATCTGGCCGAGGGCAAGGCGCCCAAGGACTGGACCCAGCTGATGCGCCAACCGCTGTTCGTGCCGCAAGCCCGCAATGCGCTCGACGTGCTGGGTGACATGCGCGCCAGCCGCACCCATCTGGCGGTGGTGGTCGATGAATATTCCGGCACTGACGGGATCATCACGATCGAGGACCTGGTCGAGGAAATCACCGGCGAGATCGAGGACGAGCACGACGATGCCCCGACCGAGCTGCTGATCCAGCTTGATGATGGCTTGTGGGAAGCTGATGCCCGGGCCGAGCTGGACGACGTTGGCGAAACGATCGACCCGCGCCTGGGCGAGATCGAGGAAGACATCGATACGCTGGGCGGGCTGGCCTTCATGCTGGCCGGGCAGGTGCCGCCGGTCGGCGCGGTGCTTGAACATGACAGCGGCTGGCAACTGGAAGTAATCGGCGGCGATGAAAAGCGGGTTACCCGGCTGCGGTTACACCCACCGGCGGCACCCGAAACGGCAGAGGGCTAAGGCTCTTGGCGATCCGCAGACTTCCCCCCCTACGCGCGATTGAGGCTTTCGTGCGGATTGTCCGGCTGGGTTCGGCCCGGGCTGCTGCGGATGAACTGGGGCTTTCCCCCAGCGCCCTTTCCCGCCGGATTTCGGCGCTTGAGGACTTTATCGGCAAGCGGCTGTTCACCCGCCAGCATCAGGCAATGAAGCTGACCGATGAGGGTCAGGCCTTTTACAATGCCGTCGGCCCCAAGTTCGATGAGCTTGCCGCCGCGGTCGAAGGCCAGGTCGAAAACAGCAAGGTGCTGCGCCTGCATCTGGGCGTCTTGCCGCTGTTCGGCAGCCAGCGGCTGTTCCCGCGCCTGCCCGAACTGCGCAAGCTGCACCCGCGGCTGCACATCGATATCGATACCAGCCCGCACCTTGATCACCGGGTCGGCGATACGCTTGATGCGGCAATCGTGCTGGCCAAGCAGCCCGATGCGATGTTCCATGCGGTGCGGCTGGACTATAACCGGGTCTATGCCTTCACCTCTACGGCGCTGGCGGAAGAGATCGGGCCCAGTCCCGATGCAGAGGTGCTTTCGCGTCAGACCTTTCTGGTCCACACCGAACTGCCGGAAAGCTTCGTCGCCTGGAAAGCGGCGATGGGGATGACCGATCTTGAGCCCGCCGCGGTCGATCATTTCGATTCCGGGCAACTGATCCTTGAAGCCGCGGCCGACGGCCTGGGCATTGCGATCATGCACGACGATCACTTCCGCCGCAGCCAGGACAACCGTCTGGCCAAGATACACGAGGCGGAGGTCGAAAGCCCCTATTCCTACTGGTTCATCTGCCGGCCCCACGCGCTTGAAATGCGCTCGGTGCGAATCTTCCACGATTGGCTGGTGACGGCAGGGCTGTGAGCCTTGCCGCAGAAGGGCTGCCAAGCGCGCGAAAAATCGGCATCATGCCGCGCATGAAACGCCGATTCGTCCTCTCCGCCCTGCCCGCCATGCTGATCGCGCTGAGCGGAGCGACCAAACCAAAGCGCCCCGCCGCAAAGCCCGCCCCTGCCGTGCCGCTCGGCGATGTCGTGCGGGTGGAGATAGAGACTGCGCTTGGCACGATCACCGCCGATCTGTTCCACAAACAGGCGCCGATCACGGTCAGGAACTTCGTGCGCTATGTCGATAGCGGGCGCTACAACGGGATCGGCTTTTACCGGGCGATGAAGCTCGATTGGGGGACGCAGCCCAATGGGATCATCCAGGCCGGGGTACGCGAAGCGGCCAAGCTGCTGCCGCCGATCGCGCATGAGCCGACCAATGTGACCGGGATCAAGCACAAGGCCGGGACGCTTTCAATGGCGCGGCTGGCCCCGGGCACAGCGCGATCGGACTTCTCGATCCTGATGAGCGATCTGGCCGGTTTCGATGCCGATCCGGCCTCGGACAATCCCGAAACCCGCGCAGGCTACGCTGCTTTCGGGCAGGTGATTTCGGGCATGGACGTGGCGAAGAAGATCTTCGAGGCACCGCGTTCGGCCACGCTGGGCGAAGGGATCATGCGCGGCCAGATGCTCAGCCCGCCGATCAAGGTGCTGCGGATGTGGCGGGTGCCGATTCCGGCACCCGCTCCCGAACCTGTTTCTAGCTGACGGTCGCCTTGGTGATCACGCCGGGTTCGCGCGGGGGTTCACCCTTGGGCAGGGCATCGACGTGTTCCATGCCTTCTTCTACCACACCCCAGACGGTGTACTGGCGATCGAGGAAGGTCGCATCGTCAAAGCAGATGAAGAACTGGCTGTTGGCCGAGTGCGGATAATTGGTCCGCGCCATCGAGCAGACCCCGCGCACGTGCGGTTCATTGTTGAATTCGGCCTGGAGGTCGGGCTTGTCCGATCCGCCCATGCCGGTGCCGTTCGGGCAGCCGCCCTGGGCCATGAAGCCCGGGATCACGCGGTGGAACTTCACCCCGTCGTAAAAGCCTTCATTGGCCAGCTCGACGATCCGTTCGACGTGTCCGGGCGCCAGATCGGGGCGCAGCTTGATCTTGACGTCGCCGCCGCTGGAAAGCGAGAGGGTGAGGTATTCGGCCATGGGTATCTCCTGTGTTTCGCCGCCCGATATAGGGAGCGATCGGACAAAGTCACGCCCCCGAACATCTCGGCTGTTGCTTTTGGTTTCGAGCGGCCTAGACCACCGCCATGACTTCCGAGCATCATGCCGCAGACCTGCTTGAGGACGCCGCCGTAGCGGCGGACGAAGCGGTGCGGGTGGATGACAGCCTGGATGAGGAAAACACCCTCAAGAAAGACTTCGTCCGCAAGGTCCGCGAGGCGCTTGAGGCGGGCGACGATGCCGAAGTCTATAACCTGGTCGAGCCGCTCCACCCGGCCGACATCGCTGACCTGTTCGAGCTGCTTGAGGCCGATGAGCGCCCGGCCCTGGCCAAGGCGATCACCGACCTCATGGGCAGCGAGGTTTTTGCCGAGCTGAACGATCACGTCCGCGAACTGCTGGTCGAGGCGCTGCCGGCCGGCGAAGTGGCGGACATCGCCGAACAGCTCGATACCGACGATGCCGTCGCCATGCTGGAAGACCTCGACGAGGATGACCAGCAGGCCGTTCTGGCCGAGATGGAGCCGGAAGACCGTGCGGTTATCGAAGCCGCGCTGTCCTACCCCGAGGAATCCGCCGGGCGCCTGATGAGCCGCGATTTCGTGGCCGTGCCCGAACATATGACCGTTGGCCATCTGATCGACTATCTGCGCGAAGGGCGCGATATCGCCAACGAGTTCTGGGAAATTTTCATCGTCGATGCGCGGTTCCACCCGATCGGCACCTGCGCGCTGAGCTGGATCCTGCGCTGCCCCCGCTCGATCGCGCTGACCGATGTGATGAAACGCGACCAGAGCCTGATCCCGGTCGATATGGATCAGGAAGAGGTCGCGCTGCGGTTCCAGAAATACGCCCTGATCAGCGCCGCCGTGGTCGATGCCGATGGCCGCCTGGTCGGCCAGATCACGGTCGATGACGTGGTCCACATCATTCAGGAAGAAGCCGGCGAGGACGTGCTGCTGCTGTCCGGTGCCGGTGATGGCGACATCAACGAGCCGATCCGCGATTCCTATATCAGCCGGGTCCGCTGGCTGGTCGCCAACCTACTCACCGCGCTGCTTGGCGCGACGATCATCTCGCACTTCGGCGGGGCGATCGAAAAGCTCGTCGCGCTGGCCGCGCTGTCACCGATGGTCGCCTCGATCGGCGGCAATGCCGGGACCCAGACCATGGCCGTTGCAGTCCGCGCGCTGGCCACCAACCAGCTGACCCGGGCCAATACCGGCCGGATCCTGCTGCGCGAACTGCGCGTCGCGATGCTGAACGGGGTGACCGTGGCACTGCTGATCGGGATTGCCACTGCGCTGTTCTTCGCCAACCCTCTGCTTGGCGTGGTGATCGGCACCGCGGTGGTGGTCAACATCATCACCGCAGGCCTGGCCGGCGTGATCGTGCCGGTATTGTTCGACCGGTTCGATCAGGACCCGGCGGTGGCCAGCTCGGTGTTCGTGACGATGATCACCGATTCGATGGGCTTCTTCGCCTTCCTCGGCCTGGCCGTCGCCAGCGGACTGGTGTGAGGCCGTGGCGCTGCACCTCACCAAGGTCGCCTATGGCGCCACTTCGCTTGAGGAAATGCGCGGCTGGTTTGCCACGCGCGGCGATGAAGCGCGGCTGACCACCCGCTATCTGCCCAAGCGCCACGAGGAAATCGTCCCCGCCGATGGCTCTCAGCCCGGTTCGCTGTTCTGGATCTTCAAGCACCAGCTGGTGATGCGCAGCCCGATCCTGCGCTTCGAAGAGGCCGAAGGCGGCAAGACCGCGATCGTGATCGCCCCGCGCCTGATCGAAGTCCACCCCCGGCCCAAGCGGGCGCATCAAGGCTGGCGTTATCTGGAAGAGGCCGACGCTCCGGCCGATCTCGGCGCCGATGAATCGGCCGGAGAGGTCCTGCCCGGCCACCTTGCCGCCGATCTTGCCCGGCTCGGTCTGGTCTGATCCCGCCCGCCAAAGTTCTGCTTTCCAGCGCCGGGGCAAAGCTCTCTTCCCCGATCGCCGCAGTTGTGCGAGGCCTGTTTGATCAGGGAGAATCGCGACCATGCCGGTCTTCGGTCTAATCGAACTGCCATATGCCGCCGCCGGGCTGCTGGTCGGCTTTCTGGTCGGGCTGACCGGGGTGGGCGGCGGATCGCTGATGACCCCGCTGCTGGTGCTGGTCTTCGGCGTCAGTCCGCAGACTGCGGTCGGCACCGACCTGCTGTTCGCGGCCATTACCAAGACGGTTGGCGGAACCGTCCATGGCTGGCGCGATACGGTTGACTGGAAGATCGTGCGGCGCCTTGCCACCGGCAGCCTGCCCGCCGCGGTGCTGACGCTGATCGCGCTCAACACCTTCATCCATGTCGGCAGCGGAACCAGCCGGGTGATCCTGACCGTGCTGGGCGCGATGCTGATCCTGACCGCGATCGGCATCCTGTTCCAGCGGCGGCTGCTGGCCTATGGCGCCACGCACCACCCGCTGGCACCGGACAACGCCCTGATCCCCACGGTCGCGCTGGGGGCGGTGCTGGGCGTCCTCGTCTCGCTCTCCTCGGTTGGCGCGGGCGCGATCGGCGTCACCGTGCTGCTGATGCTCTATCGCCGTCTGCCGATCCTGCGCCTGATTGGATCGGACATCGCCCACGCCGTGCCGCTGGCCTTCGTCGCCGGGTTCGGACACTGGATCATCGGCGGGGTCAATGGCGGCCTGCTCCTGAGCCTGCTGGCGGGATCGCTGCCGGGCGTGATTGCCGGAAGCCTGCTGGCCAGCCGCGCCCCCGATCATTTCCTGCGCCCCGCGCTGGCCGCCGTTTTGGTACTGTCGGGCGTAAAACTGCTGGCTGGCTAAAGCCCTTTTGCCGCCACCCGCCGCAGGGCATTGGCATAGACTTCAGGCTCCTGCGCGCCGGGGATCAGGAACTTGCCCTGAACCACCATCGCCGGAACGCCGCTGATGTTCATGTCCCAGGCCTGCGCCTCCTCGCGCCGGACGATCTGGCCAAGCGCTTCATCATCGATCGCGGCGCGGGCAGCACCCCGGTCAAGCCCGACCGAGGCGGCAATATCGGCCAGAACGTCAGGATCGGAGACATCGCGGCGCTGCTGGAAATGGGCATCGAACAGCGCAAGTTTCAGCGCGGTCTGCACCTTCGCCCCTGCCTCCACCAAGGCCCATTTCAGCAACTTGTGCGCGGCGAAAGTGTTTCGCATCATCGCTTTGGGCGGCTCACCCTCGCCCATGAAATCGAACGAATAACCGGCCCGCCATCCGATCTCCAGCAGCTGGGCACGGCCCGCTTCGGCCTGCTGCGGTGTCCGTCCATATTTGCGGACGATATGTTCGGCCTGCCCCTCACCTTCCGGGGGCATATCGGGGTTGAGTTCGAACGGCAGCCAGCGGATCTCCGCCTCGATCTCGCCTTCGAGCAGCGCCAGCCCCTTTTGCAGCTGGGAATAGCCGATGATGCACCATGGGCACATCACATCCGAATAGATGTCGATCGTCAGGCGGGCGGGTTGGCTCATCGCGCCAACCACCATTTCAGCAGGTGGTGGGCGATCGCCTGCGGCGGCGGAGCAATGAAGCGGGCATCATCATCACCGCGCATCGCGGCAGCCACTTCGTCGCGGCTGAACCAGTCCGCTTCTTCCAGCTCGGTCCGGTCGATCGTCAGCGCGTCGTCCAGCGCCTCGGCATGGCAGCCGATCATCAGGCTGGAGGGGAACGGCCAGGGCTGACTGCCGACATAGGACACCTTGCCCACGCTCACCCCGGCTTCTTCCAGCACCTCGCGCGCGACGGCCTCTTCGATGCTCTCTCCCGGCTCGACAAAACCGGCAAGCGTGGACAGGCGGCGCGGCGGAAAGCGCGGCTGGCGGCCCAGCAGCAGCCGGCCATCATGTTCGACCAGCATGATCGTCACCGGATCGACCCGTGGGAAATGCTCGGCCTTGCAGACCTCGTTGGTGCAATTGCGCTGCCAGCCGCCTTTGGCCAGCATGGTGGGATTGCCGCAACGCGCGCAATAGCGGTGCCGCGCGTGCCAATCGATCAGGCTGCGCGCCGTGCCATAGGTGGCCAGCTCTTCGTGCCCCAGGCTCGACATCGCGGCCCACAGCCGCGGGTTTGCCGGGGCGACCGAACCAAGCAGGGTGGGCGAGACTGCGGCGAAGCAGGCCTTGTTCTGGGCAAGGCCAAGGAACACCAGCTCCGCATCGGGATCGGCATCGGCCAGGCTGCCCCAGGCCAGCGCGCCATCGACATCGAAAACCGGATCGAGACCATCGAGCATCAGCAGCCGGGCCCGCCAATCCATCAGTCCGGCCAGCCGATCGGCATCGGCGCGGATCTGATCGGCCCGGTCCAGCCCCGAACCGGCGAAAGCAATCGGCCCGATCGTCATTGTGGCCTGCCCCCCATCGCCGCAAGGTCCGTCCCCACCGCCGCCGGGAATTCCCGCAGCACCGGCAGCACTTCCTGCGGCATATACTGCGTATAGAGCCCGGTGCGCAGTTTCAGCCGGGTCTGGGCAAAGCCGATGGTGCCGGCCGCACCCGACCAGCCATAGAGCCCCTCATCCCTGCCCTTGCCCGAAATTCCGCCCGCGCCGAACCCGTTTCCGTCCACCCAGGTTCCGGTCAGATCGGCCCCGGACGGCAGAAGATCGGATGTGGCAAGCGCCACCGTCTCCTCGCGCAGCAGGCGCTTGCCGCGATGCACCCCGCCGTTGACGATCATCGCCAGAAACCGGTCAAAATCGCGCGGCGTGGTGACCAGGCCCGATCCGCCATAGGCAAAGGGCGTCGGCTTGCGGTAGATTGAATCGCTGGGCCCGTCGATCGGCACCGGCACGCCCTTCAGCAGCAGATAGTTGGTGGTCAGATGCGGCACCGCATCACTGGCGAGCTGGAAGGTGCTTGAGGCCATGTCGAGCGGAGCGAACACCCGCTCCTGAAGAAAGGCACCAAAGCTCTTCGCCCCGGCGGCGCGCTGGACGATCAGGCCCAGCACGTCGAGGCTCATCGAATAGCGCCAGGCCTTGCCCGGTTCAAAGCACAGCGGGACTGTTGCAGTGCGGCGCAGGAATTCGTCGGGATCGGGCACCTTGGCCCCGCCCGACAGGCCAGGGATCGGCAGGCTGGAAACAATCGCCGGGATCAAGCCCAGCCGCTCCATTTCGCGGGCAATCGGCTTGTTCTTGCCAATTCCGGCATAGCCCAGCCCGGCGGTGTGGGTCAGCAGATGGCGCACGGTGATCAGCTTGTCGGTCGGCCGCGCGGCAAGGCTCTTGTCGGGATCGATCGCCACCTTCATCCGCGAAAATTCGGGCGCAAAATCGGCGATCGGCTGATCGAGCCGCAGCTTACCCTCCTCCACCAGCATCATTGCCGCGATTCCGGTAACCGGCTTGGTCTGGGAATAGGCGCGGAACAGGCTGTCCTGCCCCATTGCGTCCTTGTCGGAAAAGCCCTCCTTGCCGCGCGCGATGTAGATCGGCGCCTCATCGCGCCAGCCCAGCGCGGCGATCATGCCCGATACCTGACGCGAGACGACGTACTTATCGACGAATGCGGTCACCGCCGGCCATTGCGCCGGATCGGCAGCGGCCTGCGCCAGCAACCGTTGCAGCGGCAGGCCGCCGATCAGCCCGCCGGCCCCGATCAGCGCCGTGGCGCGCAGCAAACTGCGGCGCGTCAGTTCGACTTCGGACATCAAATTCTCCCCAGACCTGTCAGGCCAGTGCCAATCGCGCTGCTTTGGCAAACAGGGTCGGCAGCCCCGCCTGATCCAGGTCATCGCGCCGCCACCATTCGCCGTCTTCGCCGCCAAGCCTAGCCCAATCGCTTCCCGAATAAAGCATCAATTGCATTTCGAGATCGAAATGGGTGAAGCCGTGGCGAACCGTTCCGGCGCTGGTCCAGCTTCCGGCAAGCGGCGGATCGCCGTGGCCGTCGGCGCGGGCGGACCAGCCATCGTCAGGCAGTGCGCGCATTCCGCCCAGCATCCCCCGCCCCGGCCGCCGGACCAGCCAGACCGCTCCGTCGCGCTCGATCCAGAAGGCGCGGCCCTGGCGCAGCGGCCTGGCCTTTTTCGGGGCCTTGACCGGGAAATGCTCGGCTCCCGCAATCCGACCCTGGCACCCTTCGGCGAGTGGGCAGATCGCGCAGCGCGGATTGCGCACGGTGCAGACCGTCGCGCCCAAGTCCATCATCGCCTGGGCAAAATCGCCGGGGCGTTCGGCCGGGGTCAGGCCCAGCACGCGGGCGCGGATCGCCGCCCTGGCACCGGGCAAAGGCTCTGCAATCGCGAACAGCCGCGCCGCCACCCGCTCGACATTGGCATCGACCACCGCGGCCCGCTCGCCAAAGGCAATCGCCGCGACCGCCGCTGCGGTATAGGCACCCAGCCCGGGCAGTTCGCGCAGTTCGCCCTCGCTGCTCGGAAAGGTCCCGCCGCGCGCCGCCACGGCTCTGGCGCAGGCCAGCAGGTTGCGCGCCCGGGCGTAATAACCAAGTCCGGCCCAGGCAGCCATGACATCGGCATCATCAGCCGCAGCAAGATCGCTAACCGTCGGCCAGCGCTCAAGAAACCGGGCGAAATAGGGCCCGACCGCCGCCACCGTGGTCTGCTGCAGCATCACTTCCGACAGCCAGACCCGGTAGGGTTCTGGCGGCGGTGTGCCAGGCGGGCTGCGCCACGGCAGCGCGCGCGCCTGGCGATCGTACCATGCAAGCAGGCGTTTGGCGGTGGCGTCCATCGCCCGCCTATGGCATTGCCGAAGCCGCAATGGAACGGGACAAGGACAAACCGGCCGCAAAGCCCCGCCGCTACGAGCGGCCGCGCGGTGCCGCAACCCGCCCGATCGGTGAGCTGATGCCCGAAATCGGCCGCACCGCCTTTCGCAAGTTCGGTTTCATCCAGTCAAGCGTGGTCACCCGCTGGGTCGAGATCGTGGGTGAGCGCCACGCCCGGGTCTGCGCCCCGGAATCGATCCGCTTCCCCCCCGGCGAGAAGAGCGAGGGCATCCTGCAACTGGTGGTAATCCCCGCCCATGCCCCGATAATCACCCATGTCGTGCCGGAAATCATCGCCCGGGTGAACCGCTTCTTCGGCTACAACGCGGTTGCCCGGGTCAAGCTTCGGCAAGGTGAGGTTAAGCCGCCGTCTGCTCAGAAGAGCGCCATTGCGGCCCCGTCGCTGCGTCCGATCCCGATCGAGCTGGGCGAAAGCCTGCGCGACATCGGCGATCCGGAACTGCGCACGGTGCTGGAATCGCTGGCCCGCAGCCTGGGCGAAGCAAAAGGGGACGGGCAGGAATGACGCGGGGCAAGAACGCTCTGCTGTGGATTGCCGCGCTGGGCAGCGCCCTGCCGCTGGCCGTGGCCGCCGCGCCCAAGACCGTCGCCTGGAGCAATACCGTCACCCTTGGCGCCAATGGCAGCCATATGCTCGGCAATCCCGAGGCCGGAACCCGGCTGGTCGAGTACAACAGCTATACGTGCCCGCACTGCGCGCGCTACAACCTGCAATCCGAAGGGGTGCTGCGCCTCGCCTACATTCCGTCGGGCAAGATTTCGGTCGAAGTTCGGCAATTTCCGCTGAACCCGATTGACGTTGCCGCCGCGATGCTGGCCGCCTGCGGACCGAAAGAGAAGTTCTTCCTCAATCACACCGCGCTGCTGCGCAGTCAGGAAAGATGGGCGGCGCCGATCAGCTATGCCACCGGTGCGCAGCAGGCGCGCTGGAAGCACCCGGACCTTGGCACACGCAACCGCGCGATCGCTTCGGACCTGCATCTTTATGACGTGATGGAAACCCGCGGCTATGATCGCCAGACGCTGGAACGCTGCCTGACCGACAAGACCGAAGCCGCCCGGATCGAAGCACAACGCGCCGCGGCCGAAGCTGACGGGGTTGTGGGAACTCCCAGTTTCTCGATCAACGGCAAGCTGCTATTGGATACCAACGATTGGGCCAGCCTGCGCCCGCAACTGGATGAAAGCCTGAGATAACCCGATGATGAAGATCGCCGCAACCGCCCTCTTGGGCCTGACCCTTGCCGCCGCGCCCCTGATCGCGAAGCCCGCGCCGAAAAGTGCTGCCGCCAGCCCGAAGTGGGATCTGAAGCTGACCCGGTCGGCAACCGGCAATCACCTGTTCGGCAACCCGGCCGCCAAGGTGAAGGTAGTCGAATACATCAGCTATACCTGCAGCCACTGCGCCCATTTCGCGATGGAATCGAAGGGACCGCTGTTCTCAGGCCCGGTTCGCCAGGGCAAGGTCTCGATCGAAATCCAGCCCTTCTTCCGCAACGGGATCGACGTTGCCGCCACGCTGCTGGCGCAGTGCGGGCCGGACAGCAAGTTCATGGGTAATCACGAAGCGATCCTGGCGACGCAGGAATCGTGGCTCAAGGAACCCACAAACCCCAACGCCAAAGAACGCTGGGCCAGCACCGATTTCGGCCTCAAGATGAAATATGTGGCGCAGGACATGGGCCTCTACAAGCTAATGCTGGGGCGCGGCTATACCCCGGCCCAGCTCGACAAGTGCCTTGCCAACAAGGCGCTGGGTGACAAGCTGGCCAACCAGACGGCCGATGCCGGAAACCGCATCGGCGTGAAGGGCACACCCAGCTTCCTGATCAACGGCAAGTTGCAGGATGCCTATTCGTGGGACGCGCTCAAACCGCTGCTGGACGCCGCATTGCGCTGATTCAGCTGTGGAGAAGCATCCGGGCAGCAAAGGCTATCCTTCTGTCCGGTCGCTTTCCCCGCTACCCTTCCCGACTCGAACGCCTGACAAAGCGAGATTGCAATGACCCTTCCCCGCACCCGCCTGCTGATCACCCTGGCCCTGGCTCCGCTGGCGCTGGCCGCCTGCAAGCAATCGGCCGATAGCGCCGCAACCGATGGTTCGGCGCCGTCCGCCCCGGTTGCCGCCGTTGCCCCGCCCGCCGGCAAGGCCTGGACCGATGTCGTTTCGGTCACGCCCGATGGCGGTTACAAGATGGGCAACCCCGACGCGCCGATCAAACTGATCGAATATGGCGCGCTCAGCTGCTCGCACTGCGCCGAATTTGCGCATGAATCGTCCAAGGAACTGCTCGGCGATTTCGTCGCCAGCGGGAAGGTCAGCTACGAGCTGCGCTTCTTCATGCTCAATATCCTCGATCTGCCGGCAACCCTGCTCGCCACCTGTGGCCCACCCGAAGCGGCGATCCCGCTGGCCGAACAGTTCTGGGCCTGGCAGCCAAATATGTTCGAAAACCTGAAGGCGGCCGGTGACGGACAGATTCAGGCAGCCGGCTCCCTGCCGCCCGCACAGCGCTTTGGTGCGGTTGCCAAGCTCGGCGGAATGGACAAGTTCTTCGCCAGCCGCGGCATTGCCGAAGCCCAGGGCGCAATGTGCCTGGCCGACACTACCAAGGCGACGGCCCTTGCCAACCAGACCGACAAGGGCAGCAAGGAAATGGGCGTTACCGGGACGCCCACCTTCTTCATCAACGGCAAGAAGGTTGAAGCTGGAACCTGGCCGAAAGTGAAGCAGGCGCTGCAGGCTGCGGGCGCCCGCTAGGCACCGCCACAGGGGGGACCAACCGCGCCATGCGGATCAAGCGGCTCAAACTCTCCGGCTTCAAGAGCTTTGTCGAGCCGGCTGAGCTGCGGATCGAACCGGGACTGACCGGGGTGGTCGGCCCCAATGGTTGCGGCAAGTCCAACCTGCTTGAAGCGATCCGCTGGGTGATGGGCGAAAGTTCGCCCAAGTCGATGCGCGGCGGCGGCATGGAAGACGTGATCTTCGCCGGAACCGCGCAGCGCCCGCCGCGCGATTTCGCTGAGGTGGTTCTGCTGGCCGACGGCGGCGATAACGATAGCGAGATGGAGGTCGTCCGCCGGATCGAGCGCGGCGCGGGCAGCGCCTATCGCGTCAACGGGCGCGATGTGCGGGCCAAGGATGTGGCACTGGTCTTTGCCGATGCCGCGACCGGAGCGCACTCCCCCGCCCTCGTCAGCCAGGGCAAGATTGCCGCAGTGATCGCCGCCAAACCGGCCGAGCGGCGGATGATGCTCGAAGAAGCCGCCGGGATCGCGGGCCTGCACGTGCGCCGCAAGGACGCCGAGCAGAAGCTGCGCGCGACCGAGGCGAACCTGGCCCGGCTGGAAGACCTGATGGGTCAGCTTGACGCGCAGATCGGAACGCTGCGCCGCCAGTCCCGCGCCGCCGAACGCTACAAGGCGCTGTCGGACCGGATTCGCGTGGCCGAAGCCCGGCTGGTCTTTGCCCGCTGGCGCGATGCCGCAGCCGCCGCAGAGGCTGCCCGGGCCGAGGCGCAGGGCGCCGAAGCCCGCGTGGCCGAGGCGCAGGCCGCGATGAAGGCCGCGCAGGATGCCCAGCATCACTCGGCCCAGGCCCTTGCCGAAGCGCGCGACGAACTGGCCGACCGGCGTGACGATGCCAGCGCCCACGGCCACCGCATGGCCCAGCTGACCAGCCAGCTTGAAGCGGCGGAACAGCGCCTGAAAGACCTCGACCGCCAGCGCCAGCGGCTCGAAGAGGACCAGCAGG